>Ga0209916_1000263_pt1 | contig 101624 bp, 93 predicted proteins | sample ThiBio_1000_plan_FD_183956 | JGI IMG/M metagenome (GOLD analysis project Ga0209916, IMG submission 183956) | Wastewater bioreactor microbial communities from Cape Town, South Africa - Thiocy_solids_2 (SPAdes) | ecosystem: Engineered > Bioreactor > Thiocyanate-remediating > Anaerobic-Aerobic ... | reverse complement strand
TCGAATGCAGGTCTATGCCACAAAATCTCATCTCGGCCTCCTTTGAGTGAAAAAACAAAGTTCGCACTTCGCTTTTTACTCCTCCGCCTCACCGCGGTGGGAGGCCGGCTAGATGATTCTCAGACACGATATTGTTTCATTCAAGGGGCGGGGCTCGATTCATGTTCAGAGGAAATGAGTCCCGCCCCTTCAGTTTTCATGGGCGCGAAGGGCTGTCTGTGTCCAGGCTCAGGCTTTGACGGCGTAGGCATCCTTGGTGTGCCGCGCCGCTTCGAGTTCGGCCGGATCGTAGGCCTTGCCGGACCACAGCATTTCGTAGGCGATCTCTTCGTTGCCGTTTTCGCACAACTCGAGCGCTCTGCGGAACAGGGGCTGGAATACAACAATAAGGGACAGACCACGGTTTCCCGCCGCTCTGGCTAGTGGCACCGCTTGAAACTTGACCCACCAATTTAATGTAGCTACATTAAAGCCATGCACATCGAGTTCGATCCGGCCAAGGACTTGGCGAACCAGGACAAGCATGGCGTTTCGCTGGCAATGGCGGCCGAACTCGATTGGGAAGCCGCGCTGGTGTGGGTGGATGAACGGATCGAATACAGCGAGGCGCGCATGATCGCGCTCGCGCCGAAAACCGGCACTCTCTACTACGTGGCCTTTGTTGATCGCGGCAGGGCGAGAAGGATCATCAGCCTGCGCCGCGCCAATCGTCGTGAGGTGAAACATTATGTCCAAACCATCTAAACGCCCTGCCGTGGCGATGCCCACGGTGGAAGAAGACAAGGCGATCACTGCGGCTGCCCGCAGCGACCGGGATGCGCAACCGCTCACACCGAAGCAGTTGAAGGAAATGGTGCCCATGCGGACGCTGCGCGGCCGGCCCAAGTCGGACAACAAGAAACTGCTGGTTTCGGTGCGCTACAGTCCCGAAGTGGTGGCGTATTTCAAGTCCACGGGGGCGGGCTGGCAATCGCGCATGGATGAAGCCCTGCGCGAGTATGTTGAGCAGCACCGCGCAACGTAGTCATCGCCCGCAGGGTCAGCCGTTATACCCCGCCAGCCTCTCCACCTGATCCACCCGCTCCCAGGTGAATAAATTAGGGTCAGACACGATATTGTTTCATTCAAGGGGCGAGGCTCGATTCATGTTCAGAGGAAATGAGTCCCGCCCCTTCAGCTTTTCATGTGCGTGAAGGGCTGTCGTGTGTCCAGGCTCAGGCTTTGACGGCGTAGGCTTCCTTGGCGTGCCGCGCCGCTTCGAGTTCGGCCGGATCGTAGGCCTTGCCGGACCACAGCATTTCGTAGGCGATCTCTTCGTTGCCGTTTTCGCACAACTCGAGCGCTCTGCGGAACAGGGGCTGGAATGTTTCGGACTTGTGCGAGCGCTCGTGGAGTTCGAAGGTCGTCCAGAACGTCACGATCAGCGCTTCGCGGCCTTTCATCGGGCTTTCGACCGCTTGCCCGATGGTCGAGCCTTCATTCGACACCTGCCCGGAATTCAGCGCGACAAAGCCACCGACAAAACCCGTATCGGAATGATAGGTTTTGACGTTTTCACACAAGAAAGCCACGCGCTCCTGCAGATCGTCGACGCTATATTCGGGTTTGAGCACGACGCGATTCACGGTCACGATGCCGTCGGGGGGGAAGTTCGAGATCAAGCCACTCATTTTCTACTCCTGTGAATATTGAAAAACATGCCGAATTCGAGCGGGCACAGGATATGAAGAGGCAAAATATTTATCAAACGATATTTATCGGCACTTAATATCGATTAATTCGATACATTGATTTCCCCTTTGTCTACGGCCACGCCATCCAGTGGCCCACACAGGGCGGGGCCAGCCCGGATTCCGTTGCTCCGGGGCTGCGCAGCATCAATTTACGCACCGACATTTGCCGGCTCGCGCAAACCGTTCCGGCTTTCCGCGTTGCCCGACGAATTGGCTTTGCGAAGAAGCTTTATAGCGTCAAAGGATCGGCTCATACTGGCCAGCCAGTCCTCGTTTGCCGTCGATTGAGTCATTCAGGATCAGCGACTTCACCCCACAGATGAACAATTCCTCGGTCAAAACCTATCTGCCCTGGGTCGTTGCCGTGGCGCTGTTCATGGAGCAGCTGGACACCACCATCGTCAACACGGCGGTGCCGGCGATGGCGGAGAGTCTGCAGGTGACGCCCTTGAGCCTGAAGGCGGTGGTGACCAGCTACATCCTGAGCCTGGCGGTGTGCATTCCGGTGAGCGGCTGGATGGCGGACCGCTTCGGCACGCGCCGCGTGTTCGGCGTCGCGATCGCCCTCTTCACCCTGTCCTCGATCCTGTGCGGCCTGGCGCAGAACCTGCCGACGCTGGTGGCGGGGCGCATCCTGCAGGGCGTCGGCGCGGCGATGATGATGCCGGTTGGGCGGCTGGCGATCATCCGCACCTTCCCCAAGTCGGAGCTGCTGCGGGCGATGAACTTCGTCATCATCCCGGCGCTGATCGGCCCCCTGCTCGGCCCCACCGTCGGCGGCCTGATCGTGCACTGGCTCTCGTGGCACACCATTTTCTTCATCAACGTACCGGTGGGGCTGCTGGCGCTGTGGCTGGCGCATCGCCACATGCCGGATTACCGCGGCGAGTCGCGGCGCCCGCTGGATGTCGTCGGCCTGCTGCTGTTCGGCAGCGGCGCGGCGCTGCTGTCCTGGCTGCTGGAAATATTCGGCGAACACGAGATTGGCGCGGCCGTGGCGGCCCAGCTGCTGGCGCTCAGCCTCGGCCTGCTCGCCGCGTATGTCTGGCATGCCCGCCGGGCGCCCCATCCGCTGCTGCGGCTGGAACTGTTCCGGGTGCGCACCTTCCGCATCGCGGTGATCGGCGGCTTCGTCACGCGCCTGGGGGTAGGCGGCATGCCGTTTCTGCTGCCGCTGCTGTTCCAACTCGGCCTGGGGATGCCGGCGTGGCAGTCGGGCCTGCTGATGATGCCGATCGCCACGGCAGCCATGGGCATGAAGCTTGTCTCCGCGCGGGTGCTGGCGCGTTTCGGCTACCGGCGCATCCTGATCGCGAACACGGCCATGGTCGGCGTCATCGTCTGTCTGTTCTCGCTGGTGGCCCCGGCCACGCCGATCGGGCTGATCGTGCTGCTGGGCCTGGCTTTCGGCTTCTTCAATTCGCTGCAATTCACCAGCATGAATTCGATGGCCTATGCCGACATCGTCCCCGCCGATTCGAGCATGGCCAGCACCATCGCCAGTTCGCTGCAGCAGATGTCGATGAGCTTCGGACTGGCCTGCGGCTCGCTGGTCGCCGGCTGGTATCTGGGCGAGCTGCCGCAAACCGACCGCGCAGCGGTGACGGCCGCGCTGCACTATGCCTTCCTGACGCTGGGCGGCCTGACCATCCTGTCGGCGCTGTCGTTCCGCTCGCTCGGCGCCAGGGACGGCGAGAGCGTCAGCCGCGGGAAGGTGCGCGAGACGGTGTAAGCACAGCAATCCCCTGCATGTCGCCATCGGGCGACATGCACGATCCTGCCTATCTCGCTGTTTTATCGGGCAATCCTTCAAACCGGCGGGATTTGGCGTCGCCATTGAGCGACATCCGGCGCGGTTTTTTTCTCGGCCCACTCCGGCCAGGCTCTCTATCGATATGTTTGTAAAAGGATTTCAACGGCTGGCGCGGGTATTGCTGTTTACCCCCGGCGGCCAGTTCCGGCCGCAACCACACCAGAGCGTTTTACAACCCCGCACCGAGAGAGACCCATCCCATGCTCAAGACCTTCATGCACTCCGGCACCCCCGCCAATTCCCGAAACGAGCCGGCCCGGCCGGGCCAGACCGGCTACCCCGCCAAACCGGCCGAATCCCCCAGGCCGACCGAGGCGACCCGCGAGGAAGCCCTGCCGCAGCTCGCCAAATCCGCGCGCAACGACGAGGGCAGCAAGCTCATCGTCGGCCCCAACATCAAGCTGAAAGGCTCCGAAATCACCGATTGCGAGATCCTGGTGGTGGAAGGCCGCGTGGAAGCCTCGATGAACAGCCGCGACATCCGCATCGCCGAAGGCGGCATATTTTCCGGCAAGGCCGAGATCGACGTGGCGGAAGTGCGCGGCACCTTCGAGGGCGAACTGACCGCCCGCAAGCGCCTGGTGGTGTATGCCACCGGCAAGGTCAGCGGCACGATCCGCTACGGCGCACTGATGGTCGAGGAAGGCGGCGTCATTTCCGGAAACATGGCAATGCATTCCGCCGGCCCCAGCCTGGCCAAGCTTGCGGACAGCGCCGCGCAAACCCCGGCGCCCGAAGCAGGCGAGGAAAAGACACCGGCGCTGGAGCAGGCCCATTCCGGCTCTCCGTTCGCCCGCGGCCAGAGGCGGCAGGCTTGAGCGGAGCCGGGTGGATCGCCCGCTGTCGTCGGCAAGCGACAGCGGCGAACCGGTGCCGGGCGCTGGATCGCAACCTCCTGCGCTGCGGCTCGCGCAAGCTGGCATCGCGCCTGCGCGCGGTGTGGGCGGACGGCGAGCTGAACCGCCTCGCGGCGCTGATGCTCTGCCGGGCGCCTGCCATGGCGAGACTGAAGGCTGCGGCGGCGGCTAAAGCTTCGCGCTGCGCCCGCCGTCGACCGCCAGGATCTGCCCCGTCACGTAGTGCGTATCCATCGCGAAGAAGCGCACCGCCAGCGCAATGTCGCTGGGATCGCCGGCGCGCTTCAGCATGGTGTGCGAAACGATGCGCTGGCGCGAGACCTCGTCGAAATTGGAGTCGCCCTCGGGCCACATGATCGGCCCCGGCGCGATGCCGTTGACGCGCACCTCGGGCGCCAGTTCGCGCGCCAGCGACTTGGTCAGCCCGACCAGTCCGGCCTTGGCGACGGAATAGACGACGTAGCTTTTCATCGGGCGGTCGGCATGGATGTCGGTGATGTTGATGATGCAGCCGCGGCGCTTCTTCAACTCGGGGGCGGCGGCCTGCGACAGGAACATCGGCGCCTTGAGGTTGCTGCCCATCAGATCGACCCAGTCCTTCTCGCTGATACTGCCGACCGGCGTGGGATAGAAGCTCGACGCGTTGTTGAGCAGCACGTCGAGGCCGCCGAAAGTCGCGACGGTCTGGTGGACCAGGCTCGGCAGACCGCCGGTGTCGTTCAGGTCGGCCTGGATCAGCGCCACCGAATCGGGGCGGATGGCGTTGAGTTCGTCCTGCAGCGCGCGCGCCTCGGTGGCCGAACTGCGGTAGTGGATCATCAGGTTGGCGCCGGCCGCGTGCAGCAGGCGCGCCGACGCCGCGCCTACCCGCTTGGCCCCGCCGGTAATCAATACGACTTTGCCTTGCATCGGGGTTCGCCCTTATAGTCACTCGATTCTGGATTATCCAGCCATTCCGCATTATCCCTGAACTGTCCCGCCGCATGCTGCCCGCCCCCTCCCCCGACGCCCTCGCCCACAGCCGGCGCGTCGCCGCGCATCTGCGCGCACTGATCGAAAACGCCGGCGGCTGGATCCCCTTCTCGCGCTACATGGAGGCGGCGCTGTATGCGCCGGGCCTCGGCTACTACGCCGCCGGCGCGATGAAGTTCGGCGCCGCGGGCGACTTCGTCACCGCGCCGGAACTCACGCCGCTGTTCGGCCGCACGCTGGCGCATGCGATCGCGCCGCTGCTGGCAGAGAGCGGCGGCGAGGTGCTGGAACTGGGCGCCGGCAGCGGGCGGCTGGCGGTTGACCTGCTGGGCGAACTGGAACGGCTTGGCGCCTTGCCGGCCCGCTATTGCATCCTGGAGGTGAGCGCCGACCTGCGCGAACGCCAGCAGCGCGCGATTGTGCGCGAGCTGCCGCATCTGCGCGAGCGGGTGCAGTGGCTGGACGAACTGCCGGCGCATTTCGGCGGCGTCATCCTCGGCAACGAGGTGCTCGACGCGCTGCCGGTGGAACTGGTGCACTGGACGGCCGATGCGCCGCTGGTGCGCGGCGTGGCGCTGGAAGGCGAGGCGTTCGCCTGGCGGGACCGGCCCATCGCCGACCCGCTGCTGCGCGCCCGCGCCGCGGCACTGAACCTGGCGCCCGGTTATCTCTCCGAGATCAACCTGGCGGCCGATGCGCTGATCGCTGCGCTTGCGCAGTCTCTGCAACGCGGCCTGCTCCTGCTGATCGACTACGGCTTTGGCGCCGCCGAGTATTACCACCCGCAGCGCCACATGGGCACGCTGCGCGCGCATTACCGCCACCATGCGCTGGACGATCCGTTCTATCTGCCGGGCCTCGCCGACCTCACCGCGCACGTCGATTTCAGCGCGGCGGCGCGGGCGGGGATGGCGGCGGGACTCGAACTCGCGGGCTACGCCAGCCAGGCGGGCTTTCTGCTGAACGCTGGCCTCGCCGAGCTGCTGATGCAGACGCCGCCCGCCGATGCGGCGGCCTACCTGCCGCAGGCCAATGCGGTGCAGCGGCTGGTGTCGCCGGCCGAGATGGGCGAACTGTTCAAGGTGATTGCGCTGACAAAGGGCGAGCTTCCGCAACTCGCAGGATTTACGCGCGGCGACCGCCGGCACACGTTGTAGGCGTTCCTGCCAAGCAAACCGCCCCACCCGCTCGGGCTTTCAGCTTACCTGATTGGCCTTGAGCCATTGACTGTCCTCGACCCGGAATAAGCAAGGAAGGTCGATGGCGTCCGGTTATCTACCATTGCCGACGTTCGCTTGCCAATATCTGTCGGGCAGCAATGCATTGGTTACCTGTCGCTCACTCGTGGATCGCGATGAACGACAGCTTTTCGATCCATCGGACCCGAACCTGCGATGCGTTGCAGTCGCTTGGGGGCATGGCAAAGCGGACTATGAGGGGCTGAGAGAAAATAAAAAAGGGGCGGCGAAATGTGAAACGTTAGCTAGCTGAAGCAACTAGTGCACGGCGTCGCTGAAGGTATTCTGGTTGCGGAACCTCTGCCTTTGGCTGAGTCAACTTTTGTCCATCGTGCGGTTCAAGCTGGCGTCGAAGCACCAAGTCATTTCCAACCTTGGCCCAATTGATTTGGATCGTGAGGTCGTCCTCAATTAGCAAGTGCCCCTTCTCAAATGCGCGGTCCATAAGTAGCGAGAGGCAGATCCCATTAGAAGGGTCTAGCCGAATACTCTGGTCTTCACTCCACGGAACGATGTGCGACGCAACAAGAAAGTCTCTGGTCTCAATTCCGGTAATTGCACATCGGTATTCGTAATTGGACTTGACTGCATTAGCGAACGCCCTCTGAGCGCTCCCGCGCGTTTTGATTGTTGCGCTTGAGTCGGCAACGCTGTAACTCTTACCCTCGATCTGTTTCCGAAACGCTTCAACTTCGCTGGGATCAGCGTCAGTAGCTTCCGCCGCAGCATCCCCTTGTGCTGTCGCCGGGTACCTTGCGTCTAGAGTTTCAAGGAATACGCTAACTGATGTAGCCAGTTTTTCCGAGAGCGGAGTGGGCTGTATCCATGCGTTGTGGTTCTTGGAGGGGTCGAAAAACAGCCCGTATCCTGGACAGCGAAGATAGGCAGCGAGTCCGCGACCGATGTCAGTGTCCAGACCATTTAGTACAGCAACAGGAGTGTCTGAAGATCCGAGTCCTGAAAGGGACTGCTCGACTACAGCACTCGGTACTACGCCTCCGCTGGCGAAGGTTTCCCATGCAAGTGCTGAACCCTGTGATGTTTTGGCAGCGAGTTCCTGAATAGGGGATGGCACGATGTTAAGGTCGGCCCAAGCATATGCGGCACTTGGCCCTTCTAAATAAGCACGTAGATGCAACGTCGTCGGCTCATCGTGGAGCTTGATAGCCATCAAATAGGGCTGGCCAGTACCACGGCTTGCAAGCATTGCCAACTCGTTCTCAGCCGCCTCAAAATCGGTGTGGGTCGGATCGCCTGGAATTGTCTCTGCCAGAGCATCGCTCGGGGATATCGACATTTTCCATGCTTTCGGGGCTCCAAGGCTGGTTTCCCATTTCAAGTGTGGGCGGTCCGCCGAATTGAAGACAAGCGTGCCTGGCGTCGTTCCTGTTGGCCACTTATATGTAAGTGGCACGGTGCCCACTTCGCCTGCCGTAACGGGGAAGAGGCGCCTCACTGCATCAAGAAAATCCGTTTTCTTCGAAAGCTGAATGTAGTCCTTCGTATATTTTGTGTTTCCCAGCCGCCCGTAGGTTGCGCGATGCGCTGATGGACCATAATAAATAACCAGTACCCATTCGACAGGCTGCGCAGCCATTTAAATTCTCCCAATTATGATTGCTTCCGGTGATTGATGTGCTTCAACCTCCCGACGACTCTGTGCAGCTAGCGAGCGGTGGGTCGTAAAACTGACGATTTCGGCATCTGGAAAAAGGGAATGAACCGATGCGGTGTCACGGTTGGACATTACCCATTGCACTCCTCGCCTAGATAGCTCAGCACAGATCTCCGCAAGCTCAATTAGGTCTGACATCTCAAAAGTCTTGGCCGTGTACTTGTTGAACTTGGCGGTAGGTTCTTTCTCAATATCCGGGCGTGTGAATACAGGCAAATATGGCGGATCAAGGTACACAAAATCTCCGGGAGTGGCGCCTGCAAGTACTGCGCGGAAGTCAGTGGCAACTATGTCTGCCTTGGCCAAAATGGCACCGATGGTCCTCATCGTGATGTCATCAATGCCCTTGAAGCGACGGTCACCCCAAGGCACATTCATGGCCCCGGTCCGAGAGTTTTCGCGCCATAGGTGATTCCAGGAAACCCCGTTCAGGTAGAGAAAGCGTGCAGCCTTCTCCACTAGACAAGAGGCGGCGGTGGTTGAACGGACTTCATAGTAGAACTCCTTTGAGTCGTTTTTCAGATACCAGTCCAATAACGGGCGGAGTTCCGACTGGTGGTCTTTCATAGCAACCCAAGCCGCTACGAGATGCTCATTGAGATCTGCGAGATGTGAGCGACCGGATACTCTGGCAGCGCATGCAAGAAAGACAGCCCCCCCTCCAAGAAATGGTTCGTAGTAGTTCTTGATGCTGGTGGGCACATACGGAAGGATGCGGGGGAGTAATCGAGACTTTCCACCTGCCCACCTGATGAAGGGCTTGATCGGCCTCAAGTCGACCGTAGTTGTATGCTGTACACCAGACGGCATGTCCAAAGAGGGCAGCGTCATAGTCTTTACTCTTTTGATTCTCATGCCAATGGCCGATAATACAGTGTTGCTCGCAACTGCCACAGCCTTGGGGTTCATATGTCCAACATTCAACTCATTTGGCCGAACAAAGATTTGCTGCTTAAAGCATCGGGGGAAGCGAGCTACGAGTGGGTGCGACCGACTGACCAGAGGCTGCTTACGCCGCTAAAATTTGAGCGGCTCACCCCCCCCCCTCTGAAAGCTCGTGCGAATGCGCTTGCTATCGGTGATGGCTTGGACGTACTTGAGGCGCTGGCGGCGCAAACCACCGTCCTAGATGGCGGGGTTCGACTCGTGTACATTGACCCGCCGTTCAACACTCAGGTGAATTTCCGTCAGTACAATGACACCATGCAAAGGTCGATGTGGCTAAGCATGATGCGCGACCGTCTTACGGCGCTGCGCTCCTTCCTCGCAGAGGATGCCAGCATCTGGGTACACCTTGACGATAGCGAAGTACACCGTGCTCGTTCTGTGATGGATGAAGTCTTCGGGGAGAGCGCATTTGTTGCATCAGTTGTGTGGCAAAAGAAAACAACTCGCGACTCCCGCGCTGCCTTCTCGTCAAATCACGACACAATTTTGGTATACGCTCCAAGCGGCCCGAAGAAGTGGAAGACTTCCCGGAACTTGCTAGTAAAAGATGACACCCGATTGCAGAACCGCGATAACGACTCGCGTGGTCCTTGGTCCGATGCGCCCTTTACCGCACCTGGCTATCGCAAAGCACAACAGTACGACATCGTTACACCGACTGGGCAAGTACTCAGTCCTCCACGTGGTCGCTCTTGGTACGCTACCGAACAAACCTACCTCGACTTGCTTGCCGATGGTCGAATCTGGTTTCCTAAAGGCGGTGATGGTTCGCCACGTTTGAAGCTGTTCGCACATCAACTCAGAGGACTCGTGCCATTCACAGTGTGGGGAGCGACAGACACTGGAACGAATGACGATGCAAAGCGGCACCTAATGGCTATGTTCCCCGAGTGTGAAGTATTCGATACCCCTAAGCCTGAATCGTTACTGGAGCGGATCATTCACGTTGCGACAAACCCTGACGAACTGGTGGTTGATATATTCGGTGGGAGTGGAACAACCGCCGCAGTCGCACATAAGATGCGGCGCAGATGGGTGATCGCCGAGCGTAATACTCAGACAGTCCTTGATTTTTTACTGCCGAGGCTGCAATACGTAGTTGACGGTAACGACCCGGGCGGCGTTACCGAGACCACGAACTGGGCCGGTGGGGGCGAATTTGAGATCGTCCATGTAACACCACGACTAGGGACACTAACAAAGAAGTTTCGGCCCGAGGCTCTGAAACAGCGCCTTGAGGCACTCGGGGAGATTCGAGTTCTGTCGCAGCCTAAAGTAAAGCGTTCGATCGCAGCGTGATCACAAGGAAACCCCCTCTTCTAAAAGAGGATACTGCTTACGTGGTTTGTCTTAGATAGAGAAGCCGCCGTTCGCAACTTCTCAAGGCTGAACGACAGGTAACCGCCATATTGCCGCCCGATTTAGGGCGACAGGCCAACGGCAGTAAAGGCCGAACAAGAGACGGTCTGACACCTCAACCTGAACTTCCGCACCTGGCCGACAGCCGTCAACTACCGCCTGGCCTCGAAGCTTGAACAATCCACGCTGCAAAAAAAAGCGGCTCCACTTTCGCGAGCCGCTTCAGACAACCCTTGCTTCAAATCTAAACCAGCGGCAGTTGCGCTTCCATTTCCGCTTCCGCCTGCAGGCGGGTGACGCGCACTGCGTGCAGGCGGCGGCTGTCGGCGCGCAGGATGCTGAAATTGAAGCCGTCGAATTTCACCGATTCGCCGCGCTTGGGCAGATGGCCGAAACGCGACACGATGAGGCCGCCGACGGTGTCGAACTCCTCGTCAGAGAAATGCGCGCCGAGAGTCTGGTTGAAGTCGGCGATTTCGGTGCCGGCCTTGACGCGGAACACGCCTTCCTTCTCGCGGATGATGTTGTCCTCGGTTTCGTCGAAGTCGTATTCGTCCTCGATGTCGCCGACGATCTGCTCGAGCACGTCCTCGATCGTCACCAGCCCGGCGACGCCGCCGTATTCGTCGACGACGATGGCGATGTGGTTGCGGTTGGAGCGGAACTCCTTCAGCAGCACGTTGAGCCGCTTCGACTCCGGGATGAATACCGCCGGGCGCAGCATGCCGCGGATGTCGGTGTCGGCCTCGGCGTAGTGGCGCAGCAGGTCTTTCGCCAGCAGGATGCCGATGACGTCGTCGCGGTCCCTGTCGATGACCGGAAAGCGCGAGTGCGCGGTTTCGATGGCATGCGGAATGAAGATTTCAGGCGCGTCGTTGATGTCGATGACTTCCATCTGCGCACGCGGGATCATGATTTCGCCGACCCGCATTTCGGACACCTGCAGCACGCCCTCGATCATCGCCAGGGCGTCGGCATCCATCAGACTGTTTTCGTAGGCACCGTGCAGCAGTTCGATCAACTGCTCGCGGTCTTCGGGCTCGCGCATCAGCCAGTGGGAAATGCGCTCAAGCAAACTCGGCTTGGGACTACTGTCGGGCTCCATGTGGGCAAAAACTCAGGATGAATAGGGACTGGGGATGCGAAACCGTTTCAGTATAGCGGCTTCGCGCGATTCCATGATGTCGGCGTCGGCCGGGTCGATGTGGTCGTAGCCTTGCAGATGGAGCACGCCGTGGACGGTCATGTGGGCGTAATGATGCTGCAGCGGCTTGCCCTGTTCGCGCGCCTCGCGCTCGACCACCGGCGCGCAGATCACCACGTCGCCGCCGAGCACCCGGGCGCCTGACTTGTTTAAAGGCAGCTCGCCGTATTCGAAGGTCAGCACGTTGGGCACGTAGCCCTTGTGGCGATAGTCCCGGTTGAGCGACTGCGCCTCCTCGGCGTCGACGATGCGCACGGTGATCTCGGCGGCGTGTTCCAGCGCGGCGGCGACCCAGCGGCGGATTTGCGCACGCGCCGGCAGTTCGTCCGCGGCGCTGGCGAACTGCACCGCCAGCCGCAATTCGGGGTCAGGGTCGGCCATCTGTCTGCGCGCGGCGCGCGGCGTAGGCATCGACGATGCGGCCGACCAGCGGATGGCGCACCACGTCTTCGGACTGGAAATGGGTGAAGGCGATGCCGCGCACCTCGCCCAGCACCTCGGCCGCATCCGTCAGCCCGGACTTCACGTGCTTGGGCAGGTCGATCTGGGTCGGGTCGCCGGTCACCACCGCGCGCGCACCGAAACCGATGCGGGTGAGGAACATCTGCATCTGTTCGGGCGTGGTGTTCTGCGCCTCGTCGAGGATGATGAAGGCGTGGTTGAGGGTGCGCCCGCGCATGAAGGCGAGCGGCGCGACCTCGATGGCGTGGCGCTCGATCAGGCGGGTGACCTTGTCGAAGCCCATCAGGTCGTACAGCGCGTCGTAGAGCGGGCGCAGGTAGGGGTCGACCTTCTGCGTCAGGTCGCCGGGCAGGAAGCCGAGCCGCTCGCCGGCTTCCACCGCCGGGCGGGTCAGCACCAGGCGCTTGACCTGCTCGCGCTCCAGCGCGTCGACCGCGCAGGCCACCGCCAGATAGGTCTTGCCGGTGCCGGCCGGGCCGATGCCGAAGGTGATGTCGTGGCTGCGGATCTGCTCGATGTATTCGCCCTGACGCGGGGTGCGCGCGCGCAGGTCGGCACGGCGGGTGCGCAAGGCCGGACCTTCCTCGTCGGCGCGGCCGCGCGTGATCTCGACCAGCCCCAGCTGGATGTCGTCGAGCGAGAGCGCATCGTGCGCGCGGTTGTAGAAATGCTCGATTGCCTGCGCCCCCTTCTCCGCCTGCGCGGCGTTGCCGCTGAAGCGGAAACTGGCGCCGCGGCGGCCGATGGTGACGTCGAACGCCGCCTCGATCTGGCGCAGGTTCTCGTCCATGGGGCCGCACAGGTTGGCGAGCCGGCGGTTGTCTTCCGGCGCCAGCCGCAGTTCGACGATGTCGGTTTTCAAGCGGATTCCGTTTCGGTGGTGGCCACTTCGCCGCGCAGGCTGTGCGGCAGGGCCTGGGTGACGACGACGTCGACGAACTGCCCGATCAGGCGCGGCTGGCCGGCGAAGTTGACGATGCGGTTGTTGTCGGTGCGGCCGGCGAGCTCTTCTGCGTTCTTGCGGGCGCGACCTTCGACCAATATTCTTTGCACGGTGCCGACCATGGCCTGGTTGACCCGCTGCGCCTGTGTCTCGATTCTCGCCTGCAGCTTCATCAGGCGCTGCGTTTTCAGTTCGGCCGTGATGTCGTCCGGGTAGTCGGAGGCCGGGGTGCCGGGGCGCTTGCTGTAGATGAAGGAGAAGCTGGCGTCGAAGTCGAGTTCCTCGATCAGCTTCATGGTCGCCTCGAAATCGGCTTCGCTCTCGCCCGGAAAGCCGACGATGAAATCCGACGACAGGCAGAGATCGGGACGCCGTTCGCGCAGCTTGCGGATGATCGACTTGAACTCGAGCACGCTGTGGCCGCGCTTCATCGCCGCGAGGATGCGGTCGGAACCGGACTGCACCGGCAGGTGCAGGTGCGACACCAGCTTCGGCAGCGTGCCGTAGCACTCGATCAGGCGCTGCGTCATTTCGCGCGGATGGCTGGTGGTGTACCTGATCCGTTCGATGCCAGAGATCTCGTGCACCATTTCCAGCAGGAAGGCGAAGTCGGCGCTGCCGCCGTCGTGCAGCGCGCCCTGGTAGGCGTTGACGTTCTGCCCCAGGAGGGTGACTTCCTTCACCCCGCGCCCGGCCAGGTCGGACACTTCGGCGATGACGTCGTCGAACGGCCGCGAGACTTCCTCGCCGCGGGTGTAGGGGACGACACAGAAGGTGCAGTACTTGGAGCAGCCCTCCATGATCGAGACGAAGGCCGAGGCGCCTTCCACCCGCGCCGGCGGCAGGTGGTCGAACTTTTCGATTTCGGGAAAGCTGATGTCGACCTGGGCGCGCCCGGTTGCGCGGCGCTGAGCGATCAGTTCGGGTAGGCGGTGCAGGGTCTGCGGGCCGAACACCACGTCGACGAAGGGCGCGCGCGACACGATGGCCGCGCCCTCCTGGCTGGCCACGCAGCCGCCGACCCCGATAATGAGATTGGGGTTGGCCGCTTTCAGATGGCGCACCCGGCCAAGGTCATGGAACACCTTTTCCTGCGCCTTCTCGCGCACCGAGCAGGTGTTGAACAGGATGACGTCGGCGTCGTCCGGGGTGGACGTCGGAGTCAGCCCTTCGGCCAGATTGAGCACGTCGGCCATCTTGTCCGAGTCGTACTCGTTCATCTGGCAGCCGAAGGTTTTGATGTAGATTTTTTTCATGGGGTGCCGGGACAGTGAATAGACTGGGGGCAAGGTTTTCGCCGCGCACTGCGACGAAAAGAAATGTGGTGGTGATGAGTGGACTTGAACCACCGACCTACGGATTATGAATCCGTCGCTCTAACCGACTGAGCTACATCACCCTGGGGACTGCTTTCCCGGCGCAGGACCGCCGAAAAGGCGCGCATTTTAGCTGACGCCGGCAGGGGCTGTCAAAGCACCCCTGCGCCCGCTCACTGCGGCCGCAGCCTGGCCAGTTCGTCGAGCAGGCTGATCAGCAGTTCGCGCCCCAGCGGCCCCATGCCGGCGGCCAGCGGGTCGGCGTCGCGCTCGCCGTTGACCAGCCGGCGCATGCGCCCGCCCAAGAGCGCCATGTCGCCGCCCGCCTTCATCATCTGCTCGGCCATGTTGGCGAGCACCGACATCGCCTGCGCGTCGCCGCGCGCCGCGGCGTCGATCAGCGCGGCCAGCCCCGGCGCGGCGGCGCTGCCGTCGGGCTGGGCATCGAGCGGCGGCAGCGTGGCGGGATTGTCGATGCCGCGCAGGATGGCGTCGAGCAGGATGGCGTCTTCTTCGTCCAGCCCCAGCTTGATCGAAGGATCGCGGCGGCCGTTGACGACGTGGCGCAGCGCGCCGACCAGCCGCGCCCAGCCGGCCTGTTCGGCGGCGTCGAGCTGCTTCATCAGGTCGGGCAGTTGGCTGCGGTCGCGCAGCGCGTTGACCACGGTGTGGATGAATGCGGCGTGAACGCGCAGGACTTGTTCGACGGCGGGAGGGAGCTGGGCCATGTCAGGGGTTAGGGGTTAGGGGTTAGGGGTTAGGGGTTCGGGGTTCGGGGTTAGGGGTTAGGGGTTAGGCAAATTGTCGGGCGCCTGGGCGGGGTTGGCAACCGCCGGCCGGGTCGGCACGTTTTCGATCCGCCAGTGAGCGCTTGCCCACACCAGCAGCTCGGCCGGCTCGGCACCCTCCAGTTCAACCGGGGGCGGGTGCCCGAGCGCGGCGAGGGCCTGCGCCAGCACGCCGCTCTGCCCGCTCGCGGGCAGGGCGGGGGCCAGGGTCTGCTTCGACAGCTTCTGCCCGGCGGCATTGGTGACGAGCGGCACATGGGCATAGGCCGGCAGGGGCAGGTCCAGCAGTTTTTGCAGGTAAATCTGGCGCGGCGTGTTCCACAACAGGTCGGCGCCGCGCACCACGTGGGTGATGCCCTGGAAGGCATCGTCCACCACCACCGCCAGCTGATAGGCGAACAGCCCGTCGGCGCGCTTGACGATGAAGTCGCCGACCTCCTGCGCCAGATCCTGCTGCAGCTCACCCTGGATGCGATCGCGAAAGCAGGTGCTCACATCCGGCGACCGCACGCGCCAGGCACGTGCGGTCGCACCCGGCGGCAGCCCCGCCCGGCAGGTGCCGGGGTAGATGATGTCGCCCTCGTGGTTGCGCGGCGCCTGCGCAAGCTGGCTGCGGCTGCAGGCGCAGGGGTAGACCGCGCCGAGGGCTTTCAGCTCGTCCAGCGCCGCCGCGTAGGCGTCGTCGCGCTGCGATTGATGGAGCACCGCGCCATCCCAGTGCAAGCCATAGGCTTCCAACTGGCGCAGGATGGTGGCGGCCGCGCCGGGCTCGCAGCGCGGACGGTCGAGGTCTTCCATGCGCACCAGCCAGCGCCCGCTTGCCGCGCGGGCGTCGAGAAAGCTCGCCACTGCGGCGACCAGCGAGCCCTGATGCAGGGGGCCGGTGGGCGACGGCGCGAAGCGCCCGATGTAGGTGCCGCTCAAGCCGCGCGGGTGAGCATCAGCTGGGCCGGCATCGGCGCCGGGAAGCCGGCCTCAGCGAGCGCTTCGCGGATGACGCGGTTGCCGTCGAAATACACCTGCCAGTAATGGTCGGTGTGGCAGAACGGGCGCACCGCCAGCACCGGGCCGACCAGGTTGAATTCGAGGATTTCGACTTCCACCGCCGGCTCGGCCAGCACGTTGGGAATCGCCTGCAGCTTGTCGCGCAGCAGCTGCATGGCGGCGACGTGGTCGGCGCTGCCGGCGAGCTGACATTTCAGCTCGACGCGGCGGAAGGCGTTGGTGCTGAAATTCTGGATGGTGTCGCCGAAGATCTTGCCGTTGCCGACGATGGTGAACACGTTGTCCGGGGTGTCGAGGCCGGTGGCGAACAGGCCGATTTCCCGTACCGTGCCGGTGACGCCGCCGGCGGTGATGAAGTCGCCCACCTTGAACGGCTTCAGCACGATGAGGAAGGCGCCCGCCGCCAGGTTGGACAGCAGCCCGCCCCAGGCGGCGCCGATGGCGATGCCGATGCCGGCGACCAGGGCGGCGAAGGTCGTCGTCTGCACCCCGAAGTAGCCGAGAATGGCGACCACCAGCACGATGTTGAGGGTGACCGCGACGAAGCTGCCGATGTAGCGCATCAGCGTGGGATCGACCTTCTGCCTGTGCAGCGCGCCCTGCAGCATGCGCCCGACCAGGCCGATCAGCCAGCGGCCGATGATCCAGAAGGCGATCGCGGCGAGGATTTTCATTCCGGCCTCGGTGGCGTAAGCGGCGGCGATTTCGGTGTAGCGCTGGATGTCCTTGTCCATCTCGGTCTCCCTGAAGACTGAATCAAACGATCACGGCATGTCTGATAAAGGATAGTCCGCGCAGCGGAATTCGGCCGGCTCCGGCATCGTATCTAGAAATCGATGCCGGGCTGCGCCTTCACCCCCGCGCGGAACGCGTGCTTCCGGTCGGCGACGACCGACACCGTGTCGGCCAGATCGATCAGCGCATCCGGTGCGGCGCGACCGGTGACGACGACATGCTGCATAGCCGGGCGCTGCGCCAGCGCATCGAGCACGCTGTCGCTGTCGAGATAGCCGTAGCTCAGCAGATAGGTCAGCTCGTCCAGCACCACCAGTTGATACGCCGGATCGGCCAGCATGCGCGCGGCAATTTCCCAGCCGCGCCCGGCGGTGGCGATGTCCTGCTCGCGGTTCTGCGTGTCCCAGGTGAAACCGTCGCCGGTGACGTGCCACTCGACGCCGGGCTGCGTGCCGAGAAAGGCCTCCTCGCCGGTGTCGGTGCGGCTCTTGATGAACTGCACCACGCCGACCTTCATGCCGTGGCCGAGCGCGCGCGCGACCATGCCGAAGGCCGCGGTGCTCTTGCCCTTGCCGTTGCCGGTGACGACGAGCAGCAGCCCGCGCTCGTCGCTGGCGGCGGCGATGGCGGCGTCGATCAGCGCCTTCTTGCGCGCCATGCGGGCGGCATGGCGGGCGCTGCGATCGGACAGGCCCGATTCAGCACTCACGAAACACGTCCATCGACAGGTGAACGAAAGTCACACATCCGCACATTATCGCCGCTCGCTCCGCTTATTTGAACGTGTACTCGACGCTCACCCAGCCGTTGCGGCCCGGCAGGGGATAGGCGTTGAAGCGGTCGGCGTTGCTCGTGCTGTGCACGGCATAGCTGTAATAGTCCGTGTCGAACACGTTGTTGAGCGCAACGGCCAACTGCCAGTTGCCCACCTGCCGCATCAGTTTGAGATCGACCAGGGTGTAGGCTGGAATTTTCTGGCTGAAGCGATTGGGCTCATCGTTTTCCATGCGCTGATTGCCGACATACTGGACGTCGGCGGACAGCCGGGTCTGCTCATCGATATGCCACACTGCGCCGAACGACAGCTTGTGGCGCGGAACCAGCGGAACCTCCCTGCCTTTGAGCGCGACGCCATCCAGCATGCCGTCGGTAAATTCCGCAAAGGCGAGCGTATAGGCCGCGCGCAGAACCACCGAACCCAGACGGTCATACGCTTCGAATTCCGCACCATAACGCCGCAGCGGCGAGAAATTGGTATTGCCGATGCCCGTCGTGTAGGTATCGAGGTGGATTTCGTCCTTCACCCGCATGTAATACGCTGCGGCACGCAGCCGGCTGGCGCCACTGCCCCACTCCCAGCCGGCCTGGACATCCTGCGAAGTCTGCGGTTTGAGAAACTGGAATTCGTGCGTAAAGCCGGGCGAGAACCCATACACTTCGTCCACTGTGGCGAAGCGAAAGCTGCGCGCCAGCCGCGCAAACAGCGCATGTTGCGGATTCAGGCGGTGATTGATCCCCATTTCCCAGGCATATTCGGCCTCGTTCTGGCTGCCGGCCAACGCGCCGCTGCCGAACAGGCCGCCCGGCGCTGCCGCGTCGAACCGGTCGTCCGCATCGATTTCGAACCACTCGTAGCGGCCGCCCAGCGAAAATTTCGTGGCCGGATTCAGCTGCATCTCGTCGCGCACATACAGGCCGGTCGAATTCTGTACGGCCGCCACCCGATTGATGGGCGTGCCAATGTTGGCCGGGGCGTTCGACGTACGCAGCCGGTAATCCCAGCGCTGGACATCGGCGCCCAGAACCAGGCTGTGCGCGATGCCGCCCGCTTCGAACGGCCGTCGCACGCGTGGCGAGAAATTCCACATGTCGAGATCGGCATCCTTGAATTCGGGAAACCCGCCGAAATCGAAGTAGGCCTGCTGCTGCTTGTTGCGGTAGTCCAGATCGAGCATCACGTCAGTGCGCCCGAATTCGAAGCTGCCGTTCAGCCCTGCCTGGTAGCCCTTGCGCTTCGCCCAGTCGAGCGGGGTGTGGGTGCCTTCCGGGTCGGTCGCCACTTCATTCAGGCCGATATCGGGCTCGACCGTGCGCGGGCCGGGCAAGCGTGTCTCCTGCGTTGCACCGCCGAACTTGAAGACCAGTTCGCCGCGGTCGTGTTTCCAGCGCGCGTCGCCATTGAGGCTGCGCTGTGTGCTTGCATTGTTGTCGCGCCAGCCGTCGGAGCGGAAATGGTCAGCGGTGATGCGGAGACCCGCTGTGTCGCTCGCCAGGTTGCCGGTCAACTGGGCGTTCCGGGTACCGAAGCTGCCCAGCTGCGCCTTGGCGGCTGCCTGGTTTGACACCCTGAGCGGGGAACGGGTGATGATGTTGACGACACCGGCCACCGCGCCCGCGCCATGCAGCACGCTGGAACCGCCGCGCACGATCTCGATGCGCTCGATAGTGGAAAGCGGCAGCGCCGCCCAGTCGATCGCCGAGAGGTCGATGTCATTCAAGCGGCGGCCGTCCAGCAGGATCAGGGTGTTCTGGTCGCCTGCGGCGCCGAAGCCGCGCAGGTCGACCGTGCTGGCGGCCGCATTGTTGCCGTACAGGTCGCGCATGCCGATGCCGGCTTGCTGCGCCAGGATTTCCGGCAGTGTGGCCTGCGGGCTGTCCGCGATGTCCTGCCGGGTGATCACCGTGGCATTGGCGGCCTGGTCGGAAAGCGCCTGCGGAAAACGGCTCGGCGTAACGACGATGGTATCCCAGACGTATTCCGGCAAGGCTTCCGCGTGGGCGGGCGAAGCGAGGGCGACGCCGAGGGCGAGCGCAAGAGAGGTTTGACGCATGATGACTTCCGGTTTGGGCGCCTGCTTCCCCGCAGGCGCGTTGCACGATCCGCTGCCGCAACGACGGCAGGGTTCAGGCCGGTATCCGGGCTCGCGCCTGAAGTGCATCGCCTTCCCGGGCGAACCCAGTGGCTGTGTGATGGACCGTTTAGCGCTTACCGTTGCGGGGGCAGCACAGGCATGGCGGCAAAGCCGCGCACCTGTTTCCCGTTTATCCTCGGCGGCGGAAAGCCGCGTCGGCACCTGAAGGCGCGCATTATACGGATCGGATTGAGCGGCCGCACATCGCCCCCTGCGGAAGGATTGCTGCGCAGCAGCGCGGCGCCCACCGGCGTACCCGTTGCGGGTGCTATAGTCCCGCAATGCAAGCCGAACTCGATAGCCTCGAAGCCAAAATCCGCCAGGTGGCCGCGCTTTGCCACGCGCTGCGGCAGGAAAACATCGCCCTGCGCCAGCAGCTGCTGGCCGCGCAGCAGGACGGCAAACAGCTGACGGCGCGGCTGGATGCCGCCAAAGCCCGGCTGCAGGCGCTGCTCGAAACGCTGCCGGAGGACCTGTGATGGCTGCCCCGCGTTCCATCGACATCCATATTCTGGGCCGCGCCTACAAGGTGGCGTGCTCGCGCGAGGAAGAATCCGCGCTGATCGCGGCGGCCAGTTACCTGGACGAAAAAATGCGCGAGATCCGCGACAAGAGCAAGGTGATCGGCGCCGAGCGCATCGCCATCATGGCGGGACTCAACCTGGCGCACGACCTGCTGACCCAGGGCGGCGGCGGCCTGATCGAGGAAGCGCGCGCCCGCCTGACGCATTGCAACAGCCTGCTCGATGCGGTGCTGGAAGATCAGGACAAACTCTTCTAAACTGGCGTTGTTCCCTGCGGTGTTCGAGGCTGGTTGCAATTTCTCTGAACCAATGCATACGTGCAAGGCTGCGGTCTATTCCGATGCGGGTGTGCGCGTGACATGTCTCATGTGCCCAAAGCGTCTTTGAACGCGGCCGTCTTGGACCCAGGTTCAAGAGTCCGCAGCCAGTCACGGCACAGGCGGGGAACCCTCATTTCCTGATGGACAAATACTCCCTACGACGCCAGCTCAAGGCCGCGCGCAACGCGATGCGGCCGGCCGAGCGCCGTCACGCCGCGCGCGCCTCGCTGCGGCTGGCGCTGCGCCACGGCCTGTTGCTGCGCGCGCAACGCATCGGTTTCTATCTGCCGCAGAGCGGCGAGTTCGACGTCCACCCCCTGCTCAATCAGGCGCTGTGCATGCGGCGCGACTGCTATCTGCCGATTCTGCCGCGCCGCGGGCGGGTGATGCGCTTCGGGCGTGTCGGGCGCAACACGCGCATGTCGCCGAACCGCTACGGCATTCCCGAGCCGCTGGATGCAAAGCCGCTGCGCGCGCGCCAGCTCGACCTGCTGCTGATGCCGCTGGTGGGGTTCGATCTGCAGGGCCATCGCCTGGGAATGGGCGGCGGCTACTACGATGCGACGCTGGCTTTCATGCGGCACCGGCGGCTGTGGCGCAAGCCGCGCCTGGTGGGCGTCGCCTACGAATGCCAGCGGGTGGAGGCGCTGCCGCACGAACCGTGGGACATGCCGCTCGACGCGGTGCTGACCGAGCGCCGGCTGCACCGCTTCGACTCAAACCATCCCAAGCCTCATTCGCCCAGATAGGCGCGGCGCACCGCCGGGTTGGCGGCAAGCTCGCCGGCCGTGCCGCTCAGCGTAATGGCCCCGTTCTCCAGCACATAACCGCGCGCACAGATTTTCAGCGCCAGATGGGCATTCTGCTCGATCAGAAGCACCGCCACGCCGCCTGCCGCAATCCGGCGGATGATGTCGAACACCGCCCGCACCATCAAGGGTGCCAGCCCCATGCTCGGCTCGTCCAGCAACAGCAGGCGCGGACGCGCCATCATCGCGCGCCCCAGCGCCAGCATCTGCTGCTCGCCGCCGGACAGCAGCCCGGCGAATTGCGCACGGCGTTCGGTCAGGCGCGGCAGCAGCGCGTACACCTGGTCAAGGTCGCGGGCGATCGCCGCGCGGTCGCGCCGGATGTAGGCGCCCATCATCAGATTTTCGGCCACCGACATGCGCGGAAATATGCCGCGCCCCTCGGGGACCAGCGCCAATCCACGGCGCGCGACCTGGTGCGCCGGCAGCCGGGTGATCGCCTGCCCGTCGAACTGCACGCTGCCCGCCTGCGGCGCGATCAGCCCGCTGACGGCCTTGAGGGTGGTGGTCTTGCCGGCGCCGTTGGCGCCGATGAGGCAGACCATTTCGCCCGATGCAACCTCCAGGCTGAGCTCGCGCACCGCCTGGATGCCGCCGTAGGCTACCGACAACCGGTCGACCGCCAGCAGAACGCTCATAGCGCCTCGTCGCCCAGATAAGCCGCGATGACCCTGGAATCGCGGCTGACCGCATCGGGCGTGCCCTCGACGATTTTCACGCCGTAGTCGAGCACCGCCAGCCGGGTGCACAGCCCCATCACCAGTTTCACGTCGTGCTCGATCAGCAGCAGCGTCAGCCCGTCGGCCTGCAGTTGCAGCAGCAGCTCGCGCAGCGCAGCGCGCTCGGCCGGATTCATCCCGGCGGCGGGTTCGTCAAGCGCCAGCAGGCTCGGTTCGGTCGCCAGCGCGCGCGCGATTTCAAGCCGCCGCTGGTCGCCATAGGGCAGGTTCCTGGCCAGGCGGCCGGCGTGCTGCGCGATCCCGACACGGTGCAGCAGGGCGTGGGCGCGCTCGTGCGAATCGGCTTCTTCGCGGCGCGTGGCGGGCAGGCGCAGCACCGCGCCGACGACGCCGCTGCGGGTGCGTGCGTGGCGCCCCACCAGCACGTTTTCGAGCGCGGTCATCCCGGCGAACAGGCGGATGTTCTGGAAGGTGCGCGCCAGCCCTGCCTGCAGCACCTGGTGCGGTTTGCGGCCATGGAGACGGGTACCGTTGAGGCGAATTTCGCCACGGTCGATCGAATACAGTCCGGTAAGTGCGTTGAACAGCGTGGTCTTGCCCGCGCCGTTGGGGCCGATCAGGCCGAAAATCTCGCCTGCGTGAACCTGCAGCGAAATGTCGGACAGCGCCTGCAGGCCGCCGAATGCCTTGCTCACGCCGGAAACGCTCAGCAGCGGCGCTGGCCCTGCGTCGAGCTTGCCCGCTAGCGGATTGCCTGATTTGGGCGAGTTCATCCCTTGGCTTCGGCGAATTCGCGGCGGCGGCGCGCCGAGGGGATGAGTCCGGCAGGGCGATACAGCATCACCGCAACCAGCGCCACGCCGAACAGCAGCATGCGCAGATCCGCCGGGTCGATGACAACCTGGCCGAACAGGCTGCGTTGCCAGTCGCCGGTATAGCGCAGCGCCTCGGGCAACAGCGTCAGCAGCAGCGCGCCGAAGATCACGCCGGGAATGTGCCCCATGCCGCCGAGCACGATCATGCACAGGATCATGATCGACTCCATGAGATTGAACGACTCGGGACTGATGAAGCCCTGGAAGCTGGCGAACAGGCTGCCCGCCAGCCCGCCGAAGACGGCGCCCATGGCGAACGCCAGCAGCTTGAGATTGCGCGTGTTGATGCCGGTCGCGGCGGCGGCGATCTCGTCCTCGCGGATGGCGACCCAGGCACGCCCGATACGCGAATTTTCCAGCCGCATCGAAATGAAAATCACCGCCAGCACCAGCAGCAAAAACAGGTAATACGTAAGATGGGCGCCGCTGAAGGTGTAGCCGAAGAACGTCTGCGGCTGGCTCAGGCTGACGCCGCCCAGGCGCACCGGATCGATCAGGTTGATGCCCTGTGGGCCGTTGGTGATGTTGACCGGGGCATTCAGGTTGTTCATGAAAATGCGGATGATTTCGCCGAACCCCAGCGTGACGATGGCCAGATAATCGCCGCGCAGCCGCAGGGTGGGCGCCCCCAGCAGCACGCCGAACAGCGCGGCCAGCGCCGCGCCCAGCGGCAGGATCGCCCAGAACGGCAGGTGCAGGCCGAAATGCGGGCTGGCAAGCCAGGCGTAGACGTAGGCTCCCAGCGCATAGAACGCAACGTAGCCGAGATCGAGCAGGCCGGCATAGCCGACGACGATGTTCAAGCCCAGCGCCAGGATGACATACAGCAACGCCAGGTCGAGCAGCCGTACCCACGAGCGCCCCAGTCCCGCGTCCACCAGAAACGGCAGCAGCGCCAGCCCCAGTGCCAGCAACCCAAAAACGAACCAGCGCGGCTGCGTCTTGTTCAACTTAGGCACGCTCGACAACGCGCGTCCCCAGCAGGCCGCACGGGCGGAACACCAGCACCGCGATCAGCACGAAGAACGCGAATACGTCCTGGTAATGGCTGCCGAGGAAACCGCCGGTGAGGTCGCCGATGTAGCCCGCGCCGAACGATTCGATCAGCCCCAGCAGCAGGCCGCCCAGCATCGCTCCGCCCAGATTGCCGATGCCGCCCAGCACCGCGGCCGAGAAGGCCTTGAGGCCGAGCAGAAAGCCCATGTAATAGTGCGCCAGGCCGTAATATGCGCTGACCATGACCCCGGCCACCGCTGCCAGCGCCGAGCCGATCACGAAAGTGGCGGCGATCACCCGGTTGACGTCGACGCCCATCAGGCTCGCCACCTGCCGCGATTGCGCAGTAGCGCGCATGGCCCGGCCGAGCCGGGTTTTCTGCACCATCAGGATCAGCAACAGCATGATGCCCATGGTCAGCAGCAGGATGGCGATCTGCACATCGGTGATGTTCGCGCCGAAAAGCGCGTGGCGCCCCTGCGGCAGCACGGCGGGGAAAGGGATGTACTGCTTGCCCCAGATCAGCATGGCGACGTTCTGCAGAATGATCGATACGCCGATCGCCGTGATGAGCGGCGCCAGCCGCGGCGCGTGACGCAGCGGCCGATAGGCGACGCGCTCGATCAGCAGGCCGAGTGCCACGCACACCGGGATCGCCACCACCAGCCCTGCCCCCAGCACCAGCACGCCCGGCAGGCCGGGGGCCGCCAGCGCCAGTGCGCCAATCGCCGCCAGCGCGACCATCGCCCCCATCATGGTGATCTCGCCATGGGCGAAATTGATGAGTTCGAGGATGCCGTACACCATGGTGTAGCCCAGCGCCACCAGCGCGTAAACGCTGCCCAGCACCAGTCCGTTGATGAGTTGCTGCAGGAAGATGTCCATCTTTGCGCGGCGCGTGCCGGCTCGGTTTATTTTGCGCTCTGCACGGTTTCGAGCGTCTGCCACTTGCCGTCTTTCACCTGGTACAGGGTGACCGCACCGCCGGTGATATCGCCCTTGGCGTCGAAGCGGATGTGCCCGGTCACCCCCTGGTAATCGGTCTTGGGCAGTTCGGCCAGATAGGCGGCGGGGTCGCTGGAATCGGCGCGTTTCATCGCCTCGATCAGCACGCGCATGGCGTCGTAGGCGTAGGGGGAGTAGTTCTGGATCTTGCCGTATTTGGCCTCGAACCGGGCCTTGAACGCGCTGCCGCCCGGCATTGCGTCGAGCGGCAGGCCCGGGTTGGAGGCCAGCGCGCCCTCGGCGTCGGCGCCGGCCAGTTCGATGAATTTGGGCGTCTGCGCGCCGTCGCCGCCGAGGAATTTCGCCTGCATGCCGAGCTGTTTCATCTGCTTGATCATCGGCGCGGCCTGCGGATCCATCCCGCCGAAAAACACCAGGTCGGGTGCCTTGCCCTTGATCGAGGTGAGAATCGCCATGAAGTCGGTCGCGCGGTCGGACGTATATTCGCGCGCCACCACTTCGCCGCCCGCGGCCTTGGCGGCTTTCTCCATTTCGTCGGCCAGTCCCTGCCCATAGGCGGTACGGTCGTCGATGATGGCGATTTTCTTCGCGCCCAACCGGGCCACCACGTAATGCCCCAGCACGCTGCCCTGCTGGGCATCGTTGGTCATCACGCGATAGGCCGTCCTGAAGCCGGAGGAAGTGTAGGCCACCGCGGTGGCCGAGGGTGAAATCTGCGGAATGCCGTTGTCGGAATAAATCTTGGAAGCCGGGATGGTGGCGCCCGAGTTGAGGTGGCCGACGACGCCGACGACACCCTCGTCCACCAGTTTTTGCGCCACCGTGGTGGCGGTCTTGGGATCGGCCGCGTCGTCTTCGCTCTTCAATTCGAGCACGACCCTCTTGCCGCCCAGCGTGAATCCGGCGGCATTGATTTCATCCAGCGCCAGGCGCGCCCCGTTCTCGTTGTCCTTGCCCAGATGCGCCTGCGGGCCGGTGAGCGGGGAAACCTGGCCTATCAACACCACCCGGCTGTCGCCATTCTGCTGCGGCTTGTCGCCACAACCTGCGACCAGTACCGCCGCTACCATCGCCCAACGTAGAGTGTGGCCCGCCATCTCGGTCTTCCCCGCAATAAAACTGAAACGCGGGATTTATACCATAAAGCCCGTCGCGCCCGCTTCCCCCGGAGAGCCGAAAAACATAGGGCCGACGCGAACGCCGGCCCTATGTTTTCATGATTCTTTCAGGTGCGGATTATTTCAGGCTCAACACCCACTTGACGATCTTCTCCACGTCTTCGTGCTTGACCTGTGCGTTCGGCGGCATGGGAACCGGCCCCCATACCCCTTTGCCGCCGGCTTTCACCTTGGCGACCAGCTTGCCTTCCGCGCTCTTGTCGCCGGCATATTTCTTGGCCACGTCCTTGAAAGAAGGGCCAACAATTTTCTTGTCCACGCCGTGGCAGGACATGCAAGCGTTTTTCTGCGCCAACGCCTGTTCGGAATCGGCAGAAGCGACGCCGGACATGGCCAGCAGGGCAGCGGATGCTGCAGTCATCATCAATTTCTTCATCATTACAGTGTCTCCGTGGAGGTCGGGTTGAGCGCGCGCTATCTGTCTAGCCACTATCGCGCCTCCAATATTAAGGAAAATTCTCCGCCACGCAAGACACGGGCCCACTTTTTTGCTGCGGCCCGGTAAAACATTGTTATTCGCGTTCGACCAGTTCACGGTAGGCATGCCAGCTGGCGTGCCCCAGCCAGGGGAAAACCACCGCCATGGCGATGAAATCCGTCGCCATTCCGATAGCGATCAGGCCTGCGATCAATGCCCCCCACAGCAGCATTACAGGAAAATTGAGCCGGGTCGCCATGAAGCTGGTGACCAGCGCGGTGGCAAAATCGACCTTGCGGTGCAGCAGCATCGGCAGCGACACCACCGAGAGGCTGAACATCATCAGCGCCAGCACGCCGCCGAACGCCAGATAGGCCAGCACGAAATCGGTATGCTGCCGCACCGCACTGATGCTGAGCAGATCGGACAGGTCGCCGATACCCGAACCGCTGAGAAACAGTCCTACCAGGATCGCCGAAGTGCGCTCCCATGAAATCAGGACGAACACCAGCATCACGGCGAACAGCCCCAGGGAGGATGGATTGGCGCGCCACGCCAGCAGGGGAACGAACAGTTTGGGAAGCTTGTGGTGATGCTCCAGCCGGTGGCTCAGGTAATAAAACACGGTGGCCAGCACCGGCGCGACGAATAGGAAGCCCGAAACCAGCGCCATCGCCAGATGCGGCCTGTCCTCCGCAGCATGCACCAAACCGTAGCCCAGCAGCGCGAAGACGACGCCATAGAACAGGCTCAGCGGCCACGCCCGGGCAAAATCCTTTGCGCCGTCGCGCAACCAGCGCAGCGGCTGATCGAACGTCACGCGGCGGATGCCCGGCAGATTCATATGGGCGACCTGCGGATGGAAAACTGCGGATTCGGTGTGTGTGCTCATGATCGCTCCCGATGACAAACCAACTGTCTATTTGATAGCAGGCGCCGCCACGGGTTCCTAATAGCAAATGCTGATAAACCCCTTATCCCAGCACGCCGGCCAGGTCGGTCAGCGGCGGCCGGCATCTATACCCTTCGGGGTACGCCGTTCCGCCGCAGATCCAGGCAGTGGGACGATCCGGCTCCGGCTTCGCCAGCGCCTGCGGCAGGCTCAAGCCATTGGGCAAGGCCAGCAGCATGTCGCGCGCACCGAGTTTCGGCGTCAGCGCCCGCACCCATGCGCGCAAAGCGGATTCCGGGCCGCGCAGCAGGATCGTCCGCGGCGGCACCAGCGCTTCGTCGAGCACGGCCAGCAGCGTCGGATAGGCGATCGGCTGCTGGCTCAGGTGCGCGTAAAACAACCTCAGGCAGCGCGCGCCGGCATCGAGGTAACGCGCCTCGCCGAGCAGATGCCCGAGCCGCTGCAGCGCAAACGCGGCGACGCCGTTGCCGGACGGCGTGGCGTTGTCGTAGCCCGGCTTGGGGCGGGCGATGAGCGCTTCGTGGTCGTGGCTGGTGAAGTAAAAGCCGCCGGCTTCGGCATCCTCGAAATGCGCCAATAGCGCGTCGGCAAGTTCGCATGCCCAGTCCATGTCCGCTGCGCGATAGCCGGCCTGCAGGGTTTCCAGCAATGCATCGAGCAGGAACGCATAGTCGTCGAGATAGGCGTTGAGCCGCGCTTCGCCGCGCTGGAAGCTGGCGAAGAGCCGCCCGTCGCGCCACAGGTTCGCATGCAGGAAATCGATTGCCGCATGCGCGGCATCCACCCAGTCGGTGCGCATCATCACCCGTCCGGCGTGCGCCAGTCCGCCGATCATCAGTGCGTTCCAGCTGGTGAGCCGCTTGTCGTCGCGCCCCGGCCGTACCCGGGTTTCGCGCGCGGCGAACAGCCTGACGCGCGCGCTCGCCAGCCGAGCCACGGCCGCCTCGTCGGCCAGCCCCAGCTCGGCCGCAATCTCGTGCAACGGGCGCGCAAGGATCGGGTTCCAGCTTGCGTTTTCGAAATTCGGCGGCAAATCGAAGCCATACGCCGGCGCCGCCACCGCATATTCCTCGGCTGACAGCAACGCACGCACCTGGTCCGCTGTCCACACGTAGAACCTGCCCTCGTGGCCTTCGCTGTCGGCGTCGAGCGCGGAATAAAAACCGCCGTCCGGCACGCGCATCTCGCGCAGCAGCCAGTCGACGATGCCCTCGGCGGTGTCCTTGAACAGCGTTTCGCCGGTCAGCGCCCAGGCATCGGCATACAGATGCAGCAGCGGGCCGTTGTCGTAGAGCATTTTTTCGAAGTGCGGAATCGCCCACTGCGCGTCCACCGAATAGCGGCAGAAACCGCCGCCGAGCTGGTCGCGCACACCGCCGGAAGCCATCTTGCGCAGGGTGAACAGCGCCATCTCGCGTGCCTGCGCGCTGCCGCCGCGCTGCGACTCGCGCAGCAGGAAGAACAGCTCGCCCGGGCGCGGGAATTTGGGCGCACGCGAAAATCCTCCCCACACCGGATCGAAGCCCTCACCCAGATCGCGCAGCGCCGCGGCAAACGGCGCATCGCTCAGGCTTTGGCCGCTGCCCGCCGGCGGCTGCTGCGCCAGCGTGTCGCGCAGCGCCGCGTTCTGCGCCAGCACTTCGCCGCGCCGCTCGCGCCAGGCACGGGCGACGTTTTCCATCAGGTCGATGAAGCCCGGCAACGAGTAGCGCGGCGTCTTGGGAAAATAGGTGCCGGCGAAAAACGGCGTCTGATCGGGGGCGAGAAACACCGTCAACGGCCAGCCGCCGCCGCGCTGCGCCAACAACTGGTGCGCCGCCTGGTAGATCTGGTCGAGATCGGGGCGTTCCTCGCGGTCGACCTTGATGTTGACGAATAGCCGGTTCATCGCCGCCGCCACCTCGGCGTCCTCGAAGCAGTCGTGCGCCATCACGTGGCACCAGTGGCAGGCCGAATAGCCGATCGACAGCAGGATCGGCTTGTCCTCGCGGCGTGCGCGGTCCAGCGCTTCCGCGCCCCACGGATACCAGTCGACCGGGTTGTCGGCGTGCTGCAGCAGATAGGGGCTGGATTCGGTAGCGAGACGATTGGGCATGGCGGCGTTTTGGGTTTGGCACGAAGCAGTTGGACGGGCCATCTTGAGACGGCATTCAAGCCTGGGGCGTTCCTCAATAATAGTTGATAAAATCGGTCAACAATTGTACGCTCACTGTCCGTCGCCTAAAACGCAGGAGCCCCCCATGTCGCAAGAATTATTCGCCGCCGCTCGCTCGGGCGATGCCGTCCAGATCAAGAACCTGCTTGAGGCCGGTGTGGCCCACGACGCCGCCGACGAGGCCGGCGAAACCGCGCTGATGCACGCCGCCCACAGCGGCCACGTCGCGGCGGTGCAGGCACTGATTGCCGCCGGCGCCGACGTCAACGCCAAAGCGCCGCAGGGCTGGACGGCACTCGCCAAGGCTGCCTACAACGGCGAGACCGGACGCGGCTACGTCGCGGTCATCGACGTGCTGCACCAGGCCGGCGCCTCGCTCGACGACCGCATCTTCTTCGGCATCACGCCGCTGATGCTGGCCGCCGGCGGCGGCGATGCCTCAGTGGTGGAATGGCTGATCAACAACGGCGCCGACGTGCTCGCCGCCAACGAGGGCGGCCGCACCGCGCGCATGATGGCGAACGACAAGTTCTACGTGGACGTGATCAACCTCTTGACCGACGCCGAGCGCCAGCTCGGCGTTTCCGAAGAAGGCGCCTGCCCGACGACCAAGAGCGTGGTCAAGCCGCAGGTGGTCAACCTGATGAAGCCGGCCACGCACTGACTGTGCGCCCGGCTGGCGCGATCAGCGGTCCAGCCAGCCGAGCAATTCCTGCCACTGCTCGATGTCGCGCTCGGCGACATGGTGCGGCAGGTCGAACAGGCTCTTGCCCTCGAACGCGGCGTTGACGTAGTGCTGGGTGTTGCGCAGACAAGCCAGCACCGGCAGGTCCTGCTGCGCCATGAACTGCTCCAGGGTGACGCCGGCGCGGGTGCGCGGATCGACGCGCATGCCGACCACGCCGACGAAGGCATGGCCCTTGCGCACCGCCTTTTCGGCGTGCAGCGCGGCGAGAAATTCCTGGCTGGCGCGGATGTCGAACAGCGACGGCGCGATCGGCACCACTACCTTGTGCGCGAGCTTCAGCGCGCGTTCCAGATTCCTGCCGTGCAGTCCGGCGGGCGAGTCGATCACCAGCCAGTCGCTGCCACCCTTCTGTCCCTCGCGCAGCAAGCCGATGTCCGGCAACGCCATGTCGCGCATCGCCAGCCAGTGGGTGGTGGATTTCTGCCGGTCGAGGTCCAGCATCGCCACGCGCTCGCCGCTTGCCGCCAGATAGCCGGCGAGGTTGGTCGATAGCGTGGTCTTGCCGCTGCCGCCCTTGGGATTGGCCACCAGAATCACGCGCATGATTATTTCCTTTGAAAACCGATTTATCCGCGAAGTACGCGAAGGAAACCCTTAAACAATTATGGATATTCGGGGTTTCCTTCGCGTCTTTTCGCGTACTTCGCGGATAAAAATCAGAGCGCCTCGACGCTGTACGTCACCGCCAGGGTGTGGGTTTCGCCCGGCGCCACGGTGACGACGTTGTCCATCGCGTTGGCCGACTCGACGCACACCATCTCGCGCCAGCCCGCACCCGATTTTCCGCGGCCCATGTCGCCCATCTTGTCGGCTTTTTCCGTCCACGGCGTCCACACGATGGTGGACAGCGAGCCGGTCTTGGCGATGCGGATGCGGCGCTTGAGGCCGGGGTCGACGATGACGCAGTCGGCCGGCGTGTCGACGTAGACGCGGTCGACCTCGCCATCGAAGGCGATGTCGCCACGCTGTTGCTTGCGCGCGAAGTTGTCGACCTTGTCGTGGTAGTCGCAGCCCTCCAGCCCGCCGACGCTCACCGCGCCGACGTCGCTGATGTGCAGATAGGTGTGCAGCGCCTCGCCGATTTTCACCGGGGCATCGCCGGTATTGGTGGTGGCGAGCCGCATCTCCAGCCTGTCGCCCACCACCACGCTCAGCGTCAGCTGGGTGGGATGCGGCCACTGCGCGCGGGTCTGCTCGTTGTCCACCAGCTGCAGGGTGATTTCGGTTCTGGCGTCGTTGCGCTTGCGGCTGCCAATGACCGTCCACGGCACGGTGCGGGCGAAACCGTGCGCGGGGTAGCCGGATTCGGCATCGTGCGCGCCGAACCACGGCCAGCACACCGGGGCGCCGCCGCGGATGGATTTGCCGGCGGCGAACTTGGCGGCGTCGGACACCCACACCACCGGCGCCTGCTGCGACTTGGGGCGGAAACTCACCACGTGCGCGCCCTGCAGGCAGATTGTCGCACGGCCGCCGTGGTTGTCGATGTCGGCATAGGTCAGGCCGCCCGCCCCGACACGGAAGCTCAGCTGGCCGGGAATGGCGAAGCGCGCCAGCGGGTCGGCATGCACCTGCGCCTCGGTCGGATGCTCGACCAGACTGACGTCGCGCACCGCGCCGAAGGCAGCGGACGTCGTCATCGCCGCATAGGCGCGCAGTGCGGCCGACACGGCGCGCGTCCGGCTGACCGGCTTCCACGCGGCGGCGCCCCTGGCGTCCATCGCGGCGCGGCGGCGCTCCAGCTCGGCATCCGTCACGCGCAGGCTGATCGTGCGCTGCGGGATGTCGATGTCGATCATGTCGCCCTCCTCGACCAGGCCGATGTTGCCGCCCTCCGCCGCCTCCGGCGAGGCGTGGCCGATCGACAGCCCGGAAGTGCCGCCGGAGAAGCGGCCGTCGGTGATCAGCGCGCAGGCCTTGCCGAGGTCCTTGGATTTGAGATAGCTGGTCGGGTACAGCATTTCCTGCATGCCGGGGCCGCCGCGCGGGCCTTCGTAGCGGATCACCACGACGTCGCCGGCGACGATCCTGTCGCCGAGGATGGCCTCCACCGCGGCGTCCTGCGATTCGAACACGCGCGCAGGTCCGGAGAATTTCCAGATGCTCTCGTCGACCCCCGCAGTCTTGACGATGCAGCCGTCCAGCGCGAGGTTGCCGTACAGCACGGCGAGGCCGCCGTCTTTCGAATACGCATGCTCGATATCGTGGATGCAGCCGTTAACGCGGTCGTCGTCGAGCCGGGCGAAGCGGCGGTCCTGCGAGAACGCGGTCTGCGTCGGCACGCCGCCGGGCGCGGCGCGGTAGTAGTCCTTCACATCCTTGTCCTGGGTGCGGCGGATGTCGTAGACGTCGATCTGCTCGCCGAGCGATTTCATCAGCACGGTCGGCACCTCGCGATGCACCAGTCCGCCGCGTTCGAGCTCGCCCAATATGGCCATGACGCCGCCGGCGCGGTGCACGTCTTCCATGTGGTAGGTCTGGATCGACGGCGCGACCTTGGACAGATGCGGCACGCGCCGGCTCATGCGGTCGATGTCGGCCATCGTGAAATCGACCCCGGCTTCGTGCGCGGCGGCGAGCAGGTGCAGCACGGTGTTGGTCGAACCGCCCATCGCGATGTCGAGCGCGATGGCGTTCTCGAACGCGTCGAAGCTGGCGATCGCGCGCGGCAGCACGCGGGTGTCGCCGTCTTCGTAGTAGCGGCGGGTGTTCCTGACGATGAGGCGGGCGGCGGCAAGGAACAGGTTCCTGCGGTCGGCGTGGGTCGCCAGCAGCGAGCCGTTGCCCGGCAGCGACAGCCCCAGCGCCTCGGTCAGGCAGTTCATCGAATTGGCGGTGAACATGCCCGAGCACGAACCGCAGGTCGGGCACGCCGAGCGTTCGAGCTGGTTGACCTTGTCGTCGCTGAACTTGGCGTCGGCCGCCGACACCATGGCATCGACCAGATCGAGCTTGATGGTCTGCTTGTCCCACACCACCTTGCCCGCCTCCATCGGCCCGCCGGAGACGAACACCGCCGGGATGTTGAGGCGCAGCGCGGCGTTCAGCATCCCCGGCGTGATCTTGTCGCAGTTGGAAATGCACACCAGCGCGTCGGCGCAGTGGGCGTTGACCATGTACTCGACCGAGTCGGCGATGAGATCGCGCGAAGGCAGCGAATACAGCATGCCGCCGTGGCCCATCGCGATACCGTCGTCGACCGCGATGGTGTTGAATTCCTTCGCCACGCCGCCGGCCGCCTCGATTTCGCGCGCCACCAGCTGGCCCATGTCTTTGAGGTGCACATGGCCCGGCACGAACTGGGTGAACGAGTTGGCGATGGCGACGATGGGCTTGGAAAAATCGCCGTCCTTCATGCCGGTGGCGCGCCACAGCGCGCGCGCTCCCGCCATGTTGCGGCCGCGGGTGGTGGTCCAGGAACGGTAGTCAGGCATGATGCTCACTCAATCTATAATCAGCCGGTCATTTTACCCGCGCTTTGATCTCCTGAATCCCGATTCCTGAATCCCGGTCCTGTTCCCATGCTCGTCCATCCGCAATTCGATCCTGTCGCCCTGCAACTCGGGCCGGTCGCCGTCCATTGGTACGGCCTCATGTACCTCGTCGCCTTCGTGCAGGTCATCCTGCTCGGCCGCTGGTGCGTCGCGCATCGGCCGTGGACCGGCTGGAACGCGAGGATGCTCGACGACGTGCTGTTCTACGGCGTACTCGGCGTCATCCTCGGCGGGCGGCTGGGCTACGTGCTGTTCTACAAGCCGGCGGAATACCTGGCGAACCCGCTCGACATCCTCAAGCTATGGGAAGGCGGCATGAGCTTTCACGGCGGCTTCCTCGGCGTGCTCGTCGCGATGATGCTGTTCGCGCACCGCCACCAGCTGCGCTGGCTGGCGGTCACCGACTTCATCGCCCCGCTGGTGCCGCTGGGGCTCGCCGCCGGCCGGCTCGGCAACTTCATCAACGGCGAACTGTGGGGACGCGCCACCGAGCTGCCGTGGGGCATGATCTTCCCGCAGGCGGGCGACGGCATTGCGCGCCATCCCTCGCAGCTGTACCAGTTCGCCGGCGAAGGGCTGTTGCTGTTCGTCATCCTGTGGCTGTATTCAAGCAAGCCGCGCCCGACAGGCGCGGTCTCCGGCGTATTCCTGATCGGCTATGGCAGCCTGCGCTTCCTCGCCGAATTCGCCCGCGAGCCCGACAGCTTCCTCGGTCTGCTGGGGCTGGGCCTGTCGATGGGGCAATGGCTGTCGCTGCCGATGATCGTCGCCGGCATCGTCATGCTGCGCTGGGCGCAGCGGAACGCCACCGCCGGCCCGGTGTGAGCGAGCCCTTGCGGCAGCGCATCGACGTGCCACGCCTGTGGCGTCTGGGCGGCTGGCTCGGCATCGCGTTCACGCTGACGATTTCGCTGATGCCGCCCACGCTGGACACCGCAGGCGGCCACCTCGATAAGCTCGTGCATGCGCTGGGCTACGCCCTGTTGATGTTCTGGTGGGCGCAACTGGTTGTGGAACGGCGCTGGCGGCTCGCCGTTGCGGTGGCGCTGTTCGGCACTGCCATCGAACTGCTGCAGGGCCTCACCCCCAACCGCCAGCCCGATGGGCTCGACGCGCTCGCCAACAGCGGCGGCGTCCTGCTTGGCTGGTTCGCCGCCCGCCTGCTGCCCAATCTGCCCACTCGCCTCGTAGCACTTTCCGCATCGCACCGCTGACGTTATAATCCGCCGCACTGGGGCGGTAGCTCAGCTGGGAGAGCGTCGCGTTCGCAATGCGAAGGTCGGGAGTTCGATCCTCCTCCGCTCCACCATTTACCAAAATCTCAACCCTTATCGGTTGGGATTTTTTTTGCCCGAGACGCCAGTGTTGGCGCGGTTTCCGGCCTTTCCCTCTTGAGCACGCCCCTCCTGAAGTTGCCTTTTCCGGCGCACATTCCGCCGCTTTTCTCTCTCTGTTCTCTGCTGTCCTCTTGAGCTTTAAAGGCCCGGATTCGTGTATCGGCGCGGGTTCACGGGCCTGATACGAAACGGGCAAGGAGTACGACTTCATCTTCTCCGGCATCGCCTACAACGCTGGCCCAGCCGATTCACCGACCGACTTGAACGCCTTGAGCCTGCCTTCGCCGCAGATCAGCAGGTAGCGTTTGCCGTCATCCAGATCGTCGCGCGGCGTGACCGTGACCGGCTTCTTCAGACCGATGCTCTTGATGTTGCCGACGATCACCACTCGCGTCTTCTTGAGCTTGAAGGAGCGCCGGTTGTAGACGTTGTTTCCGATGTATTTCTTATTCGATAGCACCTCGCACACGGTTGCCCGCATCCATGCCCGGCCCAGATCTGCGACGGTGGACATGTCGTATCAAAGCGCGAACAGCAGCGCGCCCTTGAGCAGAAAACGATTCGCGTGCTCGGACTGGCTCAGGCGATAGAGGATGCGCTCCAGCGCGAAACGGACCAGCACCTGATGAAATCCACGCCCTGCGCCTTGGCGACGTTGAGTAAACGGGCGCGCACGGAAGCCGCAGCGTTGTTCATTCGGTGGCATCCAGATAGGGACGCATCACGTTGGTCACGCGGCAGATCTTCGCGTAGCGCCACAGGTCGTCCGCCGTGGCCTTGCGCTTGGCGCGCACGTCCTTCAGCGCCTCCAGCGCCACGTCCAGACCGATCTTGTTGCGGTGCTTGAAGCAGTCCACGACCGTCTTGGCCGCGCCATACACCCGCAGCTTCACGCCGTCGCGCAGGTGCTCCTCGACGCCCGCCGTGTAGACGTCGCCGGTCATCTGAACCATCTTGACCGGCGGATAGCCGATCCGGGGCACGTGACTGCCGCGCGGCATGGCGATCCAGATCTGGCGCGGCAGTTGAGTGGTCAGCTCATGGAATTGCAGCGCGGTCAGCAGGCAGAACACGGCCTGCGGCACCTTGGTGGCGACGGCCGCGAGGCCTTCGTCCTCCGAGCCCGGATGATCGGGCGGGCGGTAAAGACCGTGCCCGACCTTGTCCAGAAGACCAGCGGCGGTCAGGCGCGTCAGGACGGCCCGCGGCGCATCGATGGCGGCCAGATCGCTGGCGCGCAGCAGCCCCTTCTGGCCAGCCAGATCGAGGATGCGCTGGGTGTGGGTGTCGGCGAGCATGGTGACATGCATGTTCCGTTTCTTCGTCCAATGCAATATTTCGACGAAAACAGGAACAGGTGTGGGCCAGTTCGATTCGCGTTTGAGGATCGAGCTGCAGACCATCAAAAAGCGAGGCGCATGTTTCGTTTCTTCGTCCAATGTAAGACTTTGCCGAGGAAACGGAACATGGCTGACCGGCCACACGGCGGCTGGCATGCGCCATTCCGACACCCATTCCCGCCCATTCTTGGCCACTCGATGCGGCGATTGGTGACATCATTCACCGCACAAGACGCGGCGAATGGCTTGCTCTTGCGGCGAATTGGGTGTTCAATCTCCGCATGGATAGCGGAGAAAAACCCTACATCTGGCAAGCTGACGATTGGCCAGCCTGGCGCTACGACCTGTCCGCGTTGACGTGGCCGTTGACCGAGGTCAGCCGCGCCCAAGGCGTGCTGCTGGGCCGTCTGGCCGACGTGGGGCTGGCACTGCGCGATCAGGCCAGCCTCGCCGCCTTGACCGAGGACGTGATCAAGACCAGCGAGATCGAAGGCGAAGTGCTGAACGTGGACTCGGTGCGCTCGTCCATCGCCCGACGTCTGGGCGTGGACATCGGCGCGGTGGCTCCGGTGGATCGGCACGTCGAAGGCATGGTGGAGATGGTGCTCGACGCCACATCCCACAGCGCTGAACCACTCACCGCCGAGCGCCTGTTCGGCTGGCACGCGGCCTTGTTCCCGACCGGGTACTCGGGCATGAACAAGATCGCCGTGGGCCAGTGGCGCGATGATGCGGGTGGACCGATGCAGGTCATCTCCGGCCCGATGGGTCGGCGCAAGGTACATTTTCAGGCGCCGCCCGCCGACATGCTGCCCGCGGAGGCGGCGCGGTTCCTGGCGTGGGCGAATGCGGAAACCGGCGAGCCTGCGCTCATCAAGGCCGGGCTGGCGCATCTGTGGTTCGTGACGCTGCACCCCTTCGACGACGGCAACGGGCGCATTGCCCGCACCGTGGGCGACCTGTTCCTCGCGCGCGCCGACGGCAGCCCGCAACGCTTCTACAGCCTGTCGGCCCAGATTCAGCGCGAGCGCAAGGATTACTACGACGTGCTCGAACGCACGCAGAAGGGCACGCTCGACGTCACCGGCTGGCTGTCATGGTTCCTCGGCACGCTCGGGCGCGCCGTCACCAGCGCGCAATCCACGCTGGACGCGGTACTGGTCAAGGCGCGCTTCTGGCAACGCTGTGCGGGCACGCCGTTGAACGAACGGCAGGTGAAACTGCTCAACCGCCTGCTCGACGGCTTTGAGGGCAAGCTCACCAGCAGCAAGTGGGCCGCCATCGCCAAGTGTTCGCCCGACACTGCGCTGCGCGACATCACGCAGTTGTTGGAAGTGGGCGTGCTGAAGAAATCGCCCGGCGGCGGGCGCAGCACCGGCTACGAGCTGGCGGATTGAAGTGCATCGACGGCCGTGCCCGCACCGATGCGGCACGGGCGCAGGTGATGCACCTCCCAGCGGAAGACTTCTTCGATGCTGAAGCGGATGACGTCACCGTTGACCAGTTTGTAGACAGGAATGCCGAGCCGCTGGCGTTCCTGATTCTGTTGCAGCCAGGAGGTAGGCAACCCGGTGATGGCGGCCGTTTCCTTGCCGGAGTAGAAAATCTGGTCGCACCGACCGGGCCGCTGCTGCATCATCTGCTCGATGGCGTCTTCACGCGCCGTGGGCGAGGATTCGGACAAGGCGCGCCCCGCGCTGGATCTCCACGTCACCTGCGCCTTGCGCTCGAAGGCCTCAACCTCCGTCAGGAGGTAGCGGACAGACTTGCCGATGTGCCATGCGGGCGGGCCGATGCCCTCCGAGCGCCAGCGTTGCAGCGTCTTCGGCGAGAGATTCCACCTCGAGCACAACTGCGTTTCGCTGAGGATCGGATACTTGATGGGCGGTTCATCCCGGCGGGTGTCGGCGCGGCGGGCAGTGACGTCAGCCTTGGGTTTCATCGTGCGCCTCCGTCAGAGCGACCTCGGCCGCCGCAAGGCAGCCGTACTGCGCGATGAGCGCGAAGGCCTCGTTCAGGTAGTATCGCTTTGGCTCCGGCGCGGCTGCAGCAGCTTCGCCACCAGCCCGGTCCAGCCGGTCTGGTGCGAGGCGCCCAGGCCGCGCCCGCTGTCGCCGTGGAAATACTCGTAGAACAGAAGGTGGTCGCGGAAATGCGGGTCGCTACGCAGCTTGTCGACGGCGCCGTGAAGCGGGCGCCCGCCCTGCGCGCCGCGGCGGAAAAGACCAGTGAGACGGCGCGTCAGTTCGTCGGCGATCTGATCGAGGCTGAGCGCACGGCCGGAACCGGCCGGGCATTCCACCGTCAGTTCTTCGCCGTAGAAGTCGGCAAAACGGTAAAGCGCGTCCACCAGCAGATAGTTCACCGGGAACCAGACGGGTCCGCGCCAGTTGGAATTGCCGCCGAACAGACCGGACTCCGACTCCGCCGGCTGATAGCTGACGCTCACCGGGTGGCCGCCGAGGGCGACCAGGTAGGGCTGGTCGCGATGCGCGCGGGAAAGCGAGCGCACGCCGAAGGGGGAAAGGAATTCGCTTTCGTCGAGCATGCGCCGCAGCACGTGCCGCATGCGGTCGGGGCGCAGCAGCGACAGCAGGCGGCGATTGCCGCGCCCCGGCTCCATCCAGTGCGACACCAGGGCGGCGAGTTCAGGGCGGTATTTCATGAACCATTCGAGCCGGCGCTTGAAGTCCGGCAGGCGCTCAAGCAGTTCGGGTTCGATGATCTCGACCGCGAACAGCGGGATCAGCCCGACCATGGAACGCACCCGCAGCGGCACCATGCGCCCGTCCGGAAAGCGCAGCACGTCATAGAAGAACTGGTCTTCCTCGTCCCACAGGCCGATGCCCTGGTCGCCGATGTTGTTCATGGCCTTGGCGATGTAGAGGAAATGCTCGAAGAACTTGGTCGCGATGTCCTCGTAGACATGGTTGGTCTGCGCGAGCTCGAGGGCGATGCGCATCAGGTTCAGGCAATACATCGCCATCCAGCTGGTGCCGTCGGCCTGGTTGATGGTGCCGCCGCCCGGCAGCGGGCGGCTGCGGTCGAGCACGCCGATGTTGTCGAGGCCGAGGAAGCCGCCCTGGAACACGTTGTGCCCAGCGGGATCCTTGCGGTTCACCCACCAGGTGAAGTTGAGCAGCAGCTTGTGCAGGATGCGTTCGAGGAAGCCGGTGTCGCCCCTGCCGCCGTTGGCGTCGCGCTCGCTGCGGTAGACCTCCCACGCGGCCCAGGCGTGCACCGGCGGATTGACGTCGCCGAACGCCCACTCGTAGGCGGGGATCTGCCCGTTGGGGTGCATGTACCACTCGCGCGTCATCAGGACGAGCTGGTCCTTGGCGAACTCCGGGTCGACCATGGCGAGCGGAATGCAGTGGAAGGCCAGGTCCCACGCCGCGTACCAGGGGTACTCCCACTTGTCGGGCATCGAGATTACGTCGGCGTTGTTGAGATGGAGCCAGTCGCTGTTGCGCCCGTGCCGCCGCTCCGGAGGCGGCGCCGGCATGCCGGGGTCGCCCTCCAGCCAGCGCGGCACGTCGAAGTAGTAGAACTGCTTGCTCCAGATCAGGCCGGCCAGCGCCTGGCGCTGGATCAGCCGCGCATCGGCGTCGTCGATGCCCGTTTGCAGTTCGTCGTAGTAGGCGTCGGCCTCGGCGCGGCGCAGTGCGAGGATTCGGGCGAAGTCCGCGAACGGCTGCTGCGCCGGGTCTTTGGTCAGGCGCAGGCGAACCGCCATGCTGCCGCCGGCCGGCACGGTGAAAGCGAAGTGTCCGGCGGCCTTGGTGCCGGTACGTGCCGGGTTGACGGCATCCGTCCTGCCGTTGACCACGTATTCGTGGAACGCGTCCTTGAAGCAGCCCGCATCCGGCAGTCCGTACAGGCGCCGCGTGTTGGTTTCGTTGTCGCAGAACAGCAGCTTGGGGGCGTCGTCGAAATAGCAGTGGTAAGTCCCCAGCCTGGCGTGACGCGCCACGATGCCGCCACGCTCGTCGACGGACAGCGCCGGCCGGGCGTCCGGCTCGCCCCACGACCACTCGTTCCTGTACCACAGCTGCGGCAGGATGTGCAGCGGTGCGTCCGTCGCGCCGCGGTTGTGCGCGCTGACCTGCATCAGGATGTCGTGGGGACCGGCTTTGGCGTATTCGACGAAGACGTCGAAATAGCGGTCGTCGTCGAGCACGCCGCTGTCGATCAGCTCGAACTCCGGCATCGCCCTGCCGCGGCGGCGGTTCTCGTCTCGCAGCTGCGCGTAGGGAAACGCGCGCTGCGGATACTTGTAGAGCATCCTCAGGTAGGAGTGGGTCGGGGTGGCATCGAGGTAGTAGTAGAGCTCCTTGACATCCTCGCCGTGATTGGCCTCGCTGTTGGTGAGCCCGAACAGCCGCTCCTTGAGGAACGGATCCTCGCCGTTCCACAGCGCCAGTGCGAGGCACAGGTGCTGGTACTTGTCGCAAATGCCGGCGATGCCGTCCTCGCCCCAGCGGTACGCACGGCTGCGCGCGTGGTCGTGACTGCAATAGCTCCAGGCGTCGCCGTCGCGGCTGTAGTCCTCGCGCACGGTCCCCCACTGACGTTCGCTGAGGTAAGGCCCCCAGCGCCGCCACTCCGGGGTGTCGTGGCCTTGCGCGATGACGCGTTCCTGTTCCGCCGTGGATTTGCCGCGCGAAACCGCCATCTTCTCCGCCTCCCGTCGAATAACCCGCCCTTCACGTTTGAGCATAGCAATCCGGATAGGCCAGCCAAGCCGCGCTACCGGCCTTCCGCCCGAACCACGTCGCCAGCGAGGTCTATGCTGTGTTTGGCGCCGGATGGCCGCTCAGCCCAGCTCCACCCACACCGGCTGATGGTCCGATGCCGCGGTCGCGGCGTCGATGCCGTGCGCCTTGAGGCAGTTCACCAGGCCTTCGGTGACGAAGACGAAATCGAAGCATTCAGGCCGACTGACGAAATCGACCGGGTGGATGCCGACCGTGGGGGCATGCGGTTCGCCGGGATGCAGCATTTCCCAGGCATCGTGAAAGCCGGGTTCGCCGCCGGCGAACGGGGCGAGGATTTGCGCCCGCTCGGGTGCCGAGGCGGGGAAGTTCATGTCGCCGCACAACAGCGCCGCGGCGGGCCGGGGAAACACCTCGAACGAACCGCCCTGCTCTTCGGCCTGCGGCGAGCGCGCCGACATGGCGCAGGCCTCGGCGTGCAGGCGGCGGATGGCGTCGATCTGCATCGCGCGCTGAGGCTGCGAGTAGTACTCCAGATGCGTGGTCATCACCCGCAGCGGGCCGACCTCAGCTTCGACCACGGCCTCGATCAGCACCCGCTGCATGCTGGGCGCGCCCGGCTCGGCCGGCCACGGCAAGAGATGCCGCCATACCTGGCCGACGGGCAGGCGGGAGAAAAGGGCGTTGCCGAAGCACTTGCGGCCGCCGCGGCCGTCGGGCACGTCGGTCGCCGCGCCGTAGACCGCCGCGTAGCCGGGCAGGCCGGCGGACAGCTCGGCCATCTGGTCCTCGCCGCGGCTGCCGGGCAGGCCGGGGAAGTTGACCGCGACCTCCTGCAGGCAGATGACGTCGAAATCGCCCAGTTCACCAAGGGTGCGCAGGGTGCGCGCAAGGTCGACCCGACCGTCCAGGCCACGCCCCCATTGAATGTTCCAGCTCAGCAGCTTCATGGACAGTCTCCTTCGCAGGAGAGGGAAGCGGGCATTCCCACTCACACGCTCAGTTCCGGCCCGCACGGAACCCCTGCCACGGCAAGGCTTCGGCAAAAAAAGCAGCCCAAATAATTGTTGTAATTCGCGGGGCATGGAATTAGAATTTTGTACTTTTCGCTAAAATTTTTGTTTTTTACGGCTTGCCGCTGGGCAGGCCGTTGTTGACTGGGCACACGGAATCATGGAACGACAAGGTTGGCTGGACGGGACGCTGTATTCACCCGACTTCGAACAGGACAGCTGCGGCTTCGGCCTTATAGCGCAGATCGACAACCAACCCAGTCACACTCTAGTACGAAACGCGATCGGTTCGCTCGCCTGCATGACGCACCGCGGCGCGATCGCCGCAGACGGACTGTCGGGCGACGGCTGCGGCCTGCTGTTCAAGAAACCCGATGCCTTCCTGCGTGCGGTCGCCGCCGAGGCGGGCTTCGCGCTCGGCGAGCTGTACGCCGCCGGCCTCGTCTTCCTCTCGCGCGACGCGACACCGCAGGCGCATGCCCGCGCCACGCTGAAGGCAGCGCTCGAAGCGCAGGGCCTCGTCGTCGCCGGCCTCCGCCGGGTGCCGACCGATCCGTCGGTATGCGGCGAATCGGCGCTGGAATCGCTGCCGCATATCGAGCAGGTGTTCGTCAACGCGCCGGCCGATATCAGCGACGACCACTTCGAGCGCAAGCTCTACATCGCGCGCCGTCAGGCTGAAAAGGCGCTGGAGGCGGCTGATCCGGTGTTCTACCTGCCGACGCTCTCCTCGCGCGTCATCAGCTACAAGGGCCTGGTGATGCCGGAGAAGCTGCCGGTGTTCTACCCGGACCTGAACGACGCGCGCTTCGCGTCGAGCCTGGTCGTCTTCCACCAGCGCTTCTCGACCAACACCTGGCCGCAGTGGCGGCTGGCACAGCCCTTCCGCTATCTCGCGCACAACGGCGAGATCAACACCGTACAGGGCAACCGCAACTGGAGCCGCGCGCGCGAACAGAAATTCTCCAGCCCGCTGATCCCGGACATGGATGCGGTGCGCCCGATCGTCGGCACCAAAGGCTCCGACTCGATGAGCCTCGACAACATGGTCGAGGGCCTGGTGATGGGCGGCGCGGGCCTCTTCCGCGCGCTGCGCCTGGTGATCCCGCCGGCCTGGCAGAACGTCGAGGCCATGGACGCCGACATCCGTGCCTTCTACCAGTACAACTCGATGCACATGGAGCCGTGGGACGGCCCCGCCGGCGTCGTGCTGACCGACGGCCGCTACGCCGTGTGTGCGCTCGACCGCAACGGCCTGCGGCCCGCGCGCTGGGTGCTGACCAAGGACCGCATCCTCACCATCGCGTCCGAAGTCGGCGTGTGGCCGATCGACCCCGCCAACGTCGAGAAGAAGGGCCGCGTCAAGCCCGGCCAGATGGTCGCCGCCGACCTCGCGACCGGGCGCCTCTTGATGTCGGAGGACATCGACAACGAGCTGAAGGGACGCAACCCCTACCGCGACTGGCTGAAGGCCAGCGCGATCAAGCTCGAGCTTTCGGCCAGCCAGGACGCCGACATGGCGGTGATGGACGCGCCGAGCCTGCTCGTCCACCAGAAGCTCTTCAACGTCAGCTTCGAGGAGCGCGAGCAGTTGCTGCGCGTGCTCGCCGAGGACGGCGCCGAGGCGATCGGCTCGATGGGCGACGACACGCCGATGGCGGTACTCTCCCAGAAAGTGCGCTCGCCGTTCGACTACCTGCGCCAGCAGTTCGCGCAGGTCACCAACCCGCCGATCGACCCGATCCGCGAGGCGATCGTGATGTCGCTCAACACCGCCTTCGGTCCCGAGCGCAACCTGTTCGAGGAAAGCCCCGAACACGCCCATCGGGTCGAAGTCCACACCCCGCTGCTGTCGAAGGAAGCCTTCGACCAGCTCTTGAACCTGAACGATCCGGCGTTCGCCACCTGCACGCTGGACCTTCACTACGATCCGGTGGCGACAGTGCTGGAAGGTGCGCTGCGCACGCTGACGGCGCGCGCGATCGACGCGGTGAAAGCAGGCAAGGTGATCCTCGTGCTGAGCGACTGCAACGTCGCCCGCGACCGCATGCCGATCCACGCGCTCCTCGCCACCGGCGCCGTGCACCACGCGCTGATCGATGCCGGGCTGCGCTGCAACGCCAACATCGTGGTGGAAACCGGCACGGTGCGCGACCCCCACCACTACGCCTGCCTGATCGGCTACGGCGCGACCGCCGTCTACCCCTACCTCGCCTACCAGGTCATCGGCGAGTTCGTGCGGACCGGCGAGATCAAGCCTAGCCTCGACAAGGCGCTGGCCAACTTCCGCAAGGGCATGGACAAGGGCCTCTACAAGGTGCTCTCCAAGATGGGCATCTCGCTGGTGGCGAGCTACCGCGGCGCGCAGTTGTTCGAGGCGGTCGGGCTGCATGAAGACGTGGTCGAGCTGTGCCTGAAAGGCACGGTGTCGCGGATTTCCGGCGCTAATTTCGGCGATCTGGAAACCGACCAGATGGCCCTGCATCGCGCCGCGTTCAACCCGCTGAAGCCGCTGTCGGCCGGCGGCCTCCTGAAGTTCATGTTCGGCGAGGAGTTCCACGCCTACAACCCGGACGTAGTGCAGCAGCTGCAGAAGGCGGTGAAGACCGGCGACTACGCCGAATACAAGAAATATTCCGCGCTGGTGAACAACCGTCCGGTGGCGATGATCCGCGACCTGATGGAGCTCAAAGCCGCCACGCCCATCCCGCTGGACGAGGTCGAGCCGCTGGACGTCATTCTCAAGCGTTTCGATTCCGCCGGGATGTCCTTGGGGGCCTTGTCGCCCGAAGCGCACGAGGCACTCGCCGAGGGCATGAACCGCATCGGCGGGCGCTCCAACTCGGGCGAAGGCGGTGAGGATCCGAAGCGCTACGGCACGATCAAGGCGTCCAAGATCAAGCAGGTCGCCTCGGGCCGCTTCGGCGTCACCGCGACCTATCTCGTCAACGCCGAAGTGCTGCAGATCAAGATCGCCCAGGGCGCCAAGCCCGGCGAGGGCGGCCAGCTGCCGGGCGACAAGTGCTCGCCGCTGATCGCCTCCCTGCGCCACTGCAAGCCCGGCACGCCGCTGATCTCGCCGCCGCCGCACCACGACATCTATTCGATCGAGGACCTGGCGCAGCTGATTTTCGACTTGAAGCAGGTCAACCCCGACGCGCTGGTGTCGGTCAAGCTGGTCGCCGAACCCGGCGTCGGCACCATCGCTGCAGGCGTCGCCAAGGCCTACGCCGACCTCATCACCATTTCCGGCTACGACGGCGGCACCGGCGCCTCGCCGCTCAGCAGCGTGAAGTACGCCGGCACCCCTTGGGAGCTGGGCCTCTCGGAAGCGCAGCAGGTGCTCCGCGCCAACGGCTTGAGGGGCCGCGTGCGCGTGCAGACCGACGGCGGCCTGAAGACCGGCCTCGACGTCGTCAAGGCGGCGATCCTCGGCGCCGAGTCGTTCGGCTTCGGCACCGGCCCGATGGTCGCGCTGGGCTGCAAGTTCCTGCGCATCTGCCATCTGAACAACTGCGCCACCGGCGTCGCCACGCAGAACGACACGCTCAGGCGCGAGCATTTCATCGGCCTGCCCGAGATGGTGGTGAACTACTTCAAATTCGTCGCCGAGGAGACGCGCGAGCTGATGGCCTCGCTCGGCATCCGCAGGCTTACCGACCTCATCGGCCGCACCGACCTCCTCGGCGTCTCGGCCGGCGACACGCCGCGCCAGGGGCGGCTCAAGCTCGACGCGCTGTTGAGCCAGGGCGACATCCCGGCCGACGCGCCGCGCTTCGCGCAGCAGGAACGCAACCCCTCGTTCGACAAGGGCGAGCTGGCCGAAAAAATGGTTGCCGACGCGATCGGTGCGATCCGCGCGGGCACGAAAGTCAGGCTCGCCTACGAGATCCGCAACGTCAACCGCTCGATCGGCGCGCGCCTGTCGGGCGAGATCGCGCGGGCGCACGGCGCCCACGGCCTGCCCGACGACACCATCCGCATCGACCTCGCCGGCTCGGCCGGGCAGAGCTTCGGCGTGTGGAACCACAAGGGCCTGACCCTGACGCTCGAAGGCGACGCCAACGACTACGTCGGCAAGGGCATGGGCGGCGGCCGCCTGGTGATCTTTCCGCCGAAGCGCGCGACCTTCGAGGCCTCGCGCAACATCATCATCGGCAATACCTGCCTCTACGGCGCCACCGGCGGCGAACTCTACGCCGCGGGCATGGCCGGCGAGCGTTTCGGCGTGCGCAACTCGGGGGCGCTGGCGGTGGTGGAAGGCATCGGCGACCACGGCTGCGAGTACATGACCGGCGGCACCGTCATCGTGCTCGGCGACACCGGGCTCAACTTCGGCGCCGGCATGAGCGGCGGCATGGCCTTCGTCGTCGACGAGGCGGGCGATTTCGTGTCCAGGGCGAACAAGGAAATGGTCGAGCTCACCCGCATCGCCAGCGTCGGGACCGAGCCCTACCGCGACTTTCTCGAAGCGCAGATCGAGCGTCACCTGACGCTGACCGGCAGCGCACGCGCGAAGGCGCTCCTGGCCGACTTCGACGCCACGCTGGCGAAGGTGTGGCTGGTCAAGCCGAAGCGGATTTCGATTGAAGACCTGGTCGAGGACCTGCCCGGCCAGCAACGTGAAGTATTGGAAGCATGATGGGTGACGTATTCCAGTTCCTGAAGCAGCCGCGGCGCGACGGCGCGAAGACCCCCGCCGACGTGCGCAAGCACGAGTTCCGTGAAATCTACGCGCTGCTCGACCCGGCGCACGCGCAGGAGCAGGCCGACCGCTGCCTCGGCTGCGGCAATCCTTACTGCGAGTGGAAGTGCCCGGTGCACAACTACATTCCCAACTGGTTGAAGCTGGTGACCGAAGGCCGCCTGTTCGAAGCGGCCGAATTGAGCCACCAGACCAATTCGCTGCCCGAAGTGTGCGGCCGTGTCTGTCCGCAGGACCGCCTGTGCGAGGGCGCCTGCACCCTCAACAGCGACGGCTTCGGCAACGGCGGCGGCTTCGGCGCGGTAACCATCGGCCAGGTCGAACGCTACATCTCCGAGGAGGCATTCAAGGCCGGCTGGCGTCCCGACATGGCGAACGTGGTGGCGACCGGCAAGAAGGTCGCGGTGATCGGCGCCGGGCCCGCCGGCCTCGGCTGCGCCGACGTGCTGGCGCGCAACGGCGTGAAGCCGGTGGTGTACGACCGTTACGACGAGATCGGCGGCCTGCTCACCTTCGGCATCCCCGAATTCAAGATGGAAAAATGGGTGATGACGCGCCGCCGCGAGGTGTTCGAAGGCATGGGCGTCGAATTCCGCCTCAACACCGACATCGGCCGCGACGTCAGCATGCAGTCCCTGCTCGACGAATACGACGCCGTGTTCATGGGCATGGGCACCTACACCTACATGAAAGGCGGCTTCCCCGGCGAGGATCTGCCCGGCGTACTGGAAGCGCTGCCCTTCCTGATCTCCAACGTGCGCAAGTGCCTCGATCTGGCCAATCCCGACGAGGCCGCCGACCACAACGAAAAATATCGCGACATGAAAGACCAGCGCGTGGTGGTGCTCGGCGGCGGCGACACCGCCATGGACTGCAACCGCACCAGCATCCGCCAGGGCGCAGCCTCGGTCACCTGCGCCTACCGCCGCGACGAGAAGAACATGCCCGGCTCCAAGCGCGAAGTCGGCAACGCCAGGGAAGAAGGCGTGCAATTCCTGTGGAACCGCCAGCCGGTCGAGATCGTGGGCAACGGAAAAGTCGAGGGCGTCAAGCTCGTCACCACCGAACTCGGCCCTGCGGATGCGCGCGGCCGCCGCACCCCGGTGGTGATCCCCGGTTCGGAGGAAATCGTGCCGGCCGACCGCGTGATCGTTGCCTTCGGTTTTCGCCCCAACCCGCAGCCGTGGTTTGCCGACCACGGCATCGCGACCGACCCGGGCGGCCGCGTCATCGCCCAGGGCCAGCAGCACGCCTTCCAGACCGCCAACCCCAAGGTCTTCGCCGGCGGCGACATGGTGCGCGGCTCCGACCTGGTGGTCACCGCCGTGTGGGAAGGCCGCGAGGCGGCCAAGGGCATCCTCGGCTATCTCGACCTGCTGTAAATCCGCTGCATAGGCGCGACGGCAGCCGCCCTGCCGTCGCGCATGCCCGATCGGGGTTATGCTGCGACTTTGCCGCCGCCCGCTGTCCGGATGCTTCCTGGCCCTTATTACCCCCGCTCGTTCACCATCCTCGTCATCGTCGCCATGAGCGTGCTGATCGTGCCGCTGGCGAGCGGCCTGATCAACGCGGTGCACGTGCTGCAGGGCGTGGTCGACACCCAGCGCCAGTTCACCCGCAACAGCCTCGCCATCACGCGCGACGTGCGGCAGATCGTCGAATCGGTCAGCCAGTTGCAGCGTGCCGCCGGGCAATACCATCTGCTGCAGGACGCCGAGTTCGGCCCCGCCCTGCGGATACGCTTCAGCGAACTGCAGGCCCAGCTGGCGCAGCTCGATACGCAACTCGCCGACGCCGCGTCGCACGCCACGCTGGCCGCGCTGCGAACACGCAGCCGGACGCTGTACCGCCAGCTGCAGCCGGGGGCGTTTCTCGACAGCACCCGCTTCCATGCGCTCGACCCCGCCTTCGATGCGCTGCATGCCAACGCGCGAACGCTGCTCGTCCAGGCCGACGCCGCCGTGCAGCGCGAGCTGCAGGCGCTGGAAACGGCGGTGCAGACCACCCGGCAGCGGCTGATCGTGCTGGCGCTGGCGCTGATTCCGCTGACGCTGCTGCTGGCCGCGGTGTTTTCCTGGATGATCAACCGCCCGATCAAGCAGCTCAAGGCCTCGATCCAGCAGCTCGGCCGCGCCGACCTCTCCCCCTTGCCGGCGATCAGCGGACCGCAGGACATCGTCGAACTGGGGCGCGAGGTCGACTGGCTGCGCCAGCGCCTGCAGGCGCTGGAAGAGCAGAAACTGCGCTTCCTGCGCCACGTTTCGCACGAGCTGAAAACCCCGCTTGCCTCGCTGCGCGAGGGCGTGGCGCTGCTGGGCGACGAGCTCGCGGGCAGCCTCAACCCGCGCCAGCGCAGCATCGTCGGCATCATGGACGGCGGCAGCCGCGAGTTGCAGAAGCGCATCGAGGATCTGATCCGCTACGGCGGCATGATGCGCGACGCCACCCTGCCGCCCGCCGTCCCGCAAGCGCTGGCCGCTGCCCTCGCCAGCGTGCTGGCGCGGCAACGGCTGGCACTCGACGCGCGCGGAATCCGGGTCGAGACGCAGCTGGCCGCCGCCACGCTGCGCGCCGATCGCAATCAACTGGAAACCGTGCTCGACAACCTGTTGTCCAATGCGATCAAATTCAGCCCCGAGGGCGGATGCATCCTGGTGAAAAGCGCGCCCGCCGGGGATGCCGTCGCAGTATGGGTGTGCGACCAGGGCGACGGCATCCCGCAGGCCGAGCGCCCGCGCGTTTTCGAGCCGTTTTTCCAGGGCGCGCGCCAGCCTGCCAGCACGATCAAGGGCAGCGGACTGGGACTGTCGATCGTGCGCGAATACCTGCTGGCCGCCGGCGGCGGCATCGAGGTGATCGATTGCCCGCCGTGGTCGACCTGCTTTAAATTAACCTGGCCCGCTTAACCTGGCCCTTGCCCCGCGATGACGCTTAAATCGGTTCTTCTTGCCGGCCTGCTGCTATTGAGCGCCTGTGCCGCCCCGCCCGCTCCCGAGCGTCCGCCCTTCCGCGCCAGCCAGACGGAACCGGGCGGGGCCGCCGCACTGTTGGGCGAACTGGCGCGGGTGGCGGCGCTGTCCGCCGAGCAGCGGCGGCGCGAACTGGCCGAACTGGAAGGCGAACGCCGCCACGACGACGCCCGCCGCTTTCAGCTGGCCGCCCTGCTGGAACGCGAGGACGGCGTGGAGGCGCTCGAACGCAGCCTCAAAATCCTCGGCGCACTCAGCGAAGCCGATCCGCGCGCGCAGGCGCTGCTCGATCTGATGAAAAAATCGCTCAAGGCGCGCATCGAACTCAGGCAGCAGACTGCGCGCGCGCAGGAATTGCAGGACAAGCTGGAGCAGATCAAGGCGCTGGAAAAATCCCTGCAACAGCGCACCATTCCCGCCAAAACGCCATGAAAAGACCGGGCATTCTGCTGGTGGACGACGACGCGGCGCTGCGCGAACTGATCACCCTGCGGCTGGAAGCCAACGGCTTCAGGGTGGACGCGGTCGACAGCGGCGAGGCGGCGCTGGCGCAGCTGGCGCTGGCGCGCCCCGACGCCGTGCTGACCGACATGCAGATGGCCGGCATGGACGGCATGGCGCTGTTCCGCGCCATCCATGCGCGCGACCCGGCGCTGCCGGTGATCGTACTGACTGCGCACGGCAGCATCCCCGACGCGGTGGCGGCCACCCAGCAGGGGCTGTTCGGTTACCTGACCAAGCCCTACGACGCCCCCACCCTGATCGACCTGCTGAAGCGCGCCACCCGGCTCGCCGGCAGCGGCCCGGAGGCGGGCGACGACGACTGGCGCAGCGAAATCGTCACCGCCAGCCCGGCAATGGACGCGCTGCTGGCCGAAGCCCGGCTGGCGGCGCAAAGCGAGGCCTCGCTGTTGATCCAGGGCGAATCGGGCACCGGCAAGGAACTGCTGGCGCGCGCCATCCACCGCGCCAGTCCGCGCCACGGCAAGCCTTTTGTCGCGATCAACTGCGGCGCGATCCCGACGGAATTGCTCGAATCGGAACTGTTCGGCCACGTGAAAGGCGCCTTCACCGGCGCCGCGCGCGACCATGCCGGCCTCTTTCTCAGCGCCAACGGCGGCACCGTGTTCCTCGACGAAATCGGCGACATGCCTCCGCCGCTGCAGGTCAAGCTGCTGCGCGTGCTGCAGGAAGGCGAGGTACGGCCGGTCGGCTCGACCGAGACGCGCGCGGTCGACGTGCGCATCCTGTCGGCCACCCACCGCGACCTGGAGGCAGCCATCGCCGCCGGCGAATTCCGCGAGGACCTCTACTACCGCCTCAACGTGGTCGGCCTGACGCTGCCGCCGCTGCGCGAGCGGCGCGAGGACATTCCGCTGCTGGCGCGGCATTTCCTCGCCGCCCTGACCGGGAAATACCCGCGCCGCATCCACGGCTTCGCCCCCGACGCGCTCGACATGCTGACCGCGGCCGACTGGCCGGGCAACATCCGCCAGCTGCAGAATGCGCTCGAGCAGTGCGTCGCCCTGTGCACCACCTCGACCATCCCGGCCAGCCTGGTGGCGCGCGCGCTGCGCGACAAGCCGGCCGAGATCCAGCCGCTGGCGGAAGCGCGCGCCGCGTTCGAGCGCGACTACCTGATCACCCTGCTGAAGCTGACCCGCGGCCAGGTCAGCGAGGTGGCGCGGCTGGCCGGCCGCAACCGCACCGAGGTCTATCGGCTGCTGCAACGCCACGGCCTCAGCCCCGCGCTGTTCCAGGAGCGCGACGAAACCGCTTGAACGTCGGGCGCCGGCGACAGCGGATCTTCACCGACGCCGCCCCGGCGCCGGGAGCGGACGCCAGGCGCTTGATTCAAAAGCAGATCGTTCATCTGGCACATCCCCTGCAAGAGGCGGATACCGCCTTCGCGCGCCTTCATCAAGGCTGAGAGGAGAACGCCATGTTCGGATGGGCCATTACATTTCTGATCGTCGCCATCGTCGCCGGCATTTTCGGCTTTGCCGGCACGGCAGGCACCGCAGCCTGGATCGCCAAAGCGCTGTTCGCCGTCGGTCTGCTGGTGTTTCTGGCATTGCTGGTCGGTGGCCGGCGGCCGCCGGCGCCCTGAAACCTGCCGCATCGCATTACGGGAGCCTGGCTCTTTTTTTTAGGCTTCCTTCCAGCCCTTTTCCCGGATGTCGCTGAATCCATACAGAAGAAGCAAATAAAAACAAAGGCTTGAAAAAACACGCCGCGATCCGTCGCCGGCAGGCGACAAATCAGCCCGCCTTTTCCGGGCGGCTCGCCCATCCGGCCCGAAAGGGTCCTCTATCCGCATGATTTTATTAATGAAAACACCACTGGCACGGTTGTCGCTGGATAACGGCTTGAGTGCACCTGCATTCGAATCGACTCATTACAGGAGACAGACATGAAATCCTTTGACCAACGCTTCCTTGATTTGACCCTTGCCGGCGTGCTGAGCGCCTTCGCCGCTGCGCCGGCCCTGGCCGCTCCGGCAGCGCCCAGCTTCAAGGCCTATGACGGCAACGGCGACGGTACGATCAGCCTGGAGGAATTCCAGGCTCAAGGCGGTCAGGAACAGGCTTTCCGCGAAGGCGACGCCAACCGCGACCAGCGCCTGAACAGCGACGAATTCATCAAGGCCAGCGCCAACAACGACCGCATCAAGGCCGGCAAATATGTCGACGACGCCTGGATCACCGCCAAGGTGAAGGCGTTGCTGCTGAAGGACGAAGGCGCGAAGGGTCTGGGCGTCAACGTGGAAACCCACAAGGGCACGGTCCAATTGTCCGGCTGGGTGAAAAACGAAGCGCAAATCGCCCAGGCCGAAAAAATCGCGCACAGCGTCGAGGGCGTGAAAGGCGTCAAGAACGACCTGCGGATCAAGCCTTGAGCGGCGGCTGCGGGATCAGGCCGGCGGCGGGTACGCCACCGGTTATCCGATGAAACCAGGAGAACCGACCTATGCGCACGACCATGCAACATCTCAACGACGAACACATGCAGCTGTACGAATGGAGCGGGGCCGGGATCGCCTCCGCCATCCCGGCAAGATCCAAGCGCACCCATCCCTGGCATGCCTCCTATAGCGTGCTGGCGGTGCTGACCAGCCTGCTGATCCTGAACGGCTGCGACAACGCCGGCACCGCCAAGCGGGCGGGCGAGCAGGTCGACCAGGCCGCGCAGACGCTCAGGGAAAGCTCAGACCCGGTGATTAACGACGCCCCGGCACCGGCGGAAGAAAGCGGACGCACGCTGGACGATGCCGGCGGGCGGCCCGGCAGAACAACCGAGTAGTGCGGCAAACACGCCGGCTGCCCGGCTTGTTTGCCGCACCCGGCTCGTCGATCAGAATTTGTGGCTGTACATCAGCTGCCAGTTCAGCTGACTGTGCTCGATCCGCATCGTGTTGTTCATGGCGCCCGTCCCCGTCACCGACACTTCCGGCACATAGCTGAGGGCGAAATTGAGCTCGGACTGCTTGCTGAAGGCATAGCCGAAACCCGCCGTGTAGTGGTTTTCGACGATCGCCGGCCACAGGAAGCTGACGTGTTGGTCGGGAATGGGGTTCTTGCCATGGTTGTAGCCCACGCGGCCGGTGAAGGCGTCGGTGAACCTGTAGGACAAACCGAGCGACACCACCACCTGGTCGTCCCAGTCCTGCTGGAAGGGCGCCACGATCGCGCCATCCCGGTAAATGGTCACGGTGTTCATGCTGTCGCTCCACAGCACGTTTTTGACGTCGGCCGCGACCATCAGCCGGTCGTTCGCCAGCCAGCTCACGCCCAGGCCCAGGGTGGCCGGCATGTCGAAGCCCTTTACTTTCCAGGCGCCGTCCTTGAGGGCGGGCAGGTTGCCGGCGGTCTGATAGACGCCGCCGACGGTAAGTGCTTCATTGAGCTTGTAGGTGAAGCCGAGCTTGGCCGCCACGCTGTAGCCCTTTGCGGCACCGGTGAAATCGCTGCCGTCCTTGAAATTGATCTCTTTGGAAGCAGGGCTCATGTTCAAATCGACAACCATATCCATCCCGGCCCAGACGATATCGACGCTGCCCCCCACATTGAAGCGGTCGTTGACGCTGTAGGCCAGCGGGAAGATCACCCGTCCCACGCCCACCTGCGCCATGTCGCCGCTGGCGTACTCGGTGCCCATGCCGCCCTGGCCGTAGATGCCGGCGCCCCAGGCCAGCTTGCCCTGTTTTTTCACATAGCCGATCGCCGGCATGTAGAAGGCATCCGCACTGGATTTGCCGATCCCCATGGAGGTGTTCACGTCGGGGCCGACAAATCCCACCATCACGTCGAGGCGGCTGCCTTCGGCCATCATCGCCAGCGTCGCGGGGTTATTGGCCATCGCTGCGCTGCCGTTGTCGTAGGCCATGGACGCGCCGCCCATGCCTGCCGCGATGGGGCCGTAGCCTTCCATGAGCATGCCGTTGGTAGCCATGGCCAAGCCGGGCGCAGCCACGCCTATCGCGGCAAATGTGGCCGCGAGTTTATTCAGTTGCATCGGGGTTCTCCTGGAGATTCGAGTTATTGGTTTTTAGAAAAGTCGAAAATTCTAACTTAATTACACACCAGCCCCCATTGCGGCCGGTCGATTTTCATGCGCGGGATGGGACGGGTAAAGCCGGACACGGGGATCGCCCGCACGTCAGAGCATATCGGCACGATTCCGCAAAACCTTACCCCCTCCCGGCGTTACATTGCGTTACACCCCGTTACCGGCCCCAAACATCCCGCTTACACGGCCCTCCTACAGTGCAATTGTCCGCTGACGACCCCCCCGGCAGCGGCATCACCCAACCGAACAGGAGCCGCACCATGAAAAATACCCTGATGAAAACCGCCCTCGGCATTCTGGCGCTGGGCCTGACGGCAACCGGCGCGCAGGCCGACTGGACGCACGGCCGCGACGGACACAGACACGCCCATCAGCAAACCCGGGCGTACAGCCAGCAGATCGATGCGCGCCAGCAGCGGCAGATGGAACGCATCGAAAACGGCCTGCATGGCGGGCATCTGAGCCGCGCCGAATTCCGCGAACTGACGCATGAACAGCACACCATCCGCGCAATGGAGCGCCGGTTCCGCGCGGACGGCGTGATCGATGCGCGCGAATTCAAGCGTCTGAACCATGCGCTGGACCTCGCCAGCCACAACATCAAGACCGCCAACCATGACCGTCGGGTGCGTTATGCTCACGGCCATCCATCCCGGTTCAATTAAGCGGGTCGGCACGGCGCGGGTTGGCGCCTGCCGCTACAGCACAACCGCGTTTCGCCGTTAAACCTCAATCGCGACAAATAAGGAGCATCCCATGAAGGCATCCGTCACTCTGGCCCTGGCCGCACTGGTGGCCGCTGGCCCGGCGCTGGCCGACCCGCCCGGCCACGCGCCTGCGCACGGCTATCACAAGAAACACCACGACCACGACCACAAGCATCATAAAAAAACCAAGCATTACAAAGGCAAAAGCGGGGTGGCGTATGTCCACGATTACGGCATTTCGTCCGGCCGCTGCAACCGCGACGAGATCGGGGCGGTGATCGGCGGGGTCGCCGGCGCAGTCATCGGCGGCCAGGTGGCCGGTCACGACGATCGCGCGGTCGGCATGGTGGTCGGCGGCGTGCTCGGTGCGGTGCTGGGGCATGCCGTCGGCGACAGCATGGACGAGCGCGACCGCGCCTGTATGGGCCACGCGCTGGAACTGGGCCGCCCCGGCGTCCCGGTGGCATGGCGCCACGAAGGCCGCGACTACCGCTTCACGCCGCGCGGCGACGCACGCGACGGCTGCCGCTATGCCACCCTTGCCGTCAACGGCCGCACGCCGCACGACGTGCTGGCGTGCCCGTCCGGGCGCGGCGAATGGCGCTTCCGCCGCAGCTGACCGTCCGCGACCCAAGGCCGGGGTGCCAAGCCTGCTAGAATGCCGGCTTTGCGTCCTGGCCATATCCTTGGCTACAGCCATGTCCGCTCTCAAGAACGATACTTTTCTGCGTGCGCTGCAGCGCCTGCCCACCGACTACACCCCGCTATGGCTGATGCGCCAGGCCGGGCGCTATCTGCCGGAATACAATGCCACGCGCGCGCGCGCCGGCGATTTCCTGACCCTGTGCAAGACGCCCGACCTGGCGACCGAGGTAACGCTGCAGCCGCTGGCACGCTATCCGCTCGACGCCGCGATCCTGTTTTCCGACATCCTCACCGTGCCCGACGCCATGGGCCTCGGCCTGTATTTCGCGCAGGGCGAGGGGCCGCGCTTCGAGCGTCCGCTGCGCAACGAGTGGGAAATCCGCGACCTCTCCGCCCCCGATCCGACCGACAAGCTCGGCTACGTGATGGACGCGGTACGCTCGATCCGGCGCGCGCTGGACGGCTCGGTGCCGCTGATCGGCTTTTCCGGCAGCCCCTACACGCTGGCCTGCTACATGATCGAAGGCGGCGGCTCGGACGACTACCGCCATATCAAGACCATGCTGTACAGCCGCCCCGACCTGCTGCACCGCATCCTGGAAGTGAACACCCGGGCGGTGACCGACTATCTCAACGCGCAGATCGAAGCCGGCGCGCAGGCAGTGATGATCTTCGATTCCTGGGGCGGCAGCCTCACCCCCCACGCGTACAGGGAATTCTCGCTCGACTACATGGAACGCATCGTCGCCGCCCTGATCAAGGAACGCGAAGGCCGCCGCGTGCCCAGCATCGTCTTCACCAAGGGCGGCGGCAACTGGCTGGAATCCATGGCCGCCATCGGCGCCGACGCGGTCGGTCTGGACTGGACGCTCGACATCGGCGAGGCACGCCTGCGTGCCGGCAACCGGGTAGCGCTGCAGGGCAATCTCGACCCCAGCGCCCTGCACGGCACACCGGACATCATCCGCAGCGAAGTTGCGCGTATCATCGACCGTTACGGCAACCACCCCGGCCACGTATTCAACCTCGGCCACGGTATTTCGCAATTCACCCATCCGGACAACGTCAGCGTGCTGGTCGATGCGGTACACGGCTACAGCCGCGCGATCCGCGCAGCCCCGCACGCACCCTGATCCGCCAGCGGGAACCCCCACGGCTCCGGAACCTTTTCGCCCGGCGCCCCTCCTGAACACTCAACCTTCATTCACCAGGACTCCCCATGAAACGATACCTGATCGCCCTGTTTACCCTGTTCATCAGCTTCGGTCTTGTCACGCAGGAGGCCGACGCCCGCCGTCTGGGCGGCGGCAAGTCTTTCGGCATGCAGCGCAGCGTTCCCGCCAAGAAGACGGTCAATCCTGCCCCGCAATCTCCGCAGCAAGCCGGCGCCCCCGCGCAGGCCACGCCACAGAAACGCAGCTGGATGGGGCCGATCGCCGGACTCGCCGCGGGTCTGGGCCTGGCCGCCCTGGCCTCCCACCTGGGCCTGGGCGAAGGCATGGCGAACATCCTGATGCTGGCCCTGCTGGCGATGGTCGCATTCATGCTGTTCCGCTTCCTGATGCGGCGCCATACGCCGAATGCACCCGCCATGCAGTACGCCGGCGCGGCGCCCGCCGGAATGAACCCCGGCGCGCCTGCCGGGTTCGAACAAGCGTCTGCCGGCGCCTCCGGCAGCGCCGGTTCCGCTGCCTTCCCGCCCGGGTTCGACCCTGACGCCTTCGCGCGCGAGGCCAAGCTCAACTTCATCCGCCTGCAGGCCGCCTTCGACGCCGGCAATCTGGACGATCTGCGCAGCTTCACCACGCCCGAAGTATTCGCTGAAATCCGCATGCAGCTGGCCGAGCGCGGCGACGCCGCGCAAACCACGGACGTGATGACGCTCGACGCCGAGGTCCTGGAGGCCGTCGACACCGACAATCGCCACGTCGCCAGCGTCCGCTTCACCGGACTCGTCCGTGAGGCGGCCAATCAGGACGCCACGCCACTGGACGAAATCTGGCATCTCAGCAAGCCCATCCACGGCCAGGGGGGCTGGGTGATCGCCGGAATACAGCAGGCCTGAGCCCGGTAAAAACAAGCCTCCGCACCCCGTCATGGCCTGCGGAGGCCGATTTTTGGCCGTCCGGAAGCATTGACTTATGCACACTATTGAGGCACGAGACTTTTTTTCATGACAAACCCTTGACAGTCCCGGCAAGTCCACAAGTGACTGAATAATATAAATTTACTGACCTGCCCGCTTTTTAGTCCGCAGGGCCTCTTCGTTTAAACACGGGCATTTGGGGGGAGTCAACACAAATCGCCCACACAATTATCCACAGCTTGCGTGGACAAATCAAAATACCCTTTGATTAACAACCGCTTAGTGAAACCACCCCGACACCTGGCCAGGATACTCCGCTGACATGCCGTCCATCCTCCAGGTTGCGCTCGACACCCCGCTTCACCGGTTGTTCGACTATCGCCTGCCAGCGCAACCCGGTACGGTGCGGCCGGGCCATCTGGTCGAAGTTCCATTCGGCCGCACCCGGCAGACCGGAGTCGTGCTTGGCCTTCAGAGCGACAGCGCCATCCTGGCCGACAAGCTGCGCGATGTGATCCGGGTACTGGACGACCGGCCCGCACTGTCGCCTGACATCCTTCGCCTGGCCCGGTTCTGCGCCGAGTATTATCACTTTCCGCTGGGCGCGATCCTGCTGGCCACCCTGCCGCCACGCCTGCGCAACGCCATGCCCTTTGCCGCCGAGACCCCCTGGCTGACACTGACCGAAGCCGGGGCCACGGCGCAACCGGGTGCGCGAGCCCGGGCGCAGCGCGCCCTGCTGGAGACCCTGCGAAAGTCATCGCCATCCCGGGCAGCATTGCGCGCGCAGAAACAGCACCGTCATGCCGCCGCGCTGGTCGCCGCCGGCTGGGCCGTCTGGTCGCGACTGCCGGCCCATGCGGCCATCGTCCCCCCCACGACCGGCGCCCCCGCCGCGACGGCCGGGCAGCAACTGGCACTGGATCGCCTGTTGCCCGCCCTCACGCAATTTGGCGTTCATCTGATCCATGGCATCACCGGCAGCGGCAAGACCGAGCTGTATCTGCGCCTGATCGACTCGGTGCTGACGACCGGCAGACAGGCGTTGATGCTGATTCCGGAAATTGCCCTGACTCCGCAACTGACCCAGCATGTCCAGCGCCGTTTTCCCGGGCGCCGCATCGCCACCCTGCACAGCGGATTGAGCGAGACCGCGCGCGTGGAAAACTGGCTCGCCGCGCCCGACTGCGACATCCTGCTCGGCACCCGGCTGTCGGTGTTCGCGCCGCTGCCGCGTCTGGGGCTGATCGTGGTCGACGAGGAACACGACGGCTCGTTCAAGCAGCAGGACGGTCTGCGTTATTCAGCGCGCGATGTCGCGATCGCGCGAGGCAAGCAGGCCGGTATTGCGGTGGTGCTCGGCTCGGCCACCCCCTCGCTGGAAAGCTACGCGCAAGCCCTGAACGGACGCTATCAACTGATCGAACTGAAGCAGCGCGCAGTCAGCCAGGCGCGGCTGCCGGACATCGAGCTCGTCGATCTCCGCCACCTTCCGGTCGACAACGGCCTCACCCGCCCCGCGCTGACGGCGCTGGCCGACACCCTGGCGCGCGGCGAGCAGAGCCTGGTGTTCCTCAACCGGCGCGGTTACGCCCCGGCGCTGTACTGCCCGAGCTGCGCCTGGGTGTCGCCCTGCCCGCGCTGCTCGGCGCGGCTGGTGCTGCACCGCACCGCGCACCGGCTGAAATGCCACCACTGCGGCTTCGCGGCGCGCATCCCGGCCGAATGTCCGGGCTGCGGCAACCCCGACCTGAAACCGCTCGGCCAGGGCACGCAGCGGCTGGAGGAGACGCTGGCCGCCCTGCTGCCCGCCGCGCGCATCCGCCGCATCGACCGCGACACCATGCGCCCGCGTGCCTGGGCCGAACTGGGGGCGGCGGTGCACAGCGGCGCGGTCGACATCCTGGTCGGCACCCAGATGCTGGCCAAGGGTCACGATTTTCCCAACATGACGCTGGCGCTGATCCTCGACACCGACGGCGCGCTCTACAGCCCGGACTTCCGCGCCACCGAACGCCTGTTCGCCCAGTTGATGCAGGTGGCCGGACGCGCCGGACGCGCCGACAAGCCCGGCCGCGTGCTGATCCAGACCGCTTTCCCCGACCACCCGCTGTTCCGCTATCTGCAGCGCCACGACTACGCCGGCTACGCGCGCACGCTGCTAGCCGAACGCCGCCAGCTCGACCTGCCGCCGTTCACCCGCCAGGTGCTGCTGCGCGCCGAAGCGACCGCCATGGACGCCGCGCTCGCCTTCCTGCAGCGCGCCGCTGCGCTGGCGCCCGATATGGCCGCCGTCAGCGTATTCGGCGCCACCCCCGCGGCGATGGCGCGCGTGGCCAACCTGGAACGCGCGCAGCTGCTGATCCAGTCGACTTCAAGACTGGCCCTGCAGGCCTTCGTGCGCGACTGGCGGCCGCAGCTCGAGCGCATCCGGCCGCGCGTGGCGCGCTGGTCGCTCGACGTCGATCCCCTGGTGTTTTGAAATCTGCTGTTTTGAGGCCTTGCACGCGGCGCTTATAATCGCCGACTACCCATTTCCGAACACTGAGGATGCGAGGCTTGCTCCGTCCTCTTTGTAAACATGTCCAACACCCTTCCGCTTAAACAACAAATCGCCCGCCTGATCGGCAAGGCCCTCGAAACGGTGGCGCCCGACGCCGCGGTCAGCCTCGACATCGAACGCCCAAAAAACCCCGCCCACGGCGACTTTTCCAGCAACGCCGCGATGCAGCTGGCGCGACCGCTGAAAAAGAATCCGCGCGAGCTGGCGCAGCGGATCCTGACCGAACTGCCGGCCTCGCCGCTGATCGCCGGAGCGGAAATCGCCGGCGCCGGCTTCATCAACTTCCACCTCGCGCCCGCCGCCTGGCACGGCGTCGTGCCGCAGATCCGTGCGGCCGGCGCGCAATTCGGCCGCGGCGACGCCGGCGTCGGCCACAAGCTGCTGGTCGAGTTCGTTTCCGCCAACCCGACCGGCCCGCTGCACGTCGGCCACGGCCGCCAGGCCGCGCTTGGCGACGCCATCTGCAACCTGTACGCGGCGCAGGGCTGGGAGGTCTGCCGCGAGTTCTACTACAACGACGCCGGGGTGCAGATCGCCACGCTCGCCGCAAGCGTGCAGGCGCGCGCCAAAGGGCTGCAGCCGGGCGACGCCGCGTGGCCGGAAGCGGCCTACAACGGCGACTACATCGCCGACATCGCGGCCGACTTTCTGGCGAAGAAGACCGTGAAGTCGGACGATCGCGCGTACACCGCGTCGGGCGACGCCGACGACCTCGACGCGATCCGCCAGTTCGCCGTCGCCTATCTGCGCCACGAGCAGGATCTCGATCTCAAGGCCTTCGCGGTGCGCTTCGACAACTACTATCTGGAGTCGAGCCTGTACACCAGCGGGCGCGTCGAGGCGACGGTGCAGAAACTGGTCGACGCCGGCAAGACCTACGCGCAGGACGGCGCACTGTGGCTGCGGACCACCGCCTACGGCGACGACAAGGACCGCGTGATGAAGAAGACCGACGGCAGCTATACCTATTTCGTGCCCGACGTCGCCTACCACATCGCCAAATGGGAGCGCGGTTACGAACGCGCGATCAACATCCAGGGCACCGACCACCACGGCACCATCGCGCGGGTGCGCGCCGGCCTGCAGGCGGCGGGCGTGGGCATCGCCGAGGGCTACCCGGACTACCTGCTGCACACCATGGTGCGCGTCATGCGCGGCGGCGAGGAGGTGAAAATCTCCAAGCGCGCCGGCAGCTACGTCACCCTGCGCGACCTCATCGAGTGGACCAGCAAGGACGCGGTGCGCTTCTTCCTGCTGTCGCGCAAGGCCGACACCGAATACATCTTCGACGTCGACCTCGCGCTGGCAAAGAACAACGACAACCCGGTGTACTACGTGCAGTACGCGCACGCGCGCATCTGCCGCGTGTTCGAGGAATGGGGCGGGCAGCCCGCCGCGCTCGACGGCGCCGATCTTGCGTCGCTGACGGCCGCGCACGAGCTCGCGCTGCTGCAGCGCCTGGCCGAATACCCGGAAACCGTCGCCGCCGCCGCGCGCGAACTGGCGCCGCACCTGCTGGTGCACTACCTGCAAACGCTGGCGGGCGATTTCCACGCCTGGTACAACGCCGAGAAATTTCTCGTCGACCATGAGGCGACGAAACGTGCCCGCCTCGCGCTGGCCGACGCCGCCCGCATTGCGATCGTCAACGGCCTGGCCTTGCTCGGCGTATCCGCCCCGGAGAAAATGTAGCCATGGCAAAACCCGCTTCCCGCAAATCCGGCCGCTCGGGCGGCGGCGCCATTTTCACCGGCGTGCTGATCGGCCTCATCGTCGGTGCGGTGCTTGCCGTGGGCGTGGCGCTATGGGTCACCGGCAACAATCCTTTCAAGTTCGCCGCACCGGAATCGGCGCCGGCCACACCGGCACCCGCCGCGCCCGCCACACCGGAGGCCGCGCCCAGCTTCGACTTCTATAAAGTGCTGCCCGGCGATGCGCCCACCGGCCCGCTGCCGCCCGCAGCGGATGCCGCAGCGGCCGCGCCCCTGTATTACCTGCAGGCCGGCGCATTCCAGAACCCGGCCGACGCCGACAATCTGAAAGCGCAACTGGCCCTGCTCGGTATCGAAACCGCCATCCAGACCAGCGACCTCGGCGACAAGGGCGTATTCCATCGGGTGCGCGTTGGCCCCCTCTCTACCATGGACGAAGTCAACCGCACCCGTAGCCTGCTGACGCAGAACAATATTCCGGCCACACTGGTCAAAGAAGTTCCCACCATACAGGAGACGCCTTGATGTTTACCCGCGCATTGGCCATGCTGGCCGCCGCCGTATTGTCCTTGTCCGCCTTTGCCGCCCCGAATGCCGCCGTCGAAGGCCGCGATTACACCCGCTTGAGCAACGCGCAGCCGGTCGCCACCGGCAACAAAGTCGAAGTGCTGGAGTTCTTCTGGTACCGCTGCCCGCACTGCTTCCAGCTTGAGCCCGGCCTCACCGCCTGGCTGAAGACGCTGCCCAAGGATGCGCAGGTTCGCCGCGTTCCGGCGGTCTTCCGGGACGACTGGATGCCCGGCGCCAGGCTCTACTACACGCTGGAGCAGATGAACCTTCTCGGCAAGCTGCACAACAAGGTGTTCGACGCCTACCATGTGGAAGAAATCAATCTCAACGACCCGTCGGTGCTGGGCGGCTGGATCGCCAAACAGGGCGTCGACCGCAAGAAATTCGAGGCGATCTACAACTCCTTCTCCACGCAATCCAAGGCTACGCAGGGCGCGCGGCTTGCCGCCACCTACGGCATCAACGGCGTGCCAGCCTTCATCATCGACGGCAAATATGCCACCTCGCAGTCGATGGCCGGCAGCGAGCCGCGCCTGTTCGAAGTGCTCGACCAGCTCATCGCCAAGGCGCGCGCCGAACGCAGCGGCAAGAAACCCGCCAGGTAGCGCAGTGCCGGATGCGCGCGGGCGCCACGCTTAAGCCTTCCGCGGGCGTGAATTCCCTGCCGTTACGGGTTTTCATCACCGGCGCCAGTTCCGGCCTCGGCGCGGCCCTGGCACGGCACTATGGCGCGCTGGGCGCGCAACTGGGACTGGCCGGACGCCGGCTGGAAGGCTTGCAGGACACCGCCGCCGGGCTGGACGCGCGGCTGTACCAGACCGACGTCCGCGATGCCGCCGCCATGCAGGACGCGGCCGCGGCTTTTCTCAACGATGTCGGCGTACCCGACATCGTGATTGCCGCAGCGGGCATCAGCATCGGCACCCTCACCGAGGAAGCCGCCGACGCGCCGGTGTTCCGTGCCGTGATGGATGCCAACGTGCTGGGGCTGGTGCACACCTTCCAGCCCTTCATCGCCGCCATGCAATCGAACGGCGGCGTGCTGTGCGCCATTTCCAGCGTGGCCGGAGTGCGCGGCCTGCCGGGCGGCGGCGCCTACTCGGCATCGAAAGCCGCCGCCACGGTTTACCTCGAAGCGCTGCGGCTGGAACTGAAAGCGCGCGGCATCGCCGTCGTCGCCGTTGCGCCCGGCTACATCGACACGCCGATGACGCGTGTCAATCCCTATGCCATGCCGTTCAAAATGAGCGCACCGACGGCGGCGGCCAGAGTGGCGCGCTGCATTGCGCGGCGGCGTTCCTACACCGTCATTCCCTGGCAGATGGCGTGGGTCGCCCGCGCGATGAAATGGCTACCGAATCCTGTCTATGATTTAATATTCGAGAAAGCCCCGCGCAAGCCGCGCAGCTTGCCGACATAATGACTAAGCGCTCGCCTGACGGCAGCCACTCACCCTCTGCGGAGCACCGATGCCAGCCCCCTTGAACATCATCCTCATCGACGACCACCCGCTCCTGCGCATGGGCGTGGCAGGCTATATCCAGCAGGAGCCGGACCTGACGCTGACCGCGCAGTTGGCCAATGCCGCAGAACTGCGCACCTGGCTGGCGGCAGGCAACCGGGCCGATGCCGCGTTGCTCGACCGCTCGCTGCCCGATGCGGATGGACTGGACCTCGTCTCCGACCTGCGCGACCTCGGCATCAAGGTCATCATGCTCACCATCGCCGATTCCGACGAGGAAATTTCCGAAGCCATCTCGTCCGGCGTCGACGGCTACGTCATCAAATCCAGCGAACCCGACCAGGTGCTGGCGGCTCTTCGCAGCGTATGCGACGGCCAGAGCAGCTTTCCGCTCAACATCATGCAGAAGATGGCGCGCGGCGAGCTCAACAACAGCGCGCTGTCCGCACTGACCGCGCGCGAAATGGAAATCGTCGACCACGTGAAGGAAGGGCTGTCGAACAAGGCCATCGCCTACAAGATGACGCTGTCGGAAAACACCGTGCGCAATCACCTGCGCAACATCATGGAAAAACTCGGCTTGCGCAACCGGGTCCAGGTCGCCACCCTGGCGCTGAAGGAAGACCACAAGCGGCACTGAGGCATCCCTTACGCGCGCCGGACCGGGCCTGATCCCGGCCCGGCTGACGTCCTGCAGAAATAACGCCGGACGTTCGCCCTGTCGCGCATGTCCGGAACGGCAAACCACGACGAACCCGACAAGTACGCTGCGAACTTCCCGAATCGCGCCGTACGCCGCGCGCTAGCCGAACTTGTACTGGATGCCGTAGCCGCCGCGCGGGTATTCCCAGTCCAGGTTGCGGTGGACGTTGCACACGATGCGGCAGGCGCCGCATTCCAGGCAACCGTCGGTGATCAGCACCACCTTGCGGCCTTCCCGGCTGTAGCACGCTGCCGGGCAGCAGACCACGCAGGGCTGGGCCTCGCATTTCTTCTCGCACACCGAGCCGTCGCGGATACGGATGTGTGGCCGCTCGGCATCGACCAGATAACGGTTCTGGAACAGCTTCTCCTCGATCTTCACACCGCTCACCGGAGTGCCCTCCACAGTTTGAATGCGTCGCCGAGCAGGCCGAACAGGCTGCGCTTGTCGCGGAAGCTGGCGAAGATCTCGCGCTCCTTGCTGAGCTTGTCGACCCCGTCGACCTTCAGCATGGTGTAGGCGGAGCGGTTGAGCAGTTCCGGATAGGTCGTCAGGAACTGGTTGTTGGCATGGAGGATGTCAGGCAGATCCTTGTACTTCTTCAGATCCTTCATCACGAAGCTGTCGTCGAGCCGATGCCGGTATTCCGCCAGGTTGGCCGCGGTCATCGGCCGGCCCGCCTTGTGCAGATCGATCACCAGTTCGGCGGCCATGCGGCCGGTGGTCATCGCGAGGTTGGAGCCTTCGCGGTGCACCGCGTTGACGAACATGCCGGAATCGCCGGCGATCAGCCAGCCGTCGCCGAACACCTGCGGGATGGCGTTGTAGCCGCCCTCGGGAATCAGGTGGGCGGCGTATTCCTTCAATTCGCCGCCCTGGATCAGCGGACGGATCGACGGGTGCGCCTTCATCCGCTCCAGCAGTTCGTAGGGCGTCGTCTGCTGCGCCATGAAGTCCGACAGCATGCAGCCGACGCCGATGCTGACCGAGTCCTTGTTGGTGTAGAGAAAGCCGGTGCCCATCATGCCCTGGGTGATCTTGCCCAGCATCTCGATCACCACGCCCTCGCCCTTCTGGACGTTGAAGCGGCTCTCGATCGTCTCGCGCGGCAGGAAGTGGGTTTCCTTGACCGCGAGCGCGACGTGCCGGGGCTCGATCTCGGCGCGAAAGCCGGCCTTGCGCGCCAGCGTCGTGTTCACGCCGTCGGCGAGGATCACCACGTCGGCGTGCAGGTCGCCGCCGGCGCGGTCGGTGCGCACGCCGATCACCTTGCCGCTGGCGTCGCGCAAGAGTTCGGTGACCGTGGTTTCGTTGATGACGAGCGCACCCGCTTCGCGCACCTTCTTCGCGAACCACTTGTCGAACTTGGCGCGGATGATGGTGTAGCGGTTGTGCGGCGGCGTGTTGAACTCGTCCGAGCGGAAATGCGTGCCGATGTACGACGCGTCGTCGAGCACCCACATGCGCTGTTCGATGATGTGGCGCTCCAGCGGCGCCTCGTCGCGGAAATTCGGGATCAGCCGTTCGAGCGCGTCGGAATAGAGGATCGCGCCCTGCACGTTCTTGGCCCCGGCCGACTCGCCGCGCTCGATCTGCAGCACGTTCATGCCGGCCTGGGCGAGCGTGTAGGCGGCGGCGTTGCCGGCCGGCCCCGCCCCCACCACGATGACGTCGAATGTTTCGGTCATGTCGTTTCCTCCGCGCGGCGCAGCCTCGCCCGGAAAGCCTCGGTCAGCGCGGGCAGGATCGCCGTCGCGTCGCCGACGATGCCGAAATGGGCGAAATCGAAGATCGGCGCGCCGGGGTCGTTGTTGATGGCGACGATGCAGTCGGCATCGGCCATGCCGACCCGATGCTGGATCGCGCCGGAAATGCCGGCGGCGATATAGAGCTTGGGCCGCACGGTCTTGCCGGATTGCCCGACCTGACGGTCGAGCTCGGCCCAGCCGGCCTGCACCACCGGACGCGACGCCCCCACTTCCGCACCGAGCACCGCAGCGAGATCGCGCACCAGCTGGAAGTTCTCCGGCTTGCCCAGCCCCCGCCCGCCGGCGACGATGATGTCGGCGAACGGCAGCTGCGGTTTGTCGCGAGCGTCGTCGGCGATGAAGTCCAGCACCTTGGTGACGACGTCCGTCTCGCCCATCCGCAGATCGTGCTCGACGATGCGGCCGCTGCGTCCCGGCGTCGGCGCCGGCAGCGGCATCACGCGCGGCCGCACGGTCGCCATCTGCGGCCGGCAGTTGAGCGTGACGATGGTGCACAGAAGGCTGCCGCCGAAGGTCGGGCGGGTCGCCAAAAGGCCACGGTCTTCCGGATCGATGGCGAGTTCGGTGCAGTCGGCGGTGAGCCCGGTTTCCAGCGTGGTGGCGACGCTGCCCGCGAGGTCGCGGCCGAGCGTGGTGGCCCCCAGCAGCAGGATTTCCGGCTGGTAGGTCTCGACCAGTTCGGTGAGGCCGCGGGTGTAAGGCTGGTTGCGGTAGTCGGCGAGTACCTCGCCGCGCATCAGGTAGCAGAGGTCGGCGCCGTGCTCGAACGCGAGCCGGCACAGGTCGCGCGCTTGCGTGTCGGCGTCACCCGGCGTGTGGCCGGCGAGCACGACGCCGGCCAGTTCGACGCCGAGCGTATCGGCGAGCTTGCGGCCTTCGCCCAGCAGTTCGAGCGAAACCGGATGCATCTGGCCACGCTCGTGTTCGAGATAGACCCAGACGCCGCGGTAGGCCTGCAGCCGCTCGTCAAGGACGAACTTGCGCTTCTTGCGGACAGGGGTCGGCGTATCGCTCATTGTCCGGCTCCGGCACGCTTCGCGAGTTCCTGCCCGACGCCCGGAAAACGCGTCGCGATACGCTCCAGCAGAGCGGCCGCAAGCCCCGCCGGGGCGCCGCCGTCGATCGCGATCATCTCGGCCTTCTCGACGCGCGGCGTCGGGGTGAACACCTTGCTGACGATCGTCGGCGAGCCCTTGAGGCCGATCTTGGTCAGATCCTCGACGCCGGCGTCGACCTTGTTCCACTGCCTCACCTCCTGGCGCGCCGCGCGCAGCACGTCCGGCAGCGTGCCGAAGCGCATTTCGTTGCTGTCCTCGAGCATGGTGATAAGGCAGGGCATGCGGGTCTTGAGCACCTGCACTCCGCCCTCGGCACGCCGCTCCACGACGATCTCGCGCCTGTCGGGATCGATTTCGGCGATGCGGGAGACATAGGTCAGCAACTGCAGCGACAGGCGGGTGGCGATGCCGGGTCCGACCTGGGCGGTGTCGCCGTCGATGGTCTGCTTGCCGGTGAACACCAGGTCGACCGGCGACTCCTGGTCGATGCGCCGAATCGCCGCGGCGAGCGCATAGCTGGTGGCGAGCGTATCGGCCCCGGCGAAGGACTTGTCAGTGACCAGGATTGCGTCGTCGGCGCCGAAGCTGAGCGTCTTGCGCAGGGCGACTTCGGCCTGCGAGGGGCCCATCGTGATGACGGTCACGCGGCCGCCCAGACGGTCCTTGAGGCGCAAGGCTTCTTCCAGCGCGAACAGGTCGTAGGGGTTGACGATGGCCGGCACCCCTTGGCGCATGATGGTGTTGGTGACCGGATGCACCCGGATCTGGGCACTGTCCGGCACCTGCTTGATGCATACTACGCTGTGCATTGGCGCTCACTCCGAAACGGCTTCGAGTGACGTCAATGGTATCGGCGACGCCGATAACGCCGTGCAAAAAAACCGGCCGGCGCCGTAAAAATTCTGTAAACGCGTCAGGCGACGAAGCGATAGCCGACGCCGGATTCGGTCAGCAGGTGCGCCGGTTCGGTGGGGTTCGGCTCCAGCTTCTGGCGCAGGCGGCTCACGTAGATGCGCAGGTAATGGCTGTTCTCGGCGTGGCCCGGCCCCCACACGTCGCGCATCAGGTGCCGGTGCGTCATCACCTTGCCGGCGTTGACCACCAGCACGGCCAGCAGCCGATATTCGATGTTGGTCAGGTGCACGAGTTCGCCGCTGCGCGTTACCGCGCGCCGCGCCAGATCGACCTGCACCTCGCCGAAGCTCACCACCGGCGTCCCCTCTCCGCCCTTCGTGCGACGCCGCACCAGCGCGCGCACCCGCGCCAGCAGTTCGCCGACACCGAACGGCTTGGCCAGGTAGTCGTCGGCGCCTGCATCGAGCGCGGCGATCTTGTCGGCCTCCTCGGCACGCGCGGAAAGGATCAGGATCGGCAGCTCAGACCAGTGGCGCACCGCACGGACCACCTCGACGCCGTCCATGTCCGGCAGCCCGAGGTCGACGACGAGCAGGTCCGGCCGGCGGGTGCTGGCCTCGACCAGGCCGCGTTCGCCGGTTTCCGCCTCGAACACGCGATAGCCTTCGCTCGCGAGGACCGACTGCAGCACCCGCCGGATGTGCGGCTCGTCCTCGACCAGCAGGACCGTGAGCTCGGCGCTCATGCTTCGGCCTCTTCGTCCTCGAACGCGGGCGGCGCGCCGAGCGGCAGGCGCAGGCTGACGCGGGCGCCGCCGTCGCGCCGGTTCTCGGCGCGTATCGTCCCGCCGTGCGCCTCGACGATGGCGTGGCAGATGGCCAGCCCCAGCCCCACGCCGGGCTGGGGCGATTCGGCGTTGCCGCGCTCGAACAGGCCGAACATGCGGTCGATGCGCTGCGGCGAAAACCCCGCACCGCGGTCGCTCACCGCCAGGCAGGCGGCATCCCCGTCCTGCCAGGCGTCCACTTCGATCGGGCGGTCGGCGGGCGCGTACTTGGCCGCGTTTTCCAGCAGGTTGACGAGCACCCGTTCGATCAGCGCCGCGTCGAATTCGACCAGCGGCAGGCCCGATGCCAGCCGCACCCGCACCGGACGGCCCGGGTAGGCGGCGCGCAGCTGGCGCAGGCTGGCGCCGATCACGTCGTCGAACAGCTGCCATTCCTTGCGCAAGTTGACTTTGCCGGCCTGCAGCCGTGCCATGTCCAGCAGGTTGGTGACCATGTGCCCGATGCTGCGGGCCTGCTCGCGGATCGCCGCCAGCGCCTCGGCGGACAGCCGGTCGCGCGTCGGCCCCGCCTGCATCGAACCCGACAGCGCGAGCGAATCCGTCATCCCGACCAGCGCGGTCAGCGGCGTGCGCAGGTCGTGCGACAAGGCCGAGAGGATGGAGGCGCGCAAGCGTTCCGAGGCGGCCTGGTCGCGCGAGACCTGGACCTCCTCCGCGGCATGCAGCCGCTCGACTGCGATGGCGACGAGCGAGGCGACCGCCTCGAACGTTTCGCTTTCAAGGGCGGGCGGCGGGCTGGCGGGACTCGCCACCGTCACCACCATGATGCCGCTGATGCGATCCCGCGCGCCGAGCGGCAGGAACAGCGCAGGGCCTGCGAGTTCGCCTTCGACCGGCGCGGCGCGCCGAACCGTTTCGCGCAGGGCGCTGGCGAGCGACGCCTCCTCGACGGCTGGCAAGGTTTCGCCGCTCGCATCGACGAGATAGAGCATGCCGCGATAGCCGGTGTGGCGAAGGTAGTCGTCGAGGGCGCGCTGCGTGTCCCAGCGGGTCACGGCCCCGGCGAGGTCGCGCGCCAGCTGATAAAGCCGCCGTGTCTGCTCCTCGCGGCGACACGCGGCAATGGCGTGTTCCCTGACCCGCGCGGTCAGCTGGGCGGTCAACAGGGCCACCGCCAGCATCACGCCCAGCATCACCACGTACTGGGCGTCGGAAGGAATGAAGGCGAGATGGGGCGGCACGAAGATGAAATCGAACAGCGCCACACCCAGCAGGGCCGACACGACCGCCGGCCCCCGCCCCAGCCAGAGCGCCGCGAAAAAGGTCAGCAGCAGGAACAGCATGACGATGTTCGCCAGATCGAGGTAATGCCGCAGCGGCATGACCAGCAGCGTCAGCAGGCCGCACGCGGCGACGGCGGCCGGATAGGCCCAAGGCGCAGCAGTCCGGGAAAGCATCCTGCAGTTCATCGTGAATCCACTGATTGACGGAAAGAGCCTGACCGAATGGGGCATTGCGAGAAGCCGGCCCGAATCTCCGCCCGGCTTGCCTGACGTTCGCTGGTCCCCTGAACGCCGGAATTATTCGACCGTGACCGACTTCGCCAGATTGCGCGGCTTGTCCACGTCGGTGCCCTTCTGCAGGGCGGCATGATACGACAGCAGCTGCAGCGTCACGGTATACAGGATCGGCGACAGCGCGCCGTTGCTGCCGCCAGGCAGCCTGATGACGTGAACGAAGGCTGATTCCTCGATGTGCACGTCGCCGTCGGCGAACACATACAGTTCGCCGCCGCGCGCGCGCACTTCCTGCAGGTTCGATTTCAGCTTTTCGATCAGCTGGTCGTTGGGGGCGATGGTGATGACCGGCATGTCCTCGTCCACCAGCGCCAGCGGCCCGTGCTTCAACTCGCCCGCCGGGTAGGCTTCGGCGTGGATGTAGGAAATCTCCTTCAGCTTCAGCGCGCCTTCGAGGGCGATCGGATAATGCACGCCGCGGCCGAGGAACAGCGCGTGGTGCTTGTTGGCGAAGCGCTGCGACCAGGCTTCGACCTGCGGCTCCAGCGCCAGCACCTGCTGCACTTTATTCGGCAGGCTGCGCAGCGCCGCCAGGTGTGCGGCCTCCCGCTGCGCGGGGAGGCGGCCGCGCAGCTTGGCCAGCACCAGGGTCAGCAGGAACAGCGCGGCGAGCTGAGTGGTGAAAGCCTTGGTCGAGGCAACGCCGATCTCGGGACCGGCGCGGGTGAGGAATTTCAGCCGCGACGCGCGGGTAAGCGCCGATTCGGGCACGTTGCAGATGGTCAGCGTCTTGTCCTGGCCCAGTTCCCTGGCGTGGTTCAGCGCCGCCAGCGTGTCGGCGGTTTCGCCCGACTGCGAGATGGTGACGACGAGCGCAGCGGGGTTGGGCACCGAGGTGCGATAACGGTATTCGCTGGCGATTTCCGCATGCGCCGGAATCCCCGCAATCTCTTCCAGCCAGTAGGTGGCTACCTTCGCCGCATGGAAGCTGGTGCCGCAGGCGAGGAAGGTGACCGCGTTCACCTGGCCGAGCACCTCGGCGGCGTCGAAGCCGAACCATTCGGGCTGGACATGATCCTGCGCCACCGCAGTCAGCAGGGTGTCGGTCAGCGCACGCGGCTGCTCGTGGATTTCCTTCTGCATGAAATGGCGGTAATTGCCGAGTTCGGCCATGTCGGCCGACAGCTCGGAAATGTGCACGCTGCGGTCGGCCGGCTTGCCCGCGGCATCGTACACCGTCACCGCCAGCAGGCCGATGTCGGCAACGTCGCCCTCCTCCAGGTACATCACCCGCTGGGTCACCGGCAGCAAGGCCGAGACGTCGGAGGCAATGAAGTTTTCCTCGATGCCGAGGCCGATCAGCAGCGGGCTGCCCTTGCGTCCGCAGACCAGCCGATTGGGTGCGTCCTCGCTTACCACGCCGATGGCGTATGCCCCTTCGAGTTCGGCCACTGCGGCACGGGTGGCGGCAAGCAGATCCTGGCTCTGCTGGTAATACAGGTGGATCAGATGCGCGATGACTTCGGTATCGGTTTCCGAGCTGAACGCATACCCTGCCGCCCTGAGCCGGGTGCGCAGGGCTTCGTGGTTTTCGATAATGCCGTTGTGAACCACCGCCAGGCTGCCGCTGACATGCGGATGCGCGTTGGCTTCGGACGGCGCGCCGTGGGTGGCCCAGCGCGTATGCGCAATGCCGAGGTGGCCGTGCACCTGTTGCGCCACGCACGCTTCCGCCAGCGAAGCAACCCGGCCCACGCTGCGCACCCGCTTGAGGCCGCCGTTGATGATGACCAGGCCCGCCGAGTCGTAGCCGCGGTATTCCAGCCGCCGCAGTCCTTCAAGCAGGATGGGGACGACGTTACGTTGCGCAACCGCGCCGACTATGCCGCACATGTTCAGGCTTCCTTTTTCTGTTTGAGCGGCCGCTTCCAGCCGCTGAGGGTGAGCTGTTTCGCTCGCGCCAGGGTGAGTTCGCCAGCGGGCGCGTCTTTCGTCAGCGTGGTGCCGGCGCCCAGGGTCGCCCCCCTGCCAACGGTGATCGGCGCCACCAGTTGCGTATCGGAGCCGACAAAGACGTCGTCCTCAATGACGGTGCGGTGCTTGTTGGCGCCGTCGTAATTGCAGGTGATGGTGCCGGCGCCGATGTTGACCCGCTTGCCCATGGTGGTGTCGCCCACGTAGGACAGATGGTTGATCTTGGAGCCGTCGTCGATCTGGCTGTTCTTGATCTCGACGAAGTTGCCGACGTGCACGTCGCGCGCAAGCCGGGTGCCGGGACGGATGCGCGAGAACGGCCCCAGCCGGTTGGCTTCGCCGATCGCCGCATCGTCGATCAGGGTGAAGGCATCGATGCGGGTACCGGCGGCAACCGTCGCGTTGCGCAGCACGCAGTTGGCGCCCACTTGCACGCCATCGCCCAGCTCTACGCGGCCTTCGAACACGCAGTTGACGTCGATTACCACGTCGCGCCCGCACCTCAGGATGCCGCGTACGTCGAGCCGCGCCGGGTCAAGCAGGGTCACGCCATCGTTCAGCAGCGCCTGTGCGATCTCGTTCTGGTGGATGCGTTCGAGTTCGGCGAGCTGCGCCTTGCTGTTCACCCCCAGCACTTCCCACTCGAATGCCGGCTGGCGAGTGTCCACTGCCACCCCGTCGCGCACCGCCAGCGCAATGATGTCGGTGAGGTAGTACTCGCCCTGGGCGTTGTCGTTTTTGAGTTCGTTGATCCAGCGTTTGAGATGGCGGCTCGCCACCGCCAGGATGCCGGTGTTGACCTCGCTGATCGCCCGCTCGGCGGCCGTCGCGTCCTTGTGCTCGACGATGCGCACAACCCTGCCGTTTTCGCGCACGATGCGGCCATAGCCGTCCGGATGGGCCAGATTCACCGTCAGCAGCCCCAGCTTGTCTGCCTGCGCGGCTTCCACCAATGGCTGTAGGGTCGCCGTGTGCGTCAGCGGCACATCGCCATACAGCACCAGCGCCACGCTGTCGTCCGCCAGCTTGGGCAGCGCCTGCTTCACCGCATGCCCGGTGCCGTGCTGTTCGGCCTGAAGCACGAACGTCAGCTTGTCGTCAGCCATCGCCTGCGGCACTGCCTCGCCGCCGAAGCCATACACCACACAGGTCTGCGCCGCGCCGAGCGCATGGGCCGTGTCCACCACATGCCCGAGCAGGGATTTGCCCGCCAGCTTGTGCAGCACCTTGGGCAAATCGGAGCGCATGCGGGTGCCCTTGCCCGCTGCGAGAATCAGGATTTCAAGCATGGAATGCATTCGTGTCGTCCGGGGGATGTATCGCGTCACAAAATGGGCAGCAAAACCCGCGCCAAGTATAAGGCCTGAGTGTATCCGCCCGAATAATTAACGCGGCTGCCCGCACCGGGTCCCGGCGCGGCGCGGGCCGGCATGGCGCCAGCGTGACGGCAAAAAAACGGGGGCCGAAGCCCCCGTATTCAGCTGTCCATGCTGGACAAAAATGCAATTACTTTTGCGGCACCAGTTCGACGCGACGGTTCTGGAAGCGGCCGTCCTCCGTCCCGTTGTCGGCAACCGGCCGGGATTCGCCGTAACCCTTGGCCGTCAGGCGGTCGGCCGCAACGCCTTTGTCGATCATGTAGCTGCGAACCGCTTCGGCGCGGCGCTGCGACAGGTTCATGTTGTAGCCGTCGGCTCCGCGGCTATCGGTATGACCCGCCACTTCCACCTTCACGTCACCCCATTCCTTCAGCGTCGCGGCGGCCTGGTCGAGGACAGCGAAGTCTTGCTGCCGCACAACAGCCTGGTCGTAATCGAAATTTACGCCTTCCAGCTTCAGTGCCTTCGGAACAGGCGCCGGCACCGGCGCCGGTGCCGGCGCGGGTTCCGCTACGGGCGCGACAGCGGCGGCGGGCGGCGGGCAGCCGTCGGCGGTTTTGGCATATAGCGTGGGGCATTTGTCCTCGCCATCCACTATGCCGTCGCCGTCGCTGTCGAGTTCGCAGCCGTCGGCATTGACCTTGCGGCCAGCCGGCGTGCCGGGACATTTGTCCTTGCCGTCGACCACGCCGTCGCCGTCGCTGTCGAGTTCGCAGCCGTCGGCGTTGACCTTGCGGCCAGCCGGCGTGCCGGGACATTTATCCTTGCCGTCGACTACGCCGTCGCCGTCGCTGTCGAGTTCGCAGCCGTCGGCGTTGACCTTGCGGCCAGCCGGCGTGCCGGGACATTTGTCCTTGCCGTCGACTACGCCGTCGCCGTCGCTGTCAACAGGCTTGGGCTCCTGGCAAGGGGCATCGAGCAGCCCGCGACCGGGACAGCCGATCGTCTTGAAAAGCTCGTGGCCGATGGTTTTTCCCGTCGTACTGGCGGCATTGGTCGGGTCGTAAAAAGGGCCTTCGGCCGCTTGTGCACCGACAACCCCGGCGGAGATCAGGGTTGCACCAAGAACACTGAAAAGAAAAGGTGTTGCACGCATGTTTAGGCTCCTGTGATGAGTTCCAGCAAATTCTTAATGTGTATTCAGGAAAATTATTGCATTGCAGACAGCCCGCCCGTGCCCATAAATTGAGATCAAGGGCCAGCGAAACGGAGCATCGTCAACAATGCCCTGAAATGTAATCCCATTCATGGCTCGTAGAATTGGCTCTCCCTGTTTTTTTATCAAGTTTTTACAGTTTGGTCCTTAATCCGCAGGCCGGCTTTGCTTCCGCTCGATCATAAGTACCGCATCAACACGGTTTACAGCCGCTCTTTTCACCCAGTTGGCGCATCGTGTTGCGTGCGAAGCATACAGAATCCAATTCCTTCACCATAATTTGCAGCATAAAAAAAGCAACCCGAAAGTTGCTTTTTTATGGCGCCCCCGGCGATCAGGTCAGCTTGCGCAACTTCTTGATTGCCGCCAGTTGCGCCACGGCCTGAGCGAGCTCGGCCTGGGCTTGCGCATAATCGAGCGTGGCCGCCTTGTCCTTCATTGCTTCTTCGGCGGCTCGTTTGGCTTCGAGGACCTTGGCTTCGTCAAGGTCGGCGCCGCGAATCGCAGAGTCGGACAAGATCGTAACGACGTTAGGCTGTACCTCGAGGATGCCGCCGGATACGTAAACCAGTTCCTCTTCGGCCTGGTTGGGCACCTTGATGCGTACCGAACCGGGCTTCAGTGTGGTCAACAACGGAGTGTGGCGCGGGTAGATGCCGAGCTCGCCGCGCATGCCGGGGGCAATCACCACTTCGGCGGTGCCGGAGTAAAGCGATTTTTCTGCGCTGACGATGTCGACGTGTAGGGTCATGGCCATTTTTTTCCTTTCAGGATTCAGGATTCAGGATTCAGGATTCAGGGGTGGTGCGGCTGCGCCGCGCTTCATTCCCTGACCCCTGGCCCCTGATTCCTGGTCCCTATTACTGAATCGTCTTCGCCTTTTCGACCGCTTCTTCGATCGGACCGACCATGTAGAAGGCCTGCTCGGGAAGATGGTCGTATTCGCCGTCGACGATCGCCTTGAAGCCGGCGATGGTTTCTTTCAGCGTGACGTACTTGCCCGGCGCGCCGGTGAACACTTCGGCAACGAAGAACGGCTGCGAGAGGAAGCGCTGGATCTTGCGCGCGCGCGCCACCGCTAGCTTGTCTTCGGGCGACAGCTCGTCCATCCCCAGGATCGCGATGATGTCGCGCAGTTCCTTGTACTTCTGCAGCGTGCCCTGCACCGCGCGGGCGACGTTGTAGTGCTCTTCGCCGACGACCTGCGGGTCGAGAATACGCGAAGTCGAATCGAGCGGATCCACCGCAGGGTAGATGCCCAGTTCGGCGATCTGGCGCGACAACACCAGGGTCGCGTCGAGGTGCGCGAAGGTGGTGGCGGGCGACGGGTCGGTCAAGTCGTCCGCCGGCACGTACACGGCCTGGAACGAGGTGATCGAGCCGGTGCGGGTGGAGGTGATGCGCTCCTGCAGGCGGCCCATTTCGTCGGCCAGCGTCGGCTGGTAGCCCACCGCGGACGGCATCCGGCCCAAGAGCGCGGACACCTCGGTGCCGGCCAGGGTGTAGCGGTAGATGTTGTCGACGAACAGCAGCACGTCGCGGCCTTCGTCGCGGAAGTATTCGGCCATGGTCAGGCCGGTCAGCGCGACGCGCAGGCGGTTGCCCGGGGGCTCGTTCATCTGGCCGTAGACCAGCGCCACTTTGTCCAGCACGCCGCCTTCCTTCATCTCGTGATAGAAGTCGTTGCCTTCGCGGGTCCGCTCGCCGACGCCGGCGAACACCGAGAAGCCCGAGTGGGCCACGGCGATGTTGCGGATCAGTTCCATCAGGGTCACGGTCTTGCCCACGCCGGCGCCGCCGAACAGGCCGACCTTGCCGCCCTTGGCGATCGGCATGATGAGGTCGATGACCTTGATGCCGGTTTCGAGAATTTCCACCGTGGCGGCCTGGTCTGCGTAGGCAGGCGGCTTGCGGTGAATCGGCATGTGGGTGTCGGTATTCACCGGGCCCATCTCATCGATGGGGGTGCCGAGCACGTTCATGATGCGACCCAGGGTCGCCTGGCCGACCGGCACCAGGATCGGGTTGCCGGTGGCGAGCACTTCCATGCCGCGGCGCAAGCCGTCGGTGGAACCCATCGCAATGGCGCGCACCACGCCGTCGCCCAGCTGCTGCTGGACTTCCAGCGTCAGCTCCGGGGACTGCATTTTCAGCGCTTCGAAGACCCTGGGCATGGCGTCACGTGAAAACTCCACGTCCACCACGGCGCCGATGATCTGAACAATTTTTCCGTTGCTCATGTTGATTTCCTAATCTATTGAATTCTGTATGCGCGTCAAACCGCTGCTGCGCCTGCCACGATTTCCGACAGTTCCTTGGTGATCGCGGCCTGGCGGGTTTTGTTGTAAACCAGCTTGAGTTCGCCGATCACGTCCTTGGCGTTGTCCGACGCGGCCTTCATCGCCACCATCCGCGCCGACTGTTCGCACGCGATGTTCTCGGCCACGCCCTGATACACCAGCGATTCGATATAGCGCATCAGCATGCTGTCGACCACCGGCTTGGCATCGGGTTCGTAGATATAGTCCCAGTGCGTTTTCAGGCTGGCTTCCTCGGCGTCTTCCATCTGCGCCAACGGTAGCAGCTGGGTCAGCGTCGGCTCCTGCTTCATCGTATTGACGAAACGGTTGTAGACGATGTAGAGGGCGTCGATCCGGCCTTCCATGTAGGCATTCAGCATGACATTGACCGGGCCGATCAGCTTGTCCATGTGCGGGGTATCGCCCAGGCCGGTGAGCTGCGATACCACGTTGGCGCCGAGGCGCTGCATGAAGCCCAACCCCTTGTTGCCGATCGCGGTGACGTCGATGCCGACGCCGGCGGCTTCCCACTGCTTCATCTGACCCACCATCACGCGGAACGCATTGGTGTTGAGGCCGCCGCACAAGCCCTTGTCGGAGCTGATGACGATGAGGCCGACGCGCTTGACGTTGTCGCGCGCGATCACGAACGGATGCTTGTATTCCGTGTGGGCGTACGCCAGGTGGGCGGCCACGCGGGCAATTTTTTCGGCGTAGGGGCGCGCGGCTTTCATGCGCTCCTGCGCCTTGCGCATTTTGGACGCCGCCACCATCTCCATGGCCTTGGTGATCTTGCGCGTGTTTTCCACGCTCTTGATCTTGGTCCGTATCTCTTTTCCGGCTGCCATTATTGGCTCCTAATCAGCGCGGCCTATCAATAGACGCCGGTTTTCTTGAACTCTTCCGCCGCGGCGGTGAGTGCCGTCTCGGTGGCCTCATCCAGGTTGCCGCTGGTTTCGATGGTGTCCATGATGCCGGCGTGCTTCGACTTGATGAACGCCAGCAGCGCGGACTCGAACGGCAGGATCTTGTTCACTTCGACGTCGTCCATGTAGCCCTTGTTGACGGCGAACAGCGACAGCGCCATCTGCGACACCGACATCGGCGAGTACTGCGCCTGCTTCATCAGTTCGGTGACGCGGCGGCCGCGCTCGAGCTGCTTGCGGGTGGCCTCGTCGAGGTCGGAGGCGAACTGGGCGAAGGCCGCGAGTTCGCGGTACTGCGCCAGCGCCAGGCGGATACCGCCGCCGAGCTTCTTGATCACCTTGGTCTGCGCGGCGCCGCCGACGCGCGACACCGACAGACCGGCGTTGATCGCGGGACGGATACCGGCGTTGAAGAGGTCGGTTTCCAGGAAGATCTGGCCGTCGGTGATCGAGATCACGTTGGTCGGCACGAAGGCGGAAACGTCGCCGGCCTGCGTTTCGATGATCGGCAGCGCGGTCAGCGAACCGGTCTTGCCCTTGACGGCGCCCTTGGTGATCTTCTCGACGTAGTCGGCGTTGACGCGGGCGGCACGTTCGAGCAGGCGCGAGTGCAGGTAGAACACGTCGCCGGGGTAGGCTTCGCGGCCCGGCGGACGGCGCAGCAGCAACGACACCTGACGGTAGGCCCAGGCCTGCTTGGTCAGATCGTCGTACACGATCAGCGCGTCTTCGCCGATGTCGCGGAAGAATTCGCCCATGGTGCAGCCAGAGTACGGTGCGATGTACTGCATCGCGGCGGCGTCGGCAGCGGTCGCGGCGACGACGATGGTGTGATCCATCGCGCCGTGCTCTTCCAGCTTGCGCACCACGTTGGCCACCGACGAGGCCTTCTGGCCGATGGCGACGTAGATGCACTTCACGCCGGTGCCCTTCTGGTTGATGATGGCGTCGATCGCGACCGCGGTCTTGCCGGTCTGGCGGTCGCCGATGATCAGTTCGCGCTGGCCGCGGCCGACCGGCACCATGGCGTCGATCGACTTGAGGCCGGTCTGCACCGGCTGGTCGACCGATTTGCGCTCGATCACGCCGGGGGCGATGCGCTCGATCGGCATGGTGGTATCGGCGGCGATGGGGCCCTTGCCGTCGATCGGCTGGCCCAGCGAGTTCACCACGCGACCCAGCAGGCCGCGGCCGACCGGCACTTCGAGGATGCGGCCGGTGCACTTGGCGACATCGCCTTCCTTGATGTGCTCGTAGTCGCCCAGAATCACCGCGCCGACCGAGTCGCGCTCGAGGTTCAACGCCACGCCGAAGGTGTTGCCCGGCATTTCGATCATTTCACCCGACATCACGTCGGACAGCCCATGAATGCGGACGATGCCGTCGGTGACGGACACGATCGTGCCCTGGGTGCGCAGCTCGCTCGATGCACCGAGGTTTTCGATCTTGGCTTTAATCAGTTCGCTGATTTCGCTTGGATTCAATTGCATTTCTGTTCTCCGAACCGTCGGGTTCCGATAAATGTGAGGTACTTGTTAATTCGCCTTGCCGCGCGGATTAGCCTTGCAGCGCGAAAGACATGCGCTGCAGCCGCCCTTTCACCGAGCCGTCCATCACCTGGTCGCCAATCGCGATCACCGCGCCGCCGATCAGGCCGGCATCGACCGCCACCTGGACGTTCACCGCGCGGTTGAATTTGGCCTTGAGCCCGGCAACCAGATCGTCGATCTGCGCCTGGGTCAGTTCCTGCGCGCTGGTGATGGTGGCTTCGAGGGTGCCTTCGGCACTCGCCTTCAGGGTTTCGAACTGCTCGCTGATCTCGGGCAGCAGCGGCAGGCGGTCGTTTTCAGCCAGCACCTTGACGAAATTGGCGCCGCGCTCGCCGAGGTCGGCACCGGCCACCTCGACGACCAGGGCGGCCACGCGTTCGGACGCCACTGCGGGATCGGCAATCAGGCGCGCCACCTGGGCATCCGCCACGATGAGCGCCAGCGACTGCACGCGCGCGGACCAGCCCGCCAGATCGTTTTCACCCTGCGCCAGGCGGAACACCGCTTCGGCGTAAGGGCGTGCCAGGGTAGACAGTTCGCTCATGGCTTACAGCTCGGCTTTCAGCTGGCCCAGCAGGTCAGCGTGCGTTTGCGCGTCGACTTCGCGGCGCAGGATTTTCTCCGCGCCGGCCACGGCCAGCGCGGCGACCTGCTCGCGCAGGCTTTCGCGTGCGCGGTTGGCTTCCTGCTCGATATTGGCCTGGGCCGCAGCGAGCTGACGGTCGCCTTCGTCCTTGGCAGCAGTTTTCGCCTCTTCGATGATTTGCGCCGCACGCTTTTCAGCCTGGGCGATCACTTCGGCAGCCTGCGCCTTGGCATCGCGCAGGTTGTCGCCGGCCTTCTTGGCGGCCAGCTCCAGCTCGTGCTTGCCGCGATCGGCCGCGGCCAGCCCGTCGGCGATCTGCTTCTTGCGCGTTTCGAGCGCGTTCATGATCGGCGGCCACACGAACTTCATGCAGAACCACACGAAGAAGATGAACGTGATGGACTGGCCGATCAAAGTTGCGTTGAAGTTCATTTCCGCACCTTTTAATGACGGGAGTTAAAAACGGGGGTTGGCGACAAGTTTCGCAGCAACCCGCGAATTAACCGGCAACGGCGAACAGGACGTACATGGCCAGACCGACGGCGATCATCGGCACGGCGTCGACCAGACCCATCACGATGAAGAACTGGGTGCGCAGCATCGGGATCAGTTCGGGCTGGCGGGCGGCGCCTTCGAGGAAGCGGCCACCGAGGATGCCGATGCCCACGGCTGCACCGAGCGCGCCCAGACCCATCATCAGGGCACCAGCGATGTACAGCACGGCTTGAGTCATTTCCATTTGTTGCTCCTAAAAGTAAAAATCAAAGTTGAAAACAAAGTGAATCAAAACGAAATCAATGGTGTTCGGCGTGCGCCATGTCCAGGTAAACGATGGTCAGAGTCATGAAGATGAACGCCTGCAGGGTGATGATGAGGATGTGGAACACCGCCCACGCCCACTGCAGGGCACCGCCGAACACAGCCAGAATCCAGCCACCGCCGAACATCAGCGCGATCAGGATGAAGATCATTTCGCCGGCATACATGTTGCCGAACAGACGCAGTGCCAGCGAAATCGGCTTGGCAATCAGGCCCACGCCTTCAAGCAGCAGGTTGACCGGGAACAGGAATTTGGGGAAAGGCTGGAATGCCAGTTCGGAGAAGAAGCCGCCCGCGCCCTTCATCTTGACGCTGTAGTACAGCACCAGGAAGAAAACCGACAGCGACATGCCAAAAGTCACGTTGGGGTCGGTCGACGGCACGATCTTCATATAGGGAATGCCGGCCATCGTTGCGACGTAGGGCAGCCAGTCGACCGGGAACAGGTCCATCAGGTTCATCAGGAACACCCACATGAACACGGTCAGCGCCAGCGGCGCGACCAGCGCGTTCTGATGGGAGAAGGAGCCGCGCACCGAGTTGTCGATGAACTCGATGACCCATTCGACGAAGTTCTGCAGGCCGGAGGGGACACCGGTGCTGGCCTTCTTCGCCGCCATGCGGAAGAGAAACAGGAAGATCAGGCCGAGGCCGATCGAGAACAGCATGCTGTCGACGTTGATCGCCCAGAAGCCCATGGCCTTGGCCTCCTCGGCGCCGTGGGCAAAGCCCCAGGTGCCGTCGGCATGCTGTCCATAGGTCAGGTTCTGGAGGTGGTGCTTGATGTACTCGCCAGAGGAATGGTATTCCGAAGCCATAGTGATCAAATTCAATAAGTGGGTTTTGGATGGAGGCGCAGCGCGCTCCCATTCAAAACCAACCTTGGCAAACCCGTCGGATGGACAGACTAGTTATTACTATTTATTACTGTTGCGGCCAGTTGCCGCGGCCAGCCAGGCAAGCTGCGCCAGCGCCAGACCGAGCAGCAGCGGCAGGGGCGCCAGCTTCAACACCCCGAGCCCGCACGCCAGCAGCGCGACCAGCAGCGTCAATCGCTCGACCCCGGTGCGCAGGAACAGCTTGAACAAACGATGCTGATCCCACTCGGGATGCCGCATCGACTGCCGCTCGCGCCACACCAGGACCAGACTGACCGCCAGCGCCACCAGTACGCCATACAGCACGGCCAGCCCCGCATCGCTCCCCGCCACCGCGCTGCCGACCAGCCCCGCCATTGGTGCGAGTCCGGCTTGCGCCAAGGCTACCCGCAGGGTGCCCGAGATGCCGATACGGCGGGTGCCGATGAACATTAGCCGGTTATGATACTAGAATTAGTGCGGTCTATGCAATCATCAAGCTGCTTGATGATGAATTTCACTATGTAGTGATGTTGTATGGGTCAAATGGCCCGCCCGCCAGGTATCGCGGGTTTACAGCCGGATGCCCAGACGCTGCAGCAAACCCTGCAACTCGTCCGCGCTGGCGAAATGCAGCGTCAGCTTGCCGCTGCCCTTGGCGCTGGTTTGCACGCGGGCGGTCATGCCGAGCGCATCGGACAGCGCCTCTTCCAGCCGCAGGATATCGCGCGACACGGCCTGTCTGGCCGGCGCAGCGGTGGCGTCCTTCAGCCGCGCCACCCGGCGTTCGACCTCGCGCACCGACAGGCCGCGGGTTTCGATTTCGTGCGCCAGTTCGCGTTGCGCACCCGCTTGCAGCGGCAACAATGCCCGCGCATGGCCCATTTCGATCAGCCCGGCGACGAGCATGTCCTGCACCGGGCGCGACAGATTCAACAGGCGCAACAGGTTGGACACCGCCGCGCGCGACTTGCCGACCGCCTGTGCCACGGCGTCATGCGTCATGCCGAATTCGTGAATCAGGCGCTGCAGGCCGTGCGCCTCGTCGATCGCATTGAGGTCCTCGCGCTGGATGTTCTCGATCAACGCCATCGCCGCCACCGCGTCGTCGGCGACATCGCGCAGCAGCACCGGGATTTCGCTCAATCCGGCCAGCTGCGCCGCGCGCCAGCGCCGTTCGCCGGCGATAATTTCATGGCCGCCCGCAATCTCGCGGGCGAGAATCGGCTGCATCAGCCCCTGCGCGCGGATGGAATCGGCCAGTTCCTGCAGCGATTCGCTGTCCATCTGGGTGCGCGGCTGGTATTTGCCGGGCGCCAGCTGCGTCACGTTCATCATGCGCAGGTCGCCCTGCGGCGGCGCGGCGTTGTCTTCGCCGCCCAGCAGCGCGTCGAGCCCGCGCCCGAGTCCTTTGAGTTTGGCCATTATGCGGTCTCCCCTGCGGTGATGCCGGCACGCTTCAGCGTTTCCTCGGCCAGTTCCATATACGCCTTCGCGCCCTTGCACTGGCGGTCGTAGGCCAGCGCCGGCAAGCCGTGGCTGGGCGCCTCGGCGAGCCGCACGTTGCGCGGAATCACGGTGTCGTACACCTTGTCGCCGAAGTGCTGCTTGATCTGCTCCGACACCTGCTGCGCCAGCGTGCTGCGCGGGTCGAACATTACCCGCAAGAGGCCCTCGATCTGGATCGCGGGGTTGAGGCGCTGTTTCACTTTCTTGATGGTGGCGACCAGATCGGTCAACCCTTCCAGCGCGTAGTACTCGCACTGCATCGGGATCAGCACCGACTGCGCGGCGGCGAAGGCGTTGACGGTCAGCAGGTTCAGCGTCGGCGGGCAGTCCATCAGGACGAAGTCGTAGTCGTCGGCGACCTGCGCCAGCGCCACTTTCAGGCGCAGGTCGCGCTGTTCCAGATTCACCAGGTCGATCTCCGCGCCCGCCAGTTCGCGGTTGGCCGGGATGACGTCGAAATGCCCGGGCTCCGAACGCATGCGCGCCTCGCGCACGCTCACCTGATTGAGCAGGATCTGGTACACGGTCGGCAGCGCGGTGCGCTTCTCGATGCCGGCGCCCATGGTCGCGTTGCCCTGCGGGTCGAGGTCGGCCAGCAGCACGCGCTGGCCGAGTTCGGCCAGGCTGGCGGCCAGGTTCACCGCCGTCGTCGTCTTGCCGACGCCGCCCTTCTGGTTGGCAATTGCCAGGATTCGGCTCATTCAGCAGGCTCCAGAACGATCAAGTGGCGGCTCGCTTCCAGCCCCGGAACGAAAAGCTCATAGTCAGCGCTCACTTTCACGTCGTCCTTCAATACAGCTATCTCACCATTCGGATACAGGCCCTTCATCGCCAACCATTGACCACCCGGTTTCAGCAGATGGCGGGTCAGTGTGACGAATTCCTTGAGGTCGGAAAACGCGCGCGACGTGATGACATCGAAACCCTCGGCAGGCCGCCAATCCTCTACCCGGCCGGTGACCACGTTGAGATTGCCCAAGCCGAGTTCGGCCTTGGCTTGCAGCAGGAATGCGGTTTTCTTGGCGATGCTGTCGATCAGTGTTACCTGCAATTCCGGCCGCGCGATCGCCAGCGGAATCCCGGGCAGGCCGCCGCCGCTGCCGACGTCGAGCACGCGAATCGAATGCGGACCGCCGCCCTGAACGTAAGGCAGCGCCGCCAGCGAATCCAGCAGGTGATGGCTGACCATGCGCTCGGCATCGCGCACCGCGGTGAGGTTGTAGACGCGGTTCCACTTGTCGAGCAAGGCCAGATAGGCCAGCAGCCTGGCCACGCCGCCATGGGGCAAAGCCAGGCCGAGGGCGGCGACTCCCGCCGTCAATTGCTGTTCGACGCTCATGCGCTTTGCTTGTGTTCGTCCGGTTTGAAACCGCGCTGAGTCTTATCCGGCGCGAAACCGCGCTTGGCGTAGATCAGCAGCACCGAGATCGCCGCGGGCGTGACGCCCTGCAGGCGTGCCGCCTGGCCGAGCGTCTCGGGGCGCGCCTTCTGCAGGCGCTGGCGCACTTCCATCGACAGCCCCGTCAGCAGGCTGTAGTCGAGATCGGCCGGCAGGCGCAGGGTTTCCTGCTCGCGCTGCTTCTCGACTTCCTCGTTCTGGCGGTCGATGTAGCCCTGGTATTTGGCGGCGATTTCGACCTGCTCGGCGACACGGGCGTCGTCCACCCCCGCCCCGCCGCCGGGCAAGGCCAGCACCTGCGCGTAATTCAGATTCGGGCGGCGCAGCAGTTCGAACAGGCTGTATTCGTGCTCGATCGGCTGGCCGATCAGTCGGATCGCCTCGGTGGCCGGCAGGATGGCGGGGTTGACCCAGGCCGACTTCAGCCGCTCGGTTTCGCGCGCCACCGCATCGCGCTTGCGGTTGAAAGCATCCCAGCGCGCATCGTCGACCACGCCCAGCTCGCGGCCGATTGCGGTCAACCGCATGTCGGCGTTGTCCTCGCGCAGCTGCAGGCGGTATTCGGCGCGGCTGGTGAACATGCGGTAGGGTTCCGACACGCCGCGCGTGATGAGGTCGTCGACCAGCACGCCGAGATAGGCCTGGTGGCGGCCCGGACTCCAGACGTCACGTTCCTGCGCCTGCAAAGCGGCATTGATGCCGGCCAGCAGCCCTTGCGCGGCCGCTTCTTCATAGCCGGTGGTGCCGTTGATCTGCCCGGCGAAAAACAGCCCGGCGATCGACTTGGTCTCGAGCGAGGCCTTGAGATTGCGTGGATCGTAGTAATCGTATTCGATGGCGTAGCCGGGGCGCAGGATGTGCGCGTGCGCGAGGCCGGGGATCGAGCGCACGATGGCGAGCTGGACGTCGAACGGCAGCGAGGTCGAGATGCCGTTGGGGTAAATCTCGTGGGTTGTCAGCCCTTCGGGTTCGAGGAAGATCTGGTGGCTCGCCTTGTCGGCAAAGCGGGTGATCTTGTCCTCGATCGACGGGCAGTAGCGCGGCCCCACCCCTTCGATGACACCGGTGTACATGGGTGAACGGTCGAGCCCGCCGCGTATGATTGCGTGTGTTTCCGCCGTGGTGTGGGTGATCCAGCACGGCCGCTGTTCGGGGTGCATCGAAGCGTCGCCCATGAAGGAAAACACCGGCGCCGGATCGTCGCCGGGCTGAATCTGGGTCTGGCCGTAATCGATAGTGCGGCCGTCGATGCGGGGTGGCGTGCCCGTCTTCAGCCGTCCCACTGGCAGCTTCAGTTCGCGCAGGCGCGCCGCGAGCGTCACCGCCGGCGGATCGCCCATGCGGCCCGCCTGAAAATTCTCCAATCCGACATGGACCCGACCGGCGAGAAAGGTACCGGCGGTCAGCACCACCGCGCGGCCGCCGAACACGATGCCCAACTGGGTCTTCACGCCGACGACGCGGTCGCCATCGAGCAGCAGGTCGTCGACCGCCTGCTGGAACAGCGTGAGATTGGGCTGGTTTTCCAGGCGCAGGCGGATCGCCGCCTTGTACAGCGCGCGGTCGGCCTGCGCGCGGGTGGCGCGCACCGCCGGCCCCTTGGACGAATTGAGGGTGCGGAACTGGATGCCGGCTTCGTCGGTAGCCAGCGCCATCGCGCCGCCGAGCGCGTCGACTTCCTTGACCAGATGGCCCTTGCCGATGCCGCCGATCGACGGGTTGCACGACATCGCGCCGAGGGTTTCGAGGTTGTGCGTCAGCAGCAGCGTCTTCGCGCCCATGCGCGCCGCCGCCAGCGCGGCCTCGGTACCGGCGTGGCCGCCGCCGACGACGACGACATCGAAGGACTCGGGGAATCTCATGGATGCCATTCTACCCGTTGCCGACGCCGGTTTCACGTGAAACACGGCCACGCGCACCCCGCGTGCGCAGCGGATGGCCGATCAAACCGCGGCCGCCTTGGCCTCCAGCGCCTCCCAGCGCGCCAGCGCAGCGAGCAGCTCGGCCTCGATGGCCTCGCTGCGGGCGTGCAGCGCAGCGGCCTCTTGCGAGCCGGACTGATACAGCGCGGGGTCGGCCAGCCGTTCGGCGATCTGCGCCTGCTCGGCCTCCAGCGCCTCAAGCTGCGCCGGAAGAGCGTCGAGTTCGCGCGCCTCCTTGTAGCTGAGCCGGGCCTTGGGCGTGGGCTTCGCCGGCTCAGGCTGAGCCGCGGCCTTGGGGCTTGCCGCCCGTACCGGCTCGGGCACGCGCTGCTGTTGTTTCCACGCCTGCCAGTCGGCATAGCCGCCGACGATTTCGGTCAGCCGGCCCTCGCCCTCGAACACGATCGACTGGGTGACGACGTTGTCCAGAAAGGCTCGGTCGTGCGAGACGATGATCACCGTGCCGCTGTAGTCCTGCAGCAGCTGCTCCAGCAACTCCAGGGTATCGATGTCGAGATCGTTGGTTGGCTCGTCCAGCACCAGCAGGTTGGCCGGACGCGCGAACAGCCGCGCCAGCAGCAGCCGGTTGCGCTCGCCGCCGGACAGCGCCGAGACCTTGGCGCGCGCCCGTTCGGCGGGGAACAGGAAGTCTTCCAGGTAGCTGATGACGTGCTTCTTCTGGCCGCCGATTTCCACATAGTCGGAGCCGGGCGCAATCGTGTCGATCAGCGTCGCCTCGTCGTCGAGCTGGTTGCGGAACTGGTCGAAGTAAGCCACTTCGAGCTTGGTGCCCTGCTTGATCCAGCCGGATTGCGGCTTCAGTTCGCCGAGGATGAGGCGGATCAGCGTGGTCTTGCCGGCGCCATTGGGGCCGAGCAGGCCGAGCTTGTCGCCGCGCAGGATGGTGGCGGAAAAATCGCGGATGAGGGCGCGGCTGTCGTAGCCGTAGCCGACGTGGTCGAGCTCGGCCACCACCTTGCCGGAACGGTCGCCGCTGTCGAGCTGGAACCCCACCTGGCCGGCGTGGGCGATGCGCGCCTCGCGGGTACGGCGCAGCGCCTCCAGCCGCCTGACCCGGCCTTCGTTGCGGGTGCGGCGTGCCTCGACGCCCTTGCGGATCCAGGCTTCCTCCTGCTTCCAGAACTTGTCGAATTTGCGGTTGTGCACCGCCTCCACTTCAAGCTGCTCGGCCTTCTTGGCCTGGTAGGCGCTGAAGTTGCCCTGGTATTCACGCAAAGACCCGCGATCGAGCTCGACGATACGGTTCGCGACGTTGTCGAGGAAACGCCGGTCGTGGGTGATGAAAAGCAGCGCGCCGCGATAGTCGTTGAGCAGGCTTTCCAGCCACTCGATGGCGGAAAAATCCAGGTGGTTGGTGGGCTCGTCGAGCAGCAGCAGCTCGGGCTCGGTGACCAGCGCGCGCGCCAGCGCCACGCGTTTTTTCAGGCCGCCGGACAGCGTCTCGACCGCCGCCTCGGCATCCAGGCTCAGGCGCTGCAGGGTTTCTTCCACCCGGCTGTTGAGCCGCCAGGCATCGGCCACCTCCAGTTCGTGCGACAAGCGCTCGAAGTCGGCATACACCGTCTCGTCGCCCTCCGCCATCGCATGCGCCACGGCATGGTATTCGGCCAGCAGCGTCTGTGCCGCGCCGACGCCCTCCGCCACCGCCTCGAACACGCTGTGGCCGGGCTGGAAAGCCGGCTCCTGCGGCACGTAGGCCAGCTTCAGGCCCGGCGCGCGCCATACCTCGCCGGCATCCGCCAGGCTCTCGCCGGCGATGATTTTCAGCAGGCTCGACTTGCCGGTGCCGTTGCGGCCGATCAGGCCGATGCGCTCGCCCGCCTCGATCACCAGCGAAGCGCCGTCGAGCAGCGGCCAGTGGCCGTAGGCCAGTTCGAGTCGGTCAAAAGTAAGGAGGGGCATGATCAGGCGTCAACAAGCGTAGGAGCGGAATTATCCGCGATTGAGCGCGGCATGGACGGCCTGGGCAATTTTTAATGCGCCGGGGGTGTCGCTGTGCAGGCAGATCGTGTCCGCCCGCACCCGGATGGCGCCGCCGTCAAGCGCGATAACCGGTCCGCCATGCGCAAGCGCGCGCGCCTGCTGCGCCGCCATGTCGGGCGAGGCGATCAAGGCGCCCGGGGTTTCACGTGAAACCAGCTGGCCGTCGGCCCGGTAGCGGCGGTCGGCAAACGCCTCGTTCAGCACCGGCAAACCCGCCGCCCGCCCGGCGGCGATCAGTTGCGAGCCGGACAGGCCCACCAGCCTCAGCGTCGGGTCCAGCGCCGCCGTCGCCCGGGCAATCGCCCGCGCCACCCGCGCATCCTGCGCCGCCGCGTTGTACAGCGCACCGTGCGGCTTGACGTGCGCCAGCCGCACGCCCCGCCGCGCAGCCTGCTCGGCCAGCGCCTCCACCTGTTGCGTCACCCATGCCGCAATCTCCGCCTCCGACGCGCCCAGCGCGCGGCGGCCAAACCCGGCCCGATCGGGATAACTCGGATGCGCGCCTACCGCCACGCCGTATTCCTCCGCCAGCCGCAGCGCCGCCGTCATGCTGGCGGCGTCGCCGGCATGCCCGCCGCAGGCAATCGACACCCGCGCCAGATAGGGCATCAGGCTGGCGTCGTCGCAGCCTTCGCCAATATCGGCATTCAGCTCGATCATGCCAGCGCCTCGATCGCCCACGGCGCGGGCGCCGGCGCGGCCTCCGCCTCGACGGTCGCAAACCGCACCGCATCGCCGGGCCGCAGTTGCGCCAGCCGCGGCCAGTCGGCGGCGATCACCGCGGCAATGACTGGATAGCCGCCGGTCACCGGGCCGTCCCAGCCCAGAATGATCGGTTGTCCGCCGGGCGGAACCTGCACCGTTCCGGGCAACACCCCCTGCGACGGCAACTCAACCCGTGCCTGCGTCACCGCCGGTCCGGTCAGGCGCAGGCCGCGCCGGTCGGATGCCGCATCCACTCGATAGCTGCCGCAAAAAAACGCTCTCAGCCCGGCATCGTCAAACAGGCTGGCCTGCGGCCCCGCCACCACGCGCAGCGGCGCGTCCAGTGGCGGAACGGGTGGGCGGGCACGCAACAGATGCATTTCGCCCGTCGGGGTAGCGCATGTCAGCGTATCGCCCGTGCGCAGCGCACGCCCCTGGTATCCGCCGAACCCGGCCGGCAGCAGCGTGCTGCGGCTGCCCAGCACGCGTGGCACCGCCAGCCCGCCGCGCACCGCCAGCCAGCAACGGCAACCCGTCTCCGCCCGCTCCAGGTTCAGGATCTCGCCTGCCGCCAGCAACAGGGTTTCGTTCCACGCGGGCGCGCCCCCCTTGCTGCGCGTCGCCATAAAGCGCGCGCCGGCGAGTGCCACGACGCCCCCCAGCGGAAACCGCAACGACGGCCCGGCAAGCAGGATTTCCAGCCCCGCTGCCGCCTCATCGTTGCCCACCAGCCGGTTGGCCGCCGCCAGCGCCGGCGGATCGGCTGCGCCGCCGGCGGGCACGCCGAGCGCCCCCCAGCCGGGCCGGCCCAGATCCATCACCAGGTCGCAGCGGCCGGCGCGCAGCACTTCGATCATTGGGGCACGAAACGCACGCGGTCGCCCGGCATCAGCAAGGCGGGCGCACGACGCTGCGGATCGAACAATACGGCTGCCGTGCGACCGATGATCTGCCAGCCGCCGGGTCCGCCGGCCGGATAAATGCCGGCGTATGCGCCGCCGATGGCCACGCTGCCCGCCGCCACCCGGAGCCGCGGCGACGCCCGGCGCGGTGCGTGGAGGCCGGCAGGCAGTCCGCGCAAATAGGGAAACCCCGGCTGGAAGCCCAGGAAAGCGACGGTGTACTCCACTGCCGCATGACTATGGATATAGCCGGCGGCATCCATGCCCGCCCGTTCCGCCAGCCTCGACAAATCCGGCCCCGCAGACCCGCCATACTCCACCACGATCTCATGCAGCTTTCCGCTTGCAGCCGGCGCGTCCGTCAGCGGTGCCGTCAGCGCCGCGCGCAGGCTCGGCGAAATCGCCGCGCCGCGCCGCAATATCAGCAACACGCTGTCATCCGACGGAATCACGTCTTCAAGCTCCGCAAAACGCTGGGCGCTCAGCATGGCGTAGCGCGCCAGCGTTGCATCCCCGGTCGCCACCCGCAAGCCGCGCTCGCTTAGCCAGCGCCACGCCGGGGCCGGCTGAACGGTCTGCAGCCTTATTTTGGGAGACATCTGTTCGGTGTTTTGCATAATGCGGCGAATGATCCGTACGCTACGCTGCAGGCGGCGGCAGACAATGCCTGCGCTTGAGCGCGCCCGTCCTGCATTATCGCAAATCCGCCCGGCTGCCCTGCGGGTTTTCGGTCAGGCGAAACGCCTCGCACTGGCAACCGCCAACACCGCATCCCGCCGATACGGGCAATAAAAAGGGGTTTCACGTGAAACCCCCTTGCTACTGCCGGCAATCGGACTGGCGATCAGTCCTTGAAGCGTCCACGCACACCGACGCGGTTGCCGCCGCGGTTGTCGTTGCCGAAGCTGCGCGGCTGGCCAGCGCGTGCGCTGTTGCCGCGATCGCCGTAGCCGCGGCCGGCGCCGGCGGATTTGGCTTTCGCCTCGCGTTCGCGTTTTGCCCAGTATTCAACGCTGTTGCCGTTGACTTCGGCCGCTGGCGCGGCGGCACCGCGATAAGCGTCGTTGCGCGGCGGCCGGTCGCCGGTCATGCGCGGCACGTCGGACGGGCCGCGCACGGCATTTTCAAACCGGTTGCCGCGAGCGGGCCGGTCGCTGCCGGGGCGCGCATCGGCACGGTAACCGCGGTCGCGATTGTCGCGGCTCTCGCCGCGCGGCGGGCGATCGCCGTAGCTGCGGGGCTCGTTGCGCTCGCCAAAGCCGCGCTTGTCGCCGAAGCTGCCGCGCGAGCCGTTGTTGTTGCGCGGACGGCCCGCCGACGCAGGGCGGCCGGACGCCGGCCTCTGGGTCGGCTCCAGTCCCGGCAGGGTATGCACCTCGATGCGATTGCCGGTGTAGCGCTCGATGTTTTTCACCAGTCCGCCTTCGCGCATGCCGGCGAAGCTCACCGCGATGCCAGTGCGGCCGGCGCGGCCGGTGCGGCCGATGCGGTGGACGTAGTCCTCGGCCTGGCGCGGCAGATCGAAGTTGATGACGTGGCTGATGGTCGCCACGTCGATGCCGCGCGCGGCGACGTCGGTCGCCACCAGCACCTTGGTACGGCCTTCGCGCAGGCGCTGCAGCGCGCGGTTGCGCTGGCCCTGCTGCATGTCGCCGTGCAGCGCGTCGGAAGCGAAGCCGCTGTCGGCCAGGAGATCGGAGATTTCCTCGGTGCTGCGCTTGGTCGAGGCGAACACGATCGCCTGCACCATGTCGACGTCACGCAGCAGCGCGTCGAGCAGGCGGTTCTTGTGATCCATGTTGTCGGCAAACAGCAGGCGCTGCTCGATCTTGGCCTCACGGTGCGGCGCGGCTTCGATCTCGATGCGCTGGGCGTCGCGGGTCAGTTCGCGCGCCAGGTTGCCGACCACGCCGTCGAGCGTGGCCGAAAACAACAGCGTCTGGCGTTCGGCCGGGCAGCGCGCGGCGATGGCCTTGATGTCGTCGACAAAGCCCATGTCTAGCATGCGGTCGGCCTCGTCCAGCACCAGCACTTCCAGGCGCGAGAAGTCGATCTTGCCGCGCTCCAGGTGGTCGATCAGGCGACCCGGGGTCGCCACCACCACGTCGACCGGCTGCGACAGGCGCTTCAGCTGCAGGCCGTAGGGCGCGCCGCCGACCAGGCAGGCGGTGCGGAAGCGACGCAGCTCCTGCCCATACTTCATGGCGGATTTTTCGACCTGCAGCGCGAGTTCGCGCGTCGGGGTCAGCACCAGCACGCGCGGTCCCATGCTTTTGACGCTCGGCTCGGCCTGCAGGCGCTGGATCGACGGCAGCAGGAAGGCCGCGGTCTTGCCGCTGCCGGTGTGCGACGACACCAGCAGGTCGCGCCCGGTCAGCGCGGCGGGGATGGCCTGCATCTGGACCGGGGTGGCGTTCTCGTAGCCGGCGGCCAGCACGGATTTAAGGATGAGGGGATCAAGCCCCAGTTCGGAAAAGCTCATGGCAATACCTTTTTCAGTGCGCTCGAATGCGCAAAACAAACCTGCGTCCGGTTCAGAACCAGACAGGTCGGAAAATACGAACCGGAAACAAGCGGCGTTAGGAATGTATTGAATTCCTGACCGCCCAACGGGTCGCGTCGATCACATCGGCGCCAACCACAAGACTTGTCGCTGCCGGTTGCGGAAACCGACCGGCGGCACAAAAGAGAGGTCGAAGACGATGGGGCTGTGAGAACAGTCCCGAGGCACGGCGGCGAAAGCCAGATCTGCCCACTGCTGTATGCACAACTCGACGGAGTCTATCAGAAAACGCTGATTTTCCCGAGCGTTTTTTATACGCGATGGTAAAGCTTGTGATAAAGCCCGCCGCGTTCGATCAACTCATCGTGGCCGCCATCTTCCACCACGCGGCCGTTTTCGAACACCAGAATGCGGTCGGCCTGCCTCACCGCGGACAGCCGATGGGCGATGATGAGGGTGGTACGCCCGCCCAGAAACCCGGCGAGCGCCTGGTGCAGCCGCCGTTCGGTATCGGTGTCGAGCGCGGAGGTGGCTTCGTCGAGGATGACGATCTGGGGCTTGGCGACGATCATGCGCGCCACCGCCAGCCGCTGCCGCTGCCCGCCGGACAGGCGCACGCCCTGCCGCCCCACCACCGTCTCCAGGCCGTGCGGCAGTTCGGCGATGGCGTCCTTCAGCTGCGCGCTCTCCAGCGCCTGCCACAGTTCGGCGTCACTCGCCTCACGCCCGAGCGTGAGGTTGGCGCGCACGCTGTCGTTGAACAGCACCGGGTGCTGCAGCACCACGCCGACGTGCTCGCGCACCGTCTCCCAGCCGATCTCGCTCACCGGCACCTCGCCGTAGCACACGCAACCCGATTTCACCGGATACAGCCCCAGCAGGGCCTGCACCAGCGTCGACTTGCCGCCGCCCGAAGCGCCCACCAGCGCGACTTTCTCCCCGGAGGCGATCGCGAGGCTGACGTCGTCGAGCACCGTCTCGCCTTCGTCGTAGGCGAAGCTCACGTGCTCCAGACGGATGCCCACCGTGCTGCGCCCGGTGAAGGGATCCTGCGTGCGCGCGTACTGCGGCTCGTCCTTCATCCCCAGCAGCGCGTTGATGCGGCCCAGCGCGCCCTGCGCGGCAAACCACGCGTACTGCATGTTCACCAGCTCCTGCACCGGCGTCATCATGAACCACAGGTAGCCGAACACCGCGAACATCTGGCCGATCGTGAGATCGGAGAACACCACCATCAGCATCGCCACCGCGCGGAAGGCATCGAAGCCGGCGACGAAGACGAGAAACGAGACACGGTTCAGCGCATCCGACTTCCACGCGAACACCGCGGCATGCGAACGGATGTCGGCCGCCCGGTCGGTGAGCCGCGCAAGATAGTGCTTCTCGCGGTTCATCGCACGAATCTGCGTGAGCGCGTCGAGCGTCTCCCCCAGCGCATCCTGGAACACCTCGAAGGCGCGGTTCTCGAACTTCTTCAGGTCCTTCACCCGTTTGCCAAGCTTGGTCGAGAACAGAATCACCACCGGATTCAACAACAGGATCAAGAGCGCCAGCTGCCAGTGCATCCAGAACAGCACCACCGCCACGCCGACCAGCGTCAGCACCGACACGATGAAACCGGAAATCGACGCGCCGAGAAAGCTGTCGATGGCATTGATGTCGGTGACGAAATGCGAAGTCACCCGCCCCGCGCCCACCGTCTCGAACTGCGACAGCGCGATCTTCGACAGCCGGTTCAGCATGCGCACACGGATGCGGTACACCACGTCCTTCGCCAGCAGCGAAAAAGTGCGCACCTGCCACACGTTGAGCATGATCGCGGCCAGACGCAGCACCAGCGTCAGCACCAGCGACACGCCGATGAACAGCACCGGCCCGTGCCAGCTTGCCGGGAACCACGGCCCGATCGTCGCTACCATGGTCCCCGGGCGGTCGAGCAGCACCTCGTCGACCATCAGCGGCAACAGCAGCGGCACCGGCACCGAAGCCGCCACCGCCAGCAGCGCCAACGCGTTCGCCAGCGCCAGCCGGGCCCGGTGTTGCTGCAATTCTTGAAGGATTCCGTGCCAAGTGAGCATTTACTTGCCGATGCAGAAAGACCCGAAAATCTCGCCCAGCAGATCGTCGGCGCTGAATTCGCCTGTAATCTCCGACAGCGCCGATTGCGCCAGCCGCAGCTCCTCGGCGAAGAGTTCGAGTTGCGCGGCCGCTTCACGCGCGGCGACAAGGTGGGCGGCGGCACGCGCCAGCGCGTCGAGGTGGCGCGCGCGCGCCATGAACGCGCCCTCGCCGGCCGCCTGCCAGCCGGCCACCGCGAGCAGCGTGTCGCGCAGCAGGTCCATCCCGGCGCCGGTTTTGGCGGAAAGCCAGATTTCGTCGCCCGCCGCGCGCGGCGTCTCGGCGCTAACGTCGATCTTATTGTGGATGGTCAGCCGTGTCACCGCGGGCAGGCGCGCCAGAATCGCCGCCTCGCGTTCGCCCAGGCCATGCGCCGCATCCACCAGCAAGAGCGCGACGTCGGCCTTTTCCACGGCGGCCCAGGTACGTGCAATGCCGAGTTGTTCCACCGGATCGTCGGTATCGCGCAGGCCTGCCGTATCGACGATGTGCAGCGGCACCCCACGAATCTGGATCGCTTCGCGCACGGTATCGCGCGTGGTGCCGGCGATTTCGGTGACGATCGCCGCCTCGAATCCGGCCAGTTGGTTCAACAGGCTCGACTTGCCGACGTTCGGTTGGCCGATCAGCACCACCGTCAGGCCTTCGCGCAGCAGCGCGCCCTGTTTCGCCTGCGCCCGCACCGCGGCGAGGCTGGCGTCGATCCGGTCGAGGCGACCAAAGGCATCCGCCTGCTGCAGAAAATCGATTTCTTCTTCGGGAAAGTCGAGCGTGGCTTCCACCAGCATGCGCAGGCGGGTGAGCGCCTCGACCAGTTCGGCGATGCGGGCCGAGAACGCGCCGGACAGCGATCGCACCGCCGAGCGCGCTGCTTCGCCCGAGGCGGCATTGATCAGGTCGGCCACCGCTTCGGCCTGCGCCAGATCGAGCTTGCCGTTGAGGTAGGCACGCCGGGTGAATTCGCCCGGCCCGGCCAGCCGCGCGCCCAGCTCGACGCAGCGTTGCAGGATCAGATCGAGCACCGCCGGTCCGCCGTGCCCTTGCAACTCCAGCACGTGCTCGCCGGTAAACGAATGCGGCGCGGCAAAATAAAGTGCGATACCCTCGTCGATCACCCCGCCGCAGCCATCGATGAAGCGGGTGAAGGTCGCGTGCCGCGCTTCCGGAACGCGCCCGAGAACCGCGGTGGCAAGCGGGGCGATATCCGCCCCCGACACCCGCACCACCCCCACCCCGCCGCGCCCGGGCGCGGTGGCGATGGCGGCGATCAGGTCAGGCCTTGCCGGAGGCGGGTTTGCCACCGCCCTCGACCTGCTTGTTGATCGCCCACTGCTGCGCAATCGACAGGATGTTGTTGGCGACCCAGTACAGCACCAGGCCTGCCGGGAAAAACACGAACATCACGGTAAACGCCACCGGCATGATCATCATGATCTTGGCCTGCATCGGATCCATCGGCTGCGGGTTGAGCTTGACCTGCAGGATCGAGGTGACGCCCATCAGAATCGGCAGGATGAACCAGGGATCCGGTACGGTCAGGTCGGTGATCCAGCCCAGCCAGGGCGCGCCGCGCATCTCGACCGCAGCCAGCAGCACCCAGTACAGCGCGATGAACACCGGAATCTGGATCAGGATCGGCAGACAGCCGCCGAGCGGGTTGATCTTTTCGGTCTTGTACATTTCCGCCATCGCCTGATGCAGCTTGGCGCGATCGTCGCCATAGGTTTCCTTCAGCTGCTGCAGGCGCGGCGTCAGCTTCTTCATCTTGGCCATCGACTTGTAGCCCGCCGCCGACAGCGGATACAGCGCCAGCTTGAGGAGTATGGTCAGAATGATGATGGCCCAGCCCCAGTTGCCCACCAGGCGCTCGATTTTTTCCAGCGCCCAGAAGATGGGATAAGCCAGCGGCGTCAGCCAGCCGTAATCGCGCGCGTGCTCGAGGCCGGGGGCGGTTTTCTCCAGCAAGCTCTGGATTTGCGGCCCGGCATACAACGGCACGGTGAATGTCTTTTGCTGGCCGGGCGCGAGCGTGCCTTCGGCCAGAATCACCCCGCTGGAATACAGGCCGTCGCCCAGCGCGCGGGTGTAGTACTCGCGCTTGACGCCATCCTCGGGCAGCCAGGCCGACACGAAATGGTGCTGCACCATCCCCACCCAGCCGTTATTGGCGGTTTTCTCGAATTCGGCCTTGCCTGCCTGAATGTCGTTGAACGCGACTTTCTGGAATTTCATCGCATCCGTATAGAAGGCCGGGCCGGTGTAGGTATGCAGGAAAAAGGACGAGCCGCGCGGCGCCTCGGCATGGCGGGTGAACTGGTAATACGGGGTCAGTTCGATGGGCTGCGGCCCGTTGTTGCTGACCCGGGTTCGGACGGCGATCTGATAGCTTCCGCGCTTGAAAACATAGGTTTTTTCAACGCGCACGCCGGTGGCCGGATCATTCCATACCAGCGGCACTTCCAGTTGGGCGGCGCCGCCGGCGAGGCGATAAACGCCGGGATTGAGCTGAAACACGCTACGGTGCGTCGGCAGGTCTTTCCCCACCAGGCCGCTTTGCGCCAGATACGGCCGCGTCTTGTCGTCCTCGAACAGGGTGAAGACCTGGTTCTTGTCTTCCGTCTCGCGATACGGCAACAACTGCAGCTGACGCAGGTCGCCGCCGTTGGCATCGATGGTGGCGCGCAGCACGTCGGTTTCCACCTGCGCGCGCTGCCCCTTGGCAAAACCGGTCTGCGCCGGTGCCGCAGCAGCCGGCGCGTTCAGCGCCTGGCTGGGAGTGGGCGCACTGACCGAGGCTGGCGCAACCGGGGCCGGCGCGTGTTTGTCCTGCCAGGTTTCCCATAACAAGAGCAGCGAGAAGGAAAAAACAATGAAAAGGATCAGCCGCTGGTTATCCATGAGACGAGACGCGTTTAGTTGGAAGAGAATTCCGGCGCTGCTTCGCCTGCCGGAGCGGTCGGCCATTTTGCCATGGCCCGGTGGCCGGCACGCTGGAAGGTACGCGGCAGATCGCGCGCCTCTTTTCCGGGAACCGGCTTGGCAATCAGACGCACGACAAAATCACAGGCAGGCAGCTCCGGCAGCATCTGCCGGAAGCTTTCCCGCACGCACCGCTTGACGCGGTTGCGATCCACCGCACGCGCCAGCAGGCGTTTGGCAATTACCATCCCTAGCCGCGGGTGGCCCACCTGGTTGGGGCGCGCCATCACCATCACGTAATCCGTTCGAGCGCGCTGATTGTCGGCAAACACCCGGTCGAAATCGGCTTTATCGACCAGGCGCGCATCGCGGAGGCGCACGCCACCCGCTTTGTTCGGGTGCGCGTCGATTAGACGGCCAGACGGGCGCGACCTTTGGCACGGCGCGCATTGATCACGGCGCGGCCTGCCTTGGTTTTCATGCGGGCACGGAAACCGTGGGTACGCTTGCGACGAACGGTGGAGGGCTGATAAGTGCGTTTCATGACATATCCTTTCTGGCTGGCGCTGGCCCGGCCCACCCGGGGCAAGATGACCAAACACAAAAAAATTTGTTGAAAAACCGCGTATTAGACGCCCCCTACTGGGGCACTGTCAAGTTTGTTTCGACCCGCCGCGCCCAGCGCGGCGCGCTGCGCCTGTGGATAACCTCGTCGAAGGGGAGTAAGATTCGCGTTTGAATCCCAATGCAGCTTTCCACCCCCGCCCCCTCGACTATGGATTCCTTCTGGGCCCTTTGCCAAGAGCGCTTTCGCGCCAATCTGACCCAGCAGCAATTCAGCACATGGATCAAGCCCCTGGTATTTGACGACGCCGGCGGCGAGGTGCGCATCCTGGCGCCCAACCATTTCGTGATGGACTGGGTGCGCGAGAAATTCGCCGAGCACATCGATGTCTGGGCGCAGGAGTTCTACGCCCGTCCGGTTGCCATCACCTACGCGCTTGGCAAAAAAACCAGCACCCCGCGCGCACCTTCCGCGCCGCTGCCGGTTACGCATTCCGCCGCGCTCCCGACCAGTGCTGCCGCCCCCGTCCAGCTTGGCCTGCGCATCAATCCGGGATTCACTTTCGATAATTTCGTTTCCGGCCGCGCCAACCAGCTGGCACGCGCCGCCGCTCTGCAAATTGCCGACAATCCGGGGGTGGCCTACAACCCCCTGTTCGTCTACGGCGGCGTGGGTCTGGGCAAAACGCACCTGCTGCAGGCCATCGGCAATACCGTGCGCCTGGCCACGCCGGATGCGCGTATCAGCTATATCCATGCCAACGATTACGTCGACGACGTGGTCAAGGCTTACCTCAACAAGCAGTTCGACGACCTCAAGCGGCGCTACATGTCGCTCGACCTGCTGCTGATCGACGATATCCAGTTCCTGGCCAAGAAGGACCGTACCCAGGAAGAATTTTTCTACGTATTCAACTCGCTGATCGAGAACAAGAAACAGATCGTCATTACCTGCGACACCTTCCCCAAGGAGATCAGCGGGCTGGACGATCGCCTGAAATCGCGTTTCGCCTGGGGTCTGACCGTCGCCGTCGAGCCGCCGGAACTGGAAATGCGGGTTGCCATCCTGCTGGCCAAGGCGCAGGCCGAAGACGTCAAGCTCGACGAGAACGTCGCCTTTTTCATCGCCAAGCAGGTACGCTCCAACGTGCGCGAACTCGAAGGCGCCTTGAAGCGGGTGATCGCATTCTCGCGCTTCCACGAAAAGCCGATCACTCTGGAACTGGTGAAAGAAGCCCTGCGCGACCTCATCGCGTCGACCTCGCGTATCGTCTCGATCGAGAACATCCAGAAAACCGTCGCCGATTTCTACAAGATCAAGGTGGCCGACATGTTCTCCAAGAAACGCACGCGCAATCTTGCGCGCCCGCGCCAGATCGCCATGGCACTGGCGAAGGAACTGACCAACCAGAGCCTGCCGGAAATCGGCGAATCGTTCGGCGGGCGCGACCACACCACGGTGATCCATGCCTGCCGCAAGGTGGCCGAGCTGCGCGAGACCGAAGCCGACATCGGACGCGACTATCTGGTGTTATTACAAAGCCTGACTGGCTGAGGATGAAATGTGGATAAAGCGGATCCAGCGTCGCGAGCGGAAAATCCATCCCCATCCCTCCCACCTTGCCAAGGCTTTACCCACACCCATAAAAGCATAACAACATATTGTTTTAATTGAATAAAAAACCTTATCCCCAGTTTCAGGCCGCCTTTATTATGATTCTCAGGAATATATAAATGCTATTAATACAAAGCGAACGCAACGCCCTTCTTGCTTCTCTCTCCGCCGTGGTCGGGGTGGTCGAGCGACGCCATACCCTGCCCATCCTGTCCAATCTGCTGCTGGAGAAAAAAGCCGGCAAGCTGACCTTGCTGGCAACCGATCTGGAATTGCAGGTCAGCACCCAGCTGGAGAACGCGGAAGCCGGCGAAGACTTCGCCATCACCATCGCTGCGCGCAAGCTGTTCGACATCGTGCGTGCCCTGCCCGACACCGCCAAGGTCAAGCTCGATACCAAGGACAGCCAGGTGGTGGTGAGCGCGGGAAAATCGCGTTTCACCCTGCAGACCCTGCCCGCCGCGGATTTTCCGCGGGTAGAAACCGGGGCAGGCCTGGGCGAGGCGATCCGCCTGCCGCAAAAAACACTGAAGCGCCTGCTGCAACTGGTGCAGTTCGCCATGGCCAGCCAGGACATCCGCTACTACCTCAACGGCATGTTGCTGGTATTGGACGGCAAGCAACTGCGCGTGGTGGCTACCGACGGCCACCGGTTGAGCTATGCCGAAACCCAGCTCGAATCCGAGGCCGAAGCGCGCGAGGTCATCATCCCGCGCAAGACCGTGGTCGAGCTCTCCAAACTATTGGGCGATACGGAAGATCCGGTCGAGCTGCGCATCGGCGCCAATCAGGTCACCAT
>Ga0209916_1000262_pt1 | contig 101740 bp, 74 predicted proteins | sample ThiBio_1000_plan_FD_183956 | JGI IMG/M metagenome (GOLD analysis project Ga0209916, IMG submission 183956) | Wastewater bioreactor microbial communities from Cape Town, South Africa - Thiocy_solids_2 (SPAdes) | ecosystem: Engineered > Bioreactor > Thiocyanate-remediating > Anaerobic-Aerobic ... | reverse complement strand
GTTCAAGTCGGTGCCGGATCGCGGCGACCTGCCGTCCGACATCAATGAAGCATTGATCATCGAGCTTTACTCGAAGTAATTAACCGGAGCTCTGCATGGCAGTTTCGTCAACTAGTGTGCTGCGGCCGCGTGGCCTCAGCGTCGAGCAGCTCGGAGCCAACCGCGCCAAGGTGGTGGTCGAGCCGCTCGAGCGTGGCTTTGGCCATACCCTGGGCAACGCGCTGCGCCGCGTGCTGCTCTCCTCAATCCCTGGCAGCGCCATCGTCGAGGTTGAAATCGATGGCGTGTTGCACGAGTACACCACTCTGGAAGGCCTGCAGGAGGACGTGATTGAAGTCCTGCTGAACCTCAAGGACGTGGCGATTCGTCAGCATTCGGGCGATGAAGTGACCCTGACCTTGTCCAAGAAGGGCAAGGGCGTGGTGACCGCGGGCGATATCGTGGTCGACCACACGGTGGAGATCGTCAACCCCGAGCACGTCCTGTGCCACCTGACCAAGGACATCGCGCTCAACATGCGCCTCAAGGTGCGTCGCGGCGTCGGCTATCAGCCGGCCAGCGCGCGCCAGCATCCGGACGACGAGGCGCGCCCGATCGGCCGCCTGCAGCTGGATGCCTCGTTCGCGCCCGTGTTGCGGGTGGCCTACGAAGTGGACGCCGCGCGTGTCGAGCAGCGCACCAATCTGGACAAGCTGGTGCTGGACATCGAGACCAACGGCACCATCGACGCCGAGGACGCGGTGCGCAAGGCTGCCGAGATCATCAATGACCAGCTGTCGGTGTTCGGCGATTTCTCGCGTCGCGAGAGCGCCACGGACAAGGCCGAGAAGAGCGGTTTCGAACCGTTGCTGCTGCGCCCGATCGACGATCTGGAGCTGACCGTGCGTTCGGCGAACTGCCTGAAGGCCGAGAGCATCTACTACATCGGCGACCTGGTGCAGAAGACCGAGGTCGAGCTGCTGAAGACGCCGAACCTGGGCAAGAAGTCGCTGACCGAGATCAAGGATGTCCTGGGCGGGCGCAGCCTGTCGCTGGGCACCAAGCTGGAAAACTGGCCGCCGCCGGGGTTGTCGCACGGCATGCAATTAGGCTAATGCGATCATCCATGATCGCGGCAGTTGGAACGGTTGCCGTATAGGCAGCCGTTCCGGTCTTCCACAAGCTCACCAGCGGCCATCCATGGCCGCACTCCTCACAAGAGCTCTTGCTCCGATGGGGGTTTTCGATACAAGGCCCCGGTTTCGATGGGGCTCACATAAGCGGGCAACCGCGGAGCGTTGGACACAAGCGCCGGCACTTCATAACAACAGACCTTCAGAGAGTATTCCGTCATGCGCCACATGAAATCCGGACGCAAGTTCAACCGGACCAGCAGCCACCGCGAGGCGATGTTCAAGAACATGACTTCGTCACTGTTCAAGCACGAGTTGATCCGCACCACCTTGCCGAAGGCGAAGGAACTTCGCCGCGTTGCCGAGCCGCTGATCACGCTGGCCAAGACCGACGGTGTGGCCAATCGCCGCCTCGCCTTCTCGCGCCTGCGCGACAAGGAAGCGGTCGGCAAGCTGTTCGTCGAGCTGGGCCCGCGCTACAAGGAGCGTCCCGGCGGTTACCTGCGCATCCTGAAGTGCGGCTTCCGCGACGGCGACAACGCGCCGATGGCGTATGTCGAACTGGTGGGGCGTCCGCAGGTCGAGTCCGTCGACGCGGAGTGAGATGCCAGCCGGGTGACTCGACGGTCGCCCGCAACGTCATGCAAACCCGGCCTCGTGCCGGGTTTTGCGTTTTTCCGGGCCGGCGCCGGAAGCGTCTTCGCGATGGCTGCCTCATCGCGTGCTGACAGCGCCGCGTCGAACGGGTAATGTCATCGTTTCGCAACGCAGCAAAGCCCTCATGAATCCATTGCGCTGGTCGTACCGCTTCAGTTTCGCCGTCGGTTTCCTGGTGTGCGCCGCCCTGATGGGCTTTGCGCTGTATGCCGAATATGTCTGGGAAATGACGCCGTGCCCGCTGTGCATCTTCCAGCGCGTGGGCTTCATCGTGATGGGCGTGTTCTTCCTGCTTGGCGCTTTGCATGCGCCGCGCGGTGGCGCACGCTGGATCTATGCCGCGGGCGTCTGGCTCGGTGCGGCGTTCGGTATCGTGGTCGCGGGGCGGCACCTGTGGATCCAGTCGCTGCCCGCCGACCAGATCCCGTCCTGCGGGCCGCCGCTCGATTACATGTTCAGCGCGTTCCCGTTCGCCAAGGTGCTGCGCATGGTGTTCACCGGTTCTGGCGAATGCGCCGCGGTCGAGCCGATCCTGGGCTTGCCGATGCCGGCGTGGACGCTGCTGTGGTTCGTGCTGCTTGCCGTCTTGACGGTGGTTGCGGTTCGCCGCAAGGCATCGCGCGCATGAGCAAGCTTCGCGAAGCCAGTGTCGAGGAGGCCGCCGCCGAGGTGACGGGCATTGCCGCAGGCCCGTGGACGCCGGATTCCTGGCAGCGTCGCCCGGCCCTGCAGCAACCGAGCTACGACGATCCGGTCGAGCTGGCCAGGGTGGGTGCGCACCTGGCCGAATTGCCACCGCTGGTCACCTCGTGGGAAGTGCTGGCACTCAAGGAGGCGGTGGCCGAGGCGCAGGAAGGCAAGCGCTTCCTGCTGCAGGGTGGCGATTGCGCGGAAAGCTTTGCCGACTGCACCAGCCCGGTGATTTCCAACCGGCTGAAGGTGCTGCTGCAGATGAGCCTGGTGCTGGTGCATGGGCTGAAGAAACCAGTGCTGCGGGTCGGACGCTTCGCCGGGCAGTACGCCAAGCCGCGGTCGGCGGACCAGGAGACCCGCCATGGCGTGAGCCTGCCGAGCTTTCGCGGCGACGTGGTCAACAGCCAGGAGTTCACTGCCGCCGCGCGGCGCCCCGATCCGCAGCGGCTGATCCGGGCGCACGCGCATTCGGCGCTGACGATGAACTTCGTGCGCGCCCTGATCGACGGCGGCTTTGCCGACCTGCGCCATCCGGAATACTGGGATCTGGCCTGGGTCGAGCACTCGCCGCTGGCGGCGGAGTACCGCCGGATGGTCGCCGGCATCAGCGACTCGGTGCATTTCATGGAAACGCTGGCCGGCCCCATTGCCAGCTTCTCCAAGGTGGATTTCTTCACCTCGCATGAAGCCCTGCTGCTGCATTACGAACAGGCCCTGACCCGGCAGGTGCCGCGGAACCCAGGCTGGTTCAACCTGTCTACGCATTTCCCGTGGATCGGCATGCGCACCGCGGCGCTGGACGGTGCTCACGTGGAATATTTCCGCGGCATCCGCAATCCGGTCGCGGTCAAGATCGGGCCTTCGGTGACCGCCGACCAGTTGCTGCCCCTGATCGATGTGCTCGATCCCCATGCCGAGCCGGGCCGGCTGACCCTGATCCACCGGATGGGCCAGGGGAAGATCGCCAGCGCGCTGCCGCCACTGCTGGATGCGGTCAAGCGCGAAGGCCGGCGCGTGCTGTGGGTGGCCGATCCCATGCACGGCAACACCGAGAACACCTCGAACGGGCACAAGACGCGCCGCTTCGACAATATCCGCAGCGAGCTCGACCAGGCCTTCGACATCCATGCCGCGGTCGGCACGCGGCTGGGTGGCGTGCATCTGGAGCTGACCGGGGAAGACGTGACCGAGTGCATCGGCGGCGCGCGCGGCCTCAAGGAGGGCGATCTGGACCGCGCCTACAAGTCGATGGTCGATCCGCGCCTCAACTACGAGCAGTCGCTGGAACTGGCGATGCTGATCGTGCGCAAGTCGACCGGCGGGACGGGCTGACGCCTTGCATGCTCAGCGCGGGGACGCTGCGGTCGGATCGCTCACGGTGGGCAGGAACTGCGGTGCTTGCCACGCCTTGGCGTGCTGCTCGAAGCCATAGGCGATCGAGATCAGCGTTGGTTCGCTCCACTTCGCGCCGAACAGCACGATGCCGACCGGCAGACCATGGGCGAAGCCGGCCGGCACCGTGATCGACGGGTAGCCGGCCACGGCCGCCGGCTGCGAGGCGCCGCCCACGGTCGGATCGCCGCTGACGATGTGGTCGCCTAGCACCGGGTCGGTCATGAAGGCCGGCCCCCATGACGGGGCGAGCAGGGCGTCCAGGTGCTGCGACTGCAGCGCGGCGTCGATGCCTTCGGGGCCGGACAGTCGCTTCGCGCGCGCCAGCGCGTCCGTATAGGCCTTGTCGGTGAGCGGCCCCTTCGCCGCAGCCTGCTCGAACAGTTCCTGGCCGAACCACGGCATCTCCTCGGCGGCGTGTGCCTTGTTGAATGCGATGAGGTCGTCCAGCGTCCTTGCCTTGAGTCCCTGCCGGCCGGCGAGGTAGGCGTTGATGTCGTGCTTGAAGTCGTACAGCAGCACGGTGATTTCCGGCTCGCCGAGATCGGCCAGGTGGGGCAGCTTGACCGGGTCGATGATGGTGGCGCCCTGGGCCTTCATCAGCGCGATCGACTGCTCCAGTACGCGATCGGCATTCGGTTCGGCGCCGGCGAGCTGGCGCACCACGCCGATACGCTTGCCCTTCAGCCCTTCCGGGTCGAGGAACTTCGTGTAGTCGGTGGCGTGCCTGTCGGCCTCGGCGGTGGCCGGGTCGCGCGGATCGCTGCCGGCGATCACGCTGAGCAGGGCCGCGGCATCGGCCACGCTGCGCGCCATCGGGCCGGCGGTGTCCTGGTTGTGGCTGATCGGCACGATGCCGCTGCGGCTGACCAGGCCCAGGGTGGGCTTGATGCCCACGATGCCGTTCATCGCCGCGGGGCAGATGATCGAGCCGTCGGTCTCGGTGCCGATCGCCACCGTGGTCAGCCCGGCCGCCACCGCGGCGCCGGAGCCGGCGCTGGAGCCGCAGGGGTTGCGGTCGAGCACGTACGGATTCTTCGTTTGTCCGCCGCGCCCGCTCCAGCCGCTGCTGGCGTGACTGGAGCGGAAGTTGGCCCATTCGCTCAGGTTGGTCTTGCCGAGCACCAGCGCGCCAGCCTTGCGCAGGCGTTCGACCAGGCCGGCGTCGCGCGGGGCCGGCGCGTCGATCAGCGCGAGCGAACCGGCGGTGGTGAGCATGCGGTCGCCGGTGTCGATGTTGTCCTTCAGCAACACCGGGATGCCGTAGAGCGGGCCGTGCGACGGCGTTCGCTTCGCATCGAGTGCGCCGGCCAGTTCCAGTGCCTCGGGGTTCGTCTCGATCACCGCGCGCAGGGCCGGGCCGGCGCGGTCGATCCGCTGGATGCGGTCGAGCAGCGCCCGGGCCAGCTCGCGGCTGTCCAGCGTGCCGGTATCCATGCGCTGCTGCAGTTGCGCGATCGATGCGTAAGCCAGTTGCGGTGGTGCGCCTGCCGACGCAAGGCCGGCGAACGAGACGAAGACCAGTGCGGCGAAACAGACGGCTGGACGGTTCACGATGACCCCCGGTTCGACGATGCGGCATGCGGACGCGTCGCCCAGCTTAGCGCCAGCGCGGTGTGGGTGCTGCGTCCGCCAGCGTACAATCCGGGGATGAATACGCCCGCCCGCCTGCGTCACGTCAAACCATCAGGTATCGCCATCCTGTTCGCGCTCGCCCTGTGCTGGGGCCGCCCCGGCCATGCCGCCGACCATCCCGTGGTTCCCGATTCCCTGCAGCAGCGCATCGCCGCCTGCACCACCTGCCACGGCGAGCAGGGCGAAGGACGTGCGGCCAGCGGATACTTTCCGCGCCTGGCGGGCAAACCCGCGGCCTACCTGGCGCGGCAGCTGCAGGACTTCCAGGACGGCCTGCGCAAGTACGCGCCGATGGAGTACACCGTGCGCGAACTCGGCCCGGCGTACATGCACGAGATCGCCGAATACTTCGCTGCCCAGCGCGTGCCGTTTGCGCGCTCGCCGGTGCCCCGCGTGCCGGACACGGTCCTGCAGCGCGGTGCGCAATTGCTGGACAAGGGCGATCCGTCCCGGCACATCCCGGCCTGCGCCAGTTGCCACGGTAGTCAGCTGACCGGCGTGGAGCCCTCGATTCCCGGGCTGGTGGGCCTGCCCTACGACTACATCAGCGCGCAACTGGGTTCGTGGCGCACGCACACCCGCGCCACGGTGGCCCCGGACTGCATGGCCGAAGTGGCCAACCGGTTGAGCGAGGCGGACATCAGCGCCGTCGCCGCGGCGCTCGCCAGCCGCCAGCTGCCGGCGGATACCCGCGCGCAACCGGCGGGTTCGGTGACGCCGCCGCTGCGTTGCGGCGTCCTCGACGCCGCCGAGGCATCGCCGCCGGCCGCGGCGACCGGCTGATCGCCGCGACCGGGACTCGCATCCTCGCCCGCAGGCATCGTCATTCCAGGTACAGCGCCGCCAGCGCCAGCCAGGGCTGCAGGTTCCAGTGGCCGCGCGCCTGGCCGGAGGGCGAGGGCAGCACGAACAGTCGCGTGTCGCCGAAGGCTTCCTCCTGCAGGCCGTAATCGGCCGCGTGGCCCAGCGCGCCGCGGGCGGCGTTCTTGCTGGTGAAGGCGAGCAGGCGTGGCCGGTGGCGGCGGACCTTGCGGCGCAGTGCAACGGCGTCGAAGGCATCACCGGGCAGCTGCGCGTCGTTGCCGCTGTGGCGTTTGGCCAGATCGGTGAGCCCGATGCCGAGCGACAGCAGTCCCGGGAAATCCGCCGGCGCGAACAGCCGCGGCGTGAACCCGGCCTCGAACAGCGCCCGCCAGAACAGGTTGCCCGGGTGCGCGTAGTAGGCACCTTCCGCCGCCGAGCGCGCGCCGGCCGCGGTGCCGCAGAACACCAGGCGAAGCCCGGGCGCCAGCAGGTCGGGCAGGACGGGCTCAGGCCGGGCCGGCATGCCCGTCGAGCAGGAAGTCGGTGTACTGGAAGCGCCCGTCGCGCAGCACCGACTCGCCCCGGCGCAGGCGCAGCGGATCGCGGAACAGCGGGCCGGCGTAACTCAGCGTATGGAACTCGCCGCGTTCGCCGCACGGGTCCGTGCCGGCCGGCAGGGCGTCGAGCAGGCCCGCATCGTACTCGCGGCCGCAGAAGTCGCCATCCAGTTGCTGGGTGTCCACGCAGCACAGTACGGCGCGGTGGCCCTCGCCCACGAAGCGCCGCGACAGCGCCGCGGTGTCCTCGCCCCACAGCGGGAACACCGCGCGCCAGTTGTCGCGGCCGAGCTGGCGCACGCGGTAGTCGCGCACGTCCTCCAGGAACAGGTCGCCGAACGCGCAATGGCGGATGCCGGGCCAGCGCATGCGCGCCTCGGCCAGCGCGCGGGCGTGGGCCTCCTCGTTGGCTTCGTTGCTGCCGGGCCAGTCCAGCAGCACCTCGACCAGCGGCAGGCCGAGTGCGGCGGTCTGCGCCAGCAGCACGTCGCGATGGACGCCGTGCATCGCCACGCGCTGGTAGTTGCGGTTGACCGTGGTGAGCAATCCGACCACCTGCCAGGCCGGGTCGGCCAGCAGCCGCTGCAGCGCCAGCAGGCAATCCTTGCCGCCGCTCCAGGCCAGCAGAATCGGGGTGGTCATGCGCGACTGGCTCCAGAAGGCGGGCAGGTCCCGCGCCGGAAGCGGGACGAAAACGGACCCATTCTGCAGTATCGGTGCGGCCGGGTCGATTTCCGCGTGCCGTTCATCGACAGCCCGCATGGCCAACGGCTATAAAGATGGCTTGTGCCTCGGGGGTGTGCGGTGAGTGAAGAAATACTGATCAACGTGACACCGCGTGAAACCCGGGTCGCCGTGGTCGAGAACGGCATGTTGCAGGAGGTGCACGTCGAACGGGCCTCGCGGCGCGGCTATGTCGGCAACATCTACAAGGGCCGCGTGCAGCGGGTGATGCCGGGCATGCAGGCCGCGTTTGTCGAGATCGGGCTGGAGCGCGCCGCGTTCCTGCATGCCTCGGACATCGTGCGCCCGGCACTGTCGACGGTCGAGGAGGACGAGGCCGGCGGCAATGGCAACGGCCACGTGCCGTCGATCAGCGAACTGGTGCACGAGGGCCAGGAGATCGTGGTGCAGGTGGTGAAGGACCCGATCAGCACCAAGGGGGCGCGGCTGTCGGCGCACCTGTCGATTCCCTCGCGCTACCTGGTCCTGCTGCCGCATGCGCGTACGCTGGGCATTTCGGCCCGCATCGAGGACGAGGCCGAGCGCCAGCGCCTGCGCGAGGTGCTGGGCACGCTGATCGGTGCGGACGGGGGCGAAGGCAACCGCCTCGGCTACATCGTGCGCACCAATGCCGAAGGGCAGGGCGCGGAGTCGCTGGCGTTCGACGTGACCTACCTGGGCAAGGTGTGGCGCGTGGTGCAGGAGAACATCGCCAAGGCGCGCGTGGGCGAGCGGGTCTACGAGGAGTTGTCGCTGCCGCTGCGCGGCCTGCGCGACATGCTCAATGACGACATTGAGAAGGTGCGCGTCGATTCGCGCGAGACCTTCGAGCGGGTGGTCCGCTTCGTGCACAAGTTCATGCCGCACCTGGACGACCGCGTCGAGCACTACGACGGCGAGCGCCCGATCTTCGACCTGTACGGCGTCGAAGACGAAATGCAGCGCGCGCTGAAGAAGGACGTGCCGCTGAAATCCGGTGGCTACCTGATCGTGGACCAGACCGAGGCGATGACCACGATCGACGTCAACACGGGCGCCTACCTGGGCACGCGCAACCTGGAGGAGACGGTCTACCGCACCAACCTCGAGGCGGCGCAGGCGGCGGCGCGCCAGCTGCGCCTGCGCAACCTCGGCGGCATCATCATCATCGACTTCATCGACATGACCGATGAGGAGCACAAGCGCCAGGTGCTGCGCATGCTCGGCAAGGGGCTGGTGCGCGACCATGCCAAGACCACGGTGTACCCGATGTCGGCGCTGGGCCTGGTCGAGATGACCCGCAAGCGCACCACCGAGAGCCTGGCGCGCCAGCTGTGCGAGCCGTGCCCGGCCTGCAACGGCCGCGGCATGCTGAAGACCGCCGAGACGGTGACCTACGAGATCTTCCGCGAGATCACCCGCGCGGTGCGTCAGTTCAACGCGGAGAAACTGCTGGTGATGGCGAGCACCTCCGTGGTCAACCGCATCCTGGAAGAGGAATCCGCCGCGGTGGCCGAGTTGGAGGAGTTCATCTCCAAGAGCATACGCTTCCAGGCGGAAGAGCATTACTCGCAGGAACAGTTCGATGTGGTCTTGCTGTAAGTCGACGCTGGCGCACGACGCATGAACAAGGTGTGGCGTCGTCGGCTGCACGGTGGCGCGCGCGGCCTGGGTTGGGCCGCGGGCGTGCTGGTGATCCTGTTCGCCGTGCTGAGCGCACTGGCGCAACTGCTGCTGCCGCTGCTGGCGCGTCATCCGGAATGGGTGGCCGCGCAACTGGGCGAGCGCCTGCAGCGGCCGGTGGCCATTGCCTCGATGGTGGGGCGGTGGACGCCGTCGGGTCCGGAGTTCGTGTTGCACGACGTGCGTATCGGCGCGGCCGCCGGCACGGAAGGCAAGGTGCTGCAGTTGCCGGAGTCCCGCCTGAAACTGGACCTGGGCGGCTGGCTGCTGCCATCGCGACACCTGTTCAATGTGTATGCCCGCGGCTTGCAGCTGGATCTGCTGCACGACGCCGATGGCTGGCGGGTGAGCGGGTTTGGTACCGCCGGCAGCGCCGATCAGGCGGCGCTGTCGCTGCGTCATCTGTCGGTGGACCTGTGGCTGGACGACCTGCGCGTGGTGGTGACCAATGCCACGCTGGACAAGCGCTACACCCTGCTGTCGCGGCAGCTGCGGATCAGTCTGCAGGGTGACCGGATCCGCTTTGGCGGCAGCCTCAGGCGCGAAGGTGTGGAGGAAGCCAGCGTGCGTGTGGTGGGCGATCTTCGCCAGGACGAGCGTTCCGGAAGGCTGTGGATCAGCGCCGATGCGGCTCACCTGAAACCCTTGCTCGACGGCGTCGACCTGAAAGGTTACGGGATCGAGCGTGGCACGGGTCGCCTGAGCGCGTGGCTCGACTGGCGGCAGGGCCGGCTGGGTGACAGCGTGGTGCGTGCCGACCTGGATACGCTGTCGGTGCGCGGACCCGCCGGCGGCGTGGCCGAGGTGGCATCGCTGCATGGCCTGGCCGGCATCCATGCCGAGGGCGCAGGCTATGCATTGCGCTGGGCCGGCGACGACGGCAGTGCGGCGGTGGTGGCACTGGACCAGCCTGGCACGCCGCAATTTCGCGTGGACGCCGCCGCGCGCAAGCTGCAGTTGGCGCCGCTGCTGCCGTGGCTGGCGCTGAAGTCGGGCCTGCCGCCGGGACTGGCGCGCTGGCTCGGCAGTGGGCATCCGCATGGCGAACTCGAGCGGCTCGCGCTGCACTGGACGCGGGCAGGAGGATTGCAGCGCCTGGCGGTGGCGTTCGACCGGCTCGGCATCGACCCGGTGGACAAGTTGCCGGGCCTGAGCGAGCTGCGCGGCGAGCTGCGCGGGGACGCCGAAGCCTTCTCGCTGGAGCTGCCGGCACAGGCCACCACGGTGACGTTTGCGCAGGTGTTCCGCCACCCGTTCGCGTTGTCGAAACTGTCCGGCACGCTGGCATTCTGGCCGCAGGGCGGCGACTGGCACATCGGTGCCGACAGCCTGGCATTCGTCGGCGCCGGCTATGCCGGCAGCGCGCGCGGCGAGGCGGTGCTGCCCGCGGGCGGCGGCGCGCCCTGGCTGGGCCTGTATGCCTCGATCGACCACGCCGACGTTCCCGCGGCGAAACTGTTCTGGCCAGTCAACGTGATGCCGCCGGCGACCGTGGCCTGGCTCGATCGCGCGCTGGTGGCCGGCACCGTCGGGCAAGCGCAGGTGCTGGTGCGCGGCGATCTGGCGGACTGGCCGTTCCATCACAACGAGGGCCGTTTCGAAGCCCATGCCCAGATCCATGGCCTGACCCTCGACTATGGCGACGACTGGCCGCAGGCCGAAGGCGTCGAGGCGGTGGCCAGTTTCGTCAACGGCGGCATGCTGGTGCAGGCCAGCGCCGGCCACTCGCTGGGCGTGAACGTGGACAGCGCGGTGGCACTGATCCCGGACTTCGGCAAGGCCATGCTCGATCTCAACGTGCGGGGCGGCGGCAGTGGCGCGAGCCTGCTGAACTTCTCGCGCCGGAGCCCGATCGCCCGCCAGGCGTCCGATACGCTGGCCAAGCTCAAGCTGGGCGGTCGCGGCACGTTCGATTTCCACCTGAGCCTGCCGCTGACCGATATTGCGGACGCGCGGCTCGACGGCACCGCGCAACTGCGCGGCGTCGACCTCACGGCAGCCGACTGGCAACTGGCATTGGGCAACATCACCGGCCCGCTGCGTTTCGACCTGCACGGCCTGCAGGGCGGGCCGCTGGATACCGTGTTCCACGGTCAGCCCGCGCAATTGCAGCTGGCGATTGCCGGCGCCAACGCCGCGCCGGACACGGTGTTCTCGGCGACCCTGCAGGGCGATTACCAGGTCGCCGAGCTGGTGCAGGGTTATCCCTCGCTGGCATGGCTGGCGGATCTGGCGCACGGGCGTGGCCCATTCGACATCGGCTTCGCGCTCGCCCATCCTCCGGGCAGCGAGGAAGTCGCGCAGACGCTGAGCATCGATTCGTCGCTCATCGGCATCGCGCTGGCGCTCCCGGCACCGCTGGACAAGCCCGCCTCGGACAGCCTGCCGTTGCACCTGGAGATGAGCCTGCCGACGGCGGGCAGTGACGTGCAGTTGGCGCTGGGCCAGTTGCTGCGCGGCCGCCTGCGCCTGGCCGATGACGCCGCCGGGCGGCCGCCGGCCGGCACCCTGGCGTTCGGCAACCAGGTGCCATCGACGTTGCCTGCGCAGGGCTTGCGCATCCGTGGCCACGCGGCCCGGCTGGATGTCGCCGGCTGGGTCCGGCGCACGGCGGCAGGCGTGGGCGGCGATGGCCCGACGCTGGACAGCGTCGACGTCAGCACCAGCCAGGCGATCGGCTTCGAGCGCCCGCTCGGCGCACTCACGGTGCGCGTCACGCCGCAATCCGGTGCACTCAGCGTGGACGTGGATGGCCCCGCGATGGCCGGCAACATCAAGGTGCCGACCGACGAGCTGGACAAGCGTGGCGTCACCGCGCGCATGGAGCATCTGCATTGGCCGCAGCAGCCCGCCGCATCGACCGCCGCCGCGGCGAGTGCGCCCGTCGTCGCGGCCAGCACGGCGGTCGCCGGGCCGGTGCCGGCAGCGGTCGTCGATGACCCGGCGAATACGGGCATCAATCCCGCGGCGCTGCCGCCGCTGCATCTGTGGGTGCGCGACCTGCGCCTGGGTGACGCCAAGTTGGGCGAGGCGCGGCTGGAAACCTGGCCCACGCCCAAGGGCATGCACATCGAGCAACTGCGCGCGCTGTCCGAACGCGTGCAGGTCACCGCCAGCGGCGACTGGGATGGCACCGCCACCGACAGCCGCACCCACATGCGGATCAGCTTCTCCGCCGAGGATCTGGGCGCGATGCTCTCGGCGTTCGGCTACGACGGCCTGGTCGACGGCGGCCGGACCCGCGACGAACTCGATGCCAGCTGGCCCGGCAGTCCCACCGCACTGTCGCTGGCGACGATGGACGGCACGCTCAAGGTGCAGGTCAATGACGGCCGCATCCCCGAAGCCAGCTCGCCGGGCGTGGGGCGCCTGCTCGGCTTGGTGTCGCTGACTGACCTGCCGCGTCGGCTCACGCTGGATTTCGGCGACGTGTTCGGCAAGGGGCTGGGTTTCGATTCGATCAGCGGCGATTTTCGCCTGTTCGACGGCAACGCCATCACCGGCAACCTGGTGATCAAGGGACCGGCGGCCAACATCAGCATCACCGGCCGCACCGGCCTGCGTGCCCGCGATTACGACCAGCAGATGGTGGTGGTGCCCCACGTCGGCAACAGCCTGCCGGTGGTCGGCGCCGTGGTTGGCGGCCCGATCGGCGCGGCGGCCGGTTTCGCGGTGCAGGGCCTGCTCGGCAAGGGCCTGAACCAGGCGGCCAGCGCGCGCTACCGGATCACCGGGAGCTGGGACGACCCGAAGATGACCCTGGTCGAGAAGCGCGACGTGGTGGTGCCGCCGAGCCTGCTCGAACCCGCGCCGGCGTCGTCCGCCGGCATCGCGCCGACCGGCTCCGTGCCCGCGCCGGCCAGCGCTGGTTCGTCGGGGCCGTGACGCTTTAAAGCCGCCCCCGCCGTCCCCATGTGAGGTAGTTCCGGATTGACTGCAGGCACGCTCGCCCATGGATTCACTGATCGCTCTCGCCGAACGCAAGCTGCTCTCCCCCGGCGGCCTCGCCACCGGCGACCTCGACCGCGTGTTCGGCCAGCTGATGGGGCCGTCGATCGACGCCGCGGATCTCTACTTCCAGCATTCGCGCAGCGAGTCGTGGACGCTGGAAGAGGGCATCGTCAAGGACGGCAGCCACTCGATCGAGCAGGGCGTGGGCGTGCGTGCGATCAGCGGCGAGAAGGCCGGCTTCGCCTATTCCGACGAGATCGTGCTGCCGCAACTGCTGGAGGCGTCGAAAGCCGCGCGCGCGATCGCGCACGGCGGCAACGGTGCCGGCAAGCCGCTGGCGCTGCATGATGCGCGCGCGCTGTATCCGGCGATCGATCCGGTCGAGAGCCTGCCCAACCCCGACAAGATCGCGCTGCTGCGCGAGGTCGATGCCTACGCGCGCGCGCGCGACCCGCGCATCCAGCAGGTCATCGTCAGCCTCGCCGCGACGATGGACACCATCCTGATCGCCGCCTCCGACGGCACCCTGGCCGCCGACGTGCGCCCGCTGGTGCGCATCAACGTGCAGGTGATCGCCGAGGCCAACGGCCGCCGCGAGCAGGGCTATGCCGGCGGCGGCGGCCGCTACGGCTATCGCGAATTGCTGGAGAACGGCCGCGCGCTGCGTTTCGCCGACGAAGCCGTGCGCCAGGCGCTGGTGAACCTCGACTCCGTCGACGCGCCGGCCGGCCAGATGACCGTGGTGCTCGGCCCCGGCTGGCCCGGCGTGCTGCTGCACGAGGCGATCGGCCACGGCCTGGAAGGCGACTTCAACCGCAAGGGCAGCTCCGCATTCTCCGGTCGCATCGGCCAGCGCGTGGCGGCCAAGGGCGTCACCATCGTCGACGACGGCACGCTCGCCGGCCGTCGCGGCTCGCTCAGCATCGACGACGAAGGCACGCCCACCGAGTGCACTACGCTGATCGAGGACGGCATCCTCAAGGGCTACATGCAAGACAAGTTGAACGCGCGCCTGATGGGCATGGCGCCCACCGGCAACGGTCGCCGCGAATCGTTCACCGCGTTGCCGATGCCGCGCATGACCAACACCTACATGCTCGCCGGCCAGCACGATCCGGCCGAAATCATCCGCTCGGTGAAGAAGGGCCTGTACGCGCCCAACTTCGGCGGCGGCCAGGTCGACATCACCAACGGCAAGTTCACCTTCTCCGCCAGCGAGGCCTACCTGATCGAGGACGGCAGGATCACCCGCCCGGTGAAAGGCGCCACCCTGATCGGCTCCGGCCCCGACGTGCTCAACCACGTCTCGATGATCGGCAACGACCTCGCGTTGGACGAAGGCGTGGGCATCTGCGGCAAGGACGGCCAGAGCGTGCCGGTGGGCGTGGGTCAGCCGACCCTGAAGATCGATGCGATGACGGTGGGCGGTACGGCCTCGTGACTCGGCCCTGCGGCGGCTGACTCCGCGCGCCGAACTGGCGTACCATCGCCGGATCGCGCCATCGAGCCACGGAGTTCGCCATGCCTCCCGCCGCACGCCTCACCGACATGCACGTGTGCCCGATGGTGACCGGTGTGGTGCCGCACGTCGGCGGCCCGATCGTCGCGCCGGGCGCGCCCACCGTGTTGATCGGCGGCTTGCCGGCCGCACGTATCAGCGACATGGTCACCTGCGTGGGTCCGCCGGACGCCATCGTCATGGGCGCACCCAAGGTGTTGATCGGCGGCTTGCCTGCGGCGCGCATGGGCGACAGCACCGCGCATGGCGGCACCATCGTGCTTGGCTGCTTCACCGTCATCATCAACTAGACGTCGTTCGGTTCCGGTATCCCGTCCGCGGCGGGCGAGGCTTGTGCCGGACGCGACTGCGCGTGGCAAGGGGGCGACTTGAAGCGTGTTTCGTCGGATCGAAGCCGCCGCCGGCCGCACGGCAGTGCGCTGGCCACCGCCGTGCTGTCCACCCTGGGCGAGGCGATCGCCGCGCATCGCGACGGTCGGCTCGATGCGGCCGAGGCGCTCTACGGCAAGGTCCTGCAGCGACAGGCAGGGCAGCCCGACGCCCTGCATTTCCTCGGCGTGCTGTGCCACCAGCGCAACCGCAGCGAGGAAGGTATCCGGCTGATCCGCATGGCGCTGCGCGCGACCCCGCAACATGCCGACGCGCACAACAACCTGGGCAACATCCACAAGGAGTGCGGCCAGTTGGCGGACGCCGAGGCCTGCTACCGGCGCGCGCTCGGCCACCAGCCGCGGCACCACGACGCGTTGGGCAACCTGGCGCTGGTGCTTGAGGCGCAGGGTCGCGTGGACGAGGCCGGCGAGATCTACGCCCGCTTCGTGACGCAGGAGCCGCAACTGGGCCACGCGCACTACCTGATGGGCATGTTCCATCGTCGGCACATCGACCGGATCGAGGACGTGGAGGAGGCGGTGCGCTGCTTCACGCGCGCCTCGCAGCTCGATCCGCAGAACCTGCGCGCGCGTGATGCGCTTGGCGTGTCGCTGTACATGCTCGGTCGCAGTGACGAGGCCATCGAGGTTTATCGCGACTGGATGGCGCACGAGCCCGACAACCCGGTGCCGCGGCACATGCTGGCCGCCTGCGGCGGCGAGGCGGCGCCGGCACGCGCGGAGGACGCCTATGTCCGCCAGGTGTTCGACGGCTTCGCCGCGAGTTTCGACGAGATGCTGCTGAAGAACCTCGACTATCGCGCGCCGCAGGTGCTCGTGGCCGCGCTGGCGGATTGCCTCGGCGCGCCGCAGGCTTCGCTGGACGTACTCGACGCCGGCTGCGGCACCGGGCTGTGCGGGCCGCTGATCGGGCCGCATGCCCGGCACCTGGTGGGCGTGGACCTCTCCGGCGGCATGCTGGAAAAGGCGCGCCAGCGCGGCGGCTACGACGAGCTGGTGGAGGCGGAGCTGGCCGCATGGCTGCAGGCATCTCCATCGAACTGGGATGTCGTGCTGTCTGCCGACACGCTGATCTATTTCGGCGATCTGCTGCCGGTGTTGTCGGCCGCCGGCAGCGCGCTGCGGCCGGGCGGCTGGCTGGCCTTCACGCTGGAGGTGCTCGACGGCGAGGACGACCGCGTCGAGCTCTCCGCCAGCGGGCGCTACCGGCACACTCGCGCCTGCGTCGAACGCGTGCTGGACGCTGCCGGGTTTGCTGATCCGTCGATCGCGATGGACTCGCTGCGCAAGGAACTGGGCAAGCAGGTGGCCGGCTGGGTGGTGCTGGCACAAAAGGCCGGTGCAAGCGGCGATTTGAAGCGTCGCGTAGTGGGCGCAGGGTCGCCAATGGACTCCCCAGACGGGCCAGACGTATGATGGCCGGACTGGTTTGCCGGCCCATGTCGTCGGGACCGCTGGGGGAGAACGGACATGCCGCACCAAATGACACTGAAGTCAGATCTCGGTGACAAGCTGCAGCCTGCCAGCTTTTCCGGCAGCGAGCAGTTGGGGCAGCTGTTTTCCTATCATCTCAAGGTGATCAGCAAGGACAGCGGGGTCATCCTGCTGCCGCTGCTGGGCAGTTCGATGACGGTCACCTTCAAGGCTGGCGATTACACCCGGCATTTCAACGGCATCGTGGCGGAGATTTCGCAGACGGGGTTCGAGAGTTTTTCCGAGAAACGCCAGGCGGAATACGCCGTGACCCTGGTGCCCAAGCCCTGGCTGCTGCTGCACAAGGTGGATTGTCGCATCTACCTGAAAAAATCCGTGCCGGAGATCGTCAAGGAAGTGCTTGCGGAGATCGGCTACAGCGACGTCAAGCTGAGCCTCAGCGGCAGCTACGAGAAACGCGAATACTGCGTGCAGTACCGCGAGAGCTACTTCAACTTCATCAGCCGACTGATGGAGCAGGAGGGCATCTACTACTTCTTCCAGCACCGGGAAGGCGTGCACACGATGGTGCTGGCCGACTCGCTGGGCGCCCACGCGGCCGTCGGCGGCTATGCGGAGTTGCCGTACCGGCCGCAGAGCGCTTCCAGCAGGGCATCGGATGAAGCGGCGATCACCGAGTTCAGCACCGTGCGTTCGGTGCAGACGGTCAAGTATTCGCTGACCGATTACGATCCGATGAACCCGAAGAAGTCGTTGCTCGGATTCGAATCGGCCAGCAACGCCGACGGCAATCATCTGGTGCCCAAGCTGGATTCGTTCGACTATCCCGGTGACCATCTCAGCGCCGACGCCGGCAAGCATTACGCGCAGGTGCGGCTGGAGGCACTCAACGTCGCGCAATCACTCTGCACCGGCGCGACCAATGTCTGCGGCGTGCTGACCGGCGCGCTGTTCAAGCTGGCGAAGTTCCCGCGCCGGGAGTTGAACCAGGAGTACCTCGTGGTTGGCTCCACCGTGCACATCGAGAATGCTGCGGAGGTTTCCGGCCAGCAGGGCGGCGACCAGTTCTTCTGCCACTTCTCGGTGATCCAGAGCCGCCAGCCGTTCCGCAGCATGCAGACGGCGGTCAGGCCCGCCATCGTGGGCGTGCAGACGGCGGTAGTTTCCGGCAGCGACACCGCCGAGGACATCTCGGTGGACAAGTACGGCCGCATCCAGGTCACCTTCCACTGGAACAAGCCGGACAAGGAGAATTTCCACATTTCCTGCCCGGTGCGCGTGGCCTCGTCATGGGCCGGCAAGAGCTGGGGTGCGGTGAACATTCCGCGCGTCGGCCAGGAGGTGGTGGTGAGCTTCCTGGAGGGCGACCCGGACCGGCCGCTGGTGATCGGCAGCGTCTACAACGCCGACAACATGCCGCCGTACGCCTTGCCCGACAACAAGACCCAGAGCGGCATCAAGAGCCGCAGCCACCAGGGCGGCGGTGCGGAAGATTTCAACGAGCTTCGCTTCGAGGACAAGAAGGGCAGCGAGGATTTCTTCATGCATGCGCAGAAGGACATGCATGTGGAGGTCGAGAACGACCGCATCGTGGTGGTGGACCACGACGAAAAGATGACAGTCAAGAACGACCAGACCGAAGAGATCAAGGGCAATCGCACAGCCACGATCGACAAGGACGACAAGCTCGACGTCAAGGGCGGGCGCACGACCACGGTGGGCAAGGACGACAAGCTCGACGTCACCGGCAACGGCACCACCACGATCGGCCAGAAGTTCAAGCTCACTGCGGGCACCGAGATCGAGCTGGTGACCGGTGCGGCGAGCATCGTGATGAAGTCCTCCGGCGCCATCGACATCAAGGGCGTGAACGTCAGCATCAAGGGCGTGAGCGTCAAGATCGACGGCGACGCCACGGTGGCGGCCAAGGCCGGCGCCTCGGCGGAGTTTTCCAGCAGCGGTGCGACCACGGTCAAGGGCACCATGCTGTCGCTCAAGGGCGACGCCATGGCGCAGGTGTCCGGCGGCATCATCATGATCGGCTAGGGGAATACGCAGATGTCATCCGTGATGCAGGCGTCAATCCAGATGGAGTTGTCCGAGTCGGCCAGCGCCCTGTTGCGGCCGGAAATGACCGCGCAGGCGGCGGTGCAGGCACTGGCCGATGCCGGCCAGGTGCAGGACGCGCTGAAGTTGCTGGCACGGCTGTTGCCCAAGCGCTACGCGGTGGCGTGGGTGTGCCAGTGCGCGCGCGACCAGACACTCGATGCGGAGAATCGTGCCGGCGCCTCGCTGGCCGAGAAATGGGTGCGCGAACCCAACGAGAGCAACCGTCGCGCCGCGTTCGAATTCGCCACCGCCGGCGGTTACAAATCCGCCGGTGCATGGGTCGCCGCCGCCGCGGGATGGTCCGGCGGCAGCCTCGCGCCCGCCGCGCAGGAGACCCCGGTGCCGCCGGCCGACCACCTCACGGCATGCGCAGTGGTGGCGGCAATCAACATGCTGGCGGCGCTGGACGTCGATACCTTCGCCACTCGTCGCGCCGACTTCATCAAGCCGGCCATGAGCCTGCTCAACGGCGAAAGCGCATCCGGCGCCTGACGTGGCTGGCCGACCGTGCTCGGCTTGCCCGCTGCACGGATGGAAGATACGATGGCTGAAGACGGTTTCCGCGCGTCAGTTTGGCCATGTCGGCAGTCTCGATCACGCGTTTCGCGCGCGGGGCAATGGCCGATTCACGGGGGGCCGCAGTTTTTTTGCGAACAGTCGGGCAGCCAGGTCGGGCCGCGCATCTACGGCGCGGCCGGAACACGGACGGAATCCGTCGTGCATGGCGCCACTGATTCGCCTTGACCTGGAAACTCGAGCATACCGATGTCGCAAAGCCTGATCCTCGCTGTTGCCGGTCATCAGGCTGCCCAGTTCGGCAGCCGCAGCAGCGGGACGTTCGCGGGTGTCGGCGGCAGCATCGGCCGTTCCGAGGATTGCGACTGGGTGCTCAGTGCCTCGGGCGTGTCGCGCGTGCACGCGATGGTGCGCTACCTCAACGGCATCTACTTCATTGAAGACCGCAGCACCAACGGCATGTTGCTCAACGGCGCGCCGCTGGTGAAGGGAGAACCCTCCGCGCTGACCGATGGCGATCGGTTGCTGATCGACACGTTCGAGGTCGAAGTGCACCTGGGTGAGGCCGATGCCGCCGCACCGGTGCCCGACCTGCTGGCGCCGCCGGCCCCGGCCACGATCGGCGCCGATATCGATCCGCTGGATTTCGGGCTGTCGCCACCAGCGACGCCGCTGCCGCCGCAGCCCTCGCCGAACACGATCCCGGCCGATGCCGACCTGATCCCCGGCGCGATCGGCGCCGGCGGTGACGGTGCGCTGGATCCGCTGAGTTTCCTCGGGCCGGGCGACCCTGCCTCCGAATTGCTGTCCGGCGCCACCACCGGCAACGCCAGTGCCAGCTGGAACCATACGGCCAGCACGCAGGATCATTTCCACCCGCCGATGACCAACGAGCAGCGGCAGGCGAATCAGCTCCCGGAGAACTGGGACCTGACCATGGGCGATTTCTCCGCGCCCACGCCACCGGCGGCGGTTGCGCCGGTCGCCGCGCCGCCGCGTGCCGCGCCTGCGCCGCCGAGCTACGCGGCCCCGGTCGATCGCGCCGAGACCACGGGTCCGCAAGCGTTGCCGGGCGGCGTGGACGAGATCTTCCGCGTCGTGGTCGACGGCGTGATGGACGTGCTGCGCGCGCGCGCCGAGATCAAGAACACGTTCCGCTTGCCGGTCACCATCATCCAGCGCTCGGAGAACAATCCGCTGAAGTTTGCGCCCAACCCGGAGGAGGCGCTGCAGAAGATCATGGCGCCCAGCGGCGGCGCCTTCATGTCCGGCACCGCGGCGTTCGAGGATGCCTTCGACGACATCCGCTGCCACCAGATGGCGATGCTGGCGGGCGTGCGGGCGGCCTTCGAGTCGCTGCTGGTGCATTTCAACCCGGATCGTTTCGAGCAGGAGGCCGACGGCGGCTCCAAGCGCTCGGCGTTCGCCGGCAAGGGCAAGTACTGGGAAAGGTATCGCGAGCATTTCGAAGGCTTGAACAAGGATCCGGATGACTGTTTCCGGCGCCTGTTCGGCGACGAGTTCGCGCGTGCCTACGAAGAACAGTTGTCACGCCTGAAATCGGCGCGGAGAATGCAGCAGGCAACGCGCCGCTAGTGGGCGCAGTGCCTGCGCGGTGACGAACGCAGCGCCGCGTTCGGCGGGTTCCAGGAAGGGCAGGGCCGCTCTTTCTTGATGGCTTTCCGGGCGCCGGGGGCGCCAGGCGCGGGTGTTTTCCCATGAGGCGTCGGCCGGCGGCAGCTGGCCAACGCGGCATATCCCGACAGCGCGGTCGGGGAACTTCTGACAGGGGCAGCGCGACGCATGGAAAACAACAAGGTTGTCTGGAGCGAGGGGCTGTTCCTGCGCCCGCAGCACCTGCAGCAGCAGGAGCGTTATCTGGAGCGCTTCGTCGAACTGCGTGCCGGCGGCCTGCGTCCGTACACCTGGGGCTTCTCCGAACTGGAACTGGAAACCGACCTGCTGGCGATCGGCAAGCTCGGCATCAAGCGCGCGCGCGGCGTGTTCCCCGATGGCACGCCGTTCGCCATGCCCGGCGACGATCCGCTGCCGCTGGCGCTGGACGTCAACGACGCCTGGCGCGACCAGACCGTGTTCCTGACCCTGCCGCTGCGCTCGCCGGCGCAGCCGGACAGCGGCCGGCCGGAAGCGCCGGCGGAGAAGCTGTTCCGCTTCCGCGTGCGCGAGACCGAGGTGCGCGACGCTTCCGGCAGCGTCGACGGACTCACCGTGCTGGAGGTCGGCGGACTCAACACGCGGCTGCTGCCCCAGTCGCAGCCGCTCGAAGGGCTGGCACAGATCCCGGTGGCGCGCATCGTCGAGTGCCGCTCCGACCGGCGGGTGATCCTGGAAGAGGCGTTCATGCCGACCGTGTTGAGCTGCCAGGCGGCACCCCGGCTGAGCACGTTCCTGTCCGAACTGCTGGGCCTGCTGCACCAGCGCGGCGAGGCCCTGGCCAGCCGCGTGGCGGTCACCGACCGCGGCGGTGCCGCCGAGATCGCCGATTTCCTGCTGCTGCAGGTGGTCAATCGCTACCAGCCGTTGATCGCGCACCTGTCCGCCGCGCCGATCCTGCACCCGGAGGATTTCTACCGGGTGCTGGCCGAGATGGCCGGCGAACTGGCCACCTTCACCACCACCGGCAAGCGTCCGCCGGCGTTCCCGGCGTACCGCCACGAGGCGTTGTACGAGAGCTTCGAGCCGCTGATCGCGGCGTTGCGCACCAGCCTCAGCGCGGTGATGGAACAAACCGCGATCCCGATCCCGATGCAGCAGCGCAAGTTCGGCGTGTGGGTGGCGGTGGTGCCGGACCTGACCCTGATCGACACCGCCGCGTTCGTGCTGGCGGCCAAGGCCGACCTCAAGTCCGAGGATCTGCGCCGCCAGCTCCCCGCGCAGTCGAAGATCGGTCCGGTGGAGAAGATCCGCGACCTGGTCAACCTGCAGCTGCCGGGCATCCCGGTGGCGCCGATGCCGGTGGCGCCGCGGCAGATTCCGTACAACTCCGGCTACCTGTATTTCGAGTTCGACAAGAATTCGCCGATGTGGCGGACCCTGAAGACGTCCGGCGGCATCGCGTTCCATTTTGGCGGCGAATTCGCCGGTCTCGACCTGCAACTCTGGGCGATCCGAGGTTGAGCGCATGAGCAGCAATGGCCCCCGCGACGACGACCCTCAGCAGGACAGGACCATAGTCCGTCCCCGCGGCGCGCCGGCTCCGGCTGCGCCGGCTCCCGCACCCGTTCCCGCACCGCCTCCAGCCGCCCGGCCGGCTGCCGCACCGGCACGGCCGGCGGCGGGTCACGCGCAGCCGCCCGCGGCCGCGATCGGTGATTTCCTGGGCGCCGGACTCAACACCCTGGTGCAGGCGGCCAGTCCCTTGCTGCTGCTGTCGGTGCAGTTGCGCAACAGCGCCTCGCAACCCGATGCCGCGCGATTGCGCGAGCAGGTCGTCGCCCAGGTGCGGCAGTTCGAGAGCAATGCGCAAGCCGCCGGCGTCGCGGCGCAAACCATCACCGCCGCGCGCTACGTGCTGTGCACCATGCTCGACGAGGCCGTGATGAACACGCCGTGGGGCGGACAGAGCGGCTGGGCAGCGAAGACCTTGCTGGTGACATTCCACGGCGAGTCCTACGGCGGCGAGAAGTTCTTCCTGATCCTGGATCGCCTGTGCGCGGATTTCTCGCGCCACATCGACCTGATCGAACTGATGTACATCTGCCTCACGCTCGGTTTCGGCGGGCGCTACCAGATCGAGGCCGACGGCCGTGCCAAGCTGGCCGACATCCAGGAGGAGCTCTACCGGCGCATCAGGGCGCAGCGGCCGCCGGCGGCGGATGAACTGGCGCCGCACTGGAAGGGCATCGAGGACCGGCGCAATCCGCTGGTGCGCTACGTGCCGCTGTGGGTGATCGTGGCCGCCGGCGCCCTGCTGCTGCTCGGCGCGTTCCTGTACTTCTACTCACGCCTCAATGAGCGCTCCTCCCCGGTCAGCGCGCAGGTGGCGCAGATCGGGTTGCAGAGCGCCGTACCGCCGGACGAGTCCCGGCTCAGGCAGACGCAGCCGAAAGTGGTGCGCAAGAGTCTCAAGCAACTGCTCGCGCCGCAGGAGCAGGCCGGCGCACTGACCGTGGAGGAGAAGCCCGACGGTTCCGCCCTGGTGCGGCTGGACGCGCCGGCCATGTTCGCCTCCGGCGGTACCGAAGTGGCGGCGCGGCAGATCCCGATGCTGCACGCGATCACTGCGGCGCTGAACCAGGTGCGGGGCCGGGTGGTGGTGGTCGGCCATACCGACGACCAGCCCGTGCATTCGCTGAAGTTCAAGGACAACTACGCGTTGTCGGCGGCGCGTGCGCGCTCCGTGGTGCAGATCCTCAGCGAGGGCATCGACAACGCCGGGCGGCTTGAATCCAGCGGCGCCGGTTCGTCGCAGCCGATCGCGCTGCCACCGGATCTGCCAGCCAACCGGGCGCGCAACCGTCGCGTCGAAATTCTCTACAGCCCGGAGGACTGAACATCGTGGGCAAGCTTCTTGCGCTGTTCAAATCCCGCCTGTTCATGACCCTCGTCGGCCTGCTGCTGCTGGGCCTGCTGATCTGGTTCGGCGGTCCCTACTTGGGCTTCGGCGAGGCGCATCCGCTGGAGAGCCAGGTCGTGCGGCTGCTGGTGATCCTGGTGATCGTGGTGATCTGGGCCGTGTGGCTGCAGATCCGGCAGATGCGCGTGCGCGGCAAGGCGCGGCAGATGGCCAGCGACCTCAGCGAGCAGGGCGCGCCGGCGGCTGCGGGTGGAGACGATCGCACCGCCAACGAGCGCGCGCAGTTGCAGGGGCGCTTCCAGGAGGCGGTGGACACCTTGCGCAAGAACCGCAGCGGCGGCACCAATCTGTACGCGCTGCCGTGGTACGTGGTGATCGGTCCGCCGGGTTCGGGCAAGAGCACCCTGCTGCAGAACTCCGGCCTCAACTTCCCGTTGTCGAACAAGTTCGGCAAGGAAGCGATCCGCGGCGTCGGCGGCACGCGCAACTGCGACTGGTGGTTCACCGACGAGGCGGTGTTCCTCGATACCGCCGGGCGCTACACCACCCAGGATTCCGACCGCGGCGCGGATGCGTCGGCGTGGACGGAGTTCCTCAACCTGCTGCGCAAGTACCGCAAGCGGCGCCCCATCAACGGCGTGATCGTGGCGATGAGCCTGTCCGACCTGCTGACCCTGGACGAGGCGGGCCGGCAGCAGCACATCATGGCGGTGCGGCAGCGACTGGACGAGCTGGCCAAGCACCTGCGCATCGGCGTGCCCGCCTACCTGGTGTTCACCAAGAGCGATCTGGTGGCCGGCTTCACCGAGTTCTTCGACGATCTCACGCCGGAGCTGCGCAGCCAGGTCTGGGGCATGTCGTTCCCGGTCGACCAGACCATGGCCGGCACCGCCGCCAAACAGTTCCTGGTGGAGTTCAACCTGCTGCTGGAGCGGCTCAACACGCGCATCCTCGACCGCCTGCACCGCGAGCGCGATCCCCTGCGCCGCGCGGCGATCCTGTCGTTCCCGCAACAGCTCGGCGCCTTGCGCGAGATTACCCGGCAGTTCGTCGAGGGCGTGTTCACCGGCCACCAGTACGACGCGCCGCTGCTGCTGCGCGGTGCGTATTTCACCTCGGGCACGCAGGAAGGCACGCCGATCGATCGCATGATGGGCGCGGTGGCGCGCACCTTCGGGCTGGATGCCTCGCGCCTGCACGTACCCGGCGCGCAAAGCCGCACCTTCTTCGTCGAGCGCCTGCTCAAGGACGTGCTGTTCCGCGAATCGGGCTTCGCCGGCACCGATCCCAAGCTCGAGCGCCAGAAAGTACTGCTGCAGGCGGCCAGCTACATCGGCGTGCTGCTGGCCTGCAGCTTGCTGGTGTTCGGCCTGGCCACCAGCTACCGGCGCAACGGCAACTACCTGGCCGACGTGCACGCGGCGTTGGCCAAGTATCCGGGGCAGAGCAATCTTTCCCTGGCGCCGAACCAGCAGGCGTATTTCGCGCTGGTGCTGGAGCGGCTGGAGGCGTTGTCGGCGGCGGTCGACGTGGCCGACCAGCACCAGGGCGACGTGCCGCTGTCGATGCGCTTCGGCCTGTACCAAGGCAACGCGGTGGGCGACGAGGTGCGCGATGCGTACTACCGCGAACTCAACGCGATCCTGCTGCCGGGCGTGGCCTCGCAGTTCCGCGCCGGCCTGGCCGCCAACGCCGGTGACCCGCAGATGCTTTATTACTATCTGAAGGGTTACCTGATGCTGGGCGAGCCCAAGCATCTGGACCATGACCAGATCGTGGCACTGGCCGGCGTCGAGTGGCAGCGCCTGTTTCCGAACGATCCGGTGCTGCAGAAGGCGTTGAACAAGCACTTCGACGCGCTGGTCGCGCACGAGGGGCGGCTGCGTCCGCTGAGCCTGGACGACAACCTGGTCGAGCAGGCGCGCAGCACGCTGCGCACTGCCGACCTCGCCACCCTCATCTACGGCAACCTCAAGCTCACTGCCGGCAATGGCAGCTTCCCGCCGTTGCGACTGGACAAGGAGTTGGGCCTGCTCGGCAACGTGTACCAGCGCCGCAGCGGCAAGCCGCTGTCCGATCCGATCCCCGCGATGTTCACCCAGCCGGCGTTCAAGCATGAGGTGGACAAGGGCATCGAGCAGTCGGTGGCGCAGTTCGCCGCGGACGACTGGGTCTTCGGCGCCAGCAAGATCGACCCGGTGCAGAAGGCCCGGCTTGCCCAGCAAGTGCTCGGGCTGTACGAGCAGGACTACATCAAGGCCTGGGACGATGTTCTCGCCGATCTGCAACTGCAGCCGATCAACAACATCCAGGAGGCCAGCGCCATCGCGGCCAAGCTGGCCGGCCCCAACTCGCCGCTGAAGCTGCTGCTCAAGGTGGTGCGCGACAACACCAGCGATCTGATGCGCGCACCACCCGGCGATGCCGCCGACAAGGCCGAGGACGTGGCCAAGAAGCTGGCGCAGAAGCGTGCCACGCAGACTGCGCTGGCGCGGGCACTGGCGCAGGCCGGGGCCACCGGCGCGGCGGGCGATGATGCGGCCAGCGAGAAACCGGGCAAGGTCATCAGCGACCATTTCGCCGAGATCGACAAGCTCACCGAGGGTGCGCCCGGTGCGCAGCCGATCGACCAGACCCTGAAGACACTGGACGACCTCAGCAAGACCCTGCTGACCATGGGCGACTTCAGCAACGCGGCCGGCCAGCCCAACCCGCAGTTGCTGCTTGCCCAGCAGGCCGCCGCGCAACTGCCGCCGCCGGCCTCCGGCTGGTTTGCCGCGCTCACCGGCAAGAGTCAGGCGCTGGTGGCCAGCGGCACCAGGAGCGCGCTGGACGATCAGTACCAGCAGGCGGTCGGCAAGGATTGCGCCGATTTCACCCGCGGCCGTTACCCGTTCTCGCCGTCGAGCAACAACGACATCCCGCTGCAGAACTTCGGCGAGCTGTTCGGCTATGGCGGTCGCTTCGACAGCTTCTACAACCAGACGGCAAGCAAGCTGATCGACGCCAGCGGCCGCTACTGGCACTGGAAGACCGGGCCAGGCGCGGTCAGCGGCTCGGCCGGGATGCTGGCGCAGTTGCAGGGCGCCGACCGGATCAAGCAGATGTTCTTCCGCAGCGGCAATGTGCCGGAGGTCGACTTCACCTTGCTGACCCCGGTGCTCGATGCCGGCATCGGCAAGCTGATGATCGACGTCGACGGGCAGACGTACGAGTACCAACCCGGCGGCGCGACCAACGTCAACATGAAATGGCCGGGGCCCCAGCCCGGCCGTGTATCCATCTCCGCCTACGATACCGCCGGCAACCTGCTCACCACCTTCGACTATCGCGGTGACTGGGCGTTCTTCCGCGCCTTGCAGGCGGCCAACCTGCAGAAGCAGTCCGACCTGCGCTTCGTGGCCAGTTTCAATTTCGGTGGCCACGTGGCGAAGGTGACGCTGCAGGCCAACAACCTGAAGAACCCGTTCCTCAGCAACGCCCTGTCCAGCTTCCGGTGCGGAGGCTGAGCGCGTGCCGTCCGCGGTCGCAGGCTTCTTCGGCAAGCTGCCCTGCGCGGGAGATTTCGTGCAGCGGCGGTTGCCTGCCGGCTTCGTCGACGCGTGGGACGGGCATTTCGAGACGGCCGTGGCGCGCAGCCGCGAGGCTCTGGGCGACGCCTGGCATGAGGCGTTCCACGCCAGTCCGGTGTGGCACTTCGCGCTCGCGCCCGGCGTGTGCGGCGAGGCGGCGTGGGCCGGCGTCATGGGGCCGGGCGCCGATCGTGTCGGCCGCTGCTTTCCGATGGTGATCGCCGCGCCGCTGTCCGACCCTGCCGCGGCCATACGCGATGGCGCCGAGTGGTTCGAACGTGCCGAGCAATTGCACCGCGCGGCGCAGGTCGTCGACGCAGGCATCAGCGTGGACGGGTTCGACGCGCAGGTTGCGGCCCTGGGCGGACCGCTGGATGCCGGCCGGCCGCCGGCTGACCCGTGGCACGAAGTGGATTGGACGGCAGCCAGCCACTGGCGCCTGCCGCTGCCCACGCAAGACGGTACGGCAGCGGCCCTGGCCGATCTGTGGACTCGCCTGACCGGCACTCCCGGGCGCTGGTGTCTGTGGTGGACCGCTGGCTCGGAGCGTGTTCCGCCCAGCGTACTGCTGACCAATGGCCTGCCGCGTGACGAGGCCTACGCCGGCCTGCTCGATGCCGGGCAGGGCGCCGCGGCGTGGCAGACGCTGGGCAGCTTCGATCGTGCTGCCGGGCGCGCGCCGTCGCTGCCGATGGATGCGCCGCAGCCGGCGCCGCCGATCGAGTCGTGGTTGCCGGACGACCTCGACCTGCTTGCCGACCTGGGCGGCACACCATCGGTCATGCCATCGGCGGTGGCACAGGCCGCGCCTGCGTTGGCCGTAGCCGCGACCGCGCCGGTCGATGCCGTCGCGGGCCTCGCTGTACTGCAGCGACCGGAGGTAGGCCTGAGCCTGGTGGCCGCCGAGGTCGGCGTGGCCGATCCGCGGCAGCAGGCGGTGGCCGCCGTGGCGGCGATCGCCGGCGACATGCTTGGTGCCGAACTGATCGGCGGGATGCAGGTGCTGCGCACGCGGATCATGGCGTTGAACCCGCAGTTGCAACAGTTCGGCGAGGATCTGGTCGATCCGGTGCCGGAGGACTGCGCGGTGATCGCCGCACACGTGGCCAACGGCCAGGCCGCGTTGCTGCGCATCGGTGCCGCGGCAGGCTGGCATTGGCGGCACGGCAGGCTGCAGCCGTTCTTCGCACGCAGCGACGCGCCGCCGGCAGCCACTGCGGGCAGCAGCGGTGACGAACTCGACGATCTGCTGTTCACTCCGGTCTCGCTGGCCGCTCCCGGGCTGGGTGCGACGGCGCAGCCGACCTGCAGCGAAGTCAGCTGCGCACTGCAGGCCGGCGACCGGCTGTTGTTGATGGCATCGCATCCGTTGTTGCAACTGCCGCCGGAACTGCTGGCTCGCAGCCTGGCCGCGGGTACCTGCAGCGAGGCGCGGGCACGCATCGCGGCGGCCGCCGGGCTGGGTACCAGTCCCGACCACTGGCCCCTGGCGGTCATCGAGGTGCAGGCATGACCACCCGCTACGTTTCGGCCGGCCGCACGGTGACCGGCAAGGTGCGCAAGCACAACGAGGACGCGATCCTGGTGCGCGACGAGGTCGGCCTGTGGGTAGTGGCCGACGGTCTGGGCGGCCACGCCGCGGGCGACTACGCCAGCAACATGATCGTCGAGCGCCTCGGCGCGTTGCCGCGTGCCGGCAGCGTGTTCGACTTCATCGAATCGATCGAGGACACCCTGGTCGAGATCAACGCGGAGCTGTTGCAGACCGCCGCCACCCGCGGCGTGGACCTGATCGGCTCGACCGTGGTGGTGCTGGTGCGCGATACCGATTTCACGCTGTGCGGCTGGGTCGGCGACAGCCGCGCCTACTGCTACGAGAACGGCCGCCTGCGCCAGATCACCCGCGATCACGTCCACGGCGGCGACGTTGACGTCACCCATTTCGGTGCTGTGGCGCCGCCGGCGGCAGGTTCGGGCGTGCTGACCCGCGCCGTGGGTGCCGAGGATCAGCTGTTCGTCGACTGGGTCGTGGCCGGGAGCCGGCCCGGCACCTCGTTCGTGCTGTGCTCGGACGGCATCAACAAGGAGATGTCCGACAGCGAGCTTCACGAACAGTGCCGCGCGCATCCGCAGCCTCAGGACCTGGTCGAGAGCCTGTTCGAGCTGGCGATGGGCCGCGCCGGGCGCGACAACATTTCGGCCGTCGTCGTCGGCCTGCAAGCATGAAGACAGCAATCAATCCATGAACCCCATTGCCGAACTGGTCAGCGCCTACCAGGCCGAAAAACTGAAACTGCCCGCGCTGTTCGAGGCGCTGGGCCAACTGTCCCCGCTGTCCGCCCCTGACCATCACGCCGGCGTCGAATGGATCGACCAGGAACAGGCCGCCGGCCGGCTCGATCCGCTGATCGCCAAGGCGTTGCTGGCCAAGCTGGCGACGCTGCAGGATGGCCCGGCGAACCATGACGACGACGCCACCATCGTCAAACCGGCCACGCGCAGACCGCCGGTGCCGCCATCGGCCGATGACGAAGCCACCCGCGTGGCGCCGCCTTCGCGCCCGCCGGCACCGCCGCTGGATGAAGCGACCGTGGTCAAGCCGACGTCGCGGCCGCCACAGCCGCCGACCGACGAAGCCACCATCGTCAAACCGGTGTCCAGCGCGCCGCTGCCGCCGCGCGAGGGACAGACCACCAGCCACACCGGCACCCAGGGCACGCGCCAAGGCATGACCGGCACCAGCTCCAGCATGGGCAGCCAGTCCAGCTGGCAGCACATCGGCGATGCGGAGGCGGCCGATTTCGTCGCGGTCGGATCGTTGCTCAAGGGCCGTTTCTACCTGGAGCGCGAGATTGGCCGCGGCGGCATGGGCGTGGTCTACAAGGCGCGCGACGAGCGCAAGGTGGAGGCGCGCGACCGCGATCCGTACGTCGCGGTCAAGGTGCTGAACGACGAGTTCCGCCGCCATCCCGATTCGCTGATCTCGCTGCAGCGCGAATCGCGCCGCTCGCAGCAACTGGCGCACGACAACATCGTGCGCGTCTACGACTTCGACAAGGACCGCACCATCGTCTTCATGACGATGGAGTACGTCGACGGCTCCGACCTCAAGCAGCTGATCCGCGAGAAAGCCTACAACGGCATGCCGCTGGAGCAGGCGCGCCCGCTGATCGAAGGCATGGCCCGCGCGCTCAGCCGCGCGCATGCGGCCGGCGTGGTGCACTCGGATTTCAAGCCCGCCAACGTGATGGTTACCCGCGAAGGCGTGCCCAAGGTGTTCGACTTCGGCATCGCGCGCGCCGGCAAGCACATGGGCGACGCGGTGGGCGAGCAGACCGTGTTCGATGCCGGCACGCTGGGCGCGCTGACCCCGGCGTACGCCAGCCTGGAGATGATCCAGGGCAAGGATCCGGTACCCAGCGACGACGTCTACGCGCTCGGCTGCGTGGCGTTCGAACTGCTCACCGGCACCCACCCCTACGGCAAGGCCAGCGCCGAGGTGGCGATGCGCGAGGGGCGCAAGCCGCCGCCGGTGAAGGGCCTGACCAAGCAGCAGTACAAGACGCTGTGCGCCAGCGTCGCGTTCCGCGCCGAAGATCGCCTCAAGAGCGCGAACGAGCTGGTGGACGGCCTGCGCGACGTGGGCCTGCGCGAGCGCGCACTGCCGTTCCTGATCTACGGCGTGCCGGCGGTGCTGATCGTCGCCGGTGGCGTGTGGGGCTGGATCACCTGGCGCCACGACCAGCACGTCAATGAAGTGATCCAGCGATTCACGTTGACGCGGCCGGATCGCTACGCCAGCGAATCACAGGCGCTGCAGGCGCTGGACACGCTCAGCGCCGACGATCGCAGCCGTATCGTGGTCGACCAGAGCGACCTGATCCAGAAGTTTCTGCTCAGCCGGCTCGACGCCTACTGGAACCCGACCGAGGGTCGCTACGACTACGCCGGCACGCAGAAGGTGTTCAAGCTGCGCGACGACCTGAAACTGTATTCGCCCGCGCTGGACATCAAGCGCGGCGAGATCGAGAAACAGCGCAACGACCTGCTCAACTCGCTCGACACCCAACTCAGCCAGCAGATCGGCGCCGGGGCGATCTTCGAGAACCAGCCGGACAACGTGGTCGGCACGCTGGACAAGATCCGCGCGATCGACCCGACCAGCGCGTTGCTGAAGAACACCGAGCTGGAACTCAAGTACGACACGGCGATCGGCAAGTCGCTGGATGCCGGGCAGGTCGAACAGGCCGCGACCGAGTTCAAGCTGGCCAGCCGCCTGTTCCCCGATTCGACGCGGATCAGGCAGCGCGGCGCGCAACTGGATGAACTGGGCAAGGCGCTGGCCGCGCAGCAACTGGCGCAACAGCAGGCCGCGCAACTGCAGCAGCAGCGCGAACAGAGCCTGCAATCGCTCAGCGGCCTGCTCGATCATCCCGACAACAGCGACGACTGGCGCAACCGCGCCGCCACCGCCTACCAGGATGCCGCCAAGCTGCTGGCCGACGATGCCCGCCTGCCGGCGCAGGCCGAGCGCCTCAAGCAGGCGCTGGCCGCCCAGGCCGCCGAACGCCAGGGTGCGGGCGATCTCGATGGTGCCATCGCCATCGCCGGTTTCGGCGTCAACCTGTTTCCCGGCGACGCGAGCCTGTCCTCGACCCGCCAGAAACTGCTGGAGCAGCAGAACCAGCTGGCGCAGAAGGCTGCCAGCGAAGCCCAGCGCAATGCGCTGGCCAAGCGCCGCGTCGACGACCTGCTGGCCAAGCCGCTCGGCACGGCCGTGTGGCTGCAGGATGTCAGCAGCGCGCTGGGCACCGCGCGCGATCAGATGGGTGCCAGTGCGCCGGGCTACGCCGAAGTGCGCGGCAGCGTCGATGCGAGCCTGATCAAGCTGGCGCGCGAGCGGATCGCCGCCGGCGACCTCGACGACGCCCAGCGCATCGTCCAGGCCGGCCAGCGGATCGATCCGGCCGAAGCCGGTTACGCCACCGTGCTGGCCGAAGTCGGTGCCGCCCGCAGCGCCGCGCAGGCCCGCCAGCAGCAGCAGCAGGCGCAAGCCATCGCCTCTGCCCGCGCCACCCTGGCCAGTCTCGCCGCCAAGCCGTTGCTCACGCCCGACTGGCAGCAGGCCGTGGCCAGCGCGATGGCCTCGCTCAAGGGTGACACCGCGCCGGAAACCACCCGGGTGGTCGGCGCACTGGGCAACGCGATTGCCGACGTGGCCGCCTCGCAGGCCGATCCGCAGCACCTGCCGCAGGCCCGCCTGGCGGTGGATTTCGGCCTGAAGTATGTGCCCCAGTCGCCACGCCTGCTGGCCGAGAGCGCCAAGCTGGATGCGCTGCAGGCCGACCTGCAGGCCAAGGCGGCGCGCGATAGCGCAGAGGCGGAAGTGAAGTCGCGCATCGAGTCGATGCGCAGTGCGGCGGCAGCGGCCGACGTCAGCAAGGCGAGCCAGTCGCTGGCGCGGATCAAGGCGTTGCAGCCGGACAACCCGTTCCTGCAGAACGAAGGTCCCAAGCTGCTGGCCGACGCCTATCTCGGCCTGGGCCAGGAAACGTTCCAGAAAGGCCGCTACGAAAAGGCCGCCGAGGTGCTTGGCCAGGGTTTGCAGGTGCTTGGTGGAAATGCCCAGTTGCGAAGCACGAAGGCGCGCTACGACGTGGTGGCGGCGATCATGGCCGCGGCCCGGCAGCCGACCAGCACGGCCGACTACGCGCGGTTGAAGCAGCAACTGGCGGGTGTGCGGCGCAGCGACCCGAAGGCGCTCGCCGCGCTCGAAGCCGACATGCGCATGCGTGGCCAGTTGACCGGCAAGACGCTGGACGAACAACTCGACCGGATCAAGCCGAGTGCCGCGGCGGCACCGGCACCGGCGCCCGCCGCTCCCGTCGCGCCGGCACCCGTTACGGAGCAGGGCGCCCTGCCGGGCCGGCCCGCACCGATCCCCCGGCCCGGCGCGCCGGTGCCGACGCAGCAAGGCAACGTCGCCACTGCGCCGCGCGGGCCGAGCGGCCCCGATCCATGCGCCAAGGCCGGAATGGCGGGCACCGGCAAGTTCTGCCGCGACAGTATCGGCGCGTCGCACGGTCCTTTCCTGGTGGTCGTGCCCGGCGCCGGCGGCGGGCGTCCGTATGCGATGTCGCGTGCGGAAATCTCGGTCAACGAGTTCAACGCGTTCTGCCGCGCGTCCGGCAAGTGCGCAGCCAAGTCGGTCAGCGATCCGGACCTCGGCAACGCGCCGATCACCAACATCCCGCTCAGCCAGGCGCAGGCCTATGCGCGGTGGCTGAGCGACGTCAGCGGCTTCAGCTATCGCCTGCCGACCGATGCCGAATGGCTCAATGCCGCCAGCGCCGGCGGCCGCTTCAAGCAGGCCGAGGACAGCAACTGCGTGCCGCCCTCGGCCGGTGGCGGCGACGGCAGCGGCGCACTGGTTTCCGCCCGCGGGCGCTCGCGCAATCCGTGGGGCCTGGTCAACATGACCGGCAACGCCTGGGAGTGGGTCGTCAGCGGCGGCAGCGTGGCCGTGCGCGGCGGCAGCTACACCAGCTACTGGTCCGACTGCAGTGTGGGCACCCAGCGCAGCGACAGCGGCTCGCCGCAGCGTGACGTCGGCTTCCGCATCCTCAGGGAGGTGAAATGATCGACTTCGCTGAACGCGGACGCGCCGTGAACCAGGATCTGCGTGTGCTCGACGAGGCCCATCGGCTCGGCCGGATCACCCGCGCCGAGTACCGCGCGCGTCGCCGGCGGTTGCTGGAAAGCCTGTACGACCCCAGCGCGGTGGTCACCGCCCGCAACACCCTGGTGCCGCCGACGGCCACCACCACCCCGCGACTGCGCAGGGCACCGGCGGCGCCCCACGACGATGTGTCCGCCGACTCGGCCAGCCATGCCCTGACCAGCCTGCTGGCGATGCGGCCGGCGACGCGCTGGAAGTCGGTGGGGATCATCTTGCTGCTGGTCATCGTGCTGAGTGCGTTCGCCTACTGGTTGCTGCGCGGCTGACCCGTGTCGGGTCTGCCGGCTCGCCGGCTGCTGCAGCGCGTCACAGGTAACCCGCGCCGGGTGGGCAACTTCCACGCCGGATTGTCGTGCGACAGTTCACAGAAACTGGTTCTGTCGTGCAGCAAGGGTGTATCCTGATCGGACGATCAAGGCCCGCGGGCAGCAATTGCCCGATCCGTGGGGGGCTTCGATTTCGCAGCTGGCACGCACTCGATGTCCAGGCGTGCCGTCAATGGAAAGATGATGCAGCCGGGGAGTGTATCGTGCGAATTGTCCGTCTCGCAGCAGCGTTGACATCGGCCTTGGCATTCACCGGCGGCGTGGTCCACGCCCAGGAAGCAGCGACAGCTGCGCCAAGCAATGCCACACCCGCATCCACGCCGGCCTCCGGGCAGGTTGCGCCAACGCCGCCGCCGGGCGGCGTTGTTCCGCCAGTGCGCGATCGCGACACGGCAGCGGTGCAAACCATCGCGGTGCACGGCTTTCGCGTCAGTGGCGTCGGCAACCATGCATCGCTCGGCATCACGCCGGCCAGCATCCAGGCGTTGGCCGATACGCAGTTCAGCGAGCTGGCCGCAGGCACCGGCACGGCGGAATTGAGCTTCACCCAGATGCAGGGTGTCGCGGACAAGATCACCGAGCGTTACCGCACCGCCGGCTTCATCGTCTCCAACGCCTTCCTGCCGGCGCAGACCATCGGCCCCGACCAGATCGTCGGCATCCAGGTGCTTGAAGGGCAGATCGGCAAGATCATCGTCAAGGGCACCAAGCGCTACAAGCCGAGCGTGATCTCGGCAGCGGCGCAGGAATTGCGCGGCAAGCCGCTGCTGAAGAGCGACGTCGACACGGCTTTGCTGTATGCGCGCGACCTTCCCGGCGTCACCGTGGCTTCGACCTTCCAGCCCGGCGAGAAAACCGGCGACACCGACCTGATCATGATCGCGCACGAGAAGCGGCCGGTTCAGTTCACCCTCGGCGCCAACAACTACGGCACCGACCTGACCGGCAAGTACCGCGTGCAGGCCGGGCTGGAGTGGGCCAACCCGCTGCATCTGGGCGATACCTTCACCGCCAACGTCGACTACGCGCTCGATCCCAGCGACAACATCTACGGCGCGCTTACCTACCGGGTTCCGTTCGTGGGCACGCCCGGGCTGTCCGCGGTGGTCGGCGCCTCGCGCAACGAGCTGCAGATCAATACCGGCACCTTCGCCGCGCTCGACGTCAAAGGCCCCAGTTCGCTCTTCTACGGCGGCGTCGACTGGAAGTACATCAACCGCGATGACCTGCAGCATGTGGCCACCCTGCACCTGCTGAGGGAACGTTCCCAACTCGACAGCCTCGGCTTCCACCTGTCCGACGAGAAGTTCACGGTGGCGGAGGCCACCTGGGGCATGCTGCATACCGATCGCCGCTTCCATGGCGTGGACATCATGCAGGTGGGCCTGCGCAAGTCGATCACCGACGATTCGCGCGAACCGGACCTGATCAGCCCGCAGCATGACCGCAGCTTCCTCGTCACGAAGTTCTCCTATACCCGGCTGCAATTCCTGACCAAGTCGCAGCGCCTGAACTTCAAGTTCATCGGCCAGTACACCCGCGACGCGCTGGTTCCGCTGGAGCAGTTCGCGATGGGTGGCCCGGACAGCGTGCGCTCCTATCCGATCGCCGATGCGCTGCGTGACCGCGGCTTCTACACCTCGCTGGAGTACCACGTCGATGCCCCCGGCTTCGGCGACAAGGTGTCGCCGTTCTACGGCAGGCCGTGGCGCGAGCTGCTGGAATTCGAGGTGTTCTACGACTACGCCAAGGGCTATTCGGCCGGCGCCAACCGCGCGATCACGCCGGACAGCGCCGAACTGAGCGGCGCAGGCGCGGGCTTCATCTTCCGCCTGCCGCGGTTCAAGCAGTTCGAGTTGCACTTCGACGCGGCCAAGACCACCAGTGCGCTGAATGCGTCCAACGGCAAGGGCTTCCACATCTATACCCGCTTCAGCTTCACGTTCTGAAGGATGACAACGACATGAGCAAGCACACCAGCACCCGGCGTGAATCGCGCAACGGCGTTTCGGTGGATCGGATCGCACGCTTGCCCTCCGGCAGCCTGCCGTTGCGCAGGACCTGGCCGATCAGCCTGTGCATCGGGCTGGCGATCGGCTCGATTGCCGTCAGCCCGGATGCCTTTGCCGGCGGCCCCACCGGCGGCACGGTGGTCGGCGGTACGGGCAGCATCACCCAGGCCGGCAACGAGACGGTGATCAACCAGATCTCGCAGAAGCTGGCGCTGAACTGGGAAACGTTCAACCTCAAGGCCAACGAATCGGTGCTGTTCAACCAGCCCGGGCGCTCGGCGGTGGCGCTCAACCGCATCCTCGACCAGAACCCCAGCCAGATCTTCGGCAAGATCAACTCCAACGGCCAGGTCTTCCTGATCAACACCCACGGCATCATCTTCGGCGCCACGGCGCAGATGAACGTCGGCGGCCTGATGGCCAGCACGCTGGATCTCACCCCGAAGGATTTCCTCGCCGGCAACTACACCCTCAACGCGGTCGGCGCCGGGGCGGGCATCGTCAACCACGGTCTGATCCAGGCCGCCAGCGGCGGCTCCGTCGCACTGGTCGGCGGCAGCGTGGTCAACCACGGCGTGATCCTGGCCAATTACGGCAGCATCAACCTCGACGGTGCCGAGCATGCCGTGCTCGATTTCGACGGCAACGGCCTGATCAACATCCAGATCACCGGCGAACTGAAGCAGCGCCTGGACGACAAGGAAGCGGCCGTCAGCAACACCGGCACCCTCAAGGCCGAAGGCGGCACCGTGGTGCTGCAGGCCTCGGCCGCGAAGGACCTGTTCACCAACCTGGTCAACAACTCCGGCGTGATCGACGCCAGCGGCATCAGCACTGACGGCGGCGTGGTACGGCTGGTGGGCAATGGCGGCAACGTCGAGAGCAGCGGCAGCATCAACGTGTCCGGCGTGCATGGCGGCAGTGCGCAGATGCTGTCTGACCGGAACGTGAGCGTTACCGGCAGTGTCGACGCGTCAGGCGTTCTGGGCGGGGGACGGATTCGGGTCGGCGGCGGCTGGCAGGGTGGGGAGGGTCTGCAGCGTTCGATGGTGACCTATGTCGGCCCCCAGGCCGTTTTGAATGCGGACGCCACGCAGTCAGGTTCGGGTGGATCTGTCGTGGTCTGGTCCGACAAGGCGACCGGCTTCATGGGCAGCATTTCGGCCCGTGGCGGCTCTCTTGGCGGCAATGGCGGCAATGCCGAAGTTTCCAGTCATGGCTATCTGCAGTTCGACGGCAACGCCGATCTTCGTGCTGCGCAGGGCGACTCGGGGTTGTTGCTGCTGGATCCGGGCAACGTCACCATCAGCAATGGGGCAGATTCGGGCAATGCGTTCGACGGCAGCGGCAATCTGGTCGAAGGCGCGACCGACGCAGACTCGAATATCAGGGTCTCTACCTTGGTTGGCCTGTTGGGTACCGGCAACGTCAGCGTAACCGCGGCAGGCAACATCGACGTCCAGAAGTCCATCACCTATGCCGGAAGCAACAATCGGAGTCTGACGCTGACGGCGGGTAACGTGCTGTCGTTCGCAAGCGGCGCCGTTGTTTCAGCCACCGGGACGGGGTCGTTGTCGGGGGTGTTGAGTGGCGTCAATGGCGTCAGTTTCGCAAGCACCTCCGGATTCGCCGCGAAGGGTGGAGACTTGTCGGTCGCATCGAGCGCTGGATCCATCACAATCGATGGCGCGCTTTCAGGCTTGGCCAATTTGGTGTTTTCCGGCGCAAGCCCTACCGGCACGGGAAGTATCGCCGGCTCTGGCTCGATCAGCGGCTTGGGCAGCACCACCTTCAACCTGACCGGTGTCAAGCAGGGCACCGCCGGCGGTATCACCTTCGACGGCTTCACCGCGGCCGATACCACGACGGTCACGGGAGCGGCAGGCTTCGACAACACGACCAAGAGCAGCCTGGGCATGGCCTTTGCCGCTGCCACGAGCGTGACAGGCACCGGCGCGATCACGAATCTGGGCAGCACGGCATTCAACCTGACCGGCACCACGCTGGGCACCGCTGGTGGCACCACCTTCAGCGGCTTCACCGCGGCCGATACCACGACGGTCACGGGAGCGGTCGGCTTCGACAACGCGACCAAGAGCAGCCTGGGCATGGCCTTTGCCGCCGCCACGAGCGTGACAGGCACCGGCGCGATCACGAATCTGGGCAGCACCGCATTCAACCTGACCGGCACCACGCTGGGCACTGCCGGCGGCACCACCTTCAGCGGCTTCACCGCGGCCGATACCACGACGGTTACGGGAGCGGTCGGCTTCGACAACGCGACCAAGAGCAGCCTGGGCATGGCCTTTGCCGCTGCCACGAGCGTGACAGGCACCGGCGCGATCACGAATCTGGGCGGCACCGCATTCAACCTGACCGGCACCACGCTGGGCACTGCCGGCGGCACCACCTTCAGCGGCTTCACCGCGGCCGATACCACGACGGTCACGGGAGCGGTCGGTTTCGACGATGTGGCCAAGACCAGTCAGGGCATGATCTTCGCCAGCGCCACCAGCGTGGGCGGCAGCGGCACGATTGCGAACGTGGTCGGCGGCTTTGCCGACAACACGGGAACGTCGTCGGCGAGCGGCATCGCCTACAGCGGCTTCGGTGCGGTGACGGGCACCGGCGGCAGCGTGACCGGCGTGACCGGCAGCTTCAATCTCGGCACGAAGGTATCGGGCGCCTCGGGTATCGACTACAGCGGCTTCGGCGTCACCACGCTGACCGGCAGCGGTGCCGGTGCCACGATCGCGGGTAGCGGCCAGACCTACACGCTGAACAACACCATCGCCAATCAGGGCAGCAGCGCTGGCGTGACCTGGACGGGGTTCGGCAGCATCGCCGACGCCAGCGGCACGGTAGCCTTCGGCACCGGCGGCAGCCTCAGTGGCAACGTGACGGCGGCGACGCTGAACTACGGCAGCTACGGCAGTGCGGTGACGTTCGACCTGGCCGACGGCAGCGGCGCGACCACGGGCATCGGCGGGACGTGGAACGGGGTGACGGCGGTCACGGGCAACGGCAGCAGCAGTGCGATTACGGGCAGCAGCACGTTTGCGTTGAGCGGCCCCAACGCGGGCTCGGCGGGCGGCGTCACCTTCGCGGGCTTCACCGCGGCCGATGCGGCGACCATCACCGGTGCTGCAGGTTTCAACAGCGCGACCAAGAGCAGCCTCGGCATGACCTTCGCCAACGCCACGAGCGTGGCGGGCACCGGCGCGATCACGAATCTGGGCGGCACCGCATTCAACCTGACCGGCACCACGCTGGGCACCGCCGGCGGCACCACCTTCAGCGGCTTCACCGCGGCCGATACCACGACGGTCACGGGAGCGGTCGGCTTCGACGACGTGGCCAAGACCAGTCAGGGCATGACCTTCGCCAGCGCCACCAGCGTGGGCGGCAGCGGCACGATCGCGAACGTGGTCGGCAGCTTTGCCGACAACACGGGAACGTCGTCGGCGAGCGGCATCGCCTACAGCGGCTTCGGTGCGGTGACGGGCACCGGCGGCAGCGTGACCGGCGTGACCGGCAGCTTCAATCTCGGCACGAAGGTATCGGGCGCCTCGGGTATCGACTACAGCGGCTTCGGCGTCACCACGCTGACCGGCAGCGGTGCCGGTGCCACGATCGCGGGTAGCGGCCAGACCTACACGCTGAACAACACCATCGCCAATCAGGGCAGCAGCGCTGGCGTGACCTGGACGGGGTTCGGCAGCATCGCCGACGCCAGCGGCACGGTAGCCTTCGGCACCGGCGGCAGCCTCAGTGGCAACGTGACGGCGGCGACGCTGAACTACGGCAGCTACGGCAGTGCGGTGACGTTCGACCTGGCCGACGGCAGCGGCGCGACCACGGGCATCGGCGGGACGTGGAACGGGGTGACGGCGGTCACGGGCAACGGCAGCAGCAGTGCGATTACGGGCAGCAGCACGTTTGCGTTGAGCGGCCCCAACGCGGGCTCGGCGGGCGGCGTCACCTTCGCGGGCTTCACCGCGGCCGATGCGGCGACCATCACCGGTGCTGCAGGTTTCAACAGCGCGACCAAGAGCAGCCTCGGCATGACCTTCGCCAACGCCACGAGCGTGGCGGGCACCGGCGCGATCACGAATCTGGGCGGCACCGCATTCAACCTGACCGGCACCACGCTGGGCACCGCCGGCGGCACCACCTTCAGCGGCTTCACCGCGGCCGATACCACGACGGTCACGGGAGCGGTCGGCTTCGACGACGTGGCCAAGACCAGTCAGGGCATGACCTTCGCCAGCGCCACCAGCGTGGGCGGCAGCGGCACGATCGCGAACGTGGTCGGCAGCTTTGCCGACAACACGGGAACGTCGTCGGCGAGCGGCATCGCCTACAGCGGCTTCGGTGCGGTGACGGGCACCGGCGGCAGCGTGACCGGCGTGACCGGCAGCTTCAATCTCGGCACGAAGGTGTCCAGTGCGTCGACCATCGACTACAGCGGCTTCAACCTCGCCACGCTGGCCGGAAGCGGTGCCGGTGCCACGATTGCCGGCAGCAACCAGACCTACAACCTGACCGGCACAGACGCCGGCAACAACGGCACCCTGAGCTGGACGTCGTTCGGGAACCTGAGCGACAGTGGTGCCGGCACCTTCGTGTTCGCGAACGGTGCGGGCGTGTCGGGCATGCTGACTTCCGCTGCCGCAGGCACGCTGGATTACAGTGCGTACACGACTGCAGTGAATGTGAACCTGGGAGGCACGGCGACCGGCACCGGGGGTTGGAGCGGGATCACGACGGCGAAGGGCGGTTCTGCTTCCGACACGATCAGCGGCAGCAGCCGGACCTACAGTCTGACCGGCCTCAATGCCGGCAACAGCGGCACCATGGGCTGGACGTCGTTCGAGAACATCGCCGATGCGGGTATCGGCACGTTGACCGCCAGCAACCAGACCTGGAGCCTGACCGGGCACAACCAGGGCACGATGACCAATCTGGCCGGCGCCTTCTCCGGCATCGGCAACCTGATCGACGCCGGCACCGGCCACTTCCTCATGCACTCGGGTGCTGACGGGGACATCTCCGGCAATCTCGACGCCGGTACCGACGGAAGCCTGGACTATTCGGGCTACACCACCGCGGTCAATGTGAATCTTGCCGGTGCGGGCTCGACAGGTGTGGGCGGTACGAGCTCCGGAATTTCGGCGGTGACGGCGAGCTCGAACCTCGGCATCAGCGGCAATGCGAGCAACGGGCTGACGATCACCACGACCGGCGCCGGAACCACCACGACCCTGGGCGCGACCGCGGTCGGAGGCGACCTGAACATCACCGCCAGTGGCGCGGTCTTGCAGACCGGCGGTGCGCTGAGCGTTGCCGGCACGAGCGCCATCGATGCTGGCTCGAACGCGATCACCCTGACCGGCGGGAGCAATGACTTCGGCGGCACGGTGAATCTCACCGGTGGTGCCACCCAGATCAATGACCTCAACGCACTGACCCTTGGCACGGTGAACACCGGGGCGCTGACGGTGGGTGCGGGCGATCTCACCCTGGCGGGTGCGGTCAATGGGACGGCGGTCAGCCTGACCTCTTCCGGCACGATCAGCGAGAGCGCAGGCGGCAGCCTCACGGCCACTTCGCTGACCGGTCATTCGGCCGGTGCGACGACCCTTGACCGGACCAATCACATCAACTCGCTGGGTGGCTTCAGTGCGGCGGGCTTCGCGTTGATCAACGCCGAAGCCTTGACGGTGAATGGCCCGGTCAACGGCGGCGCCAGCACGGGGCTGACCACCACGATCGGCGACCTGGCGATCAACGGTGCGGTGAACGGTACCACGACCACGCTGACCTCGGCCGGTGCGATCACCGAAGGCGCCGGTGGCGTCATCACGGCCGGCACGCTGACTGGCAGCTCGATCGGTGCCAGCACGCTCAACGGTGCCAACCTGATCGACACCCTGGGCAACTTCACCGCGGCCGACTTCGCCCTGACCAACGCGCAAGCGTTGGCGGTGGCCGGCCCGGTCAACGGCGGCGCCAGCACCTCGCTGACGACCACCGCTGGCGATCTGGCGATCAACGGCGCGGTGAGCGGCACGACCACCACGCTGATCTCGGCCGGCGCGATCACCGAAGGCGCCGGCGGCAGCATCACCGCAAACCTGTTGACCGGTCATTCGATCGGCAACACCACACTCGATGGCAACAACCACATCAACATACTGGGCGGCTTCAGCGCAGACTTCAGCCTGACCAACGGCCAGACGCTGACCGTCGAAGGCCCGCTCGATGGTGGCCCGCTCGTGGCGCTGACCACGACGGCCGGCGACCTGATCATCAATGGCACGGTGATCGGCGCCACCACCACGCTGACCTCGGCCGGCGCGATCATCGAAGGTGTCAATGGCGTCATCACCGCCGATACCTTGACCGGCAGCTCCGCTGGCAGCACCAGCCTGCTCGGCGCCAACCAGGTGGCAGCGCTGGGCGCATTCGTCAGCGGTGGCGACTTCGGCTTCAACACCATCCAGACCTTGACGGTGAATGACGCACCGTCGGCCAATGGCGGCGCCGGCAACCTCACGCTGACGGCCAGCGGGGCGAGCTCGGACCTGATCCTGGCCAGCACCCTGACCGGCAACACGGTGACCCTGGGCGCAGGCCGCAGCATCAACCAGACGGCTGGCTCGATCCACGCCACCACGCTGACCGGCAGCTCGGTCGGCAGCACCACGCTCAATGGCGCCAACCGCATCGGCACGCTGGGTAGCTTCACGGCAGCCGGCTTCGCGCTGACCAACGCGCAGGCGCTGGCGGTGACGGGCGCCGTGGACGGCGGCGCGAGTACCTCGCTGAAGACCACCAGCGGCGATCTGGCGATCAATGGCTCGGTGAAGGGCACGACCACGACGCTGACCTCCGCCGGCGCCATCACCGAAGGCGCCGCTGGCAGCATCACCGCCGGCACGTTGACCGGCAGCTCCGCCGGCGCCACCACGCTCAACGGCACCAATCGCATCGGCACGCTGGGCAGCTTCACGGCCGCCAGCTTCGCCTTGAGCAACGCCCAGGCATTGGCCGTCAGCGGCACATTGGATGGCGGCGCCAGCGCCTCGCTGAAGACCACCAGCGGCGATCTGGCGATCAACGGCGCGGTGAAGGGGACGGCTACCACGCTGACCTCGGCCGGTGCGATCACCGAAGGCGCGGCGGGCATCATCACGGCCGGCACCCTGACCGGCAGTTCGGTCGGCGCGACCACGCTCAACGGCGCCAACCAGGTCGGCACGCTGGGCAGCTTCACGGCGGCGAATTTCGCCCTCACCAACGCGCAGGCGCTGGCGGTCACCGGCCCGGTCAGCGGCGGCGCGAGCACCGCGTTGAAGACGACCGCCGGCGACCTGGCGATCAATGGCGCGGTGAACGGCACCGCGACCTCGCTGATTTCGGCCGGCGCGATCAGCGAAGGCGCCGGTGGCATCATCACCGCCGGCACGCTGAGCGGCAGCGCGGTGGGCCCGACCGTGCTGGGCAGCGCGGGTTCGCCCAACAAGAACATGGTCGACACGCTGGGCAACTTCACCTCGCTGGCCGGCTTCAGCATGACCAACGACAAGACGCTGACGCTGGCGTCGGTGGCCGGCAGCGCCTTCACGGTGAACGCGGGCACCTCGTCGGTCTACCTGTCGGTGACCCATGGCGACCTGTTCCAGCTCGGCACGACGCCGTTGTACGACGGCGTCGGCATGTGGGGTTCCACCGGTCGCCTGGGCTCCGGCTCCCAGCCGATCTACGTGGTGGGCACGGGCTTGCAGAGCATCGCCAATGTCGGCTTGCCGCCGGCGTACTTCTACGCAGTGGACAGCTCCGGCAACCTGCTGCCGCTGGGCGGTGGCTTCGCCATCAACGTGCCGACCGCCTCCGGGGCGGGCAGTGCGCAGAACGGCAACCACGGCGACTCCTACATCGACCCGAGCGTGATCACCGCCAACTACCGTTCGTACGGCATCGTGCCCTCCGGCGTGCGGCTGCCGGCCGATCAGCAGAGCGGCTGCGACCCGGATCAGCCGGATCAGGCCGCCTGCCAGGATCCGGACGCGCTGGGCATGGTCATGCCATGGCCGAAAGCGCCGCAGTGACGGGCATCGGCAAACGCGGCGCAGGCATCGCGGTGGCGATGCTTGCGCTGGGCCTGACCAGCCTCGCCGCGGGCCAGGCGGCGCCGCAGATCGCGCCGCGACTGACCGGGGAGTTGGTCGTCACGCAGCTGGATGCGGCGCAGCGCGACCTCGCCGCGCGGGCGGCCGAGTCACCCGGTTCCAGTCTTGCGGCAACCAGCCAGAAGCTGGCCGATCTCGGCCAGGGTTTGCGCAAGGCGCTTGGCAAGGATCTGGCCAAGCCGATCGACACGCTGGGCAACGACGAAAAGGCGCAGGCTTACCGCGCCGAAGCCGTGGTGCAGCGTGCGCAGGCGTTCCTGGAGGCCAGCAAGGGTTGTCTGGGCCAGGATGTGATCGCAATGGCCAATGCGCTGGCCCGCACCGTGGCGTTGAAGGCAACCGCCTCCGGCGGGTCGAAATTGCCGCCGGTGGTCAACGGTGTCGAGACGCTGGATCGGCGGCCGCTGTTCGTCCTGCATGGCAACGGCGCCCCGGCGGCGTTCGCGCTGACCGGGGAGAACCTGCTTGACACGCAGTGCGCCAGCCCGGTCGTCAGCGCGACCGACGCGCAGGGCAAGCCGCAGGCCGTGCAGCCGGAGGTCACCGGCGTGCTGCCCAATCGTATCGAGTTGAAACTGCCGGCCAGTCCGCTGTCCCCGGGCAGTTACGTGCTCAACGTGGTGGCACAGCGCAAGGTGTTCCTGCTCGGTTGCACGGCGCAGCCGCCCACGTCGGCCGTGCTGGAAGTGGCCCCTGCGCCGAAGGTGTCGGTGAGTTACTCGCTGACCCAGACCTGTCCCGCCCCTGGTGGCGGGCAGGGTCACGCCCTGCCGGCGATCACTGGCATCATGCCCGACGGTGCGGGACGTGGCACGGTGACGAAGTATGTCGCCGTCGACGGCTGTGCCGACCCGCTCAGCTACGCCATCAGCGCCACGGTGACGTTCGGCGATGGCCACAGCAGCACGGTCGGGCCGATCAGTCAGATCGCCTCGGCCGGCATCACGGCCGGGCTTCCCGGTGGCTTGTCGCTGAGCTGGGACCCTTCGGTGCACCAGCTCGTGGTCCGTCCCGCCGCCAGCAGCTGCAAGGGCGTCTACTGAGGTTGCGCGGAGGCTACTCGTCCTCCGGCTCGCCCGAGACTACGCGCAGTTCGGAAATGCCGCCCGGTGCGAGATCCTTGAGCAGGTCCATGAAATCCATGCCGACCAGCCGCTGCGCGCGCCGCAACAGCAACGGCACCGGACTGGAGGGTTCGCTGCGCGCGTAGTACTCGCAGATCTCGTCAAGCCGGCGCATCACGTCCTGCGGCCCGGCGATCGGACCCGAGGCTCGTGCCGCGCCCGGTACGCCGCCTTCCGCCCCGCCTTCGCCGGCCTCGCCGTCGCCCACCTCGGCCGGCAGCCGACGCGCCAGTTGTGGGTCGAGGAATTTCTTCAGCTCGAAAATGTCGCTGAGCAGGTTCTTCAGGTCCGGGCCCATCGTGCCGACGTGGTCGCTGAACAGCGCGTCGATGGCCTTGGCGTGCTCCAGCGACTCGCTGACCGCGGCGGTGGTCTGGACCAGCTCCTCCTCCGCGCAATCCATGCAGCAGGCTTCCATCTCGGTCATGCTGGGCTCGGGACCATCGCCGGGGGTGGTCAACTTCAACGTGCCGTTGGCGATGCGCAGATCGCGCAGGGTGAAGCGGCCCATGCGCGGCGACTGCACGAACGGCGTGGTGCGGAAATAACCGAGCACGCTCTGCAGGTCGCTCAACGGCACCACCGCGTTGACGCGCATGGTCGGGTCGTTGTCATCCTCCGCATCCAGCTGCGGGTGCACGGTGTCCCAGAACTGCTCCAGCAGGCCGCGGATCAACGCCAACCCGGCGCTCCAGCCGGGCATGCCGGAGCTGCGCATCCAGGCCGTGGTCAGGTGCATCGCCGGCCGCAGATCCTTGGAACGCTGCAGGATCGCCTCGGACAGCTCGATGACTTTCTCCCAGTCCGGCTCCTCGGCGGCCTTGACCGTGTCGCCCACGGCGCGCTCGGCCTTGGGCGCGGCGGCGCGCTCCAGGGCGAGAAACTCCGGGTCGTATTCGAGATCCGGTCCGGCCGGCGATTCGTCGGATACCGGGGCCAGCAATGGCTCCAGGTTGTATCGCGCCATGGATCTCCCCCCGTGGTCGAATGATTTCCCATTATCGCCCATCGGCGGCGCAAAACCAGCCGTCGGGGCCGGCTGGTCGGCGAAGCCCGGATCAGCGTGTGAAGCGGCGCACCCAGGCTACGTAGCTGTCGACAAAGCCCTGCAGGAACTTGCGCGTACCGTCGTTGGCGATACTGCCGTCGTCAGCGATCAGGTCGTCCTTGAAATGGATGAACACCTCCGGCTGGGGCAACGTGGGCACATCCAGGTAGGCCAGCACGTTGCGCAGGTGCTGCTGCGCCATCGAGGTGCCGGTCGAACCGATCGAGGCGCCGATCACCGCCGCCGGCTTGCTGGCGAACGAGTTGGTGCCCCACGGCCGCGACGCGATGTCGATCGCGTTCTTCAGCACGCCGGGAATCGAGCGGTTGTACTCGGGCGTGACGAACAGCAACCCGTCCACCCCTTCGATGTCCTTCTTCAGCCGCGTGGCGGTGGCCGGGTAGGCAGCGTCGAAATCCTGCGAGTACAGCGGCAGGTCGTTGATCCGGATGTGGCGGAACGCGAAGTCGTCCGGCGCCAGTTTCTCCACCGCGCGGGCCAATCGGCGGTTGAATGAATCTGCGCGCAAACTGCCTACCAGTACGGCAATCTTGATCTGGCTCATGCTCGGTTCCTTGTCGGGATGTGGAAGAATGGACGTCCAGCCAATGTACTGCGTCATCGGGTTAAGAGCGCATGAAGCCGGCAGCGTCCGCGCTGGCAGCCTGTACGCTTTGCCGTTCGCCGCGGCGGCCACCTTCCATCGACCATCGAATTGCCATGCAAGCCATCGAAACCCTGATCGACGACGCCTTCGAGCGCCGTAACGCGCTTACCCCATCCGAGATCGAAAGCCATCTGCGGCCCGCGCTGGAGCAGGTGCTCGACCTGCTCGAATCCGGCGAGCGCCGCGTTGCCGAGCCGGACGGCCACGGTGGCTGGACGGTGCACCAGTGGATCAAGAAGGCGGTGCTGCTGTACTTCCGCATCAACGACAACCGCGTGGTCGACGGCGGCCCGGCGCAGGCCTTCGACAAGGTGCCGCTGCGCTTCGCCCACGGCAACGACGCCGAACTGCAGCAGCTCGGCGCACGCGTGGTGCCCGGCGCGCTGGTGCGCCGCGGCGCGCACATCGCCAAGGACGCGGTGCTGATGCCGAGCTACGTCAACATCGGCGCCTTCGTCGGCGCCGGCACGATGGTCGATACCTGGGCCACGGTCGGTTCCTGCGCGCAGATCGGCGCCGGCGTGCACCTGTCCGGCGGCGTCGGCATCGGCGGCGTGCTGGAGCCGCTGCAGGCCAATCCCACCATCATCGAGGACGGCTGTTTCATCGGCGCACGCTCCGAGGTGGTCGAGGGCGTGGTGGTGGAGCGCGGCAGCGTGATCGGCATGGGCGTGTTCCTCGGCCAGTCCACCCGCATCTACGACCGCGCCACCGGCGAGGTCAGCTACGGCCGCATACCGGCCGGCAGCGTGGTGGTGGCCGGCAGCCTGCCGGCGAAGGACGGCTCGCACAGCCTGTACGCGGCGGTGATCGTCAAGCAGGTCGACGAGAAGACGCGCGGCAAGACCAGCATCAACGAGTTGCTGCGACTGTGAGGCGGTGAGGCGAGGAGTGAGTGGAGAGGAGTGAGAAGTGAGAGAGCGGCACGGTAGAGCTCACGACTCGCCCTTGATCCGTCATTCCTGCGAAAGCAGGAATCCAGCGCCTTCCGTCGCGTAAAACATGGCTGCCGCAGACGCGACGTTTCCAGCAAGTGTCACCGGGCTCTCTCTCTCACTTCTCACTCCTCTCCACTTACTTCTCGACAAAAACATGACCCAGCTCACGACCCTCTACGGCCTCCCCACCTGCGACACCTGCCGCAAGGCGCGCAACTGGCTCGCCCGCTTCGAGGTGGCGCACGACTTCGTCGACTACCGCGCCAACCCGGTGCCGGCGGCGACGCTGAAGGCATGGGCCGCGCAGCTCGGCGGGTGGGAGAAGCTGGTCAACAAGTCCTCCACCACCTGGCGCAACCTGCTGCCGCAGCGCAAGAACCCCGGCAGCGATCCGGAGTGGACGCTGCTGCTGAAGGAGTATCCCGCGCTGATCCGCCGCCCGGTGGTGGTGCCAGGCGACGGCACGGTGAGCGTGGGCTTCACCGACAACGGCTTCAAGAAACTGTTCGGGCGCTGACGTGTCGATGCGCCTTGCGAAGATCGGGCTGGTGGCGACGATCGCGCTGTGGCTGGCACTGGTCGCCTTCGGCAACCTCACCGACTACGGCAGCAACCTCGCTTTCGTGCAGCACGTGCTGGCGATGGATTCGATCTTCCCCGGTGCCGGCATCCATTACCGCGCGATCCATGCGCCGCTGCTGCAACACGTGGCGTACGTGCTGATCATCGCCGCGGAAGCGCTGGCCGCCGTGCTGTGCGGTGTCGGTGCCTGGCACCTGTGGCGCGCCCGCCGTGCACCAGCCGTGGCGTTTCATCGTGCCAAGCATCTCGCGATAGCCGGCTTGGGCGTCGGCGTGCTGTTGTGGCTGGGCGGTTTCATGGCGATTGGCGGCGAGTGGTTCGGCATGTGGATGTCCACGCAGTGGAACGGGCTGGCCAGCGCGTTCCGGTTTGTCGTGGTGCTGCTGCTGGCGCTGGTCTGGCTCGGCCAGTGTGACGATGAGTTGGAGTACTGAAGATGGCTCAGGATCGCGTCCGCCGCTTCCGCAACAACCTGCGCATCGAGCGCGACAACGCCGCGCTGTACGCGCGGCTGGCCGGGCTGGCCGATGAGCCGCAACTGGGGCATGCCTACCAGCGCATCGCCGCGGGCGAGCGCAGCAATGCGCAGTTCTGGGAAGCACGCCTGCGCGAACTGGGCGAGACCGTGCCGCCGCCGCGGATCGGCCTGCGCGTGCGGGCGCTGAGCTGGTTTGCGAAACACTTTGGCACCGAGTTCGTGATGCCGACCGTGGTACGCATGACCCACGCCGACCATGAAACCACGCCGGTCGACCGCAGCGGCCATCGCGACCACTTCCCGTTGCCGCAGGCGGTTGGTCCGCACGGGCTGCGCCATCGCGCGCAGAGCGGCAACACCTTGCGCGCCGCCGTGCTCGGTGCGAACGACGGGCTGGTGTCCAACGTCAGCCTGGTGATGGGCATGGCCGGCGCCGCCACCGGCGACCGCGCCGTGCTGCTCGCGGGCCTGGCCGGCCTGGTCGCGGGCGCGTGCTCGATGGCGCTGGGCGAATGGCTGTCGGTCAACAGCTCGCGCGAGTTCTACCAGGCGCGGATCACCGAGCGCGCCGAACGCCTGGCGGTGGCGCCGGAAGACGGCCGCGAACACATCGCCAGCATCTATCGGGACAAGGGGCTGGAACCGGCGGCAGCCGAACACCTCGCCGAACACGTGGCCGAAACGCCGCGGGCGGCGCTGGACATGCTGGTGCGCGAGGACCTCGGCGTCGATCCGGCCGAGCTGGGCGGCTCGGCCTACGGCGCGGCGATCTCCTCGTTCTGCCTGTTCGCCTGCGGCGCGCTGTTTCCGGTAGCGCCGTATTTCTTCCTGGGCGGGCAGGCGGCCGTGCTGGCCAGCATGGCTTCCACCGCTGCCGGATTGGCGTTGATCGGCGTGGGTACCTCGCTGTTCACGGGGCGCGGCATGCTGTTCTCGATCGCCCGGCAATTCGTCATCACAAGTGTCGCGGCCGCGATCACTTTTGGCGTGGGGCATTTGCTGGGCGTGGTGCTGAGCTAGCTTGGTATGCTGCGGCATCGTCCGTCACGCCCCAGCCTTATGCCCATGTCCGACGTCCTCGAACTTGCCTGTGACCTGATCCGCCGCCGTTCGGTGACACCGGAAGACGCCGGTTGCCTGCCCTTGATCGGCGCGCGTCTGGAACACGCCGGCTTCCGCGTCGAGCACCTGCACTACGGCGAAGTCGACAACCTGTGGGTCACCCATGGCAGCAACGGGCCGACGCTGATCTTCCTCGGCCACACCGACGTGGTGCCGAGCGGGCCGGAAGCCGCGTGGCAGAGTCAGCCGTTCGAACCGACCATCCGCGATGGACGTCTATACGGCCGCGGCGCAGCGGACATGAAGGGCTCGGTGGCGGCAATGGTGGTGGCGCTGGAGCAATTTGCGGCGGCGCATCCCGATCATCGCGGCCGGCTCGGCCTGTTGCTGACCAGCGACGAGGAAGGCCCCACCAACCTCGATGGCGTGCGGCGGGTGGTCGAGCACTTCCGCGAACGCGGCGAGCGCATCGACTGGTGTGTCGTCGGCGAGCCGTCGGCGAAAGAGCGTCTGGGCGACCTGATCCGCGTCGGACGCCGCGGCTCGCTGTCCGGCACCCTCGTCGTGCGCGGCGTGCAAGGCCACGTGGCATACCCCGAGAAAGCGCTGAACCCGATCCATGCGTTCGCCCCCGCGCTGGCCGAACTGGCCGCCCTGCGCTGGGACGAAGGCAACGCGGATTTCCCGCCCACCTCGTTCCAGGTCTCCAACCTCAATGCCGGCACCGGTGCGAACAACGTGATCCCCGGCGAACTCGTCGCGCTGATCAACTTCCGTTACTGCACCGCCAGCCGCGCCGACGACCTGCGCGCACGCACCGAGGCGATCCTGCATCGCCACCGACTCGACTTCGCACTCGACTGGAATCTCTCCGGCGAACCGTTCCTCACCCCGCCCGGCGGCGTGCTGCGGGAAACCGTGGTGGCCGTGTGCCGCGACCTGTGCGGCCTCGATCCCGAGCAGAGCACCGGCGGCGGCACCTCCGACGGCCGCTTCATCGCGCCGCTCGGCGCCGAGGTGGTGGAGCTTGGCCCGGTCAACGCCACCATCCACAAGGTGGACGAGTGGGTGGATGTGGCCGAGCTGGAACGCTTGCCGGATTTGTACCGGGCGATCTGCGAGCGCCTGCTCTGAGTGCACTGGCCTCCCGGAGGAGGCTCGCCTACAGTGGATCGAGTTGTCGTCGACCGGGCGCCTGCGAGGGTGCCCGCACGGGAAGTCGCTGTATTCATCCACCAAGGAGAATCGCATGCGCAAGTTCGTGCTCGCCGTGGCGCTCGTCGCCGCCGGCGTGTCCAGCGCCGCCTGGGCCGCCACTGCTTCCACCGCTTCCACCGCTCCCCTGATCGAACGCGCCGCCCTGTTCGGCAATCCCAGTCGGGTGGCCGGCCGGCTCAGTCCCGACGGGCACTGGCTGGCATGGATCGCGCCGCGCGACGGCGTGCTCAACGTCTGGGTGGCGCCGGTCGATCATCCCGACCAGGCGCGTGCGCTGACCGAGGAGAAGGCGCGCCCGATTCGCCAGTATTTCTGGGCGCCGGATTCCTCGTCCATCCTCTACGTCAACGACAAGGGCGGCGACGAAAACTTCCTGCTCTACAAGGTCGCGGTGAAGGGCGGCGCGGCGTAGTCGTTGACCGCCTTCCAGAAGACGCGGGTGGAAGTGATCGCCACCAGCGTGCACATCAAGGACCGCATCCTGATCGGCGTGAACAACCGCGACCCGCGCTGGCACGACGTGTACAGCGTGGACCTGAAGAACGGCAAGCTCACCCCGGTGTTCGAGAACACCGGTGACTACGCGGGCTTCACCGCCGACGACACGCTGACCCTGCGCCTGGCGTCGAAATCGCGCGCCGACGGCGGCACCGACTTCTACCGCTTCGCCGATGGCAAGGTGGAAGCCAAGCCGTTCGCCAGCGTCGGGCTGGACGATTCGCTGACCACCGCGCCGCTGGGCTTCACCACGGACGGCAAGACGCTGTACTGGCTCGATTCACGCGGTCGCGACACCGCCGCGCTGGTCGCCCAGGACGTGGCCAGCGGCAAGACCACCGTGCTGGCGGAAAATCCCCAGGCGGACATCGGCGAGGTGCTCACCGACCCGCAGACGGGCCGCGCGCAGGCCTATGCCGCGGAGTACCTGAAGACCGAGTGGAAGGCGATCGATCCGACCATCCAGGGCGACCTCGATTTCCTCACGTCCCGGCTCAAGGGCAACCTCGGCATCGGTTCGCGCACCGACGCGGACGACGCCTGGACGGTGACGGTGGATCCGGTCACCGCGCCGGCCACCACCTACCTGTACCGGCGCAAGGCGAAGACGCTGGTGAAGCTGTTCGTGAACCGGCCGGAGCTGGAGAAGGCCACCCTGTCGCCGATGTATCCGGAGGAGATCCGCACCCGCGACGGCCTCACCGAAGTCTCCTACCTCACCTTGCCGGCCGGCAGCGACCAGGCGCATGCCGGGCGGCCCGATCGGCCGCTGCCGATGGTGCTGTTCGTGCACGGCGGCCCGTGGGGGCGCGACAGCTACGGCTATCACAGCTATCACCAGTGGCTGGCGAACCGAGGTTATGCCGTGCTGTCGGTGAACTACCGCGGTTCCACCGGCTTCGGCAAGCAGTACATCGCCGCGGGCGACCTGCAGTGGGCCGGCAAGATGCACGACGACCTGATCGACGCCGTGCAGTGGGCGGTGCAGAACCGCATCGCCGAAGCGGACAAGGTGGCCATCATGGGTGGCTCCTACGGTGGCTACGCCACCCTGGTCGGCCTTACCTTCACGCCTGACGCCTTCGCCTGCGGCGTGGACATCGTCGGTCCGTCCAATCTCGCCACCTTGCTGAAGACCATTCCGCCGTACTGGGAAGCGATCAGGCAGCAGTTCTACAAGCGCATGGGCGATCCCACCACCGAGGCCGGCCGGCAACTGCTGCACGACCGCTCGCCGGTGTTCAGGGCCGCGGCGATCAAGCGGCCGCTGCTGATCGGGCAGGGCGCCAACGACCCGCGCGTGAACCAGGCCGAATCGGACCAGATCGTGAAGGCGATGCAGGCCAGGCACATCCCGGTCACCTACGTGCTGTTCCCCGACGAGGGCCACGGCTTCGCGCGGCCCGAGAACAGCATCGCCTTCAATGCGGTGGCCGAGCAGTTCCTGGGCAAGTGCCTGGGCGGACGGGTGGAACCGATCGGCGGCGCGCTCGGGCCTTCCAGCGCCACCGTGCCGCACGGCAAGGAGTACGTGCCCGGCCTGTCGCAGGCGCTCGACGCTAAGCATTGAACGCGTAACGCCGCAGCAGGCATCGCTCCCCGCGGCGCCTGCTGCGGCGGCGTGGCCGGGCGCCACCGCGTCGATGTGCGCCGCGGGTCAGGGCTGCCGTTCGTCCGCGCGGATCGCTGGCGGCGCAGCTTCGCCTGGCGTGGCGCCGCGGACACCCTTGCGGAAATCGGCGATGGCGCCGCCGAGGTCGCGGCCGACATTGCGCAGCTTGCCGGTGCCGAACACCAGCAGCACCAGCACCAGCAGCACGATCCAGTGCGAAAAACTGTTCAGTCCGAGCATGGGTGAATTCTCGTCAGGGAAGAGGATGGGCTGGCGTCGCCGGCGCGGCAGATACAGCCGGTGAGTGCAGCGTGGCGGGCCGGGCGGAGGATGCCGCGGGTGCGGCCAGGCACTGCAACGGGCCACGCGCGCCGGCGGCCTGGGCAGGGCAGCGGTAATCCAGCGTGGCCACTAGCGCGGGCGTGACTTCGTCGAAAGCGAGCACGGCCCCGCCGTGTTCGCGTACGAAGGCCTCCGCTGCCGCGCGGTTGGCGAACGGCGCCAGCGTCGGTCCCATCGAGCCGGGCAGCGGCTGCCAGGCCACGTAGTAGGCACGGCGCGCATCGATGAAGCTGACCGCGGCGTGGCTGGGCTGGCGCCAGTCGAGGTGCGCGCTGTCCTGCACGTACAACTCCTGCAGCGCGGCCTGGTTCTCCGGTTGCAGCACGTAGGCGAAGAAGTCGCGGGTGGAGTCGAACACCAGTGGCTTGGCGCGGCCAGCCACCCAGGCCTGCGCACGCGGGCCGGGCGAGCCGTCCAGGTACATGCCGCAGACGGCGCAGGCGTCGTCCGGATGGGTGTCGACCGCGTGCTGCGCGGGCGCGTGACCGCCGCCGCAGCCGGCCAGCAAAGTCAGCGCGAGGGCCAGCGCGGCGGGGCGGATGAAGCGGATGCGCATGCAATTCTCCTCAGACTTCCTTGCGCCGGAACGCGAACAGCGCCCAGGCGAACGGCAGCACCGCCCAGGCCAGCATCACCAGGCCCAGCAGCAGCGGCGGGTAGCCATGATGGGCGGTCATGCCGGTGAGCAGATCGTTGCCGGCGCCGTCGCCCAGCGCGGTGAGGTTGACCAGCCGGAACACGTCGACCGGGTTGAGCAGCAGCAGGTAGGGATACACCGCGCGCTCGACTGGGTTGCCGCCGCTGACCACCAGCAGCGCCAGCAGCGCGAGGTCGAACAGCACCACGCTGAGCAGCCAGCCGATCAGCGCCAGGCCGGCGGCGCGCGACTTGTCGGCCGTCTGCACGCTGATCAGGCAGGCCAGCCCGACGAAACAGGCACCCAGCAGCGAGGCGCTGAGGATGAAGCGGCCGATGTGCAGCCACGCCTGCAGCGTCTGCGCCGGCGGCTGCATCCACTGCATGATCGCCACGGCCACGCCGAAACCGGCGAGCGTGGCGGCGGCCAGCGCGCCGCAGTGGCCCAGGAACTTGCCGGCCACCAGCTGCCCGCGCGAGAGCGGGTAGCTCAGCATCAGCAGCAGGGTGCCGTCGTCGCGCTCGCCGACGATGGCGTCGTAGGCGATCAGCAGGCCGATCAGCGGGATCACGAACGCGCCCAGCGTGGTCAGGCTGGCCAGCGTGGCGTCGAACGAGGTGAAGCCCACGCGCCCGGCGGCGGCGCTGCCGAACCAGGCGATGCCCAGCGCCAGCAGCGCGAACAGGATGGTCAGCGCCACCGTCCAGCGGTTGCGGAAGTCGTCGCGGAACTCCTTCCCGGCGACGGTCAGCACGGTGTTCATGCGCAGGCCTCCGCCATGGTGTGCTGGCCGGCGCCCAGCCAGTCGTACAGCTGCGCCAGGGTAGGCTCGCGCACGTCGAGGTCGGCCACCGCGGGGTCGGCCAGCAGTTCGCGCAGCACCGGCAGCTTGCCGGCGCGCGGCACCTGCAGTTCCAGCAGGCCATCCGGGCGCAGCAGTGCGGGCAGGCCGCGTGCGTCCAGCCGGACCAGCAGCCCGCCGGCGGCGTCCTCGCGCGGGCGCAGCAGCAGGCGCGCGGGCAGCGCGGCCTGTTCGCCCAGCGCATCGAGGCTGCCGGCGGCGAGCAGGCGGCCCTGGCGCAGGATCAGCGCGCCGTCGATGTGCGGCTCCAGCTCGGCCAGCAGGTGCGAGGAGAGCAGCACGCTGCGCCCGTCCGCGCGCAGCTCGCCGACGATGCGGTACAGCTCGCGCGAAGCCTGCGGGTCGAGGCCGGTGGTCGGCTCGTCCAGCAGCACCAGTTCCGGCGAGCCCAGCAACGCCTGGGCCAGGCCCAGACGCTGGCGCATGCCTTTCGAATAGGTGCCGATGCGCCGGTCGGCGGCGTGCGCCAGGCCCACGCGCTCCAGCAGCGCCGCGACCTGGCCGCGCGGCGCCCGCTTCAGGCGGGCCAGGTAGTCGAGCAGTTCGCGCCCGCTGAGGCTGGCGTAGAAGGTGGCGTTCTCGGGCAGGTAGCCGATGCGCCGGCGCAGCGCGTGCGCGCGCCATGGCGACTGGCCGAGCACCTCGAGGCGGCCGCCGCTGGGCGCGATCAGACCGAGGATCAGCTTGATCAGGGTGGACTTGCCGGCGCCGTTGTGGCCGAGCAGGCCGATTACTCGGCCGCGCGGCACGCAGGCGCTGATGCCGTCGAGGGCGGCGAGCGCGCCGTAGCGCTTGGCCAGCGCCTCGAATTCAATCGCGTGGTTCATGGTCGGGCCGGAAGGAGGAAGGGGCTTTCATCAGCGGGCGGCTGTCCTGCACCGAGGGCGGCGTGAACACCGGGAATGCGCGCTGCACGTAGCGCAGCAGCAGCACCGAGGGGCTGGACATCAGGTTGCGCGCGGAGGGGTATTTCCACAGCAGCACGTCGACGCCGTCGTTGGGGCGGAACGGCACGTCGCCGATGCCGTCGGCGTCCAGGTCCCAGCCGAGGTAGTCGCTCCAGAAATTGCCGCGGCCGTGCGCCGACCACTCCTGGGCGAGGTTCTGCACGTACTTCACCTGGATGCGGTTGTCCACGAAGCGGTTGCTCCACAGGCGGTTGTTCTCCGAGCCGGCGGTCACGTGGATGCCGATCTGCGAGTCGGCGACGAGGTTGTCGTGGAAGTCGTTGAACTGCGACAGGTAGACGAACAGGCCCTTGCCCTCGGTGCCTTCGACGGTGCCGCCGGTGTCGTCGCGCTGGCCGCTGATGCGGCGCACGCGGTTGCCGGCAATCTCGCTGTGCGCGATGTAGTTGAGCAGGAAGCCGTAGGACTGCTCGTCCTCGGAGCTGTTGCCGATCACCTTCAGGTGGTGCGAGGACATCAACGCATAGCCGGCCAGGTTGCCGCGGCTGACGTTGTCCAGCAGCAGGTTGTCCTGGGAATACATGTAGTGGATGCCGTAGCGCACGCCATGCACCACGTTGCGCGCGATGGTGTTGTGCGGGCTGACGTAGACGTAGATGCCGTCGCGCGAGTCGGCCACGTCGTTGTCCTCGATGGTGCAGCCGGTGTCGTTCCACAGGTGGATGCCGTCGCCGCGGTCGGCCACGCGCAGCGAGCGCATGCCGCGCACCACGTTGTGCGCCACGCGCACGTTGGCGGCGCCGTCGAGGTAGACGCCGAACAGGCTTTCCTCGATGCGGTTGCCCTCGAGCGTGACCTCGCGCGCCGTGCGCTCGACGAAGATGCCAGCGTTCATCGCGGTGAGGTCGGTGCCGCTGTGGCGCGCGGTGAGGCCGCGCACGGTGACGTTGGTGGCGGCGATGCGCACGACGTCGCCTGAGCCGCCGCCATCGAGGATCGCGCCGGGCTCACCGAGCAGGGTGATGGGTTTGTCCAGCTTGAGGTGCACCGCGTGTACGCCGGCTGGCACGCGGACGGTGGCGCCCGGCGCCGCGTCGGCCACGGCCTGTTCCAGCGGCTCGCGCGCGTGCGCCGGCGTCGCCAGCAGCAGCGCCAGCGCGAGGACGGCAAGGAGACGGAGCATGGCCATGGCAGCAGCGGACGACCCGGCCGTGCCGCCGCGCTTGCGGCGCGGCGGCACGGCGCGGCTCAGGCCTCGACCAGCATCCGCCCGCTCATCTCCATGTGCATCGCATGGCAGAAGAACGTGCAGTAGTACCAGAACACCCCCGCCTTGTCGGCGGTGAAGGTGGCCGAGGCGGTGGCACCGGGACTGATCTCCATGTTGATGCCGTAGTTGACGATGCAGAAGCCGTGGCTCACGTCCTCCACCGCGTCGATGTTGGTCACCACCACGGTCACCTCGTCGCCCTTCTTCACCTTGAAGCTGCCCATGCTGAAGATCGGCGCAGCCGAGGTCATGTAGACGAACACCTTGCGGCCTTCGCGGATGACCTTGCTGTCGGACAGCACGTTGACGCCGTGTTTCTTGGCCATCGCCACCGTCTCGGCGAAGAACGGGTCGTCGCGGTCCCAGCTCTTCTTGACCTTGTCGATCAGCTGCCGGCGGTGCAGCAGGATCACGTCGTGCGGTTCGGCGTAAACCGGGCCGTCGGCGACCAGCTTCATGGTCTCGCCGGAGATGTCGATCAGCTGGTCGTTGTCCGGATGCAGCGGGCCGGTGGGCAGGAAGCGGTCCTTGGAGAACTTGTTCAGCGACACCAGCCACTTGCCGTCGGCGTCGCGCGTCTCGCCCATCGAGGTGTGGCAGTGCCCGGGCTGGTAGGCCACGTCGATCTTCTGGCGCAGGTAGTTGACCTTCTTGCCGTCGTGGGCGGCGATCGCATCGGCAATGTTCCACTTGGCGATCTGGCTGTCGATGAACAGCGTGGTGTAGGCGTTGCCGCGACCGTCGTAGGCGGTATGCAGCGGCCCCAGGCCCAGCTCCGGCTCGGCCACCACCACGTCGCGCGGGTCCTTCAGCTTGCCGGCGAACCAGTCGTCGATGCGGCTCCACTCCATCACGCTGACGGTGGGCGACAGCTTGCCGTTGGCCACCACGTACTTGCCGTCGGGGCTGGCGTTGATGCCGTGCGGGTTCTTCGGGATCGGGATGTACAGGGTGAACGCGGAGCCGTGGCGGCCGTCCAGCACCGGCACCTTGGAACCGCCGATGGTCTTGAACTTGCCCTGCTTCACCGCCTCCTCGATGCGCGCTATGTTGAACACCACCACCCAGTCGCGCTCGGCCTGCATCGTGCTGGGCAGGTCCACGCCTTTCTCGCTGTTGTAGCAGGTGGAGATGGCGTACTTGCCGGCGTAGTCGGCCTCGGTGTTGTCCAGGTTGCCGTCCACCAGCACCTGCCAGGCCACTTCCATGGTGTCGCCGTCGAGCGCGCTGAACATGGTCTGGTATTTCTTCGGGTCGTCCAGGTCACGGCCGTCGTTCGGCGCCGGGATCAGGAATTCGCCGTTGGCGAACACGTAGCCGGTGCGCGGCGCGCGCTGCACGCGCAGGCCGTGGATCGACTGCACGTTCGGCACGTTGGTAATGCGGTCGGTGCGCATCACGTCGCAGCGGATGCGCGCGACGCGGGTATGCGCCTTGTCGTTGATGAAGATGTAGCGGCCGTCGTAGTGGCCGTCGGTCTGGCTCATGTGCGGGTGGTGGCAGTCGCCGCCGGGCGGGAAGTTCGGCCCGAGCACGCGCTTGCTCTCGTTGGTGACGCCCCAGCCGATGGTGAAGTCGGGGTTGAATACCGGGATGCGCATCAGCTCGCGCATCGAAGGCACGCCGACCAGGCGCACCTCGCCGGACTGGCCGCCGCTCCAGAAGCCGTAGTACTCGTCGAGCTGGCCGGGCGGCACGTGGTCGGAAGCTGCGGTTTGCTCGCCTTTTTCGTGCCGGGGTTTGTCCTCATGCTCGCCGCCGTCTGCACCGGCGTGCTCGCCGTTGCGGCCGCAGGCCGCCAGTGCCAGTCCTGCCGCACCGGCAAGGCCGGCCAGCGCGCTGTTCTTCATGAAGTTGCGGCGCGCGGGATTGCCCGGTTCCGCGGTCTGGCCGGACTGGCCGGGTTGGTTGCTCGATTCGTCATGCATGGCATTCATCCGTTCGGATCGTGGTGGGTCAGTCGGCGGCGTTCGCCGGCTCGCGGGTGTCCGGCGTCGCCGTCGGGGTAATCGTCAGCACCGGAGTGGGCAGCGGCCGCGCGGCGCGCTCGCGCTTCTTGCGGCGCTCCACCAGCGGCGGGCACTTCTGGTCGTTGGCGTAGGTGACCTGGCAGTCCAGGCAGTAGTGGCATTCGTTGAAGTTGATCTGGCCGATCGCGTTGATCGCCTTCACTTCGCATTCGTTGGCGCAGATCTGGCAGGGACGGCCGCATTCCTTGCGCCGGCGCAGCCACTCGAACAGGTGCCAGCGGCCGGACACCGCCAGCCCGGCGCCCAGCGGGCACACGTAGCGGCAGTAGAACTTGTTGTTGAACGCCGCCACCGCCACCAGCGCCACCGCGTAGAGCACGTAGCCCCAGGAGCGGGCGAAGTGCAGCGTGATCGCGGTCTTGAACGGCTCGATCTCGGCGTAGTGCTCGGCCATGTTGAGCGACTGCAGCGACATGCCGAACAGCACCAGCAGCACGATGTATTTGATCGCCCACAGCCGCTCGTGCAGGTACTGCGGCACCTCGAACTGCGGCACGTGCAGCCGGCGCGCCAGCTTGTTCACCAGCACCTGCAGCGCACCGAACGGGCACAGCCAGCCGCAGTAGATGCCGCGTCCGAGCAGCAGCAACGTGGCGGCCACGAACACCCACAGGATGAACACCAGCGGGTCCATCAGGAAGGTGGACCAGTGGAAGCCGTGCAGCACCGCCTGAATGAAGGTGAGGATGTTCACCACCGACAACTGCGCCAGCCCGTACCAGCCAATGAACACCAGCGTGTAGATCAGGAAGCCCACGCGCAGGCGCTCGAGCAGGTGCGGACGCGTGACGATCCAGTCCTGGAACATCAGGATCAGGGTGAGCACGGTGAGCCCCGCCAGCAGCAGCGCGATGTCCAGCCGGCGCCCGTGCCATACCTTCTGCCACAGCGGCGCGTCGGCCGGCAGCGCGCCGGCGTCCGCTGCGGCCGCCGCTTCCGGGCGCGTGGTGTAGGCCGCCGGCATGCGGTAGTCGCGGGTGAAGGTGTGGTAGATGCTCTGCAGCGGGCCGACCTGCCGGTTCACCAGCAGCTGCAGCGTCCACGGCCGGGTCGCGTCGAAGCCGCTGCCGCCGCCACGCACGATGAAGATCGCCTGCTCGGCGAACGCCGGCTTGCCGCGCAGCGGAGTGTCGTTCAGCTGCACCAGGTCGGTGTCCTTGAACAGCACCAGCTTGCCGTCCTGCAGCAGGTGCACGCGGTCGAAGATGCCGCCGCGCACATAGCCCACGCCCTTGAACGAGTAGATGCCGTTGGCCATCACCGCGATCGCCGAGTCGCCCGGCTTGAGCAGCTTCATCAGGTCGGCGTGGGCCACGTCGCCGAGCAGGTTGCGGCCCACCGTGGGTGGGGTGACGTCGGCGAAGTACAGGTCGATGAAGGTGTCCGGGCCGTGGCCGGGTGCCGGCGCGGTGGGGTCGTCGACCAGCCCGCTTTCCGGCTGACCCTTGAAGGCGTCGATCACCTCCTGCCGTGTCAGCTGCAGGTGGCCGATTGCGCCGTTGCCGGTCAGCGCCCGCCAGTCGGCCGACTGGTAGTAGTCGGCGCGTACTTGCGCGGCGGCCGCGCCGGTGTCGACAACGCCGGCGATCAGCTTGCGCGAGGCGGCCACCTTCAGCGCCGAGTTCATGATGGTCTCGTTGGCGACCATCGAGGTCACCGTGGCGCTGCTGATCGCGTCGATGCGCACGCTGCCGCTGGCGCCGCCGCCGACCACGATCTGGTCGTCCACGCGATGGCCGATGTAGCGCGCCACGAAGTCGTACAGCTTTTGCACCGGGATGCCGACCAGCAGGATCGGCTCGTGCTGTTCCAGCACGCGGGCGTCGCGGATGCTGCCATCGGTGCCGATCGACACCAGGATGTTGATCGGCGCACCGGAGTAGGCCGGCACCGGCGCCACCATCACCGTCTCGAACGCATAGCCGATGATCTTGTCGCCCTGGTACACCGCGGCCGCCGGCGGCGTGCCCTCGATGTCGCCGAAGCGGGTGGCCTGCGGGAACACCTCGTGCAGTTGCGGGTGTTTCGCGTCGATGCCGGCCCGCGCGAGGGGCGCCAGCAACAACAGGCACAGCGCCAGCAGCACGCGGATGATGAGTGGACGTGGCCTGCGCATCACACCCGCTCCGCCGTGCCGGCAATCAGCGGCAGTTCGCGCGAGCGCCAGCGCTGCTCGCCGGTGCGTGAGAACGCCAGCCACTGGTGGTCCTGCGCGTCCATCAACGCGGACAGCCGCGGCAGCTCCAGCGAAAATGCCGCCGTGCTCATGCCGTCGGCCAGCACCGAACGCTGCGCCATCACGGTGACGCTCGAATAACTTTGCGGCGACCAGCCGGTACGCGGATTGACGATGTGGAACAGGCGCCGGTCGCTGGAGAAGAACACGCGGTAGTTGCCCGAGGTGGACAGCGCCGCGTTGCGCAGCTGCAGCACCGCCGCCACCTGGCTCACGTCGCGCGGGTCGACGATGCCGACGTTCCAGTGCCGATCGGGATCATTGCCGCAGATCGCGTGGATGTCGCCGCCGGCGTCGATCAGGGCGTACTCAATGCCGGCGCCGCGCAGCGCCGCGATGCCCTGGTCGACGACGTGACCCTTGGCGATGCCGTCCAGGGTGACCGCCATGCCGGGGCGCAGCAGCCGCGCGCCGCGCGCATCGAGGGCGAGGTCGCGGTAGCCGACCAGCGCGTCGCGGCTTTCGGCCACGCGCTGCTCGTGTGCGTCGGTGGCCGCCGTGCCGCGCAGCGTTTCGAAGTAGCGCAGCACCGGCAGCACGGTCGGATCGAACGCGCCGTCGGTCAGCCGCGACAGCGACAGCGCCTGGCGCAGCACCGCGTCCAGCTGCGCGGGCACCTGCGCCAGCCGGCCGTCGCGGTTCAACCGCGCCAGCGGGCTGGCCGGGTCGAAGCGGGTCAGCTGCGCGGCAGTCGCGGCCATGCGCGCGAACGCCGCCTCGATCGCCACGCCGGTGGCTTGCACGTCGTCGGCCAGGCAGGTCACCGCCACCGAGGTCTGCATCAGCGTGCGCTCGCGGCGCACCTGCCACAGGTTCTGCTTGCGCTTGAGCACCGCCCAGCCGCCGCCGGCCAGCAGACCGCCGGCAATGGCGAGCTGGCCGGCCTGCTTCAGCCAGCGCCGGCGTTCGGGCGAGCGCGGGTCATCGGAAGCGGAGGGACGGTGCATGGGATGTCTCCCGGGATGAGTGATTGAACGCGTGCGGCGAGCGAGGTCAGGCCATGGCAGCCACGCGTGGCGGCGGCTCGGTGACGACGGCATCGTGCTCGGCATCGCGCACGCCAAGGCGCCGCTGCAAGGCGGGGCTGGTGGTCGTGTACTGCAGGTTCACCTTGTCGCCGGGGTGCAGGTGCGCGTGCACGGCGAACGCGCACAGCGCGCTCTCATGGAAGCCCGACAGGATCAGCTTCTTCTTGCCCGGGTAGGTGTTGATGTCGCCCACCGCGAAGATGCCGGGCACCGAGGTCTGGAAGGTCGCCGGGTCCACCGCCAGCTGCTGGCGCTCCAGCGCCAGCCCCCATTCGGCGATCGGTCCCAGCGCCGGGTGCAGGCCCCAGAACACCAGCAGGTGCGAGGCCTCGATGCGCTGGACCATGCCGCTGCGGGTGCGCACGCGTACCTGTGCCAGCGCGTCGCCGATCGTCTCCACGCCGACGATGTCGCCCTCGCAGAATTGCATGCACCCTTCGTCGCACAGTGCCTGCATGTGCGCCACGCTGGCCGGCGCCGCGCGGAACGTCGACGAGCGGTGCACCAGCACCACGCTGCGCGCGCTCTCGACCAGGGCCAGCACCCAGTCCAGCGCCGCATCGCCACCGCCGGCGATCACGATGTCCTGATCGTCGAACAGCGCCGGCTGCGTCACCTTGTAGTGCAGCGTGCGGCCCACCAGCGGCGCGGCTTCCGGCAGGTCGAGCGTGCGTGGCGCGAACGCGCCCAGGCCGCCGGCGATGATCACCGCGCCCGCGTCGAAGGCCAGGCCGCCACTGGTCTGCAGGTGAAAGCGGCCGTTGTCCATGCGCTGCAGCGAGGTAACGGTATGGCCCAGGTGGAACTGTGGCGCGAACGGCCGGATCTGCTGCTGCAGCCGCGCGATCAACTCGCGCCCGCTGCATGCCGGCACGGCCGGGATGTCGTAGATCGGCTTGTCCGGATACAGCTCGATGCATTGGCCGCCGGCATGCGGCACTGAATCGATCACGTGCGCGCCGAGCCCGAGCAGGCCCAGCTCAAAAACCTGGAACAGGCCGACCGGGCCTGCGCCGACGATGACAGTGTCGCAGCTGATCATGGATCGCGCCCGCTTGTGGACAGGGCGGATCATGCGCGTGCGCCACGCCATGACGTTTGACCGTGGTCAACTTCGCCCGGGTGGCCCATGCGGTCGAATGTCACGCCGGCATTGACGCATGCCGTGCGACGGGTGCATCTGCAATCAGGCGAGTTCCGGCGGCGCAGGGCGCTGCCGTATGCCGCCGGTTACCTCAACCCAGCCGCACCCACGCCCGCACCGGAAATGTGCCCATGCCCGCCATGCGCATCGGCACGGCAGAGAAGCGCAGGTTCTCCGCGGGCAGCGCGGCGAGTGAGGCGAGGTTCTCGACGATCGGGATGCCGGCGGCCAGCAGGATCGAGTGCGCCGGGCGCCGCGGGTCGCCGGTGTCGTCGATGTTGAGCGCGTCGATGCCGACCAGCGCCGCGCCGTGATCGCGCAGATACTCGGCGCCGTCGCGGCTGAGGAAGGGCTGCGCCTGCAGGTAAGCGGGCGTGCCCCAGTGGGCGGCCCAGCCGGTGTCGAGCAGTACGGCGCGACCGCGCACGTCCAGTGCCGCGAGCGCGGTGCGGTCGATGCTGCGCCCGCGCATGCCCTGCAGGTGGATGACCACCGCGTCCACGTCGGCGATGTCGGCGAGCGGCAGCCGAGCCACGTCGATGGCGCCGGGGTAGCGGTGGGACGGTGCGTCGATCGCAGTGCCGGAGTTGGCCACCATGTCGATCCGCGCGATCTGGAATGTCACGCCCTCGGCGTAGCGGCCGACGCTGGCCTGGTGGCTGAGATGGTCCGATACGCGGGGCGCGGGCAGGCCGGGGTAGACCTCCTCGCCACTGTGCACGACGTGGGCGAGGTCGATCAGGTCCGCGCGGGCGGCGCTGCCCGGCGCGGCTTGCGGCTGGCGTTTGTGGCGTTCGCGGATGATCGTCTTGTTGAGGATGCGCACGGCGCCGACCATCAGCAGCCGCATGTCGCGCACGATGTAGTCGGCCAGCGCCTGGTCATCGATGTCGTCGCCGTCGATGTCGAGCCGGAAGCCCTGGCCCTGGATGCCGCCGCCGTTGGAGAAGTCGACTTCGAAGTCGAAACAGGCGCGGTATTCTCCGGTGGATCGACTCATGTGGTTTGCTCCGGTCTCGCCTACATTCTCCCGTGTTCCAGCGGTCGCTGGCGATGCATCAGGGCCCACTCGGCGTGCTCGGCCAGGGCGGCCTCGCCCAGCGCGTGGAGAATGACGCGTTGCTCAGTGGCGCTGCTGGTTCGGGCCAGCGCCTTGCGCGCCTCGTCGAATATGCGTTGCATGAAGCGGTATTGCTTGATGAGTTCCTTGTCGGCCTTCTTGAACGCATAAGCCTCGCGCACGGCGGCGAGGATCGACAGCACGCCCATGATGACCACCAGCGCGTTCTTGGTATCGGCGGCCAGACGGTGTGCGAGCGCCGCCAGCACGATGCTGATGCCGATGCCGGCAAGCAGGCTGGCGAAGCCCAGCATTTCGGTGAAGCGATGCTGGCGGGTGCGCTGCGCGGCCTTGCTGCGGAAGTAGTCCACCTGGCCACCATGTGCCTCGTCGCCGACCCATTCGCTGATGACCTCGCGCAACTCGCTCTCCGGGTTGCCGCTGCCCGGCACGCGGTTGAGTGCAGCGCTGCGCATCACGTTGCGCGTCCAGCCAAGCTCGATGTCCTGTTTCTGCATGAAGCTGTCCTGTGCAAACTCCGGGTCGCCGGTGAGCGAGATCCCGGCGCGGCGCCAGTAGCCTTGCACGCGCAAACCCTCCGCCAATGCCCGGTAATCCAGGTATTTGCGATGCCAGCCGCGGCGCCGCGCGAGCGTGGCCACCCATACGCCGCCGGCGAACAGCAGCAGGAATACGTAGATGAAGTCGTCCTGGTCGGGCAGGTTGTCGTAGATCGTGAAGGCGATGGCCATGACTGCCGCCAGCGTGTAGAGGGTCCGCATCGCCAGCAGCACGCGCTGGCGGAAGTGCACCGCCAGCCAGTCCGCCGCGCGAAACAGCGCCGCCTCCGGTCGCGCCAGCGTCGCGGTGTCGCTCGATACCTTATCGGTAGCGGCGCTGCCGTGGATCTCGCTGCGGTATTTCAGGCAATCCGCGTCGAACTCGGCCATGCGCGCGAAAGTCTGGTGGAACATCGCAGGCATCGGCACGTCGGGCGATGAAACTTCGGTCTGCGTGCGCCACAGCAGCTGCCCTGGCTGCAGTGGCGGGAGCGGCGCGCCGTCGTCGGTATCGCGCGAGCAGACGATCTGGCAGACCAGCCGCTCGTCGCCGCTGCCCAGCAGGTGATGACGGCCGCCGCGGCGGCGCTCGGTCAGGCCCGGCATCACGCCACTGAGGAAAAACTCCGCCACCTGGGCAGTACCGCCGAGCCTGGTCGACGTCTTGCCGTCCCAGATCGCCAGCAACAGATGGCAGTGCCGTGCGATGAACACGCCGGCCCGTCCGTACTGCCGGTCGCGCTGGGGGCCAGGGCTGCCGATGCCGCGGGAGGTGCTGTCCGGCAGCAGCGGCAGCTCGATCACCCGGGCACGCGCGGCGAGTGCATCGAAACGGTCGCGGGTAGCCGCGTGGTGGAAGTCTTCGACATAGAGTTCGCGCGGCAACGGCAGCGGCGCAATCAGTTGCGCGCCTGCCGCCAGGGCTTCCCCGGCCACCAGTTGATCGCCCCCCTCGGCCAGCGCCGACGACACCACCAGCGGCAGGTTCGGGAAGTCGCGTTGCAATTGCGTGAGGAATTCCCGCACGCGGCGCCGGATCGTTTCCACCTCGTGGTCGGGGATGTTGCGGTGGCTGGTCACGCCGATCACCAGCGGTACGGTGGTCGGCGCGAGGGGGTGGTGTTGATCTTCCATGCGAAGCGTAGGGTTCGTGTCAGAGGTTCTTGATTTTCGGATTGGTCATCGTGCTCGGCGACAACTCGCCGAGCTGTTCGACCGCCGAGTCCTGACCGGAATCGCGGTTGCTTGCCTGGTCTGGTTCGTTCGGCGTCGGCTCGGTCGGGGCGTTCTGGTTATCGTTGCTGTTCCTGGGCATGGTGGTCTCCGGTTTGGTCGAGTGTGATGCCGCTTTTCGGATCGACCTGTGCTGGTGATCATCGCAGAGGCATGAAACCCGCCCTCTTGATTGGCAAGTCGACAAATATCCAACGTCGTGGATTCAAGTCGGGAGTCCGTCGAGAGCTGGCCCAGCCTCGCTTGTGGCTTACATGTTCTTTATCGTGGGATTGTTGGAGACAAGAATGGGTGACGTCGATGTCGTCGAATAGTCCTGATTGTTGACCCTGATTTTCAGGAAATAGGTCCACGATCCAGCCGTGCTGGAACTGTTGTTGGTGTCGCTGATGCTCAGGCTCTTGTTGTTCGGGCCGTAGTCTGGTGGTCCGAAAATGCCGGCCGGATCGGGTGTTTGATTGGGCAGGAAGTGAAAATCGACGAAAGAGCCTGTGGCGGCATTGTCTTCCAATTGCCAACTGATGGTCTGGGAGTTGGGACTCTGGCTGACGTGATTCGCGCCGTTGTTCTGGTCGATATCGACGGAAATCGGCGTGGTTGTGGTCAATTTGACTTTCAGGATGTTTGGCATGATCGGCTCCTGGATGGAATGTAGCGAGCGTTCGGCTTGGCTGTCGGGTTACTGCGCCTCCTTGGCGTGAGCCAGTGATTTCGTATGGCTTATGGGGTTGGTTGAGGACATGAGCCGTTCTTTCTGAAATGCCGGATTGACCGGGTAGGCGATGCGCGCGCGGCGCAGGATCGGGAGTAGCGCCGGATCCCGATAGCCCGTGTTCCAAAGGCGCTGGATTGACGGCGTGGCTTCGGCGACTTTCTGCAGACCGAGGAGTGCCTCGACTCGCAACGCGAGCAGGCGCGGGTCACCGTCGCCGCTGTTCACGGCCCGTGTTGCTTCCACCGCGGCGGCACGCAGCTGCTGTGCCGATTGCTTGTCGCTGCTTGCGTCGGCGAGCAGCAGGTTTGCCGTTACCGTACTCAGCAGCAGGCTGCGGTCATCCGGCTGCTTGGTCAATAGCGGCTTGAGCACGCTCAATGCGGCCTGCACCTGGGCCTGGGCCGTGGCTACTTTCCCGCTGGCCAGTGATTCGGCGGCCTGCTCGAGCTGCACTTCGGCGCCATACTGCTTCCAGCTGGCGTTGGCTGGATCCAGCTGGATCAGCCTGGAAAAAATGCTCAGCGACTGGTCCGTCAATGCTTTCGCCGCCGGCAGATCTCCGTTCAAGCGCTTCAGTCGGCTCAATTGCGAGCGATAGAACGCCGAATCCAGTTGAAAACTGGTTTGCTTGGGGTCGATCTGAACCAACTGGGCAGCGATGCCGATCGCCTGCTGCAGGTCGCGGATGCCGTTATCGACGTCGCCACTCATGGCAAGCGTGCGTCCGAGGATGGCGCGCACTCGCAGCACATTCTCCCGCTGGGAGTTGTTGCGGGGATCACTCGCCAGCAAGCGGGTCTCAATGGCATCGTCAGCCCGGTATTCGGCGATGGCTTCGGCCAGATCGCCACGCTGCAAGGCCAGCTTGCCGAGATTGTTGTGGGCATCCCCCAGCGCGGACACCCAGTCGGACTTGTCCGGATTGGCGGCGACCAGCTCGCTGGACAGTTCCAGTGTTTTTCGATACGCGATGGCGGCGGCATCCGGTTGTCCGCGCGCTTCCAGGACGTGGCCGATATTGTTTTCAGTGGTTTGCCGTTCGAATTTCAGCGACAAGTCGTGACTGGAGTGCGATTGCGCCAGCAGCAGTGCCTTGCGCGCCGATTCGAAATGGCGCAGAGCGGCATCCAGATTGCCCTGGGTCCATTCGTTCATCCCCATGTAGGACAAGACGCGCGCGTAGGCCGTTTGACGAGCCACGTCCGCCGGAGCGGCGGCGGCCAGCCGCGAAGAGAGTTGGGCGGAGGCCTGAAACGAATCCAGCGCTGCCGCGAGATGTCCTTGGTCCATGCGCACGGAACCAATTTTTTCCAGGGCCTTGGCGCGTTGTTCAAGCACTTCATCGGTGACGTCGGAAGTGGGCAATGAAGCGAAGTACGCCATGGCGTGGTCGTCGACGCTTTGCATGATGTCGAGGCGCGCCACTTCCCCGAGCTTGTTGTTCAAGTCGCCAAGCATGAAGTTGACCAGCGTTTCGGCCTGCTTCTGCCGGCGCTGCGCGGCCTGGCTGGCTTCCACCGCGGCGTGGCGCGAAACGATGGCGAGGATCGCCAGCGTAGTGGTCACGGCCATCACGGTCACCGCCAGGGCCGCCACCATCGTCATCCGTCGCGCACGTCGCCGCAGCTCGCGCTGCTTGAGCATGTCGAAGCCCACGCCAAGCATCCCGGCGATCAGTTTCAGCTTGGCGTTCGCCTTGCCGTCCTTGTCCGGGCGGGCGTCGGCAGCGATCGGTTCGGCACGGTGCGTGCCGAGCTGGCCCGCGGCGTCGAGCTCGAAGCGCAGCGCGGGGGCGAAACATTCCTCCGCCTCGCGGCCGGGCAGGTTGCTGGCGTTCGGCTCGCCGTCCACGATCAGGCAGAAGATCCGCTCGTTGCGGCCGAGCCGTTTGTAGGCGAGCACTTCATCCTGCACCCAGGGCGACGCTGCCGAGCGCGGCGAGCAGATCACGATCAGGTTGGCCGACTGCGCCAGTGCCTCGTTGACCTTGCGGCCGAGATCATGCGCGCTGGCCAGCTCGTCGCGGTCGCGGAAGATCGGCGCGAGGCGCTTCGGGACGACTCCGGCCGCGGTGGCCTGGCCGACCAGGCGTTTCGGCACCGCATAGGTTTCCAGCGCCTTGTGGAGCCAGTCGGCCCAGGTCTTGTCCTGGTGGCTGTAGCTGATGAAGGCGCGATACCGGAACGCGGGTGCAACTGGGTCCTGCGTCATGACATGCGGCACTCCCGTGCCCGTCATGCAGTCCCTTGCCGGGAAATTCTCCGCGTCGAAACGGCCGGCGGCAGGTCAGTCACTGCCGTGTCGGTGGTCTGTGCGTTGGCGCAAGATAGCACCAAATTATGTGAACTGCGTCACGCTTTTGGGCGCCCCGCGATGCATGACGAGGCGGCAGAAGGCATGCCGCCCAACGGCGGTAACGCGCCGGGCCCGCGAGGTCCGGGCACCCATGAATGCACGGTCGTGGTCAGCCGGCTCCAGGTCGCAGCGTCAGCGTGTGCATGGTCTGCCCGGGCAGCAGCGGCGTCGGGCGGCCCTCGACCCAGTCCTCGTGGCCGGCGCCGAAGAACGGCGACAGCGGGTTGTCGCTCTGGCCGCCGGGCATTTCCAGGATGCCGTGATCCTCGTGGCCGGGGGAGACGTCGAGCCGTTCGGAAGCGCCGAAGCCCGGCGCCGCCACGCGCGGCATGTCGTGGTCGCCGGGCAGCGGCTGGTCGGGCATGTCGATGAAGCGCGCCAGCCACGCGGGCAACGCGGCGGCCAGCGGGTGCCTGATGTCGCTGCGGTTGATCTCGCCCCAGTTGCGCGCGGCGAGGCCGCCGGGTTGCGGATCGAGCCGCTGCGCCACCTGGAGTGCGGCATCGGTGAGCAGGGCGTGCCAGTCGGGGTACTTCGGATCAAGCAGCCAGTCGGGTCGCGCCTGGATCAGCATCCACACCGCCGCTTCCGGGTTGTGCTCGTGAGGCCAGCGGAAATCGGCGTGGCGTTGTTTCACCCGCGCGACGAACGGCGCCAGCACGGCCTGGCTGACCTGCGCGCGGAAGGTGCGCACCAACCGGTAGTCGACGCTGTCGACGGCGGCACGACCGTCCCAGTGGCGGGTGAGCTGGTACATCTGCTGCAACGCCGGGTCCTGGCTGTTGGCCAGCGTGCGCTGCAGCAGGGCCTGCCAGCGGGTGAGGAACACCGCGCGGTTGTCGAGCTGGATGTCGAGCAGGTCGCCGGGGGTGAAGCTGGCGCGCGCGTGCAGGTCGTCGCGGATCTGCTGCGCGCGCGCGCCGAGATCGTGCCCCCCGTTGCCGAGCAGAGCCAGGTCCGCGCCGTCGACGGTGCGGTTGTTGGCGGTCCACAACCGACCGTCGGCGGGGTTCTCGATGCGCGGGTATTGCGCCGGCGCGGCCCAGCCCTGCCAGCCGCTGCCGGACGCGGACCAGTCCGACGGGAGCAGCGGGTCGATGCCCGCGCGCAGCGGGACGCCGTTGCCGGCGATGGTCCAGCCGATATTGCCGCCGCTGTCGGCCACCAGCAGGTTCTGCGGCGGCATGCCCACGGTGGGCGCGAGCCGCAGCGCGTCGGCCACGGTCGCCACCTGTTCCATCCGCAGCAGGCCGAGGTTGTAGCTGCGCGGCTGCTGCGCGATCCAGGCCAGCGCCAGCGGCGTGCCGTCGGTGTCGGTGGCCATGAGCGGGCCCCAGCGGGTGTCCTCCACTTTCAGGATGGTGTCGGGCCGGCCCTTGACCTGGATGTGTTCGTCGTGGGTTTCGATCTTGGCCCAGCCGTCGGGCACCTTGTAACGCGTCGGGTCGGCTGGGTCGCGCTGCACGCGCACCCAGTCGGCCCAGTCGCCGTAGCTGTTGGTGAAGCCCCAGGCGACCTGGCCGTTGGAGCCGGCGATGATCGCCGGCGTGCCGGGCAGGCTGACGCCGTTGACGTCGCGCCGGCCGTGCGGCGCGCCGGCGTCGGGATAGCGCAGGCGCGTGCGGAACCAGATGTTGGGCACGCGCAGGGCCAGGTGCATGTCGTTGGCCAGCATCGCCGCGCCGTTGCCGGTGAGCCGGCCGGCCACGGCGAAGTTGTTGCTTCCCGGGCGCGCCGCATCCAGCGCCGGCGCCAGCGCGGCGGCCAAGCCTACGGTCGCCGCGCTGGCCGGCAACTGGCGCAGGTCCAGCACGTCCGCACCGGGCACCACCGGCGTGCGCGACAGGCGCCCGCGCAGCGGCGCCTCCCAGTCGGGATCAGGTGCGAGCAGGAAATCCACCAGCGACGCCGGCAGCACGTCGCGCATCTGCGCGATGTGCAGCTCGCGCTCGTTGCGGCCGCCGCCATTGAGGTCCAGGTACATCGACGCGATGACCAGCGCACTGTCCTGCGGCCGCCATGCCTGCGGCTGGCTGCCCAGCAGCAGGTATTCCCATGGCCGCACGCGCAGGTCGGCCAGCCCCGCGTTGACGCCGGCGGCATAGCGGCGCAGCACATCCTTCTGCGCCGGCGACATCGCCGCCCATGCCGCGTCGACCACCGCGCGCAGGCGGTGGCGCCGATGGTCGAGATCCATCGGCAGCGCCGCCGGCCCGACCAGCGCGGCCAGCTCGCCGGCGCTCGCGCGGCGCATCAAATCCATCTGGAAGAAGCGCTCCTGCGCGTGCACGTAGCCCATCGCCCAAGTGAGGTCTGCGCGGTTGCCGCCGTCGATGGTGACCGTGCCCAGCGCGTCGCGGCTGATCGTCACCGGCGCCTGCAGCGCCGCCACCGCGCGCGTGCCGTCGAGTCGCGCACGGCTGCCGGCAAGCAGCCACCACGCCGCGGCGAAGGCGACCAGCAGCAAGGCCAGCAGGCTGAGCAGGACGGCACGCGCGATGCGCCAGCGGCGTGCCGTCATGGGCGTGTCGCCGTGAGGGTGATTGCTGGTGTTCAAGGCTTGGCGAACACGGCAAAGATGCCGGCATACGGCTTGACCATGAACGCCGGCGCACCGGCGTAGCCGGCGCCATCCACGTAGAGCTGCGAGATGCTGCCGTCCAGGTACAGGGCATCGCGGCAATGCAGCTTGTCGCGGAACAGCCGTCCAAACGTGTGGAAGTTCACCGGCGCCTCGCTCACCGCGAACACCACCTCGTGCGGCGATGGCGCGCACACGCCGCTGCGCCACTTGAGGCTGGCCGAGTCGTCGATGAACTGCTCGTTGAGCGTGCCGTCGATCAGCAGCATCGGGCCGGACTGGGTCGCCGCCTGCACCGCCTTGCCGTCGGCCTTGAACGCCTCACTGGTGCGCACCGCGGCATGGCCGTCCGGGTAGATCGCGAACACGCCGTTGGGCAGCAGCGAGAAATTGCCCGAGGCCGGGTTGCCGTGGGCCAGGTTCAGCGGCACCAGCGTCTTGCCGCCTTCCACGTACAGCCCCAGCGGGGCGAACTTGTGGTCGTAGATGCCCGCGTTGGCCGCGAACAGCAACCGCCGGCCGTGCGCCTCGCCCCACTGGCGCAGGCTCTCGACGCTGCCGAACGGCTGGCCGTCCTGAGGATTGCGCCAGTGCAGGCCCAACTGCTCACGTTTGAGGTTGATGTGCACGACCCGATACTGCTGCCCGGCGAAGGCCACCTCGTCGCTGTCCAGCGCCTGCGCCTTCGACGTGCAGCCGGGCAGGGCGAGCAGCAGGCCGAGCAGTGCCGCGGCCTGCATCCGGCGGCGGCGGCTTCGGGCGGTCGGGTGGCGCGGGATGCGAAAGATCATCCGCTGATGGTCGCGGTGCGGCGGCGATCGCGCAACCCCGCATGCGCGGGAGCTTTTCCCGCCGTGGGTTCAGCGCGTTGCCGTTCGCCGCTAAACTCGGGTTTTTGCCGCGAGAGCGCGATGCCCTACACGCCGATCGTCGCCACCCTGGGTTACGTGTTGTCGCCGGATCGGCAGCAGGTGTTGATGATCCACCGCAACACGCGGCCGGATGACCAGCACCTGGGCAAATACAACGGGCTCGGCGGCAAGATGGAGCCGGGCGAGGACATCGCCAGTTGCATGCGGCGCGAGATTCGCGAGGAGGCCGCCATCGAGTGCGAGTCGATGCGCCTGCGCGGCACGCTGAACTGGCCGGGCTTCGGCAAGCACGGCGAGGACTGGCTGGGCTTCATCTTCCTGATCGACGCCTGGCGCGGCACGCCGCTGCAGGCCAATCACGAGGGCACGCTGGAATGGGTCGCGCGCGAGCGGCTGATGGAGCTGCCGATGTGGGAGGGCGATCGCCACTTCCTGCCGCTGGTGTTCGACGACGACCCGCGGCCGTTCCACGGCGTGATGCCGTACAAGGACGGCCGCATGCAATCCTGGTCGTTCAGCCGGTTCTGAAGCGCGCGTAGGGCGGGCACTGCCCGCCGACTCTCGCCGGTGGCGCGACGTCTACGCCACGTCGGCCAGCCACGCCTGGCTGGAGAACCGCTCGCGCGCCAGCGTCTCGGCGCGGGCCAGTTCGTCGGGGCGCAGGACGTCGTCGGTGAGGCCGTGGCGCTGGCGGAAGGTGTCGATCATGCGCGCGATTACAGCCTCGCGCGGCAGGCCGGTCTGGCTGCGCAGCGGATCGACACGCTTGGCTGCGCTGGTGGTGCCCTTGTCGGAGAGCTTCTCGCGGCCGATGCGCAGCACGTCGAGCATCTTCGCCGCGTCGATGTCGTAGGCCATGGTGACGTGGTGCAGCACCGCGCCGCCGCGGTGCGCCTGCGCCGCGCCGGCGATCTTGCCGCCGGCGGAGGTGATGTCGTTGAGCGGCTGGTACCAGGCCTTGATGCCCAGCGTGCCCAGCGCCTCGATCACCCATTCGTCCATGTACGCATACGCCTGCTGGAACGACAGCCCCTTGATCAGCGACAGCGGCGCGCAGATCGAATAGGTGATGGTGTTGCCCGGCTCGATGAACATCGCGCCGCCGCCGGAAATGCGCCGCACCACCTCGATGCCGTGGCGCTGCGCGGCCTCCATGTCGACCTCGTTGCGCAGCGACTGGAAGCGGCCGATGACCACCGCCGAGGAGGCCCATTCCCAGATGCGCAGCGTGGGCGGGCGGTGGCCGGCACCGACCTCGTGCACCAGCACGTCGTCCAGCGCCATGTGCAGGCTGGGGGATTGCGGCAGCGTGTGGATCAGTTGCCAGTCGTGGTCACGCCATTCGCTGCGCATCATGCGGTGTCTCCATCCAGGGCGCGGCGCACCGCGATCGCGATCGCCTGCGCCGAAAGGCCGTACATCATCACGTCATGGGCAAGGCCGTGCTCGATGGCTGCGGCGAGCTCGGTCTCGCCGGCGTTCCACGGCTGGCCCTCCAGCGCGCGGTTGATCGCTACCAGCGCGCTGTCCGGTTCCAGGAAGAAATCCCCGCTCACCTGCACGTCGGCGAGCCGGTCGTCGCGCACCTGCAGGTCGACCACCACCAGCTTGCCGCCGGGCATCTTGTATTCGCCGTGCATCCATCGTCCTCGTGCCGCCCACTGTCGTGGCGCGCAACGGGGCAATTTTGCCGCGTTCCGGCGGGCAGGGGAAATCCCGCACGGGTTCCCCTGCAGTCCGCCGGACGAACGTGCCGTGGGCCGGTGCCGAGTGCCGCGGCAGGAACCTCAGCGCATCTCCAGCTTGAGCGCCTTGGCGATGGATTCCCACGGCACGTACTTGTAGTTCTGGTTCTCGACCGGCAGCACGTTGCGGCCGTCCTGGGCGATCATCGCACCGTGCTTGAAGCCCGGGCCCAGGTTGCGGCTGGTGACCTCCAGCCCGTCGGTTTCGGAAATGCCGTCGATGCCGCGCGCGCCGTCCGCCACCACGGCGAACGAGCCCAGGTAGGCACGGTCGCCGTCGCGGCGGTACACCGCGTAGCTGTTGTTGCCCTGGCTGGACACCACGATGTAGCCGCGGCCGCCGCCCAGGTCGTAGATGCCCACGCCTTCGAGGTCGTCCTTGATCGCCTTGTTGTCGGCCACGCGGTCGACCGCGGTCATCGCGTCGCCGCCGTCGGGCTCGGCGCTCATCCGCCACAGCGCCACGTCCTCCTCGCCCACGTAGAGCACGCCGGATTCGTCGTCGGCCACGCAGCCCTCGGCCTGGCTGGCGAGGTGGAACTCGCGCACCTGCGCGATGCGCACGCGGCCGTTGCCGGCGTCGAGCAGCTCCCACTGGCGCATCAGGCCGTCGCCGGTGTTGACGAAGACGTAGGTCTTGGCGGTCTTCGCGCTGCGGTACATGCACAGGCCGTACGGGTCGGCCATGCCGGTGTCCTGGACGCCGTCTGCGACGTCGACCAGCTCGCGCCGGTCCGGATCGAGCCGGTAGATCGCCACGGACTTGTGCGTGCGATCGCTGGCGGTGACCAGGGTGACCTGCTTGCCGCCCAGCGCGAAGCCGTTGCGCAGGTCGGTGTTGTTCATCTTGCCGTCGGCGCGGAACTGCAGCAGCTTGCCCTGCATGTCGTACACGGCCATGCCGGCCTTCTTGTCGGTGGCGACGATGAGGCTTTTCGCCGGGTCGGTCGGATGCGCCCAGATTGCCGGATCGTCCGCGGCATCGCCGTAGCTGGCCACCGGCACGGTTTCCACCAGCGCGGTGACGGTGGGCAGCGGCGGCCGGGCCACGGCGCGCGGGTCCTGCGGCGTACCCGCCGGCAGGTTCAGCGCCTTGGCCACGTCGGCCATCGACACGATCTGGTGGTTGGCGCCGCCATCCTCGTCGCTGACCAGCAGCACGCCGTGCGCGTAGCCCTCCAGCGCGGCGCTGGTGGCGAACAGCGGGCCGGGTTCGGCGACGGCCGTGCCGCTGGCGGCGGTGCCGACCTGGAAGCTGCCGAGATACGTGTCGTGATCGGCGCGGTCGTAGACGTTGATGCGTCCCTCGGCGCTGTCCGCGGCGAGCAGCCATTGGCTGCCCTTGCCGCCGTCGTACAAGGCCACGCCTTCGACCTTCTTGCCGAGGTGGCCCAGCCGCGGCGCATCGACCAGGCGCGCCGACAGGTCGGCTTCCGGGTCGCCGTCGAGATGCCACACGCCCACCGCCTGCTCGGCCACGTAGAGGTTGCCGTGGCGGTCGGCGGTGCACTGCTTGAGCTTGGAGGGCAGGTTGACCCGGCGCACCTGGCGCGCGTCGAGCTTGCCGTCGGCGTTGGCGTAGATCATCTGCTGGTCGACTTCGCCGCCGTCGCCGACCACCACAGCGTAGAGCGCGTCGTCCAGCTCGTATTGGAACAGGCACAGGCCTTCCACGGCGAAGCCGAGCGGGATGGCGCGGGCGCCGGCTTCGACCGGCTTGTCGCCGTCCATGGTGAACAGGCGCAGGCTGTTTTCGGTGGCGTCCAGCGCGGCGACCACCGTGGTCGAGCGGTCTCCCAGCGCGAACCCGTAACTCACGTCGACGCCGGCGGCTTCACCGGCCGCCACCGTGGCCTGGCGCTTGCCGTCCAGGCCGTACACCTCCAGCCCGCCGAGTGCGGCGGTGGCCAGCAGGCGGGCCGGCGCGTCGGGCGTGGCGCCTTCCACCAGCAGCGCGAAATCCGTCTTGCCGCTTTGCGTCGCCTCGCTCTGCGCGTGCGCGCGCACCAGCGTGGGTGCGGGCGTGGCGCCGGCCTCGTGCGCGGCCGGGCTGCAGCCTGCCAGGCCGGCGAGCAGCGCCAGCGATGTCGCGAGTGTGTAACCAAGCCGTGCTTTCATTCCTCGTCTCCTCAGTGCGGGGCGGCGTATGCGGCCAGGGCTTCGTTGCGCGTGGGCCACCATACGACAGCGGAAAGCGTTTTGCACGAAACATTCTAAACGTGTTGCATTTTGGAATGTTTGTTCGTATTCTCGGGCTGCCATCACTTCGCCGCGGGGGCGCAAGTCGGGGGTGGCACATACCTCGGGGGTAGATGATCCATGCACACTTTTCGACGAAATGCGTTGCACGCGGCACTACTGCTGGCCGGTTGCGTGATCGCCACGCCCAGCCTGGGCCTGGCCAACGATGCCGCCGTACCGGCGGGCGCCCAGGCTCAAGGCGAGTCGCAGGGCAACGATGCCCAGGCCGCCACGACGACGGGTGCCCAGAAGGAAAAGGCGGTGGATCTGCAGTCGGTGGTGGTGACCGGCAACATCGGTTACCGCAACCACATCGACGTGCCTGCGCCGGTGCTGGTCTACGATCAGCAGTTCTTCGCCAAGTTCGAGCCGGTCTCGGTGGGCGACCAGCTGCGCCGCGTGCCGGGCATCGCCTTCGTCGGCGACATCGGCGAGTCGGTGGCGCCGGAGATGCGCGGCCTGGGCAACGGCTACACCCAGATCCTGGTCAATGGCCGCAGTGTGCCGGGCATCGGCAACGACCGCTCGGTGGCGGTGGATCGCATCCCGGCCGAGATCATCGACCGCATCGAGATCGTGCGTTCGCCATCCGCCGATTTCGACAGCCAGGGCGTGGGCGGCACCATCAACATCATCCTGAAAGACGGCGCGACCCTGCCGCCGGGCGTGATCGCGCGCATCGGAGAAACGTGGGACAAGAAGACCGGACGGATCCGTCCGAATGCGTCGGTATCCTGGTCCGGCCGCAATGATGCGGACACGGTGTTCTATTCGCTCACCGTCGATGCGCAGAAGCGCTTCAACGAAAAGCACGCGATCCAGGAAGTGGTCGACAGCAGCACGGCCGGCTTTGCCGACGAGGTCGCCGCCCACGGCAACGGGCACAGCCTGCAGAGCTGGGACGACATATCCAGGTCCCGCGCCGCCTCGCGCGAGGAGCAGGGCGATCAGCGCGACTCGAAGGATCTTTCCTTCAATGGCGACGTGACCTTCCGCATGTCCGACAACTCCACCCTGCGACTGGATGCGTTCGCGCTGAAGACCCGCCGCACCGAACACGAGGACACCCGTACCTACGAGGGAGACGGCAGCGTCGGCGGACTGGACCTGGCCAATCCGGAGTTCAAGTACGAGACCACGCCGATCGACGAGGACAGCTACGGCCTGTCAGCCCTGTTCGACACCTCGTTCAACGAGAACACCGATTTCGAGGCCTACCTGGCCCGCAACACCACCAAGGGCAGCGAGGTCAAGCACTACTTCAAGGACACGCCTGACAAGAAGGACAAGATCAAGGGCACCGCGGCCGACGACAAGAACTGGCAAGGCGATACCTCGATCACCCGGCGCATGCCGGACCTGGCCCGTTCCATGGGCATGGATGCCGCCACGCTGAAGGTGGGCGTGCAGCTGAAGAACAAGGACCGCACCTTCACCAGCACGCAGATCTCGGGGTTGAGCAAGTCCAAGCAGAAGGGCACCGATGGCCGCTTCGACTACAAGGAGGATCGCTTCGACACCTTCGCCAAGGTGGATTGGGAGATCAACCCGCGGCTCACGGTGACCACTGGCGTGCGCGGCGAGAAGACCCGCACGACGCAGGACTACATCACCGTCGACACCGAGAACGGCGCTCCGGTGGGGCAAAGCACCGGCCACGCCAGCAGCCATGAATTCATGCTCAACCCGTCCGGGCACCTGCAATGGAAGGTGACTGATCACGACCAGCTGCGCTTCAGCGTGGCGCGAACCGTGCGCCGCCCCAGCGTCGACCAGTTGGTGCCGTCGGTGACGGTCGAGTCGCCTGGCGACTACGACGTGACGATGGGCAACCCGAACCTGAAGATGGAGCGCGCGCTCGGCTTCGACCTCGGCTACGAGCGCACCATCGGCCGCAACGGCGTGATCGGCATGAACCTGTTCCAGCGCAACATCTCCGACCTGATCGGCCTGGTCCGCACCACGCGGCCGGTGACCGACGCGGGCCAGGACCCGGACGACTTCCCCGGCGGCCTGTACACCTACGAGAACCTCGGCAGCGCCAAGGTGCGTGGCGTCGAGTTCGACATGTCGATGCCGCTGAGCTTCCTTGGCATGGATCACACCGGTGTGTTCGGCAACTACACCCGGCTGTTCTCCGAGCGGCTCAATCCGATCACCGACCGCGACACCACCATCGACGACCAGCCCTCCTACGTCTACAACGTGGGCGTGACGCAGGACATCCCGGCGTGGAAGGCGGCGTTCGGCGCCAGCTACCAGAAGCAAGGCCCGGCCTACCAGCACAACTCGCCCGGCGAGATGCAGACGACGACGTACGGAGGCAACCTGGAGATCTTCCTGGAGAAGCGACTCGGCAAGGCGTTCGTGCTGCGCCTGACCGGCAACAACCTGCTCGATTCGTGCAGCCAGCAGCTGGAGCAGGATTTCGCCGGCGACGACGCGGCCGAGATGATGGCCAACAACCGTGCGTACAACGTGGACTTCATGGAGCTCGAGCGCGAATGCTCGTCGCCGCGCTGGTCGCTCACGCTGCGCGCGGTGTTCTGATCGGCGGGCGGCGGACCTGCCCCGGCCGCGTGCCGGAGGCGGCCGCCGCCACGCCAGGCAGTTCCGTCCCCACGGTTCCTGGCGGCGATCCACTCCCCCGGATCGCCGCATTTTTTTTCCACCACCGGCAACATCCGATGCATGTGGAGCAGACCATGTTGCTGAAACGTCCGAACATCCTCTGGCCCGCGCTGGCAGGCATCACCCTGGCCCTGGCCGGGCTGGGCGGCTGCGCGCAATCGCCGCCGGGCGAGCCGGCCGTTGCCGCCAGCGATGCACCGGCCGCCGCATCCGGCACGCTGAAGCTGGAACGCGTGGTGATGCTGATGCGCCACGGCGTGCGCCCGCCGACCAAGCCGCAGGTGACCCCGGAAGGCACCCATCCGCAACCGTGGCCGAGCTGGGACGCCGGCTACGGCGAGCTGACCGGGCATGGTTATGACGCGATCCGCCTGCTCGGCCAATGGGACCGCGGCAACTGGGTCGCCCGCGGCCTGCTGCCGGCCGAGGGTTGCCCGTCGGCGGAGGCGGTGAAGGTGGCTGCCAGCGCCAAGACGCGCACCCAGGACACCGCGCGCGCACTGCTCGAGGGCATGGCGCCGGGCTGCGGCATCCACGTGGCGTACCCGGCCAAGGCCGACGACATCGAGTTCCACCCGTTCTCGACCGGCGCCATGATGCTCGACCGCGGCAAGGCGCTGGCCGCGGTGCAGGCGCTGGTGCCTGCCGGCGGCATGGCCGCCGAGGTCAAGGCGCAGGCGCCGCTGTTCGCCTTGCTCAACCAGGCGATGGGCTGCACGCCGGGGGCGGCCTGCGACATGTCGCGCATGCCGGCAGGCATCGACAACAGCGACGAGGAGCGGCCGAAGGTGGGCGATCCGTTCGGCATCGCCTCCACCGCCAGCCAGACCTTCCTGCTCGAGTACCTGCAGGGCATGCCGATGAAGGACGTGGCCTGGGGCCACCTCACCCGCGAGCAGATCGGCGAGCTGCTGAAGTTCCACGCGCTGAAGTTCCACTACGAGGGGCGCGCGCCCTACGTGGCCGCCCGCGCCGCCTCGCCGCTGGCCGCGCGCATGCTCGGCGCGGTGGAGCACGGCCCGAAGCTCACCGTGCTGGTCGGCCACGACACCAACATCGCGGACCTCGGCGGCATGCTCGACCTGCACTGGCAGGTGCCCGACTACCCGCGCGACGATCCGCCGCCGGGCGGCGCGATCGGCTTCGAGGTGTTGTCCGATGCCGCCGGCAAGCAGTTCGTGCGCGCGTTCTACCGCGCGCAGACCATGGATCAGGTGCGCGAGCTGCAGAAACTCGACGCCGCCAACGCGCCGTCGTACCAGTACCTGCCGATCCCCGGCTGCGCCGAGCGCTGCCCGATCGCGGACTTCGAGCAGATCGTGAGCTCGAAACTGGTCGAGCCGCTGCGCAAGCCCGCGGCGGGTTGACGTTCACGAGAGCGGCGGGCAATGCCCGCCCTACGTGCGCCGCAAACCGTAATCGGGTGGACTTGCCCCCGCGCCTCGCGCAGAGCCGCGCCTCGCTCAGAGCCGCACCGGCGCCCCGCTCCTGATCGACTCGGTGGCCGCCTCGGCCAGCGCCAGCGCCGCGACGCCATCGGCGTAGCCGACCGCGGCGCGCGTGCCGTCGAGCATGTCGGCGAAGTGGTCCATCTCGCGGCGATAGGCTTCGGCGTAGCGGTCGAGGAAAAAGTTCTGCAGCCGGTCGCTGGCCACGCCGGCGTCGCTCCACACTTGGGTGGTGCTTTCCAGCACGTTGTCGGCGCGCACCATGCCTTTGGATGCAAACGCCTCGATGCGCTGGTCGTAGCCGAAGCCGCTGCGGCGGCTGTTGGAGATCACGCAGAGCTTGCCCGAGGCGGTTTTCAGCACGGTGCGCGCGGTATCGACGTCGCCGAGCTCGCCGATCACCGGGTCGACCAGGCAGCTGCCGGCGGCGTAGACCTCGACCGGCTCCTCGCCGAGCAGCCAGCGCGCCATGTCGAAATCGTGGATGGCCATGTCCTTGAACAGGCCGCCGGAGATCGCGACGTAGGAGGGTGGCGGCGGCGAGGGATCGTTCGAGGTGATCTGCAGGCTCTCGATCTGGCCGATGGCGCCGCTGTCCAGGCGCGCCTTCAGCGCCTGGAAATTCGGGTCGAAGCGGCGGTTGAAGGCGAGCAGCATGTTCGCCCGGGCCAGCGCCTTCGCCGCGCCGCGGGCGCGTGCGTAGTCCTGGTCCACCGGCTTCTCGCAGAAAATCGCCTTGCCTGCGGCCGCGGCGCGCAGGCTGTAGTCGAGGTGGGTGTCGGTGGAGCTGGCGATGATCACGCCGCGGATCGAGGCATCGGCCAGCACTGCCTCCAGCGTGGTCACCGCGGTGTTCCATTCGTCGGCCAGCGCCTGCGCGGAGGCCTCGATCGCATCGACCACGCCGGCCAGTTGCAGGCGCGGGTGCAGCGCGGCGTTGCGGGCGTGGATGCGGCCGATGCGGCCGGCGCCGATGAGTGCGACTTTGTGCATGCTCGTGTCTCGCTCAGAGTTTGAAGACTTCGCCGTGCTGCGCGGACCATGCGCAGGCCTCGGCCAGGGTCAGCGCGGCGACGCCGTCGGCGTAGCTGGTGCAAGGCTCGGCGCGGCCGTGCACCACGTCGGCGAAGTGGTCGATCTGCGCGCGATAGGCGTCGCGGTAGCGTTCGGCGAACGCCGGCATGATCGGTGCGCCGTTGCTGCCGGCCTCGGTCAGCGTGTGCACGGTGTCGCGCGCCACGTTGTCGGCGCGGATCATGCCGGTGGCGCCGAACGCCTCGATGCGCTGGTCATAGCCGTAGCCGCTGCGGCGCGTGTTGGAGATCACGCACAGCCGCCCGCTGGCGGTCTTCAGCACGCAGCGCGCGGTGTCGACGTCGCCCTGGCGGCCGATCTCCGGGTCCACCAGGCAGCTGGCGGTGGCGTACACCTCGACCGGGTCCTCGCCCATCAGCCAGCGCGCCATGTCCAGGTCGTGGATGGTGAAGTCCTTGAACAGCCCGCCGCTGGTGGGGATGAAACCCGGTGGCGGGGCAGCGGGGTCGTGGTTGACCAGGTGCAGGGTTTCCAGCTTGCCGATCACGCCGGCATCCAGCTGCTGCTTGAGGCGGGCGAACTGCGGGTCGAAGCGGCGGTTGAAGCCGAGCAGGAAGCGCGCCTTCCCGAAGCGCGGCTGGGCGGCGCGCACCTTCTGCAGGTCCAGGTCGATCGGCTTCTCGCAGAACACCGCCTTGCCCGCCTCGACCGCGGCCAGCGCATGGCCCAGGTGCTGGTCGGTGGTGCTGCAGATCAGCACGCCGCCGATCGCCGGATCGGCCAGCGCCTGTTCCAGCGAGGCCATGCTGGCGCCGTGGGCACGGGCGAAGGCGGCTGCCTCGGCGCGCGGGTCGACCACGTATTTCAGGCGCAGGCCGGGTTGCCGGGCCGCGTTCGGGCCATGCACATGGCCCATGCGGCCGGCGCCGATCAAGGCAACGTCGATGCTGTCCAAGAGTAAACTCCCCACGCCGTTCGCGTTCAAGAAATGGAACTGATATTCCGTTTCAAAGTGTAATAGAATTTCCAGAAAGTTGTGCAATATTTCATCCGGCGCCCGCAGGGCGCAAGCACGAAGGAATCCCCATGGTCGAAATGGACGTGCCGCCCACCACCGCGGACGAATTGCGTACCGCCATCCTCGATCGCTACGAATCCCTCAGCAAACGCCTGCAGCAGATCGCCCGCTACGTGCTCGACGAGCCGAACGCGGTAGCGCTGGAGACGCTGGCCGTGCTGGCCGAGCGCTGCAACGTGCAGCCGTCGGCGATCGTGCGCTTCGCCAAGTCGTTCGGTTTCGACGGCGCCTCGCAGATGCAGCGGCTGTTCCGCGACGGGCTGCTCTCGGGCAACGCCGCGCTGGGCTACGGCGAGCGCGTGCGCCAGTTCAGCCAGAGCGTGGACGGCAAGTCGGTCGCCGACCCGGCCCAGGTGCTGGCCGAGTTCGTCGAGGGCAACGTGCTGGCCCTGCACAACCTGGCCGACGCGGTCGGCAGCCGCAACCTGGCCGCCGCGGTCAAGCTGATCGGCGAGGCCGAGACCGTCTACGTGGCCGGCTTCCGCCGCTCGTTCCCGGTGGCGGCCTACTTGGCCTATTCGCTGCACCAGGTGGACAAGAAGACCGTGTTCATCGACAGCATCGGCGGCATGACCCGGCAGCAGATCCACGCGATCACCCGCCGCGACCTGCTGATCGCGGTGAGCTACCACCCGTATGCGGAGGAGGCGGTGCAGCTGATCGAGGCGGCCTCCGAGCAGAACTGCAAGGTGCTGTCGATCAGCGACAGCCTGGTCAGCCCGGTGGCCAAGCCGGCGACCGTGGTGCTGCAGGTGCGCGAGGCGGAGATCCGCAAGTTCCGCTCGCTGTCGGCCTCGATGTGCCTGGCCCAGGCGCTGGTGATCGGCTATGCATTCGCCAGCAACGCGCCCAAGCGCAACAGCTCGAAGCTGCCCGTGCGCAAGCCGGCCAAAAAATGAAACGTATGTTGCTATTTCTTGGAAAATGGAATATATATTACGTGCACTCGGCGCGGTGGGCGCCGGGTACCCGTGAGAGAAGTGCATATGGAAGGGGCGCGGCGCCAGCTTGACCTGATCACCATCGGGCGGTCCTGCATCGATCTGTATGGCGAACAGACCGGGGGGCGGCTCGAGGACATGATGTCGTTCGCCAAGTACGTGGGCGGCAGCCCCACCAACACCGCCATCGGCGCCGCCCGGCTGGGCCTGCGCAGCGGCCTGGTCAGCCGGGTGGGTGCCGACCACTTCGGTCGTTTCATCCGCGAGCAGCTGGTGCGCGAGGGCGTCGCCACCGACGGCCTGGTCACCGACCGCGCGCGACTGACCGCGCTGGTCTTCCTCGGCATCCGCGACCCGGACACCTTTCCGCTGATCTTCTACCGCGAGAACTGCGCCGACATGGCGCTGTCGGTGGGCGACATCGACATCGACTTGCTGCAGTCGGCCGGCGCGGTGCTGATCAACGGCACGCACCTGTCGCAGCCGAACGTGTTCGAGGCCTCGGTGCACGCCTGCGAGCTCGCCCGCGCGGCGGGTGCGCGGGTGGTGTTCGACATCGACTACCGCCCGGTGCTGTGGGGGCTCACCGGCCGCGACATGGGCGAGAACCGCTTCGTCGCCGACGCCGCTGTCACCGCGCGGCTGCAGGAGGTGCTGCCGCTGTGCGACCTGATCGTGGGCACCGAGGAGGAGATCCACATCCTCGGCGGCAGCACCGACACGGTCGAAGCCTTGCGCGCGATCCGCGACAAGACCGCTGCGCTGCTGGTGTGCAAGCGCGGCGCGCTCGGTTGCTCGGCCTTCCCCGACGCCATTCCCGACAGCCTCGACGGCGGTGTGGTCGGCCGCGGCTTCAAGGTCGAGGTGTTCAACGTGCTCGGCGCCGGCGATGCCTTCATGGCCGGCTTCCTGCGCGGCTGGCTGCGCGACGAGCCGCTGGCAACCTGCTGCGAGTACGGCAACGCCTGCGGCGCCATCGTGGTGTCGCGCCACGGCTGCGCCCCGGCGATGCCGACCTGGGACGAACTGCAGTGGTTCCTCGGCGACCATGGGCGGCCGTTCCGCCTGCGCGACGACACTGTGCTGGAGGACCTGCACTGGTCGACCACCCGCGTGCACGTGCACGAGGACCTGACCGTGCTGGCGATGGACCATCGCAGCCAGTTCGAGGACCTGTGCCGCGAGAGCGGCGCCGACCCCTCGCGCATCGCCGCGTTCAAGGCGCTGGCGCTCAAGGCGGTGGACCGGCTGGCGCAGGGCGACGACCGTTTCGGCGTGCTGCTGGACGGCCGCTACGGCATGCGCGGGCTGGAGGCCGCGGCCGACCATCCCTACTGGATCGGCCGCCCGATCGAGTGGCCCGGGTCGCGCCCGCTGGCGTTCGAGAGCTCCGCCGACGTGGCCACCGAACTGGCCACCTGGCCGCGCAACCACGTGGTCAAGTGCCTCGCGTTCTATCACCCGGACGACCCGCAGGAACTGCGCGAGCGCCAGGAGCGGCAACTGCTGCGGCTGCAGGATGCCTGCCGCAAGACCCGCCACGAACTGCTGGTGGAGATCATCGCCTCCCGCCACGGCGCGGTCGACGCGCACACCACCGCGCGCGCGATCCGGCGCCTCTATGATCGGGGCATGAAACCGGATTGGTGGAAGCTCGAACCGGCGGCCGACCTTGCCACCTGGGCGAACATCGAAAGCGCCATCCGCAGCCACGATCCGCGCTGCCGCGGCGTGCTGATGCTGGGCCTGCAGGCGCCCAGCGACGAGCTGGTGGCCTCGTTCCGCATCGCCGCGGCCAGCCCCATCGTCAAGGGCTTCGCGGTGGGCCGCACGATCTTCGCCGACGCCGCGGCGCGCTGGCTGGCCGGCAGCATCGACGACGAGACGGCGATCGCCGACCTGTGCGGGCGTTTCGCCGTGCTGGTCGACGCCTGGCGCGAGGCACGCGCGGCGGCGCAATTTCCACGCGAGGCGGTGTGAGATGGCGACCGTGCGACTCACCGCCGCGCAGGCCACCGTCCGCTGGCTGATGGCGCAATACGTGCGCGTCGGCGGCGAGGAGCTGCCGTACTTCGCCGGCGCCTGGGCGATCTTCGGGCACGGCAACGTGGCCGGCCTGGGCGAGGCGCTGCAGGCCGTGCACGAGCGCTTTCCCACCTGGCGTGCGCACAACGAGCAGGGCATGGCCCACGCGGCGATCGCCTACGCCAGACAGATGCGCCGCCGCCGCGCGATGGTGTGCACCACCTCGATCGGCCCGGGCGCCACCAACATGGTCACCGCCGCGGCGCTGGCCCACGTCAACCGCCTGCCGGTGCTGCTGCTGCCCGGCGACGTGTTCGCCAGCCGCCAGCCCGACCCGGTGCTGCAGCAGGTGGAGGATTTCGCCGACGGCACGGTCTCGGCCAACGATTGTTTCCGCCCGGTGTCGCGCTACTTCGACCGCATCGTGCGACCCGAACAGATCATGGATGCCTTGCCCAAGGCGCTGGCCACCATGCTCGACCCGGCCAGCTGCGGCCCGGCCACGCTCGGCTTCTGCCAGGACGTGCAGGCCGAGGCGTTCGATTATCCCGAATCGTTCTTCGCGCGCCGGTTGTGGCGCGAGCGCCGCCAGAACGCCGACGCCGGCGAGCTCGATGCGCTGGTCGCCGCGCTGAAGGCGGCAAAACATCCGCTGCTGGTCGCCGGCGGCGGCGTGCTCTACAGCGAGGCGGAAGACGCACTGAAGGCGCTGATCGAAGAGACCGGCCTGGCCGTGGCCGAGACCCAGGCCGGCAAGGGCGCGCTGGCCTGGGATCATCCCCGGGCGCTGGGTTCGGTCGGCGTCACCGGCTCCAGCGCGGCCAACGCCGCCGCCGCACGCGCGGATCTCGTCGTCGGCATCGGCACGCGGCTGGCGGATTTCACCACCGGCTCGCGCAGCCTGTTCGCCAACGCGCGCAAGGCACAGATCAACGTGCAGCCGTTCGATGCACACAAGCACGATGCGCTGGCCGTGGTCGGCGATGCGCGCACGGTGCTGCAGGCGTTGACCGCCGCCCTGGCCGGCTGGCGCGCGCCGGCGATCGCCGCCGATGAAGTAAGGGCCTGGAACACGGCGGTGGACGCCGTCACCGCGGCACCGGCCGCGGCGAATCTGCCCAGCGATGCCCAGGTCATCGGCGCGGTGCAGCGCAGCGTGGACGATGACGCGATCGTGGTGTGCGCGGCCGGCGGCCTGCCCGGCGAGCTGCACAAGCTGTGGCGTACATCGCGCAGCGACGGCTACCACGTCGAGTACGGCTACTCGTGCATGGGCTACGAGATCGCCGGCGGGCTCGGCGTGAAGATGGCCGCGCCTGATCGCGACGTGGTGGTGATGGTCGGCGATGGCAGCTACCTGATGCTCAACTCCGAACTCGCCACCTCGGTGATGCTGGGCCGCAAGTTGATCGTGGTGCTGCTGGACAACCGCGGCTACGGCTGCATCAACCGCCTGCAGCACGCCACCGGCGGCGCTGGCTTCAACAACCTGCTGGCCGATGCCGCGCACGCGGTGCTGCCGCCGATCGACTTCGCCGCCCACGCCGCCAGCTTGGGCGCGCTGTCCGAGCACGTGGACACCATCGCCGAACTGGAATCCGCGATGGCGCGCGCCCGCGCCGCCGACCGCAGCTACGTGGTGGTGATCGACACCGATCCGCTCAAGGCCACCGAGGCCGGCGGCTGGTGGTGGGACGTGGCGGTGCCTGAGGTTTCCGAACGCCCCGAGGTCGAGGCCGCGCGCCGCGCCTACGAGCAGGGCATCCGACAGAAGAAGGATTTGTCATGAGCATCCGTTTCGGCGTCAGCCCGATCGCCTGGGCCAACGACGACATGCCCGAGCTGGGCGGCGACACGCCGCTGGACAGCATCCTGCACGACATCCAGGAGCTGGGCTTCGAAGGCGTCGAGCTCGGCGGCAAGTTTCCGCGCCAGGCGGACGCGCTGAAGCCGCTGCTGGCGAAGTACCGGCTCGACCTGATCGGCGGCTGGTACAGCGGTTCGCTCCTGGTGCAGTCCGCGCAGGACGAGATCGCCGCGCTGCAGCCGCATCTGCAACTGCTCAAGGCGATGGGCAGCACGGTGTTCGTGTTCGCCGAAACCAGCAACGCGATCCATGGCCAGCGCGGCACCGCCATGCGCGACACGCCGCAGCTGGGTCCGGACGAATGGCCGATGTTCGGCCAGCGCCTCACCGAGGTGGCCGACTACATCCAGGCGCAGGGCATCCGCTTCGCCTACCACCATCATCTCGGCACGGTGGTGGAACGCGCCGCAGACCTGCAGGCCTTCCTGCGCCACACAGGCGCGTCGGTGGGGCTGACCCTGGACACCGGCCACGCCGCGCTGGGCGGCATCGACGCGCTGGCGCTGGTCGCCGCACACCCCGCACGCATCGCCCACGTGCATTGCAAGGACGTGCGCCGCGACGTGTTCGACAAGCTGCGCGCCTCCGGTTCGAGTTTCCTCGACGGCGTGCTCGCCGGCATGTTCACCGTGCCGGGCGATGGCAGCCTGGATTACGCGGCCCTGATGGCCGCGCTGGCGAAGATCCGCTACAGCGGCTGGATCGTGATCGAGGCCGAGCAGGACCCGGCCCTGGCCGATCCGCGCACCTACGCGCAACTGGGCCTGGGCACGCTGCGGGAGCGCGCCGCCGCGGCGGGGTTGCAATGATGACGTTTTCGACCACCTTTCGAGCACCCGTCATCCCAGCGAAAGCTGGGATCCAGTGCCTTGGCTGTTCAAGGGCGCGGGGTCGCTGGACCCCAGCTTTCGCTGGGGCGACGAGCAAAGAGCGAGTTGCCCGAGGTACCCGCTGATGGCCGGCCTGCGCGTTCGCCCGCATTCTGCTGCCGCCGACGGCACCGTGCTGGAAGTGACCCCCGCCAGCGCCGGCTGGAATCACGTCGGGTTCAAGCTGGTGAAGCTGGCTGCCGGGCAGCGCCACGCCGGCGGCGAGGCGGGGCGCGAAGCCTGCCTGGTGATCGTCGCCGGGCTGGCGGATGTCGATGCGGGTGGTCGTCATTTCATGCACGTCGGTGGGCGCAGCAATCCGTTCGAGGATCGCGCGCCCGGCGCCGTCTACGTGCCTGCCGGCATGCCCTGGGAGGTGATCGCCAGCGGCCCGGTGGAACTGGCCGTGTGCACCGCGCCCGGCACCGGGCAGGGCGAGCCGCGGCTGATCGCCGAATCGTCGATGAGCCGCGAAGTGCGCGGCGAAGGCACCAACACGCGCCACGTGCGCAACATCCTGCCGCAGACCGAGCCGGCCGACAGCCTGCTGGTGGTGGAGGTAATCACGCCGGGCGGGCACTGGTCCAGCTATCCGCCGCACAAGCACGACACCGCCGCGCCGGGTGCGGAAACCGCGCTGGAGGAAACCTATTACCACCGGCTCGACCCGCCGCAGGGTTTCGCCTTCCAGCGCGTCTACACCGACGACCGCTCGCTCGACGAAACCGTCTGCGTGGAAGACGGCGACGTGGTGATGGTGCCGCGCGGCTACCACCCGGTCGGCACGCCGCACGGTTACGACCTGTACTACCTCAACGTGATGGCGGGCCCGCACCGCCAGTGGATTTTCCGCAACGACCCGGCCCACGACTGGATTGTGCGGCGCAAGACCCCGTCGGGTTGACGTCGACTTCAGGTCCCCGAAATCCGATCACGCTGAGCGTAGCTTGCGTGAGCAAGCTGAGTCGAAGCGCCGCGTGGCGGCGCGCCCTTCGACTTCGGCGCTACGCGCCTGCGCTCAGGGAGATCGGGCGGATGGGGTGCGGGTTCGGCAACAAACACATCATCAGGAGTGAGTCATGCGCAGCATCGAACATTTCATCGACGGCCAGACGGTGGTCGGTACCTCCGGCCGCTACAGCGACGTCTTCGATCCCAACAGCGGCAAGGTGCAGGCGAAAGTCTCGCTGGCCAACGCGGCCGAGCTGGATCGCGCGGTGCGCAGTGCCGCCGCGGCGCAGCCGGGCTGGGCCGCGGTGAACCCGCAGCGGCGCGCGCGGGTGATGTTCGAGTTCGTGCGCCTGCTCAACGCGCACAAGCAGGAACTGGCCGAGCTGCTCGCCAGCGAGCACGGCAAGGTGGTTTCGGACGCGCACGGCGACGTGCTGCGCGGGCTGGAGGTGATTGAGTTCGCCTGCGGCATCCCGCACCTGCAGAAGGGCGAGTACACCCAGGGCGCCGGTCCGCGGATAGACGTCTATACGGCCCACCAGCCGCTGGGCGTGGTTGCCGGCGTCACCCCGTTCAACTTCCCGGCGATGATCCCGATGTGGATGTTCGGCCCGGCGATCGCCACCGGCAACGCGTTCATCCTGAAGCCGTCCGAGCGCGATCCCTCGGTGCCGGTGCGACTGGCCGAACTGATGATCGAGGCCGGCCTGCCGCCGGGCATCCTGAACGTGGTGCACGGCGACAAGGAGATCGTCGACGCGATCGTGGCGCACCCGACGATCAAGGCGGTGAGCTTCGTCGGCTCTTCCGACGTGGCGCAGTCGGTGTACGCCGCCGGCGCGGCGCATGGCAAGCGCGTGCAGTGCATGGGCGGCGCCAAGAACCACGGCATCGTGCTGCCGGACGCCGATCTCGACCAGGTCGTCGCCGACCTGATGGGCGCGGCCTACGGCTCGGCGGGCGAGCGCTGCATGGCGCTGCCGGTGGTGGTGCCGGTGGGCGAGGCGACCGCCGACGCGCTGCGCGCGAAACTGCTGCCGGCGATTGCCGCGCTGCAGGTCGGCGTGTCGAGCGACCCGAAGGCGCACTACGGCCCGGTGGTATCCGCTGCGCACAAGGCACGTATCGAGGGCTACATCCAGCTTGGCGTGGACGAAGGCGCGGAGCTGGTGGTCGATGGCCGCGGCCTGAAGGTGCCCGGCCACGAGGGCGGCTTCTTCCTGGCGCCCACGCTGTTCGACCACGTGAAGCCGACGATGAAAACCTACCAGGACGAGATCTTCGGCCCGGTGCTGCAGATCGTGCGCACGCACAGTTTCGAGGAGGCGCTGCAACTGCCGTCGCAACACCAGTACGGCAACGGCGTGAGCATCTTTACCCGCAGCGGCGACGCCGCGCGCGAGTTCGCCGACCGCGTCGAGGTGGGCATGGTCGGCATCAACGTGCCGATCCCGGTGCCGGTGGCTTACCACAGCTTCGGCGGCTGGAAGCGCTCGGGCTTCGCCGACCTCAACCAGTACGGCATGGATGGCGTGCGCTTCTACACCCGCACCAAGACGGTCACCCAGCGTTGGCCCAAGGGCGGCGAGGCGGTGGAGCAAAGCTTCGTGATCCCGACCCTGTGACGCCGCTTTTCCAATCCGTTCCCGCCGGGCGTAGCCCGCGTAGCGGGCGCGGATCATTTGGTGATGCGGAAGGTCCGAGCTCTTCGATTCCGCGCTTCAGCGCTACGCTCAGGATGACGGGTTGGGGTCCCTTCATCTGCCCAAGCCGATCCCGCTGGACGTAGCCCATCGAGCATGAATTGGAATAATTCTTCCAATATATGTCTAAATGAAATAGGATTGCTGAAACGAGGCCGCCGCCGCCCGCGCCGGCTGACCGAGGGGGATCCGCATGGCGCGTGGATGGCTGGCATTTTTCGCAACCGGAGCTGACCAGCCCGAGATCGCCGACCGCAGCGAGATCGACCGGCAGTACCGCAAGCATCGCTTGCGCGTGATGCTGGCGATCACGCTGGGTTACGGCCTGATCTACACCTGCCGACTGGCGCTCGGCGTGGTCAAGAAACCGATCATCGACGCCGGCATCTTTACTCCTGTGGAGCTGGGCCTGATTGGTTCGGCTCTTTTTTACACCTACGCGATCGGCAAGCTGACCAACGGCTTCCTCGCCGATCACGCGAACATGAAACGCTTCCTGGCGTTCGCCTTTCTCACCACCGCGCTGTGCAACCTGGCGATGGGCTTCGTCACCACGGTGTGGCTGGCGGTGATCCTGTGGGGGCTCAACGGCTGGTTCCAGAGTTTCGGCGCGCCCGGCGGCGTGGTGGCGATGACCGCGTGGTTCTCCAACCGCGAGCGCGGCCGCACCTACGGCATCTGGAGCACGGCGCACTCGATCGGCGAGGGCCTGACCTTTCTCGTTGTCGGCGCCACCGTGGCCGCGTTCGGCTGGCGCTTCGGCTTCTGGGGGCCGGGCATGATCGGCGTGGCCACCGCCATCGGCGCCTACCTGCTGCTGCAGGATCGCCCACCCACGCTGGGCCTGCCGGCGGTCAACGACTGGAAGAACGACAACTTCGGCGAGACGGCCAAGCCGAGGATCGCCTCGGTGCTGAAACTGCAACTGTCGATCCTGAAGATGCCGGCGATCTGGATCCTGTGCCTGGCCTCGGCCACCACCTACGTGACGCGCTACGCGATCAACTCCTGGGGCGTGCTGTACCTGCAGGAGGTGCACGGCTACTCGCTGACCATGGCCGGCACGTTGTTGATGATTAGCACGCTGGCCGGCATGGCCGGCGCGGTCGCGTTCGGTTTCATTTCCGACAAGCTGTTCGACGCGCACCGTCCGCCGGTGAACCTGCTGTTCGCCTTGCTGGAACTCGCAGGCCTGTTCCTGTTTTTCTACGGGCCGAACCATCTCTGGTCGCTGATCACCGCGATGGTATTGTTCGGCATGGGCTTGACCGGCCTGGTCACCTCGCTGGGCGGCCTGTTTGCCGTCGATATCGCGCCCAAGCGCGTGGCCGGCGCGGCGATGGGCGTGATCGGCATCTGCAGCTACATCGGCGCGGGCGTGCAGGAACAGGTTTCCGGCACGCTGATCCAGCACGGCATGACCATGGTCGATGGCGTGCGCCACTACAACTTCGGCGCGGCGATCAGTTTCTGGATCGGCTCGTCCGTACTTTCCATGCTGCTGGCGCTGAGCCTGTGGCGTACCCGGCGCAGGGACTGATTCCATGCAGCATGCTTCCTCCGAACTCAAGTTGATGATCCAGGCCGCGCAGGCCGCGGGCCAGGGTCTGTTGCAACGCTTCGGTCAGCTCGGCGAGCTGGGCGTGCGCACCAAGACCGGCCCGGCCGACCTGGTCTCGATCGCCGATGAGGAAGCCGAGCGCACGGTGCGCGAAATCCTCGGCAAGGCGCGGCCGACCTTCAGTTTCGTCGGCGAGGAAGGCGGCACCAGCCGCGGCAGCGACGACGCCCAAGCCTGGATCGTCGATCCGCTCGACGGCACCACCAACTTCCTGTTCGGCACGCCGCTGTGGGGCATCAACGTGGCGCTTGAGCGCGAGGGCGAAGTGGTCGCCGGTGTCACTTGGCTGCCCGCGCTGCGCGAGATGTTCGTGGCCGAGCAGGGCGGCGGCGCGTGGTTGAACAGTGAAGCCATCCACGTCTCCGCCCGCCATCGCCTGGTCGACAGCGTGATCTCGTGCGGCATCCCGTTCGCCGGCAAGCCAGACCACCCGGTATTCGCCCGCGAAATGGCCCTGCTGAGCGAAAGGACCGCCGGCATCCGCCGCACCGGCGCCTGTTCGGTGGACATGGCCTACGTCGCTGCCGGCCGCTGGGACGCCTACTGGGAACGCGCCCTCAACGCCTGGGACATGGCGCCCGGCGTGATCCTGGTACGCGAAGCCGGCGGCGTGGCCAGCTCGGTCACCGGCGGCCTGCTCGATATCCACGGCGGCAACGTCTGCGTGTCCAACGGGCACATCCAGGGGGCGCTGATGGAGCAGCTCAGTCGGGCGCTGGAAGCACCGACTTCGTGAGTCGTGGCGGGTCCGACCTGCACACGCTAAACAACCAGCGCGGCGCCCCATCAAAACGGAGCGCCATACGCCGCGCGTCAGATCTGCGCCAGCCCACCATCGACGGCAAGCTCGCTGGCGGTCATGAAGCTGCTGTCCGGTGACGCCAGAAAGGCTGCCGCCGCCCCGATCTCCGCCGGCTCGGCCATGCGCTGCAGCGGGTTCATCGAGGCGAACGCCTTCAGGCCTTCCTCGCCCACCGCGGCCTTCGCCAGTTCGGTCGCGGTCGGTCCCGGCGACAGCACGTTGACCCGGATGCCGGTGCCCTTCAGGTCCTCCGCAAAGGTCTTGGCGAGGTTGCGCACGGCGGCCTTGCTCGCGCTGTAGACGCCGAAGGCCGGGGCGCCGGTGGTGCCCGCGCTCGATCCGGTCAGGATGATCGAGCCACCCGGGCCCATCAGCGGCAGCGCCTTCTGCACCGTGAAGATCGCGCCCTTCACGTTGGTATCGAAGGTTTCGTCGATGTGCTCGGCGGTGATCTGGCCGAGCGGAAGCAGGCCGCCCGTCCCGGCGTTGGCGAACACGATGTCGAGGGTTCCGCGTTCGGCCTTCACCGCCGCGTAGAGCCGGTCGAGGTCGGCCGGGTCGGAGACCGAGCCCTGCACCGCGCGGGCGTTGGGGCCGAGCTCGGCCACCGCGGCGTCGAGCGCTTCCTGCCGACGGCCGTAGATGAAGACGAAGGCGCCTTCCTCGATGAAGCGCTCCGCCGCCGCGAAGCCGATGCCGGTGGCGCCGCCGGTGATGACGGCGGTCTTTCCATTCAACTTGCTCATGTCATGAATCCTGGATTGGAGGGGTTGCAACTGCCGAAGCAGTGATGTGGATGGCGCGCCGATCGCGGTCCTTGTCGTGATGGCCGTACGCGCTCACGGCTGCTGCTTGAACAGGTCCTGGAAAATCAGCGGGCCCCACGCGCGGCCGCGTGCCTGCACCAGGCTGCCGCCCTCGTCGAACTTGCCGAGGTTGACGGGGGCGAAGCCGAGTCGCTTCGCAAGGTCCGCCACTTGCGCCGTGGCCGCTTCGTCGTCGCTGGACAGGAACACGACCCGGTGGCCGCCCTGGACCCTGGGGTCGGAGGCCAGCGTGCGCGCCAGCAGGTGATTGAAGCCTTTCACGAACCTGGCGCCCGGGAACGACCTGGCGGCGAAGGCGGAGGAAGGGAGGTTGTCGAGCGTTTCGACCGGGTCATTCGAGTTCATCGCGTCGATGATCGTCTTGCCCTTCCAATCCGGAAGCAGCTTGCCGATGTCACGGTGCCCCTCGAACAGCACCGCCAGGATGATCACGTCCGCTTGGGCCGCTTTCTGCAATGTCCCGGGGATGACCTTGGGCCCGATCGCCTGCGCCTGCGGCAACAGGGCTTCGGGCGGCCGCCGGCTGGCGACCGTGACTTCGATGTTGTTGCGGGCGAACGCGCGGGCGAGGGCCTGGCCGATGGAACCGAAACCGATGATGGCGTAGCTCATGACATTGTCCTTTTCAGTATGGAGATGGAGTGGTCTGGCCCGAATGGCGCTTGGCTTGTCGCCGTCATCCCCGCGAAGGCGGGGATCCAGTGACTTGAGCGTGCCGAGCGGTTCGAGCCGGCTGCCCAACCAATCTGGGTTGCTTGACGCATCAATCCAATTGACGAAACATCGCTTAATACGATCTATTTTCTGGATAGCCGATGCTCGACAACGTCACCATCAACCAGCTGCGTGCGTTCGTCGCGGTGTGCGACCAGGGCAGCTTCTCGGGCGCGGCGCGCAAGCTCGCGCGGGCGCAGTCGGCCATCAGCCATGCGATCAAGGCGCTGGAAAGTGCGTTCGACGTCGAGCTGTTCGAGCGCAACACGCGCAAGGCGCAGCTCACCGCGGCGGGGCGCAGCCTGTTGCCGGATGCACGGGCGGTGATCTCGCGCACCGAGGAAATGAAAAACCGCGCCGGCTCCATCGCCAAGGCCGGCGTGCCGCAGGTGTCGGTGGCGGTGGACGCCTACTTCCCGCGCAACCACCTGATCGACTGCCTGCGCACGCTGCAGGAAGAATGCCCCACCGCCGCGATCAACCTGCGCATCACCACCATGCAGGGCGGCGAGAAGCTGGTGCTGGAAAAAGTGTGCGCCCTGGCCGTCACCATCAACGACGTGCCGGAAGTGGACCCGCAAGCGATCGAACGCCGCTGGCTGCGCGAGGAAGAGATGGTGACGGTCTGCGCGCCGACCTATCCGCTCGCCTCAACTCCCAAACCCGTCCCCGTGGACGAGTTCGGCCGCTACACCCAGATCATCGTCACCGACAACCAGCCCGGCGCGGACAAGACCCAGGAAGGCGTCGCCGGCAAGCGTCAGTGGCTGGTCAACGACCTCGGCGCGAAACGGGATTTGCTGAAAGCCGGGCTGGGGTGGGGGCACTTGCCGCGGCATCTCGTGGTCGAGGATCTGGCCGGCGGGCAGCTCGTCGAACTCGAGCGGCGTGCGTGGCATATCCGGTCGCTGACGTTCGTGGTTTCACAGCGGCGGGGGCATGATCTGTCGGCGTGCGAGGCGCGGTTGGTGGAGTTGCTGGGGGAGGCTTAGGTTCGTGCAAACGCGCCGTGGGCTGGGGCGCTGGCAGAGAGCCGCAGTTCCATTTAATTGGCCACGTCCCCTTTAATTTCTCCCCCGTTTTCAATCAGCCTTGAGGCGCCTGAGCGGACTTCGGTCCGATCTTCTTTCTGGCCTTCTTACGTCCGCTTGGCTTACCTGGGTAAAACGGCACGGCAACCACGGGCAATGAAGCCTTCTTCAAGGTGTCATACACGTGCTGCCGCCAGAACGGCCAGACATTGTGGATGCAATTGAAGTCGCAAAAATTCTTGAGCTGCTTTTCAGTGAACTCATTCAAAATGATGTATTCAACCGCGAATGTTGCCTCAATGGTGTGCAACGGCGAAGGTTCCTTACCTTCTTCCCCAGCGAATACAACTCTAATCCCCAGGGTAACCATGACGCGCAGAAGATCCGCTCTCGCGTGGTTATCGCCTTCAGCTTCGAGTATCTCAGCCTGTATGTCCTGCCTACTTTGTATCGTCGTCCGATCGCGGTGAATTCCTTCCTGGTATTCGTTTTCGCGCTCAAGCGAAGTGCTCCAGAGATAGATATCGTTGATCTGGAGATGGTCCTGCGGGAAAGCTGACTCAGCCATTGACCACCAACTCCAAGTTGTGGTCGTTGCGCCACTCTGCCTCATTCACTGCGGCCACTGGCACCGTCCTGGCCTTCACCGAACGCTTGATTGACACAACAACCGCCGCAGCTTCCCAACCGTGGCTAACATTTCTTGCGCACACATAGTTCGCCTCAGCCATCAAGAACGGCAACACGCCAGGCACCGTTTGGGCCGCACGCATGAGCAGGTCCATTGCCTTGCTTTGCATAACCTCTCCGCGCTCGTACTTGGAGAACGCGTTCACCCCGCCGCCTAGCAGCATCGCCGCGTCTGCTTGACTTAGCCGATGACGCTTCCTCCACGACACGATTTCTCCAGAAGTCAACAAACCATCGTGACGGCGTTTCGCATCAGCGAACAACACCTCATTTGCCTTGGCTTGTTCGGGGAGTACTAGTTCCTCGCTGCACACTGGGCACACTGATATCTCTACGCCGGGCACGGCCAACTGCGACCCACCGTATCGGATCGTTTCCTCAATCGTGTGGGACTCCAATTCACCGCGCTCGCAATGCGGGCACCTTGAATGCATGTTCATTTTTCACCGTTGCAAGTGAAACGAAGTCACAAATACCTGCGCCACCGTAGTTTGCGCGGGCGTCCTCAGCTTCACATAGAGTTCGTCATGGTGGCCTGAAGGGCCTCGATGGCGCGGAAGATAGACGTCAAATTCGACGCCGTTGTACTCCTTTACGCCGCCGTAATCGGACAGCTGGAGATTCGCAATACAGTCATGAACGTCGGCCAGTTCATAGCCCATCTCCTGGTAGTCGCGCTGTGCGGCTCTCGTCAGCGTCACCTTTCCAGTGGCGCCGGCCCTCCGTACCTGTTCGAGATCGTATAGTGGACGTCCTTGCACCAAAAATCAACCATTATGGTTAGCTAAAAGTCACATTCCGCATGTGACACCCCCGTCTAACCGGGCGGGAACCTGGGAGCCGAACGCTACCACGAAAGGAGGGTCCTTGCGGCCAAAGGGAGGCACGCTCGCTTACCGGAGAAGCCTGGCCTCTGGCGAATGGCACTTCCTGCATCCGGGGAAGACGCATCGTTCCTGCGTCAACCGCAGTTGATGACGTTGCTTCAGGCCGCGACATCAGGTCGGCGCTTGCGTTGGTCCGAAGGCCTCTTCGTACAGCTGGCCGACCCAATCGAGAAAGATGCGCACGCGCGGTGACAGCTGGCGGCGGTGCGGGTAGAGCGCGGTGATTGGAAAGCCCGGTCCGCTGAAGTCGGCGAGTACCTCGATCAGGTGGCCGCTGCGGAGGTCGTCTTCGACGTGGTATCGCGGGAGCTGGATCAGGCCGCAGCCGTTTCGCGCGGCGACCACGTAGCTCTCGGCGTAATTTACGGTAAGCCAGCCCGTGAGCTCGACTTCGCGAATTTTGCCGTCGATGGTGAATTCGAACGGGTAGGCGCGGCCGCCGCTGGAGTTGAAGAACTGCACGGCCTGATGCGCGGCAAGTTCGGACGGGTGTTGCGGCGTGCCGAAGCGTGCGAGGTAGTCGGGGCTGGCGCAGGTGACTTCGGGGATGACGGCCAACCGCCGCGCGACGAGACTGGAGTCGCGGACGGCGCCGCCGCGGATGGCGCAGTCGATGCCTTCGCGCACCAGATCGACCAGGCGGTCTTCGCTGCTGATCACGATGTCGATGTTGGGGTAGCGCTCGCGAAACTCGCGGATACGCGGCAAGACGATCCCGGTGGCGTGGGTGCCATGCATGTCCACGCGCAGGACGCCGCGCGGATTGGATGCGGCGTGGCGCAGCGAGGCCTCGGCGTCGTCCAGTTCGCTCAATACATGCACGCAACGCTCGTAGAAGGCCTCGCCATCCGGCGTCGGGCGGACGTGGCGCGTGCTGCGCTCGAGCAAGCGGGTGCCGAGCCGCGCTTCCAGTTGCTTTATCGCGTGGGTGGCGGTGGCGCGAGGGACGTCCAGCTGATCGGCAGCGCGGCCGAAGCTGCGTTGCTCGACGATCCGCGTGAACAGGTGGAGCGCGTCGAGGTGGTCCATGGGATGGATGATTATTGATGGATATGGAATTTGTAAACCAATCCCAGACTATTTATCTCTATGATTTGAATGATGAGAATGTGTCCATCCATCCCCATTCTCGAGTGCAGGAGTCTCCCCATGAACAACATTTCCCGAAAGGTCGCCATCGTTACCGGAGCCTCGCGCGGCATCGGCGCGGCAGTCGCCCAGCGCCTGGCGAAGGACGGCTTCGCGGTGGTCGTGAACTACGCGGGTCGCGCCGGGGAGGCCGAGCAGATCACCGGCATGATCGAAGCTGCCGGCGGCAAGGCCCTCGCCGTGCAGGCTGATGTGAGTGATGCAACGGCGGTGGCGCGGCTGTTCGACGAAACGGAAGCCGCATTCGGCGGGATCGATGTCCTGGTCAACAACGCGGGCATCATGCGGCTGGCGCCGATGGCCGATGTCGAGGACGCCCTCATCGACTCTCAGATCGCCGTCAACCTCAAGGGTACTGTCAACACGCTGCGTCAGGCCGCAAGGCGTTTGCGCGGCGGTGGCCGGATCGTCAACTTCTCCACCAGCGTCGTCGGGCTCAAGCTCGAAACCTACGGTGTCTATGCCGCCACGAAGGCCGCCGTCGAGACACTGACCGGCATCCTCGCCAAGGAACTGCGGGGCCGCAACATCACCGTCAATGCCGTCGCGCCCGGGCCCACCGCGACCGCCCTTTTCCTGGACGGCAAGTCGCCGGAACTGGTCGAGCGCATGTCCAAGATGAATCCGCTCGAACGTCTCGGCACGCCCGAGGACATTGCGGCGGCCGTCGCCTTCCTCACCGGTCCCGACGGTGCGTGGATCAACGGCCAGGTGCTGCGCGCCAACGGCGGCATGGTCTGAGCTTTCCACGCTTCACACGGTAGGAGACGCCATCGGCTGAAAAGAGCCAGGTCATGCCCAGGTTCATCGCCGTATTCACCACTTGATCCGTCATTTCGCACGGTTCGTCGCATCCCGATTGACCAACCTCTCCCCGGTGCCCAGCCTCGTGCAGCGAGGTCGAGTCCAGGCATGATGCCCGTCGCGGGTCGACGCAGGCAGGGCCGTGATCTCGATCACTTCCCTTGTCTCCCGTTCGAGGTGCCGCGATGCGTAAATGCTTTCTTTTTCTTGCCTGCCTGCTCGCATCGTCGCTGTCATGCGCGGAGGTCACGTCGGTCGAGGTCACCAGCCGGCAGCCCTGGGTGGGCGGCCGGTCCTTCGGCCAGGTGGGCGCGTATGAGGTGTTGCGCGGCACCATGCACTACGCGATCGATCCACACAGCGCTGCGGCGCGCGATGTGGCCGACATTCGGTTTGCGCCGGTCGATGCGCACGGCCTGGTCGAGTATTCCGGCCCGTTCGTGATCATTCGGCCTGTCGATGCCGCTCGTGGAAACCACACGACGTTGATCGAGGTGGCGAACCGCGGACGGACCGAGATGGACGGCGTGTTCTTCGAGACCGAAGACCGGCTGGACCTGATGTCGCCCGGCAAGGTGCAGAAGCTGACGGATCCGACCTTCTTCAAGCTTGGCTATTCGCTGACGTGGGTGGGTTGGCAGGCCCGGATGGAGTCCGGCAAATTCGGCCTCAAGGTCCCCGTTGCCCACGCGCACAGCGCCGCGCGCGCCACCTTCGCCGCCGACGAAATGATGCCGGATCGCAGGACCTTCGATCTGCCGTACAACGGCTTTTACTGCGCGCACGACGCCAGGCAACCAAACGCGGTGCTTCGTTCGCTGACCACCTTCGACGATCCGGGCACCGTGGTGCCGCGCAAGTCCTGGCATTTTGCGGTGGCGTCGGTGGAGCAGAAAAACGATGCGCGCTGCGCCATCGTGCTGGACAAACCTGCGGCAGCGGATGCGTACTTCAGCCTCGTCTACGAGGGTGAGGATGCGGCGGTGATGGGCCTTGGCGAGGCGGCCTTTCGTGATTTCGCGGTGCATCTGAAGGCGAAGAACATTCCCTCCGCCATCAACGATCGCCCCGGCGACGCCGTCGC
>Ga0209916_1000258_pt1 | contig 102801 bp, 89 predicted proteins | sample ThiBio_1000_plan_FD_183956 | JGI IMG/M metagenome (GOLD analysis project Ga0209916, IMG submission 183956) | Wastewater bioreactor microbial communities from Cape Town, South Africa - Thiocy_solids_2 (SPAdes) | ecosystem: Engineered > Bioreactor > Thiocyanate-remediating > Anaerobic-Aerobic ... | reverse complement strand
AATTTCATTTCTTTTCGGTTACAACTTTTTTTCCATAAACACTGCATCTGCAAAGGGGTTAAAGCGATAGGCCGGAATTTCATAAAACCCGGCAGAATGGTAAAGTGACAGCGCCTGTTTCATTGAAAAAAGTGTGTCGAGCCGGATTTGAACATAACCAAGTTCCTTGGCTGTTACTAAACACCATTCCAATAAATTTTTTCCCAGATGATGATGCCTGTGCTCCGGCAAAAAAAATTCATTCGTGAATTCGTGGCTTATAAAATTAATTCTTGCTACCAGGACACAAGGGCTCTAAGGTTCACAAAGAAAATCCTTCGTGCTGCTTTGTGCCTTAGTGACTTCGTGGCAAAATAAATATTCATTCGTGAATTCGTGGCCGGTAAAATTAATTCTTGCCACCAGGACACAAGGGATCTAAGGTTCACAAAGAAAATCCTTCGTGCTGCTTTTTTCCTTTGAGACTTCGTGGCAAAAAAAATATTTATTCGTGAATTCGTGGCTTATAAAATTAATTCTTGCCACCAGGACACAAGGACTCTAAGGTTCACAAAGAAAATCCTTCGTGCTGCTTTGTGCCTTAGTGACTTCGTGGCAAAAAAATTCATTCATACTTTCATGGCAAAAAAATTATCGATAGGCTCTATTGAAATTGACCAAATCAATAAATTTTCTCTTAAACCGAAAGAAAACAAAATTTAATTTTCCATCAACTCCCGGTAATCATCAATAATCAAATCCGCGTTTGATAATTCCTTTTTATCTTCCGTTGTCGCTACTGCAACAACTTTCATCCCTGCAGATTTGGCCGCTTCAATTCCCACAACAGCATCTTCAAAAACAAGGCAATGTTCAGGCTGCACATTCAGTGTTGATGCGGTTTTTAAATAGATCTCAGGATCCGGTTTCCCTTTGGTAATATGAGCCGAATTGATAACGGCTTTGAAATAAGGTTTGATGGGGACATGATCAAACATGAAGTCGATGTTGGGCTGAATTCCTGAAGTAGCAATCGCCATAAGCAGACCTTTATTCCTGAAAAATTCCAACAAATTTATCAGGCCGGGAACAGGTTTGATGTATTGAGCATACATTTCCCTGTACACAGCTTCTTTCTCAAGTGTAATGTTTGTAATTTTTTCTTCGCTGAGATCTTTCCCGAAAATATATTGAACAGCATCGTGATTGGTGCGGCCGTTCATATTTTCATTGAATTCTTCTTCGGTTATATTTCTGCCCGCATTTTTTAGATAAGCAATCCAACTGATACGGTGATAATAATTATTGTCGAGCAAGGTGCCATCCAGATCAAATATAGCGGCCTGCAATTCAAATTCATTCAACAAATCAATTGCCTTCATTATGGCATTCTTATTCCTGTTCAATTTTTTTTGAATGCAAATGTCTGCAATTTTAATCCCCTGTGCAATAAACAATATCTGTTATCAGAAAAACAAAATAAAACTTAAACAAAGAATCTGCTATAAAAAAAGTTGACCACCCAAAAAAAGTGATCAACTCTGTTACAAATAATTTACAAAGGCTGATGACACCGGTTTATTGCGCTGTATCCGCCGCATTCAGCACATCCGGCTTGATGCCCAATTCCTCGGGAGTAATATTTTTTTCTTTCATAGCTCTCTTCAGACAGGTTTTGCACAACTCGGAAATTCCTCTTTGTTCAAATGATTGCTTCACGGTTCCATAAGTCACGCCCTCCCTGCCCTTGATGTGAGGGCAATCCTGATAAATATGGTATTTGTTTCCCGCCTTCGTCCAATACACCATGCTGTCACCGGGATTCAGTTTTTCAAGCACACTGTTTTGCTGATTGATTTCCTGTGTATATTTTTCAACTGATGGCGGATTGAAATCTATTCCTGAAATACCCGCGATCAAAAGAGCCACAATGGCAACGACCCCGGCAATTCCTTTGGTCTTTTTGTCCGTATCCTTATTCAGAAAAATAGCAATGACCAGTGGCAAAAATGCCAGCACACCGATGATAGCTCCCAACTGGTTTTGAATAAAAAATTTCACTTTGTCTTTTTCAGAAGCAGGGTCCAATCTGTTGGCTTTTTTCCAGAGCATCGAACCAGTTACGGCCAGAATCAGAATCACAACGATGGCCACAATCAGCCAGGTGAGTGTTTCATTGTGAATCAGTTTGAGAATGGCAAAAATTTCTCCGGCAATTGCAATAACCCACGCCAGGACGGCAAAGAGGCGCAATTGTTTGGCCTTTCCTTTGGCTTCATCACTGGCAACGAAAGTTTTTTGTTCAGGCATAATGTTGTTTTTTAAAATTATTTTTTGATACACTGTATTGTCTTTCGACAACAGAATCTGATACTAAAATAAGGTTTTCGTATAAATGGATGATGGAAATGAATTGTGGAAATGATTTTTTGAGTTTTACCCCCTTTACTAACTCTCCTTCCTCCCAAAATAAAATAAATTGCGTCTCAGAAAACTAATTCTTCCAAAATCTTTCATCATGAAATTTTTCGTCCACGCTCTCTTCTTTCTCTTTTTCTTTCCGCTGAATATTTTTTCACAGGTTTCTCTGGATAATACGGCTCTTACCGGTGTCAGTATCATAGATGCCAATCACAAGACTCCTTTGGCAAATCAGACGGTGCTGATTTCCGGAAATAAAATAATCAAAATTTTTACAGATGGAACGCAGCGCATACCTGATTCATTTGCCATTCTTCAGTTGAATGGAAAATTTCTTTTGCCAGGATTGATGGATTCGCATGTGCACATGGCCACAGACCCGTCGGGTGTTGACAACAGGCAAAACACCCTGAAAGTTTTGAAAGAAATGCTTCACTCCGGCATCACAACGGTGCGCGATATGGCGGGCGATGCCCGAACACTTGCGGGCCTCTCACGCGATGCCCTGGTCGGAGATATTCAATCGCCTGATATTTTTTACTCGGCTCTCATGGCCGGCCCTCAGTTTTTCAAAGATCCGCGAACCATAGCCTCGGCACGCGGTGGACAATCTGGTGAAATGCCCTACATGCGTGCCGTAACAGACAGTACCAACATGCCTCTTGCAATAGCCGAGGCTGTCGGAACCGGCGCTTCAGGGATCAAATTATACGCGGATCTGACATCCGAACTCGTGGATAAAATTACCGCTGAAGCACACAAACAGGGATTGATTGTATGGGGTCATGCATGGGTACAACAGGCGAGGCCTTCCGATCTGGTAAAAGCGGGAGTCAATTCCATTTCGCACGCACCGTTGGTATTCTACGAAAAATATAGTTCAGTATCTTCTTTTCCAAAACGATACCGCCACAATAAAGAATTTTGGGATATGAAGGGCATTAATCTCGCGCCGTTATTCCAATTGATGAAACAGCACAATACCATTCTCGACGCTACTCTCATCACTTACAAGAGAATGGCCCGCCGTGATACTTCCATGAAATATGCCTATGAAACAGGAAGAGAAATCACTTCATTGGCTTATAAAGCCGGTGTAAAAATTTGTGCAGGCACGGATGACGATCAGGAAGCTTTTGTACAAAAAGAAATTGAATTGCTTGTAAGCGATGCGGGACTTACTCCAATTGATGCAATAACGGCAGCGACCCTGCATACTGCGCAACTGCTGAAAATTGACAACAAGGTGGGAACTGTGCAATCCGGAAAAATTGCTGATCTTCTTTTGTTGAATAAAAATCCGTTGGAAGATATTCACAACATCGAGTCGGTGATTATGGTTTTTAAGAATGGCAGGATTTTTAAAAATGATTAGGCAGAAGGAAACCTGCACAATTTTTTCTTTTTATTTTCAGCAGATGAACCTGATTTAATTCCGGGTTAGTTTTCAAAATAATTCTCATCAACGATTTTAATTACTCCCCCGCCCGGCACGAAGGAGCTGTCGTTTTCTCCGGTGGAATTAAATTTATTTTCGCACCGGAAAAAAGTATAATTTACAATATGGAATCTGCAAAAATTTTATTGGTCGACGATGATAAAAGCATTTCGGAAATTCTGGAATACAATTTAAAAAGCGAGGGGTTCTCAGTGGTAACCGCTCACTCTGCAGAAGATGCATTGAAAACAAATATTTCAGATTTTCACCTGATACTGCTGGATGTAATGATGGGCGGCATGTCGGGTCTAAAAATGGCAGAGAAACTAAGAAGAGAAAATATTTCCGTACCCATTATTTTCCTGACGGCAAAGGATACTGAAAACGATATGTTGACCGGATTTTCTGTTGGCGCCGATGATTACATTGCCAAACCCTTTTCCGTCAAAGAGGTTATTGCGCGCATAAAGGCCGTATTAAAACGTGCACGGGTTCCGCGCCACGCTGTCGGCGAAAACCACCGGCTCACCATTGGAAAACTGACCATCGATTTTAATTTAAAGGAAGCTTTTATCAGTGATAAAAATATGGAACTGACAAAAACCGAATTTGAATTATTAGTCTTGCTTGCGCAAAAGCCGGAAAGTATTTTTTCAAGGGAAATGATTATTCATAAAATATGGAGCGAAACGCCGTATATCACAGAACGGACGGTTGATGTACACATTGCGCGGCTCAGAAAAAAATTAGGAAATTACAGTATGGCAATCACCAACCGTCCCGGATATGGATACCGGTTTAATTCTCATCTTTTATGAAACTGACTTTCCGGCAAAGGCTTTTCCTGTATTTTACTTTGTTATTTACCATATTCGTAATCGGGGTTGGCGTTTTTGAATATTCGAGAGAGAGGAATTTAAAGACAGAAGCATTAGAAGAAAAATTAGATGTATATGCCGACCTTATCCATTCTTCATTAACCACCAATGGCGATAATTATGCAGAAGAAATCTCAGTATATCATGCCGTACTCCCACCCGAACTCAGGATAACGGTTATTAACCAAAACGGAAAAGTACTCTATGATAATGTAGTAAAAGATTTTCCTGACCTGGAAAATCATGCAGGCCGGCCCGAAATAAAACTGGCATTGGCCAAAGGAAAAGGCGCCGATATCCGGGAATCCGCTTCCACACATCATCCCTATCTCTACTATGCAAAGAAGTATTCCGGCAGATATGTAAGAGTAGCTCTTCCCTATAACATCCAGTTGCAACAATTCCTGAAGGCAGGGAATATATTCCTATACTTTCTCGGGATTCTTTTTTTATTCTCCCTGTTTTTTATTCACAAAATCACCCTGCAGTTCGGCACCACCATCAGGCGTTTGCGCGATTTCGTGATGAACCCGGACAATAATCCATCATCTATTCAATTCCCTAATGATGAACTCGGTGAAATTGGAAAAAAAATTACTGAAAACTATTTACAACTTGAGGATAATAGAAAAAGTTTAGCTCTTGAAAAACAAAAATTGTTACAGCATATCCAGATTTCAGAAGAAGGTATTTGTTTTATTTCGCCTGCCGGCAAAGTTGAATTTTACAACGGATTGTTTCTGCAACACCTGAATCAGCTTGCCGAAGATCCGGTGATGGATGCAGCCATCGTTTTAAAAGAGCCGGTTTTCTCTCCCCTTCATCAATTTCTACTGCATAAAACCGGAAACTATTTTGAAACCCTGATCCAAAAACACGGAAAATCTTTTTCACTAAAAGCAAACATCTTTAATGACAAAAGTTTTGAAGTGGTGCTGACAGATGTTACCCAACAGGAGAAAACAAGAAACCTGAAAAAAGAGATGACAGGAAATATAGCGCATGAATTACGTACTCCCGTCACAAGCATCAGGGCATATTTGGAAACCGTCTTGCAGCAACCAATACCGGAAGATAAAAAGCAACATTTTATCCGACAGGCATACAATCAGACACTCACGTTATCCGAACTGATAAAAGATATGGGCATGATTGCGAAGATGGAAGAAGCGCCTGGTTCATTTGAAAAAGAAAATGTAAACATCCCGCATTTGTTAGCCTTACTTAAGGAGGAAGAAACTCCGGCAATGGTACAGAAGCATATTGAAATGAAGTGGCAGTTACCCGAAAATCTAACAATAAAGGGAAATTACAATCTGCTCAATTCTATTTTCAGAAACCTGGTAGAAAATTGCATTCGGTATGCGGGAGAAAATATAGACATAAATATTTCTGTTTTTAATGAGGATGATGAATATTATTATTTCCTGTTTTATGATACAGGCGTGGGTATCAAAAATGAAGACCATCTCAATCGCATCTTCGAACGGTTTTATCGTGTGCAGGAAGGAAGGACGCGCGATACAGGCGGATCAGGACTTGGTTTGTCCATCGTCAAAAATGCCGTGCTCTTTCACAATGGAAATATCAGTGTAAAAAACAGGAAGGAAGGAGGTTTAGAATTCATCTTTCAACTACATAAATAGTGGAATTTAATTACAACCTCTGTCAGAAGACTTTAAGCGTTTTAAAATCCTATTTTTACAGTTATGGACAGCAGGATTCCCTCTCATGATGATTTTGTCAGAAGCATTCTGGCTGACATTGAAATCGCAACCGCTTATTTCAAAAGTTACCTGCCGGGTTTCGTAGTAGAAAAACTGGACTTCTCAACTCTTACACAATCACCGGAAACTTATCTTTCCGAAGAGTTAAAGAAATCAATCTCCGATATAGTCTATTCCTGTAAACTCAGGAGCAAAAAAGGAAACATTAAAATAAGCCTGTTAATAGAGCATAAAAGCACCTATGATAAAAAGACAATCGTACAAATCGGCAGTTACATTTTTTCCGCATTCCAGAAGCAGATTCAGAATAAAGAATCCCTGTCTTTAGTGATACCGGTATTGCTCTATCATGGTCAACGAAACTGGAAATATCAGACACTTCAAGACCTCTTTGCCAGCCTGGATGACGACCTCAAACTTTACCTTCCGTCCTTTGATTATGTTTTCAATAATCTGGGGTTATTGAGCGACAGGGAAATTGAATCCTTAAACAACAAATTCCTGGCGGCATCATTTCTTGCTTTAAAACATACATTTGATAAACAATGGCTTGAAACCAATGCCGAACGACTTTTCATCCTTGCATCACCCGGAGAAACCGGATTAGAAAAGAGCCTAATACTTTATGTTTTCAGCAGAGGAAAATTACCAGAAAATGTTTTAAATTCGTTACCGGAACCTATAAAAAGGGAAGTCATGAACACATTTGATGTCTATTTTGAAAAAGGAGTGAAAAAAGGCCGTGAAGAAGGCATGGAAAAGGGTATGGAAAAAGGAAAAATCGAAGAGGTTCGCAACCTGATAATGAAGCTTGGGTTTACTAATGAGCAGGCAGCAGAAGTTGCAGAAGTTTCTGTATCATTTGTCCGGAAGGTACGTGTTTCATTAAAAAAGAAATAATACTTTTCAACAGTCAACAATTTTTACAACTCTTCCTATTAATTCCCATCTTCCTTTTCACCTTCATTTTTCTTCCTGCTTTTTTTCTCATGTTTCAATATCATGGCTTCAGAATAAAATATTATTTCTTCGGCCATGTTTTTTGCCTGGTCACCCACACGTTCCAGTTTGCGGATAACAGATAAAATGTATAATGCCGATTCTGTTTTTTCAGGATTTTCTTTGATATATTTTCCTGCCAATGAGGCGGCATTTTTATTGATTTCATCGAGCAAATCATCTTTTTTAAAGACCTTTCGTGCAAGCAGCGTGTCTTCTCTCTCCAACGCATTCATCACATCCAATACCATTTCGTTTGCCTGTAGGTACATTTCCGTAGTACGAGTCAATTCCAACAGTGCGGAATCAAATCCATCTTTGGTATCCACGATAAACTTAGCAATGCCTTCGGCAATATCACCGGTTCGTTCCAGATTTGTGTTAATCTTCAACATTGCCAGTACAAAACGAAGGTCAATGGCAACCGGCGCAAACAGGGCAAGAATATTTTCACAATCGCGATCAATTTTTAATTCAAATGCATTGACTCTTTTTTCAGTGAGGATAACCTCCCGTGCAAGATCACGATCCATGTCTTCCAATGCTTCCTGTGCTTTTTGTAACTGGGTTAAAACCAGGTGGCCCATGCTTATAATTTCCTGCTTCAGTTGCTGAAGCTCATTGTCAAGAGGCGTAAGCTTTTGATTCCATTTCGTTAATGCCATATCTTACTTTTTATAATGTTTGTTTTATCCAAAATGTCCGCGGATATAATCCTGTGTTTTTTCGTTTTTAGGATTCGTAAATATAGTTTTGGTGGCATCTGCTTCTATCAATTCGCCAAGGTAAAAAAATGCAGTTTTATTGCTCACCCTCGCTGCCTGCTGCATATTGTGCGTTACCATCATGATGGTAAATTGAGTGCTAAGTTCATAAATAAGTTCTTCTATTTTGGCAGTAGAAATCGGATCAAGCGCCGAAGTAGCTTCATCAAGTAATAATATTTCCGGATTCATGGACAAGGCTCTCGCTATACACAACCTTTGCTGCTGGCCACCCGACAAAAAAGAACCTTTTTTATGAAGAGTATCTTTTACCTCATTCCACAATGCGGCTCTCTGCAGTGAAGTTTCAACAATTTCATCCTTTTCTTTCCTGTTTAATTTAATTCCGTTCAATGAATAACCGGCGATCACATTTTCATAAATACTCATGGTGGGAAACGGGTTGGGCCGCTGAAATACCATACCCACTTTCCTTCTCAACAATACCGGATTCATTTCATATACCTCTTCCTCGGCCAATTGCATTGAACCTTGTACATGCGCATTGGGCGTGAGTTCGTGCATACGATTGATACAACGGATAAAAGTAGTTTTTCCGCAACCGGAAGGACCCATAATTGCCCACACACTGTTCTTATCAATATCAATGTTGATGTTTTTCAGAACATGGTTTTCCCCATAGAAGGCATTAAAATTTCTTGTTTTTAAAATTGTACTTTCCATTTACGTTGTACTATTTTAGAAATAATATTTAAAATTAAAATTATCACAATCAAAATAAGAGATGCACCCCATGCAAGCTGGTGCCAGTCGTGGTACGGGCTTGTGGCATAATTAAATATTATCAGCGGAAGGCTGCTGATAGGTTTAAAAATATCGGTACTCATAAACGGGTTTCCAAAAGCGGTAAAGAGCAATGGCGCCGTTTCGCCAATCACTCTTGAAATGCTCAGTATGACACCGGTCAGGATACCGCTTAAACCGGTGGGGACAATTACCTTCATAATGGTCTTGTAATATGGAACACCGAGTGCCAGCGAAGCTTCTTTCAACGACTCCGGTAAAAGTTTCAATGTTTCCTCAGTGGATTTTACAATGGAAGGAAGCATCATCAATGCCAGCGCTACACTTCCCGAAAAGGCTGAAAAACCTCCCATTGGCCGCACCACCCATTGATAAATGATAATTCCGATTACGATGGAGGGAATGCCCTGCAATACGTCAACGGATAAACGCCCGTAATACGACAGTCGTGATTTGGGCGATTCACTCAGGTAAATCCCGATACCCACACCAAACGGGATTGCCATGACACATGATAACAGTAAAATCAGAATGCTGCCCACTATTGCGTTTGAAATACCACCTCCGGTTTCACCTACCGGTTTGGGCAGGCTGGTAAAAAATTGCCAGTTAATGGCAGTAATCCCCTGACGGAAAATATAAAACAGGATGAACAACAAAGGCAGTGTACACATTACCGTTGCACCAATAATCAATGCTTTGAACAAATAATTTTTCCTGTTCCGGATGCGAATATGCCTGAGCATCGCTCCGGTCGTTTCACTTTCTTTATTTATTTGTTGTTGCTTCATTTTATGTAAATGACTTATTCAACCATCACGCTGTGAACCGTTTGATAACCTGCTTCCCGATGATATTGATAACGGTTACCACTACAAACAAAAACAGTCCCATTTCTATCAGTGCCGACGTATATACTGTACCGGTAGCTTCTGAAAATTCATTGGCTATCACACTTGCCATTGTATTGCCTGCGCTAAAAATACCCGTTGGCAGGATGTGTGAATTTCCGATCAACATGGTCACTGCCATCGTTTCACCCAACGCCCTGCCCAATGCCAATAACAAACCTGCGAACAATCCTGATCTTGTGTAAGGAATCGTAATTTTTGTAATTACTTCCAACCGGGTAGCACCGAGAGAATAGGCGGCTTCCTTTAAATGACCGGGCATCATGGAAATAACCTGTCGCGACAGGGATACCGAATAGGGCAAAATCATGATTGACAGCACAAGCGATGCAGTAAATATTCCCACTCCATAAGGTGCAACCCCAAGTTTCATTTCAAGAGAACGAACCAAGGGCACCAGCACAAACAACCCCCAGAATCCATAAATAACAGATGGGATGCCCGCCAGCAAATCGATCATATTTTTAAAAATTTCAGCCATGATTCCTTTCTTATAATATTCCCCGAGAAACAGTGCAATGGCTATGGAAAAGGGTGTGGAAATGATCAACGCCAGAAATGAAGTGATCAGCGTTCCGAGCAGAAATGGCAATGCGCCGAAATTATCTGCCACAGGATCCCAATCTTTATTATAAAAGAAAGAAATTCCCAATGCCTTCAAAGAAGGCATTGAAGAAAAGAGCAGTGTAATAAAAATGGCAAGCAATACTACTACGGATAGCAAAGCAAAAATTACAAGGGTGTTTTTGAATGCTTTTTCCTTTAATTGCAGTCCCCTCTCTTCACGGTTAACATCAGGCATTTGTCAGAAATTAATTTGTGAAACAGATTGAACCGGATTTCCATCCGCCTTCATTCTGTTCTTTTTTTTATTCATGAAATCAGATTATTCCAGGGGTTTATCGGCATAGGTCACAGACTTTAAAATTTCTTCCGCTTTGTTCACAGCCTCCGCGGGCAAAGGAGCATAGCCCAGTGCTTTTGCATATTGCTGACCGTCATGAAGAACAAAATTTATTAGATCAACAGTACCTTTTGCTTTAGTTTCTGTGCGGTCGTCATACTGTTGGTTTTTATAAATCAGCAAATAAGTGAAACTGCTTATAGGATATCCGTCAGGTGCATCTGTATTTGTAAGCGATACCCTCATATCAGCGGGAAGCCCGGTGTTGGCGGCCGCACTGGTAGATTGAAGGCTGGCAGATACAAAATTCCCGGCTTTGTTTTGCAATTGTGCCGCCGGCATTTTATTCTGCAGGGCATATACCAATTCCACATAGCCAATACTCCCCGGCGTCTGCTTTACCATACCACTCACACCTTCATTTCCTTTGGCGCCCAGGCCCACAGGCCAGTCCAAAGATTTTCCCGTACCGGGTTTTGCCTTCCAGGCTGCACTTATCTTTGACAGATAATCTGAAAAGATATATGTGGTACCACTTCCATCCGAACGATGCACTACCGAAACAGGCAGATCAGGAAGTTGAACTCCGGGATTAACAGAAGTGATACGCTGATCATTCCATTTTGTTATTTTACCTAAAAAAATATCTGCCAGTACATCCGGAGTAAATTTCAATACCGGATTTCCGGGTAAATTATAACTCACAATCACCGCGCCCAGGCAGGTCGGAATGTGAACAATTGGCGCAGGAGATTTACTTAGCTCGTCATCACTCATCGGTGCATCGGAAGCGCCAAAATCAACCGTCTTATTCTGAAGTTGTTTGATACCACCACCGGAACCGATGGACTGGTAATTCACTTTGATTCCCTTTTCCTTAAAATAAACGTCGAACACTTTTGAATAAAACGGGTAAGGAAAAGTTGCGCCAGCTCCCATAATTCCTTCTTTGTCTGTACCGGCGGTTTTACCGTTGGCCGCGGTCTGCGAATTGTTACCTCCGCACGATGTAAACAACACGGCCAAAATAAAAAGCGGAAGTAAGATTTTTTTGAGATACATAATTTTCAAAATTTATTTTTTTATTTGTTGAATAGAAAATAGAGTGTTACCCGGCCAACCAGATCATAATCGCTTTTTATCCCGGTTGTTTTACTCTGATAACGGTTATACCACAGATTAGGCATGATGTGCACGTTTTCGTAAGGAACGTAATCTATACCCAGCGTTGCAAAAGTTTCATTGTAAGTGCTGTAATTACCGAAATACCCGTTATCTTTTATAAACTTCGTGTCGGGGTTGTAGATGTCGTACCTGGCGAATAAGCTTAATTTGTCTTTCTTCAGTTGATGAGTAATAAAAAAAGAAATTCCCGTCCGGTGCACATCGGCAAAAGCAGTATCGGTCCCATTCTTTATATAATTGCTGCTGTTCGTTTTTATCTGACGGAATGCTTCCACACCCACAGAAGTAAGATCTGTCTGATAACCGGAAAACAATTTGAATATTGACATTCGTTTATCAATGGGAGAAGTCGCAATTGTTCCCATTTCAAAGTTGCCCTGCACTACGAGTTTCTTATTGAAAAAATAAGTATAAAGCGATGTGTAGAGTTTTTTGGATTTATTATTTTCCGGTTTTGCACCATTATTATTTCCCACCAAAATGTTGTAACCTACATTCTCATTCTTGCCGATTTTTCCCAAAATACCAACCCCGAGATCTGTGGAACTCGAAATGCCCCGCATATCCAAAAGAGTCTTTTCGATAGAACGATATCCCCATACAGATTCCGATAAGGTAGAAAAAGTAGGTGTAGATTGTTGTCCCGCCACAATTGTGGCTCGTGGGATAATTTTTTTGAACCGGATATTAATAGCCTTGATATAGATTCCACGATTCCCATTTGTAAGAACATCAGGATTGGATGGATTGCCTTCTGCCGAAGATTCGTGCGCCAATATCAACTGCGTTGAAACATTGGGCGAAAGATGGTAGTCGTATCCGAGATAAACACGCCGAAAATTGAATGAATTATAATTCTTCGGCAATTTAGAATACTGTACAGTTCCCCTTTCTGTTCCATCAGCATGTATTTTGTAAGCATAATCCCCGAAAGCATATCCCCAAATTTTTCCCGAAGGATGAAACTCTTTATTGGTAGAGTCCTGAGCCGATGAACTGATGGAAAAAAATGATATGAAAACAGCAAGCAAGATGATTTTTTTGAAGGGCTTTTGATTACGGAAATTTCCTTGCATACATTCTGATTTGAATGCAAAAGTCGCCTGCGGATGTTACAATAATGTTACAACACGATTAACTTATGATTACAAATCCCGTTAAAAACGGTGATCGATGATTTAAACCGGTAATATTATCACAATTTTCAAAGCCAATTTCCCTGAAAAAACTCAAATCGAAATCATCCCTGAAATCTCAGAAAATGAGATTTAAAAATAGCGGAAAATAAAACTGCATTTTGCTCTTTGCTGTGACAGATTAATTAAGAACCAGATACAATCCTGCTGCAGCAATGGCTCCGAGCAATGGGCCTACAACCGGCACCCAGAAATATTTCCAGTCGGCTTTATTTTTATCCTTGAAAGGAAGAAGGTTGTAAATAATTCTCGGCCCAAAATCCCTGGCCGGATTGATCGCATAACCGGTAACCCCTCCGAGCGAAAGCCCGATACTCCACACGATGAAAGCAATTGGAATGGCGCCGACCGACCCCAACCCGATGGGTGTTTTCTCAGACCCGAGTTCACCGTTGGTAATGTAGAATACACAAAGAATGAGCACAAAAGTTCCGAGGAATTCACTCAATGAATTGGTGAAAGAGTTTTTGATTTCAGGATAGGTATAAAAAGACGCTGCTTTTGATCTTGAATCAGAAGTGGCAGTGAAATGATTGTAATACATCAGCCATACAAGTAAAGCTCCGGCCATAGCACCCAACAATTGTGCAACAATGAACGGAAAGACCTGAGACCATGCAAACTTCCCTCCGATAGCAAGGCCTATGGTCACAGCCGGATTCAAATGTGCGCCACTGTATGGCCCGGCAATGACTACACCGGCGTACACCGCCAATGCCCAGCCCGTGGTAATGACAATCCATCCGCTGTTATTTCCTTTGGTTTTATTGAGTACCACATTGGCAACAACACCATTTCCCAATAAAATTAAAATCATGGTGCCGATAAATTCTGCGATGACAGGAGACATAGATGAAGATGAGTTTAGAGTTTAAGGTTCGAAAGTTTAGAGGTTTAGGGATTCACAAGTTCCGGAGTTTCGGGTTTGAGGTGGCGGATTGAAAAACAAAATATATATCTGAATGAATAATTGTTTTGGTAAAGGCAGATTTCAAAATCCCGTATTGCGTTTTCATATTCACTTAAAAAATTAGTTTAAAGGCCTCTTTACTTTCAACATTTGAAACGATACCATTCATAATTGCAATTCTTAATTCTTAATTCTTAATTTTTAATTGATCATTTCTCATCCGCCCAATACTTCGCAGCCCTTACCGCTCTGTCCCAACCATCAATCAGTTTTTGTTTATCATCTGTTCCGGGTTCAAATCGTTTGTCGACTTTCCATTGCTGCTGAATTTCCGCAATATCTTTCCAGAAACCTGTGGCAAGCCCGGCGAGATAAGCTGCTCCAAGTGCCGTAACCTCGGTTACTTCAGGCCTTACGACCGATGTCCTCAAAATATCAGATTGAAATTGCAACAGCAGATTATTGTGTGTGGCTCCCCCGTCCACACGCAATTCTTTTATCTCTATTCCGGAATCAGATTCCATCGCTTTCAGAACTTCCCTCACCTGAAAAGCAATCCCCTCAAGGGCTGCGCGACAAATGTGATTTTTATTTGTACCTCGTGTGATTCCGAAAATAGTGCCTCTCGCATATTGATTCCAGTGAGGTGCGCCCAACCCCGCAAAGGCAGGTACAAGATAAACACCACCCGAATCTTCGACGGCAGATGCGAGTGTTTCAATCTCCGGTGCCGACGAAATAATTTTCATTTCATCTCTCAACCATTGCACCACAGCGCCCGCAATAAAAATACTTCCTTCCAAAGCATATTGCACTTCATTGCCGATTTTCCAGGCAACCGTAGTCAACAGATTATTTTTGGATATAAGAGGTTTGTCGCCAATATTCATCAGCATAAAACATCCGGTTCCATAAGTGTTCTTCACCATTCCCGGCTTATTGCAAATATGTCCGAAGAGAGCCGACTGCTGATCACCTGCAATCCCCGCAACAGGGACTTTGGCTCCCAGCAATTTTCCTGCGGTATATCCGTAAACCTCACTCGATGATTTCACCCCCGGTAACATGGATTTCGGAATTTCAAAAAGGTCAAGTAATTCTTCATCCCAACGGAGCGTATTTATGTTGAACAACATTGTCCGTGACGCATTGCTTACATCCGTGATATGCAGCGCGCCTCCGGTCAGGTTCCAAACCAGCCATGAATCTACATTGCCGAATGCGAGCTTCCCTTCATTTGCTTTTTGTTTTGCCCCGTCCACATGATTGAGTATCCATTGGATTTTTGTTGCTGAAAAATAAGCATCAATGATTAATCCGGTTTTCTCCTGAATGGACTTTGCCAATCCTTTTTCTTTTATGGAATCACATTGTTGTGATGTTCTCCTGTCTTGCCAAACGATGGCATTGTAAACAGGAAGCCCGGTCGATCTATCCCAGACAATCGTTGTTTCCCTCTGATTGGTAATTCCGATTCCGGCTATGTCTTCAGGATTTAAATTTTGTTTTACAATTGCTTCGGTGATCACAGAAGCCTGCGACGACCAAATTTCCATTGGGTCATGTTCTACCCAACCCGGTTGTGGAAAAATTTGCCGGAATTCTTTTTGGGCAAGCGAAACAATTTTTCCTGATTTATTGAGGAGAATGGCCCTGGAGCTGGTTGTGCCCTGGTCAAGCGTCAGTATCAAATCCTTCATTCGGTTTCTTTTGGACGATGAAAATAAATATTTTACAATTAATTCCGGTTAGCCTAAAATTTGTATTCAAAAATTAAAATTAAAGTAAGTTTACTTTGCAAGAGGATAATTTCAAAACTGAATAATAATGGATGGGTTCGACAGAGTGAGTATGGTTGAAAAATTAAAACATACCGATGAGTGGGATGTGTTGGTTGTGGGAGGAGGGGCTACCGGTCTCGGGGTAGCCGTGGATGCAGCCACACGCGGTTTCAAGATTTTGTTGGCAGAACAGGAAGACTTTGCAAAAGGTACTTCCAGCAGGAGTACAAAACTGGTGCATGGAGGTGTCCGTTACCTGGCACAGGGAAATATTTCATTGGTAAGAGAAGCCTTGAAAGAAAGAGGTTTGTTATTGAAAAATGCACCTCATCTCACAAGAAATATGGTGTTTGTTATTCCCTGCTATTCCTGGTTTCGGGGATTTTTTTATGCATTTGGATTGAAGTTATACGACTGGCTCTCGGGCAGGTTGAGCCTTGGCCAATCGAAAATGATTAGCCGGAAAAGTGTTTTGAAGAGATTGCCGGTTGTTGAAAAAAAATCATTGAAATGCGGAGTGATTTATCACGATGGCGCCTTTGATGATGCACGGTTGGCGATTAATCTGGCACAAACAGCAGTTGATAATGGCGCGGTGGTTCTGAATTATTTCAAAGTAGTTTCTCTCCGCAAAAATGAAAAGAGAGGGCTGTCGGGAGCCACCATCGAAGACCGCGAATCCGGCAGGCGTTATGAAGTAAAGGCACGTGTGATTGTCAATGCAACCGGTGTTTTTGCAGATAATATTTTGCAGCTCGACAATCCCGAAGCAAAATCCATCATCCGCCCCAGCCAGGGAGTTCATTTGGTTTTGGATAAATCATTTTTGCAAAGTGATAATGCCATCATGATTCCCCATACCGATGATGGAAGAGTTTTATTTGCCATACCCTGGCATGAACATGTTTTGATTGGCACTACAGATACACCACTAAGCAGTCATTCACTCGAGCCGAGAGCGCTGGACAGCGAAATCGATTTTATTTTAAAAAATGCAGGCACCTATTTAGCCCGTCAGCCCAAAAAATCAGATGTGATGTGTGTTTTCGCAGGGCTGCGCCCCCTGGCAGCCACCGATGACAACAATGAAAAAACCAAAGAAATTTCAAGAAGGCATAAAATTATTTTCAGCGACAGTGGATTGGTTTCGGTATTTGGTGGTAAATGGACAACCTACCGTAAGATGGCTGAAGATACGCTGGACAAAATCATGAAAAGAAGAATGCTTCCAACCCGTCATTGCATTACGATGGATTTAAAAATTCACGGATATCAAAATCCACAATCGGCAGATGAATTTTCGACTTACGGATCTGATGAATTTTCTTTGAAAAAATTAATGAATAAAAATCCGGAACAGGCAAAATCTCTTATCACTGGGATCCACCTCAACGAAGCACAAGTCATCTGGGCCATCCGAAATGAAATGGCAAGAACTGTAGAAGATATATTGGCACGAAGGACCCGCATATTATTTTTTGACGCCAGGGCTGCAATTGAAGCGGCGCCGGAAGTTGCGGAAATAATGAGGAAGAATTTAAATTATGATGAAAGCTGGAAGCAATCACAGATAACATCATTTACCGAACTGGCAAAAGGATATTTGATTGCAGATGGTTTGAGTTAATTCTCTTTCATTTTTGGGATGTGATAAAAATTTAATACTTACAAAAAATCATTTCTTCATTGGAGTTTCTATATCGAAATTTTTTCGAACAAAAATCTATTTTCAAGACTGCTGTTTATTCTTTATGCAAAAAGCTATTCCTTCATTGCTGTAAATTTGAAGAGTCATTTTATACACTCAAAAATTACAATCATGGATACCAGAAGAGAGTTTTTAAAAAAGACAACTCTGCTTTCTATCGCTGCCGGCTTCTCTTCATCATTGCCCGCATCTATTCGCAGAGCATTGGAAATTGATCCCAAAACAGGCAGTACCTATCTCGATGCAGAACATGTGGTAATCCTCATGCAGGAAAACCGCGGGTTTGACCATTGCTTCGGAACCATGCATGGTGTACGCGGATTCAATGATCCAAGGGCGATTCAATTGCCTGATGGAAATCCTGTCTGGTTCCAGACAAATAAAAAAGGTGAGACTTACGCGCCTTTTCATTTCGATATCAAAGAATCAAGAATTACCTGGATGGGTTCCGTGCCGCATACACGGGCCAGTCAGATAGATGCGGATAACCATAGCCGTTATGATCAGTGGCTGGAGGCAAAAAGACCTGGTGACAAAAGGTATTCAGACATGCCATTAACGATGGGGCATTTTACCAGAGATGATTTGCCATTCAATTATAATATGGCAGATGCATTTACAATTTGTGATCAGAATTTTTGTTCGGTGATGTCGAGCACCTGGCCCAACAGGCTGTTTCTTTGGGGCGGAACGATACGAGGTGAAAAATCAGGAGACGTCAAAGCTTACGTCAGAAATGAGATTCCCTGGGGTGAAGCCCACTGGAAGATTTTCCCTGAAAGGCTTCAGGAAAATAATATTTCGTGGAAAATTTATCAAAATGACCTGACTGCCGGAGGAGGATTTACCGGTGAAGAGAGAGCATGGCTGTCAAACTTCGGATGCAATTTGCTGGAAGCTCTTTCACAATACAATGTGCGGTTCTCAAAAAGGTATTATGAGGGAATTCAAAAACTGGTTGCAACGCTTCCCGATGAAATTAGTTCATTGGAATTGAAACTAAACGGAATGCAAAAGGATGATCCCGGATATGAAAAACTGCAAAAGGAAATTGACAAGAAAAAGACAGTACTTCAGGAAGCTCGTGATGGATTGACAAAGTGGAGCCCTGAAAGTTTTGAAAAGCTATCTGATTATGAAAAGGAACTTTACAACCGGGCATTTACCATTAATGACGGAGATCCGGATTTTCACATGCTTGAAACTTTGAAATATTCTGATGGAGGTATCGAGAGAGAACTGGAAGTGCCCAAGGGAGATGTGCTGTATCAATTCAGAAAAGATGTGGATGAAGGAAATTTACCCACTGTATCCTGGCTTGTGCCTTCTCAAAATTTGTCAGACCATCCGAGTGCACCGTGGTACGGCGCATGGCTGACTTCCGAAGTTCTTGATATTCTGACGAAGAACCCTGAGGTATGGAAGAAAACAATTTTCATTCTGACTTATGATGAAAATGACGGTTACTATGATCATGTTCCTCCCTTTGTTGCTCCCGATCCATTGGACCCGCTGACAGGGAAATGTTCAAAAGGTCTTAATGAAACCGGTGCGGAATTTATCAGGCGCGAACAGGAAATCAGTGAAGGGATCAGTAAGAAATCCGCCCGTTCAGGCCCGGTGGGATTGGGTTTCAGAGTGCCGATGATAATCGCTTCACCCTGGTCAAGAGGCGGAAAAGTTTGTTCACAGATATTTGACCATACTTCCACTTTGCAATTTCTCGAGCATTTTTTGAATACCAAATTCAAAAAAAATATCCGGGAAGAAAACATCAGCGCATGGAGAAGAACAATTTGCGGGGATCTAACATCGGCGTTTACACGATATGACGGTAAAGAAAAAAAGAAACTGGATTTCTTTCTTTCTCGCGATCCTTTTGTGGAAGGAATTTACAATGCAAAATTCAAAGATGTTCCGGGGTTCAAACAATGGTCTGCTGATGAAGTAAAGCAAATAATTGATCAGGGATCTTCATCTTTGGGTATTCAGGAAAAAGGAACCAAAGCTTCCCGTCCAATACCTTATCAACTTTATGTGGACGGGAAATTGACCCATGAAGGAAAGGAATTTGAACTGGCTATGAAAGCAGACAATCAGGTCTTTGGAAAAAAATCAAAGGGTTCTCCATTCATTGTTTATGCACCTGGAAAATATGTAACACCTGCCGGTGAAAAAAATAACACGAATGACTTTCAATCTTTGCGTGCATGGCATTTTGCGGTCACAGCCGGAGACGAATTAAAAGAAAACTGGCCGTTGAAATATTTTCAGAATGGAAACTATTTTTTGAGAGTTTATGGCCCCAATGGATTTTTCAGGGAATTCAAAGGAAATACCCAAGACCCTGATTTAAACATCAAATGTGAGTACCAGCAAAGCAGAATGAATAAAAATAAAACAACCGGAAATGCAGAGTTGAAATTCACCAATCATTCTCCCGAGGATATCGTTGTGAGAATAGTTGACAATGCCTATGGAGATAAACCGATAGTAAAAAAGATTGCCGGCAGCGCGGAGGAGACTGTTGTACTGTCCCTTCAGAAAAATTCAGGATGGTATGACTTTTCTGTAGAGGTACAGAGACAGAATTCATTTCTCAGAAGATTTGCCGGTAGGGTTGAAACCGGAAACGAAAGTATCAGTGATCCGCAAATGGCCTGAATCCGGGGGCTGTTCTCACCCGGTTTTGTAAATTTTGAAAGTGTGAATTTTTGCAGCAATTCATGAAAACTCATTATTTGATTTATACGTATAAAATAAATAAATTTGTCGTAATAAATTTCAAAACATCATGGACTCAAAAATTACATTGTCATTTGACAGAGATATTTTACTTGAAGCCAAAAAATTTGCTTCCAGAAATAATATCAGTCTTTCTCGTCTGACAGAATTTATATACAGGCAAATGACTTCAAAAAATTATTCAAGCCTGGATGAATTACCAATCTCTGACTGGATAAATATGGTTGCTGATCACAAAGCGGAATACCGTAGGCCGAGATCGCGTAAAAAGATGAAATCTGAATTTTTTGATTCAAAAAAGGCAACCCGGTGAAAATTTTTCTGGATGTCAATGTGATAGTGGCAGTTCTGAACAGAGAATACCCTTTATTCACGCCGGCTGCACGGATTTTGAGTCTTTCTGATAATAAACGTTTTCAGATTTACACTTCCCCTCTGTGTCTGGCTATTGCTTACTACTTTGCTGAAAAGAAAAGCAGCAGTAAACATGCCAGATCAGGTATTGAAATTCTTGCAGGTAAATTGATAATAACCACTGTAAATCAGGAAACAGTAAGACTTTCAGTTAAAAACCCGGCTATCACTGATTTTGAAGACGGTCTCGAATATTATTCGGCCGTTCAATCAGGGTGCCAGGCTATAATTACCGAAGATGTTTCTGATTTCTTTTTCTCAAAAATCCCTGTTATGAATTGTGAGACTTTTATCCTTTCGCTGATAAGTCAGAAATGACATCGTAGTTTAACTTCCCTGCTGATAAAAACATAGCTTATAAACCTCTGAAAAACCTGATACTTCCCACTCACAATTTTTGTTTCATTTTTAAAGATAGCTGTCAGAAATTTGGCCCCATTTATTCTGATAACTGTAATACCAAAGTGAATTCCAATATAGTATATAGCTTTAATGGTATTATACCAATGTGATAGCCATTTAGGCAAATTTTGTTAGACTGTTACAGATATTTCGGTATAACCTTTTACCGGAGTTTATTATTTCTCTTTGTCAGAATTCTGAGATAAGAGACAACCATCGTGCTGCCGACGCACCCCACACTTCTTTGTAGGTAGCGGTATTGAATTGCGGGAAATACGGCTTATCATTATTAAATCGAGATTCAATTCCGACCGGTATTTCGCCGACGGTTTCCCCCGGCAATGCCACATAAAATTGCGGATAGTTGCTGCCTTCACCCCAAATCAGAGATTGACCAAACGGATTCTTCCCCACAATCCAATACAATTGTTGTTCTGCGATATTCATCAGTTCTTTATCGTGAAGGAACTTGCCACAAAGTGCTGCATTCTTTCCGGTCGACAAAGCAACAGCATCATTACCCCTGAATGAAAACCAAACCGGAAATACACGGAGATAATGTGTACTGTCCAGTTTGAAACCGTTTTCGAGTTGTTGTCTGAAATCATTGTCCACACAACAGGTAATACCTGCCTGCACTTTGTAAAAATTTACAGAATCCCTGATCTCATTAATATCATAGATGCCACCTGGGATCAGTCCGTAGGGAGAAACATATTTAAAAATAGCTTTTAGATAATTTCCATACAGTTTAATGGCATTTGCCCATTTCGGATAATCAGGATTGTCAGGCTGTGTCTTACACAATGCAACAAGTGCCTGCATGTACACCTGGTCGCGCGACTGGTGGGTGAAATGAACTATTGATTTCCTATTCAGATCGCGGTAAAAGAATCCACTGATTTTATCCTTATCACCTACCGGATGAGTTTCCTGGCATTGCAACGTGTATTCAATGGCTTTGGCCGCCTGGTCAGCGTAATATTTTTCATGTGTCAGTTGATAAAGAAGGCTCGCGGCAAAGGATATATTGGCGGAATACTGACTGTTGGATGCCATCGCGGCATGGTCGCCGCCATTTCCCATGCTGCTTATATCACTGAATCCGAGGTTGTCAAAACGCGTTTTCGCAAAAGCATAATCCTCAATAGCCACCTTGCGGAGATTCTTGCTGAGCATGGAATCATTTGTAATGTTCATTGAAGCATAGGCTTCAATTCCTGCAAACACAAAATTCTCAAATGCACGATTGTGAATTCTCACAAGGCGATAGCGGGTGGAATCATCTTTGGTTCCCAGAAAACCATCTGTCCACAGATTGGTACCCCATGTCTGTGCGCGGTAGCCATCTGCCAGTCTGCTTTTCAACACACAATCAATTCCCCATTCTGCTTCTTCCTGCATTCTCAGGTACAATTGTTCCTCACCTTTTTCCTTTGCACGTTTCCCTTCCTCAAGAAGTGCATAAACAATTTCGGCTGATTGCAATACCTGTTGCGACATATCCGCAGCATCATGCCATCCCCCGTTGAATGGAAAGATCTGTCCGCGGAAAATCCCATGAAGATCCGCATGACACACTCCGTGTTTTTCAGGAACAGCATATCCGCAACGCTCCACAAAAATGAAATTCATTACGCGCCATGCGGAATTGTCCCATATATTTTTATTAATATAAAACGGCAAAGTGCTGACGTTTCCCGCTTTCAGATAATACTGCCCGTCATTTTTAAATAAAGAGAAATCACCGACCTGAAAATCTCCGATAGCAGTTTTCTTATTTTCAATCTTTCCTTCAAACACAGATTTTTTTGTATTGTTTTCTATCAGCTGAAATTTCCCATTGTTATTTTTTACATTAATGATGGCAGATTTTTCACCATCTGTGCTGTATCCGGTCGTTGAAAAAATTATTCTGTTTTCGGCCGGCGTCCATCCACTGGCGACTTCGGGGTTTACAATGGTCTGAAGAGTTACATCATCGATATCAAACTTCAGTGAATCTCCCATGGTTCTTTCTTTTCCGAATACTTCAATGGCAAAAGAGAGTTTGGTAACTTTATCCCTGGCCAATTCCGGCATCTCCAGAAAGCATTCATTCCATTTGCCGTTGATGAGATTAATTTCGTGAATTCCTTCTCTTTTATATTTATCCGGTACTTTCACTTTTCCGTCATTTTCAATAATGAGGTTTAGATAAATACTCCGTGCTCCTTCACAATTGGGATATATATAAAAATGGAGCCGGTTATACTTTTCCCAGTTTTGGCCACCGACATCAAAGATTGCCATAGAAGTACCAAACCCGATACCCCAGTCAAGAAACTGAGGATATGTAGTCGGAGCCACCAGACGGAGACTATGTTTTCCGGTAATGCTTCTTTCAGATGTAATCCGCACGCCGCCGATTCCTCTGTGTGTCCATCCGTTCAGAGATTCCATATCGCAGATCATGTCCGAACGCAATACTTTCTTTTTTATTCCGGTAGTCTCAAAGGTTTTGCTGTAATCCATCGGAAGAGGAGTGTGTACGTATCCGGTACTGATAATATCTTTTTTGAGCTGCGGATCAATCTGGGCTTCTGACATTGCAGTCATTCCTGCAAGCAGGAGAAGAAATATACATTTTTTCATAAGTATCGACGTTGAAATTGTGCGGAAAGAATTCAAATGTGAATTTAATCAATAACTCAATAAAATGTCGGTTCTATCTCTTCATTGAATGAACTACCTTTATTGGCGCTTACCTTAATCTATCAGCCATGAATAACCGAAAACTATTATTAATATTTCCCATCCTTCTTTTATTGGCTTTTTCATTTTCTTCAGCGAATGCACAGAGAAAGAGACCTGTAATCATCGGTTATGCAATGGGTTATTTCGGAAATATCATTCAGCCTTCATCTATCGATGCCATGGGAGTTTCCCATCTTAATTATGCCTTTGCTGAAATCAAAGACAACCGTATCTGGCTGCTCCATCAAAAAACGGATACGGTCAATTTCAGAAATCTCAATGAACTGAAAAAAATAAACCCAGATCTGATGGTTATTATTTCCATAGGCGGATGGAAAGGAAGCAAACACTTTTCAGATGCTGTGCTGACAGATACTTCGAGAAGCAATTTTGCACTGAGTGCTGTGGATATTGTCAATAAATATGACCTGGACGGTGTGGATATAGACTGGGAATATCCGGGGATGTATGGCGACAGCAACCTGTACAGGCCGGAAGACAGAGAGAATTACACACTTCTTTTTAAAGACCTGCGGGAAAAGCTGGACGCACTTTCAGTGTTGACTCATAAAAAATATTTTGTAACCACGGCAATCGGAGGCTCTCTTGGTTTTCTCCAGCACACTGATCTGGCAGCAGCTCAGAAATACCTGGACTATATTAGCCTGATGGGATATGACTTTGACGAAAGTTATGACAATATCGCAGCACACCACTCCAATCTCTTTTCGCCCCCGGACATGCCTTACATTTATTCAGATGATTTTTGTGTAAGGAATCTTCTGAAAGTAGGTGTAAAACCTTCGAAGATTGTAATGGGTGTTCCGTTTTACGGAAAAGGGAAAATTGTGAATAGCAGCGACAATCACGGTTTGTACCAGATTCCCGTACAGGCAATGGCTTTCTGGGGTGGTTATACAAGAATAAAAGACAGTCTGGTCAATCAAAACGGATTCGTCAGATATTGGGATGATGTTTCCAAAATGCCTTATCTGTTTAATGAAGAAAAGAAAATGCTGATAGTGTATGATGATGAAGAATCGATGAAATACAAATGAGATTATATTAAAAAACACCACCTTGCCGGCGCTATGTTCTGGGAATATTTTAGTGATCCCAAATTGTATCTGCTGCATGTTATCGACAAAGAATTCGGGTATAAATAATCAATTCAGTCTGCTGTGTGCCGGCATTGTTCAGATAACCTTTCCACCGATTAATAATTGGATGATATTACGAATCCCGGAAATTTAATTTAAACCCGGTTCCGTCGAAACAAAAGGCTGAGCCTGTTTGTCAGCAACAGATTATCTGGCAAAAACTTTGATATAATAAAGCCACACCTCTCGATTAGGAAAAACGCATAGCTATGAATTATACATTTATACACCTCTCTTTTTTTAAATACTAAAATATTATCAGATGAAAATCGGAATTACCGGAACCACCGGACATCTCGGGCGCATTGTTATCAGAATGCTGAAAGGAAAAATACCTTTTGGAAATATTGTAGCACTTGTACGTTCCCCGGACAAGGCAAAGGATTTGGGATTGGAACCAAGGCTTTTTGATTATGAAAAACCGGAATTACTTGTAAAAGGTCTGAATGGAATCGATACCTTGTTGTTGATTTCAGCCAGCGATTTAAAAGACCGGGACAAAAAACATATTAACGTAATAAATGCCGCCAGAGAAGCCGGGGTCAAATGGATCGTTTATACAAGCCTGTTACATGCGGATACTTCTACGCTCGGACTGGCATCGTCGCACGTGAACACGGAAAAAGCCCTGAAGGAATCCGGAATTCCTTTTACCATTCTGCGCAACGGATGGTACACAGAAAATTACATGGGTTCTGTGCCTGCTGCCATTAAGTCCAAAATACTTTATGGATGTGCAGGAGACGGGAGGGTTTCTTCGGCTGCGCGTGAAGACTATGCTGCAGCAGCAGTGTCAGTACTTTTGGGTGAAGGGCATCAGGGAAAAGTGTATGAACTGGCCGGTGATAAATCTTACACCATGAGCGGGCTCGCCGCAGAAATTGCGCATCAGGCGTTGAAAGAAGTTCATTATAAAAATCTCACGGAAAAAGAATACACTGACAAACTGATCAGTTTCGGCGTACCCAAAGAAATGGCTGAGGCCATTGCAAACTGGGATGCCGGCACCTCCAAAGGGGATTTGTTTGATGAAAGCCATCAGCTTTCGAAATTGATTAAGAGATCCACTACTCCGCTGGCCGAAACAATCAATGAAACACTCAAAAGCTGAATTTGGTGCTGAAAACTTTCCGGGAGGGAGAATTTAAGTTAATATCGGGTTCAATTCAACTGTCAGTCGACTGACGTGAATAAACGATTTCGTAATTTTAAGGGAGAACAAGTTAAAAAAGATTTCGTGTCAGTTTTCTGGTTAATGACCGGAAATACAAACGATAAAATAAAACACAATTAATATGAAATTAAGATTGCAATCACAAAATATCAATGACTATCTCGGAGAAATACCACCGGCCATTGTTTATAATACTCCTTTAATTCAAAAGACAATTAAGAAGATTGAGTCGCAGGTATCCTCACCACGTGAACGCGCTAAAATTGCTTTTGAGATCGCCAGGGATCAGGTTCACCATTCTTTTGATACAAATGGTGACCTAATCACGATTAGCGGTGACCAGGCTCTTGAAAAGAAAGAAGGAATCTGCTTTGCAAAAGCTCATTTACTTGCAACACTTCTTCGCGGGATGGGTATTCCTACGGGATTTTGTTACCAGAGGGTTTTGAGAAAAAAGACGGTTGATTCCGGATATGCCCTGCACGGCCTGAATGCGGTATATCTGAAGGAAACTGGCTGGTTCCGTGTAGATCCCAGAGGCAATAAGCCCGGCATAGATTCAGAATTTTCACCTGAAGTTGAAAAATTAGCTTACCCTATTCGCCCTGAATTGGGTGAAGTGGACTATCCCGATGTGTACACCAAACCTTTAAATCCCGTTATCAAATCCATGCAGGAATCCAAAGATGCCCATGAACTTTTTTATAAAAGGCCGGAAGAAATACCGGAAGATTTAAGAGTCTGAGAAAATATCTTTTCCGGTTTTACCGCGGTCCCGTCATAAAGTTTGCGCAGGCAGTAAGATGTTGTAAATAACATTGGTTGTAATTTCGGCGTCATTAAAATTTGACATGAAAGAAATTATCAGTGGAAATATCGTTGACATCCGGAATAAAAAGATTTTTAGTGGTTCGGTTACTGTGTCTGATGGCAAGATTGAGAAGGTTGACAAAAGCGGCCGCGAAGATGAAGTGCTACCCTATATTTTACCAGGTTTCATTGATGCACATGTACATATCGAAAGCAGTATGCTGGTTCCATCCGAATTTGCAAGATTGGCGGTTGTTCACGGAACAGTAGCCACCATCAGCGATCCCCATGAAATAGCTAATGTATGCGGAGTTGCAGGTGTGAAGTACATGATTGAAAACGGTAAAACAGTACCATTCAAATTTCATTTCGGTGCACCGAGTTGTGTACCTGCTACCACTTTTGAAACAGCAGGAGCTGCGCTTGATTCAGATGCTGTTGGTACGCTGCTTCAATCGGATGATATTTTTTATCTGAGTGAAATGATGAATTTTCCGGGAGTTTTGAACAACGATCCGGAAGTGATAAAAAAAATTGAGCTGTCAAAAAAAACCGGTAAACCCGTTGATGGACACGCCCCCGGATTGATGGGAGAAGAAGCTATTCAATACATCAATGCCGGAATTAGTACTGACCACGAATGTTTTACCGAAGAGGAAGCACTGCACAAACTGAAACACGGAATGAAAATTCTGATCCGCGAAGGAAGCGCCGCACGAAATTTTGAAGCCTTAATTAATCTCCTGAACGATTATGAAAACGAGATGATGTTTTGCAGTGATGACAAACATCCGGACAGTCTGGTTCAGGGACACATAGACGCTTTATGCCGGAGAGCAAGAGCCAAAGGAATAGATGTTTTTAAAATTCTGAAAGCCGCTTGTATCAATCCTGTTGAACATTATAAAATGAGGACGGGTTTATTGAATGAGGGTGATCCCGCTGATTTTATTGTGTGCAAAGACCTGATCAATTTTACCGTATCAGCCACTTATATTGACGGAATCAAAGTGGCAGAAGGTGGAAAGAGTTTGCTCAGCCCTTCCAGGGCAACCATCATTAATCACTTTAATTGCAATGAAAAAAAACCTGAAGATTTTCGGGTGAAGGCTTCAGGAAGTTCTATTCGAATTATGCACGCGCTCGATGGTCAGTTAATTACAACTTCATCGGTCGAAGATGCTGTTATCAAAGATGGATTTCTGGTCAGCAGCACTTCAAAAGATGTTTTGAAAATCACGGTAGTCAACAGATACGAAAATGCTAAACCATCTGTTGCATTTATCCGGAATTTCGAGCTTCAATCCGGAGCCATTGCTTCATCGGTAGCTCACGACAGCCACAACATCATTGCTGTGGGAGTGGACGACGAAAGCATTTGCGAAGCGGTAAATCTGATCATTCAACATAAGGGAGGAATCAGTGTAGCCGATGTGGGCAATGCTGAAATCAACCGTGTCCTTTCCCTGCCGGTAGCAGGATTGATGAGCAACGAAAACGGTTATGAGGTAGCCATGCAATACACTGAGATGGATCTGGCGGCAAAATCTCTGGGTTGTGGATTGGCAGCTCCCTATATGACCCTTTCTTTTATGGTCCTGCTGGTAATTCCAAAATTAAAATTGAGCGATAAAGGATTGTTTGACGGGGAAAAATTCGCCTTCACTGAACTGAGTCTTTAGTTGAAAAGTATCCTGCAAAAAATCAGTTTCTCTTCATCTGTATTAATTTACAAAACTGAGAGTTTCTAATCTTATATCCCTGGTCCCCAAACAACTTTGGATAATCCTTTTCAGAAATGTTTTTACAACCGTTTCGCAATCTTTAGTAATATTAGATTTAACAAAAAGCCGGTCAATCAAGACCGGCATTTTTGAATTAAAACAAAAGATTCAATTCTTATTTATTGTAATTGTTGTCAATAAATTTTTTCACATTGTCATGCATTTGTTTTAGTGCAGGCACATTTACATATACCATGTGACCTGATTGATAAAATGCGAAATGAATATTCTTTTGAAGGGAAGCAGGCATTGGCAATTGTTTCAATTCATAAACTCCTTCATAGAACGGAGTTGCCAAATCAAAATATCCCGCATTGAGCATCACCTGCAAAGTCGGATTTGATTTCATGGCGCCGGCCAGATCAGGCATCACATTAACCGTACCTGAACCACGATGTTTCATATCCCAATTTGTTCTGCCATACACATTTGGCCTGTAATCCATATTTTTCCCATAGTTCAAAGTATTGCGCATGTAATCATTCAGAAGAGCTACATAAGCCCCGCTGATTGCATTCGACTGAGGATCACCGAAAGAACGCTGAGCTAACGGGTCCTGTATTGGACCTGTAAAACGTGTATCCAATCTTCCGGTGGCTTCATCATCACCTAAAAGAAGTTGTTGTCTGAATTCACCTCCGTCAATTCTCAAACCGGCTTTCCTGATATAATCAACAGGCAATCCTGTGTATTGATGCAATTGATTGGCAACTCTGTCCAAAGTAGCTGCGTCAATGGCACCGCCCTGGTCAAGAGCCTGAGCATAATCAGTCATTGCATATTTTTCTACCTGGTTCAGAAATGATTTCAAATCGGCAGGTTGTGACGGCAATTTGTGATGATACCAGGCGGTGGCTGCGTAGGTTGGCAAAGCCAGTTCATAGGGTTTGTTATTACCCGGATCACGCGATGGCCCATCCACAGAATTTCCATAATTCAAAATCTGCGATAATAAAATCACTCCATTCACATCAATGCTGTGCCCCTGAAGTACACTGGCCAGCAAAGCCGAGCGAAGGGTTCCATAACTTTCACCAAAAAGAAATTTCGGCGAATTCCAACGGTTGTATTGGGTAATAAAATTTTGAATGAATTGGGCAAATGCATTGGCATCCTGATCCACGCCAAAATAATCACTTTCCTTTCCCTTTTCAACTCTGCCGAATCCTGTACCTGGTGCATCAATAAAAACGAGATCACTTGCATCCAGCAGGCTGTATTCATTGTTGACTAATTGATAAGGGGCGCCGTGCATGTGTGTGGTACTGTCGATAACGACTCTTCTCGGTCCGAATGAACCCATGTGGAGCCAGAGTGTGGAAGAGCCCGGCCCGCCGTTATACAAAAATGTTATCGGACGTGTGGAGAGGTCTGTTACGCCATCTTTGAAATAGGCAACATAAGACATGCGTGCAGTAGTATCCGTTTCATCGACATTGAGAATCGGCATTACACCTGCGACTGCTTTGTAAGCAACTCTCTGGCCTTCTACAGATACTGAACCGGATGTGGTTGCCGGAGCTTCAAACTTTTGAGGTTTGAGTTTTGGCGCTTCGGCCATTGAAGTACCCGGTGTCCCTGGCCGTTGCTGAATTTGCGGGCGTTCCTGACGGTTTCGCTGTTGAGCCACCAGGCCAGGTGCCGACAGAAATAAACACAAACCCAGAAGAAGTGAAAGAACTTTTACTTTCTTCATATTATTAGAAATTTAATGATTACAAAAGATCATCTCTTCAAAATCCTGATGATAAAAACCCATCACTTAAAGAGGAACCTAAAGGTAATTTTGTGTACAATTGATAAACCAGACTTTTTTGATCAGTGGTATTAAATTATCAAAAAGAGTTAAATGATCAGATTAAGAGATCCCGGGTGTTCTTCTTTCGTAAACCGCCAATTCACAGATAATCCCTTCACTCATATATTCGGTATTATGCGATTATAAAGTATTCACGATGGATTGAAGACTGTGACAAACGGCAAAAATATAAATTACATCTGTCCGAAATAATACTTCTTCCTCATAAAGAAATATCTATTAACTGAATCTGCAACATATCTAACTTTGATAGATTGTTTACAACAAATAGAAATAAATTTTAATTATTACAGGCATGGATACACCAGAAGAAAGTATTGAGGTTATTGACTTTAAGCCAGAGCTGAAAGATCATTTCAGAAGACTCAATTACGAATGGATTAAAAAATATTTCCGTATAGAAGAGCTCGATATCGCATTATTGGAACATCCGCAGGAAAATATAATTGACCAGGGCGGTTTCGTTTTTTACGCAAAAAAAGGGGAAGAAATAGTCGGCACAGCGGCCCTTCTGAAAATAGAGGAAGGAGTATTTGAACTGGCAAAAATGGGCGTCTCGGAGAAACTGAGAAATCACGGAATCGGCAACATCCTGCTGGAACATTGTATTGTATTTTCGCAGGCACATCACTTCAAAAAGTTAATCCTTTACACAAACAAAATTCTGAGACCGGCGATTCATCTTTATGAAAAATATGGGTTTACCGAGGCCCCGTTTGAACCCGGTCATTATGCACGAGGAGATTTAAAGATGGAACTTGTGCTTTAAAAAACCTACTGCTTTAAAATCTGGTCAGTTTATTTTCGTGCCATGTATTTATATCGCGATATCCCCTCAATTCCCTGGATATCGATTATCAGCATTTGTGAGGTCATTTCGCTCACTGTCCATCTTTCCTCGACGGTACTGCAGCTCGAATTAATGATGAGAATACCGGGCAAATCCCACCTGTAAGAACCAGAACAATCAGGATTTGCATTCGAGTTGTCATGTTTATAAAAATGGCCGGCAGAATCAAAAGAAATAGTATGAGAATTTTCAAAAGAGATATCATTCCATTTAAAAGAACCTCCGTTTGCATAGCCGTCAAATAATTCAGTGAATAGCCATTTACCAACAATTCCATTATTCTCTGCAACCTTTTGTTTTTTGCAGGATGCAATGGAAAGTGATAAAAGAGCCAGAACGAAAACAGTAAAAAAAGACTTTATGATATCTGACATTACTTTGTTTTTTAGACTGACATAAATTAGCTGACAAACGTTGCTCCATCTTCTAAAAAATTATTAGAAGATTCTTAAGCGATCTCCTCTATAAAACATAAATTCATTTAATCTTTTTCTTTAAACACAAAATTTTTTTATAAACCGGGCACCACGAAACATGTGCACCAGGTAAATATCCGGTACTCATCAAAAACTCCCCAACAATTTCACCGCCCACAAAACGGAATTTTGTCTTAAACAACTTTACCCATTCTTCTTTAGGCCTTGGAAAATGATTGTCCAGCCATTTTTTAAACGAACCTGATTCTTTCTGAATTTCCAATACAATCTTAGCATTATAAATAGCCGCATTAATTTTTAACCGGTTTCGGATGATACCTGCATCGCCAAGCAGCCGTTCGACATCTTTTTCTCTGAATTCAGCTACTTTCCCAATTTCAAAATTTTTATATGCCTTTCTGAAATTATTCTGTTTTTTCAGAATCGTATCCCAGCTCAATCCCGCCTGATTAATTTCTAAAATTAACCGCTCAAAAAGAAGGTTATCATCATCCAGAGGAAAACCGTAATACCGGTCGTGATAAATTTTGTGTAGATTATTTTCATCCAATGTCTGCACATATTCACAATAACTTTCTGCCATCTTTCCTGTCTTTGATATTATTCTGGCAGCCAATTTACAGGAAACGTATAAGAATAATATTATTTACTTTGTGGCATAAGAATTTGTTTTATGAAACGAGAACTCACTCAATGGTTTAGCCCTTCCCTGCAAAAAGACATGCCCATCGCAGTTTATGGCCAGTATGGATTTGCCCTTCTCCTGATCCCGACTGCTGCTGCCGATTATCTGGAATACGAACGATTTCAGATGATGGATGTACTTGCGCCTTATATCGAAAGCGGAAAAGTAAAAGTGTTTTCCATCAACAGCATCAACAATGAAAGTTGGCTGAATGACAATATGCTGCCTGAACACAAAGCCATCCGGCACAATCAATTCAACCAATACGTTTTTGAGGAAGTAATCCCTTTTATCAAAACCAATACATCATGGGATACACCGATCATTGCAACAGGTGCAAGTTTCGGTGCCCTGCACAGCATGAATCTCTTTCTGAAAAGGCCAGACATCATCAATGGTGTTATTGCTATGAGTGGCGTGTATGACCTTCATGCCTACACGAAAGGTTATCATGATGACCAGACCTATTTAAATTCTCCGATGAGTTATATGCCGGGGCTATACGATCCGTGGTATTTGGATAACATCAAAAAGAGCCATCACATTCACATACTTTCAGGGAGCGGCAGCTATGAAGATCCCGATGCGTCACGTGCCTTTGCAGGCGTACTTTACAATAAAGGAATTACCTACGAACTGGATATCTGGGGAAATGATATGAACCACGACTGGCCTACATGGCGTAAGATGTTACCTTATTACATTGAATCAAGATTTTAAAAAAGATTCAGAATTAAAAGTATAGTTTAGCGATAATTACGCTTTGCCACCAAAGCACACAGTTTACAAAGAAAATCCTTCGTGCTGCTTTTTGACTTTGAGACTTTGTGGCAAAAAAAATGTTCATTCGTGCATTCGTGGCCGGTAAAATTAATTCTTGTCACCAGGGCACAGTGACCCTAGATTCAGTAAAGAAAATTCTTCGTGTCACTTTGTGCCTTTGAGACTTTGTGGCAAAAAAATATTCATTCATGTATTCGTGCCCGGCTAATTCTACATGATATCTCCATCATGCAGAGGCAAAATTCTTCCAAAAATTTATTGATTCATCATTAATAATCGACCTGCCCAGCTCATTCAACACCTTTCAGATTCCATCCATCCACAACGAGCTTAAACTTTTTTGGAACATTATTTTTATCACATCTGAAAGTAATCACTCTTTCTTCACCCGGGTTCAGAGAAAAATAATTATCACTCCAGTAAGAAGGAAGTATTTCTTCATTATCGGAAGCATCCTGTAAAGAGAAATTAATAAAGAATGCCATTTGTGACGAAATATTTTTTACAACATATTCTTTCTGATCAGAAGAGAATAACTCTCTGTTACCCGGAGCCGGGGTCTTCAAACTATTCTTTGCCGCCACCCTCACTTCCCTCACAGAAATGGTTGCCTCCGGCATATCCACAAGGTTTTTGAAATCATTATTTCTCTCCATCCAGTAAGTATTTGAAGAAAGCAGATTTTTTCCACGGTAAAGACTCAGATGTACAAAATGTATTCCCTTCAGGGGTTTCAGTTGATGAGCCAAACTTTCAACGATCAAAACATCTTCCGCATTCACCGAAATATTCTTTCCGGATTTAAGAACCCGCTTTCCGTTCAAATCGAAAATTTCAATTTCAACAGAAAGATTTTTCATGTCAAAATAATTCCGGTTAACAATGGCTACTGCCGAATCATTCAGATTCAATTGAATTGTCACGGGTGCAATAGCCCGCTTCATAAAATAATATCCTGCATTAGGGCGCAGGTACCAATCATACACCTGCCAGATGACACTCGGAAAGGCGGCATTGATTTTCCAAAGCATGATACCTCCTGTTTCTTTCAACCGGCTTGAAGCGGCTTCAAAAATCCCCCGGTATCCATCTGCATTCATCAATTGCATTTTATCGCTAAAATCTTTCATACCTGTAAAATCTCCATACCGTTTCAAGGCTTCCTGGTAATACAATTCGTAATGTCCGTTTCCGCTGCAGGCATCATGGTAACCCCAGGTATTATTCAGCGGATATGGGATCGAAGGATCCGGGATCAGGTTAGGAATAATTTTTCCAAGGCTTGCATAGGGAGGCTGAGAGGGAATCCCGGTCTCATCTTTAAAAAGCCAGTCGGTTTGTTCGGCCACTTTGGTGTAATAAACATGGGGATCCTGCCATGAATAGGGACCACTGCTGTAAACACCCGGGGGTCCGTTATCCGGCCAGCTCCCTTTCCAACCTGCCGGCAACTTTGCGTATCCCGATGAACTCGGAATAAACGGACGTGTACCATCTAATGCAATCACACTATCCCGCATGGCATCGTACAAGATTTTGCGGGCATGTCCTTCATTCCCGCCGGTCCACAAGAGCAGACTCGCATGGTTGCGAATCCGGTAAATCGTACTTGTCATGTTGCGTATAAAAATATTCTCATCCAACGGCCAATCCGGCGAACCTTTGAATTCTCCCTGCGTATCTCCCGTCACCCAGAAATCATTCCACACTAGCATCCCATACCTGTCGGCCAAATCAAAAAAGACATCCGGTGGCGTCACTCCTCCACCCCAGATACGCAACAAATTCATATTTGAATTCTGACAAAGCTGTATTTCATGCGCATATCTTGCAGAATCACGGTTGAGCATCATATCGGGAACCCATGCACCTCCCGTGAGAAAAACTTTTTTCCCATTGACATAAAAATCACGGCGTGCAAAATTTCCAATAGTTGTTATAGTGGAACTGATTGTACGAATCCCGAAAACGACAGAAGTATCATCCAATACCTGATTATGCGAAACGAACCTTATTCTGGCCCGGTACAGATTAGGATAACCATGACCGTTAGGCCACCATAATTTGGGTTTTTTAACAGCCAGTTCCTTTATGGATTTAGCGTCGAGATCGACAGACTGAAATCCATTCGGAGAAATATTTATTTCTTTTGCAAACGTGAATCCCTGCCCTGCAAAATTTTCCGGTGTAATGGTGACTTCAACATTTCCCCTTTGCAATCGGGAAGAAAAATTCTGCAATTGAAACTGAAGGAAAATATCTGCGATGGTTGTATCCGGCAATTTAGGAAGTGCTGTAACAATCTTCGGTTTCTTTACCACAACTTTTCCGGAAGTTCTTAAATAAACCGGTTGCCAAATTCCCATATTTCTGTCGCGTACAGCCGGCATCCAGTCCCATCCAACCGAACAAAGCATTGTCACATTTTTGCCAATATCTCCTGTCGGGCCGCCGTTTAAAAAGAAATTGCCAAAAGCCTTTAGCTGGGGTGTATCGGGCAATCCGGGATAATCAAGCGGAAATATTTTTACAGCCAAAACATTTGTTTTTCCCGGCCGTATTGCAGAACTTACATCAAGTTCATATTCGGCAAACATTCCTGCCATCTGAGATGAATCTGCTATTTGTTTTCCATTTACCCAAACTGCTGCACGATAATTAATTCCCTTAAAAATGAGCTGAAACAACTTTCCTGCATCCGAGCCTGGTACAGCAAATTCGGTTCGATACCAGTAAGGTTTATTCCACGGATTGGTAGTTCCCGGGATGAAACTATATTTTTCCAAGTCCCATTTAATATTGAATTCATCATTGGCATCCGGAATGTGCATATTGTTCATACCCTGGTACGGGTCGGGATATACGTTGTTTGCAACCAGCCCTGTCAAAACTGTGCAGGGCACTTTCACAGGAAACCAATAATTTTTATTTTGATAACCCAAAGTAGAAATCTTCTTTCCGCCGGAGTGAACAATATAGGTGGATTGCATATCAAAATTTGTCAGCTTTTGATATTTAACGGGTTGGCATACACTAAAAACCGGAATGAGAAAAAAGAATAACAGAATAAGAAAATACATCTTTCTTGATAACATCATCGGAATTCAATTTGATTACATTGCCGAAGGTAAACTTTCAGGAAAGAATTTTTTATGAGATTTCTTCATCAAAATTATTCGTTGAAATTGGATGCACAACAAAACCGGTCATAGCCCAAGTTATCGGATTAAAATTTGATAAACATCTTACCGATACTCATTTGGGAAACCAAATCATTTCAATTTCTTTCTTCCATTTTCATATTACCTTTAAAAACAATAAACCAATTATTATGAGATTCAAACTTGCCTTTATCCTACTTATCGTTTTTAATTTTTCAACTCAGGCACAACAAACCGAAAAACCCCCGCTTCATGGAAAAAACTGGATGGCCATTACAGGCAAACCTCTGTCAGCCGAAGCAGGAACCATGATCTTTCAGAAAGGCGGGAACGCTGTCGATGCCGCCTGTGCAATGCTGGCTGCAGGTTGCACTATGTGGGATGTACTGAGCTGGGGCGGAGAAACACAGGCAATTATTTACAATCCCAATACAAAAAAAGTTATAGCCATTGATGCACTCGGAGTGGCACCTACCGGAGCTACACCTGAGTTTTTTAAAAACAAGGGTTACAACTTCCCTCCTGAGTACGGACCCCTGGCTGCCGTAACTCCCGGCACACCGGGCGGCCTTTGTGTAATGCTGGCAGAATACGGCAAAATGAGTTTGAAAGAAGTGTTGGAACCGGCAATGCAAATGGCCGCAGGTTATCCGATGGAAGCGCAAACCGCTACAAGTATTGAGAGAAATAAAAAACACATCAAAGAATGGCCATATTCAAAAACCATTTTCCTGACACATCCCGGACAAAAGTGGGAAGCTCCTGAAGCAGGCGAAATTTTTGTTCAAAAAGATTTGCTGGCTACACTTCAGAAAATGATCGACGCTGAACAGTCTGCGTTGAAAAAAGGAAAGAGCCGCAAAGAAGCTATCTACGCAGCTTACGACCGTTTTTACAAAGGAGACATCGCTCAGGAATTTGTGAGAGGCAGCCGCGAACAAGGCGGACTTATTACGATGGAAGATCTCGCAAAATGGAAAGTAATGATTGAAGAACCTTTGAAAACAAATTACAAAGGCATCGATGTTTACAAATTGCAACAATGGTCACAAGGACCGATGATGCTGGAAGCCCTGAACATGCTTGAAAATTTCGATTTGAAAGGAATGGGATACAATTCTTCGAGATATATCAACACTGTTGTACAGGCCATGCAGCTTGCATTTGCCGACCGCGATTTTTATTATGGCGATCCCTATTTCTCAAAAGACCAGCCAATAAAAGGATTGCTGTCAAAAGAATACGCGAAAGAAAGAGCCAAACTGATAGATCCTGAAAAGAACAATCCCAACCCCGGCCCGGGAGATCCTTATCCTTATGAAGGAAAGAAAAATCCGTTTGAAAATTATTTGAAGGAAAGAGGATTTGCATTTAACGACGCCCCTATTGATGACAATTATCTCGACATGCTGCATCGCGGTACGACTTCCATTGAAGCGGCTGACAAAGAAGGCTGGGTAGTTTCCGTTACGCCAAGCGGCGGATGGGTTCCTGCATGCATTGCAGGCCACACAGGTGTGGGCATGAGCCAACGAATGCAAAGTTTTGTTTTGGATTCATCGTACAACCCTTTTAATGTGGTAGCTCCCGGCAAAAGGCCACGAGTGACACTCACTCCATCACTTGCGATGAAAGATGGCAAGCCCTACCTTGCTTTTGGTGTGCAGGGCGGAGATACACAGGATCAGAATTTATTGCAGTGTTTTTTGAATATGGTTGAATTCGGAATGACCGTTCAGGAAGCATCCGAAGCTCCCAATGTAAATACTGATCAGCTCTGGCTTTCGCTGGGAGGAACTAAAATCGATGATCGCAAACCCAAACCAGGATTCCTGCTGGTTAACAGCAATACACCCGACTGGACGCGGAAGGAACTCAGGAAGATGGGTTATAAACTGAGTTTCAGTGAAAGAACATCCGGACCTATCAATGCCATCTATTTTGATTGGAAGCACGGTTCGCTCTGGGGAGGATCCAGCAACCACGGAGAGGATTACGGAATAGGCTGGTAAAAGAACCGGCAACTGGCTATTACATGGTCAAATTAAGGTCGCCAGAATTTCAGTTCTGATATCTCCGTTGGGAAATAACACGTGGAGATTAAAGACATCCTTATAATTTCATAAATGGTTTTATATTTTTAAATTGAGAAACCAAAGGTTTTGAAATTGAAAGACGATAAAATAAAATTTTGCAGGTTTTACGGATGGATGACCAGTTTGACAGGACTAATCATTCTGGTTTTTCTTGTATGGTTTTTTTATCACATCAAAGTGTTGCACTCACCACAAATTATTGAACGCACCACAGCCGGAGCGCTGGGAGGGTTCAGTGCAGGAATGATTATAAGTTCCGTTTTCTTTTTCAGAAACAATTTTCTGAGGGGAATTAGGGCGGCACGGGGCGGATTCGGATTTATCGCCATGGGTATTATTTTCAATTTGTGGCATCTGATGTTTTCAAACAAAGAACATGAGCCTTTGTGGGTTACCTTGCTATTGTTTCTGTTGGTGGGATATTCCATTTTTCTTCCATGGAAAATGAAGAAAACATTCGCCTCGGGTCAGATAGAAAAAAACGTGTAATCAGGCAGGGATTGGTGAGAAAATTATTTCATCCATATTATTGTTACATCAGAATATGAGAAAAACTATTTCATCGAGGGTGGTTTTTATAATTACGTAAAGGTGTTCCCGAACAAGACTGCGAGGTTTAAATACGAATAACCATAGGTGAAAGTGGGGTTTTTCAATTTAATTTTATACGATCGCCCTTCGGGGCTTGTTGTAAATTGGATTAAATGATTTTTATTCAACCTCCTTTTGGGTGGTTTATAATGTGCTGTATTCATTCTTTTCTATTTACGTTGAATCCCGTCGGGATTATTGCTGATTACCTCATGTCTTAGGGTGATTAGAAAAACTCTGAAGGGGCGACCTTCTGGTAAAAAAAATAATTCTCTCGCACATTCAAGCCCATCGGGGTGGCTTTTTACACAGAATTAATCCAGTTCATAAAATTCAGAAAAATATCTCATTCCTTCTTCAGTTTATATCCCACTTCATTTTTCACTTCATTGATGATAAAAAGGCTGTGGGTATTTCCAATGCTTGGGATGGTCGTCAGCTTATTCACCATAAAGTCATGGTAGTCTTCCATGTTTCTGAAAGCCGCTTTTAAAATGTAATCGTAATCGCCGCTGATGTGAAAACATTCTTTCACTTCGTCGATGGATTTGATTTGTTTTTCGAAATCAACAATGTTTTGCTGTGAATGTCTCACTAATCTAATCTGGCAGATCACCAGAAGTTCTTTGCCGAGTAACCGGCGGTCGAGTATGGCTGAATAATTTTTTATCAGCCCGCTCTTTTCCAGTTTTTTGATTCGTTCAAAAATGGCTGTCGTTGAAAGATTGAGAAGCGCCGACAATTCTTTGTTGGTGATCTTTGCGTCTTTTTGAAGTGCATTGAGAATTTTTATATCAGATACATCGAGTTCCACCTGAATAATTTTTTGTTTTTAGATCCGGAATTGTCCATAAAATTACTATTATTCTAAATAAATATCATTACAAAGATTATTATCCTATTTTTTATTCTAAAACGTGAATCATATTTTATAAATAAGAACTTTGTACAGACAATAAATCAAAAAAATATGGAAAAGTTTAATCCAGCAGATAAGATCCAGGACATGCAGTATTTCGGTGAATTTGGCGGAGTCAATCCTTCTATTTCTGACTCTTCCACCTACACTTTTTTATCGGCCAAAACGATGTTTGATACATTCGAAGGCAATGCGGACGGGTGTTATCTCTATTCAAGACATGCCACACCGAGCAATTTATATCTCGGCCAGGCATTGGCCGCAATGGAAAATACCGAAGCCGCCAATGTCACTGCATCAGGAATGGGAGCCATCACTTCTGTACTTCTTCAATTGTGCAAAAGCGGAGATGAAATCGTTTCCAGCCGCACAGTTTATGGCGGGACCTATGCTTTTATGAAAAATTTTCTGAGCAAACTCGGAATTGCAACAAAGTTTATCGATATCAATAACCTCAGAGAACTGGAAAATTCTATAACACCCAAAACCAGACTCATTTATTGTGAATCGGTCAGCAATCCGCTCCTCGAAGTGGCCAATCTTCCCGCCATTTCAAAAGTTGCACACAGGCATCATTTGAAATTAGTGGTCGACAATACTTTTTCACCGATGGTCGTTACACCTGCCAATCACGGTGCAGACGTAGTGGTTCACAGTCTCACCAAATTTATCAATGGCAGCAGTGATACAGTGGGCGGGGTTATCTGTTCATCACAGGAATTCATAAACGAATTGCGAAGTGTCAACGACGGTGCCTGCATGTTGTTAGGACCGACGATGGACAGTTTCCGTGCTTCCGGCATTCTCAAAAATCTGAGAACGCTTCACGTAAGAATAAAACAGCACAGCGTCAATGCACTTTATCTCGCAGAAAAATTTGAAAAAGACGGATTGCGTGTACTCTATCCGGGACTGAAATCACACAGAAGTCACGAAATTATTTCCGGAATAAGAAATACAGGATACGGATTCGGGGGCATGATGACACTTGATGCCGGTACCCTCGACAAAGCCAATGAACTCATGGAAATGATGCAGAAAGAAAATCTCGGATACCTGGCTGTGAGCCTCGGATTTTATAAAACACTTTTCAGTGCACCGGGTTCTTCTACTTCGAGTGAAATTCCCATCGAAGAACAAAAAGAAATGGGGCTTTCTGACGGTATGATACGTTTTTCAATCGGGCTGGATGAAGATATAGACAGGACTTACAGGAAGATGAAAATGTGTATGGAGAAGACCGGTGTTCTGAATGCGGCCCTCAGAGTAGCATGAATCCCGTAAAGAAGATGATGTTTTAATTTAATTCTATGATTCTTCTTCAAAGGCAGATAATCCCGCATTGATTAGCCGGCAAACATATTTCTCGTAGGCCGCTTCCCGGAAATCGAACCAATTCTGTTTGTATTCAGAATTATGGATAAAAGCGTTGAAGCGGGCAAAGGGCCTGCGACGGCGAATCAGGTTTTCCAGTTTGGTTCTTTCGTTACCATCCGGAATCTGGTTGATAAAATTCTCCATGATCCGGAATGATTCGTATGAACTAAGTGGTTCAAAAATTATGCACCGTTTCCAGCTTTCATGTTTAATCTGGATTTTTTCTCCCGTAATATTCATCCAGTCAGTCTCTTCATAGTTTTCGGGAATTTCTTCTGTCTCCAATGTGTCCGGATTCAGATAACAGGTCAGGCGCGGGGAACTCATCTGCAACATCTGAGAAATCTCTCTGACAACTGATTCATACCTCTCCGGAATTTTAATTTCTTCCTCCTGCTGCTCTTTTCCGGGTACAATTCCGGCTTCCATAAAATCGAGAATCCTTTCTAAGATCCGCTTATTATCTTTAATTTCATGAAGAATAAAAAGAATCCTGTCCATCTCATTTCCGGCCATGGCAAAAATATTTATCAGGGTATAAATTTAAAGAGAGAATAATCATACTTTTCACGATCCGCAAAATTTTTGAAGTCGGGAAACCAGTAAAAGAAATTAAACTTCAAATCATACCAATCGCATAGCTTCGGCTATGTTATCAATTGTCAAAAAGTAAAAACTTATGCCTGACTACAATCTTATAAAATCTGTTTGTGAGAAAAATGCCAGAATTTCTGAAAGAGTCCTGGATAATTTTCTGATCTATTACGCAGAACACAAAAATAAAACAGGGACAGAATTCGATTCAAAAATCAAACCCTTCAAAAAACTAACGGCTGAATTTCCGGCCGGCTCCCAGGCCAGATTCAAATCGCAATACATTGCACATAAAATTTTTGAAAAAGACGGATTAATTCATAAGTACTTAAAACATGCTTTAGTAAAAAATCTGTCTCGTGATGAAAAAGAATTTCTGTTGCAACAATCAGAAACTCCCTGGAAATTCAGTTTCAGTATCATAAAAGATAGTCCGCATAAAGACTTCTATTTGATGGAAGATATTTTCAGGGGTGAGGATTTCCTGCTTTACTCACCGGCCATAAGTGATATTATTAGGCAAACGAAAGTTAATATCTGGTTCAATCTTATCGGATTCAATAGCCAGTGCTGGCAAAGTTATGGACCTATAGCACATTACCAGAGTTTCGAACCCGATGATATTTATTTTTTCTCCACGGAACTCGAGCCTGATATCGAGACTTTTGGAGAACTGGTTCTGAACGTTGAGGAAAATCCCGTGCCCTACACCATGTTGATATCAGGAGCGGATTTACCGGTAATTATTCAGGGCGGTAAAAAAGTCATGTTCATTAAATCCTATATTGATGTTTCTTCGCTCGATGTGAATAAGATGAAAAAAGATTTTAAAATTAAACAAAAGGGTAATGTCTTAAAACTCTCATTAAATGAACCGGGTCACCATGATCTCACTTATGCCTATTATGATAAAGACCTTCAGGAGATGCAACTCTGTGCAATGTCAGAAGAAGAATATGAACTGTTGTCAGATAAAATCAAAAAATACCATATACCTGTTCCTGAATTCCCCGATCTCAGAGTTAGTGCTGCAATGTACTCCATTGCCGGTGAGATTCTAAACCAAAAATTCACTTTCGATGAATATGAACATCTGTTTATAGCAGAACCTTCGCCAGAAGAAAAAGAAAACCTTTACAACCTGAATAAATTGGCAAATCTGATGATACCGGAAATTAATGCAGGTAAAAAACCGGATTACAAAAAACTGGCTGAGAAGACCGGATTGGATATGGATACAATCCGTACTTTACACCAGCACATAAATTCAATAGTAAATAAAAAATGAACGTTGGCCGGTTGGAGAACTTTTACAGGAAGAACTTCGAACCTCACCAGCCGGGTTTGTTTTAATTTTTTGGTTTATTTGATTCTCACGACAGATAAAACGATGAAACTTCTTAAAGTTGAAAATTGCAACATCCTCACCAGGTCATGAAGCATTGTCCCAAAAATAAAGCAACCAGTAATTTCCATTTTCAACTGACCTTGAATGACTAAATGTAATCAGCCACGCATCGTGAATAAAAAAGATAAAAGTATCCTTATTACTTTTATTATCAACGGATTATAACATTTCTATTCAATATGAATCTATGGATTTAATCTAAATTTGGACAAGAATGATTTAAAAACGATCCTCCTAAACTATTTCTCATGCCGTTTTATTTAGACTACTATGATGTGTCTATGGTAACCGCAGAAGACATAGGCCGGCTACACCTTGAGGATTTGAAACCGGAAATTAATTTTGGCTGCCGGATACTTACTTATTGGTTTGATAAAAAACAGGGAACGGCCTTTTGCCTCATCGAAGCACCTGACGAAATCGCCGTAAAAAAAATGCATGACAAAATGCATACCCTGCCCTCGGCCAGAATTTTAGAAATTGATCCCATTGCAATAAATACTTTTCTGACCCAAATAGAAAATCCTGTAACACTCTCTTCAGAAATGAGAATAGACTCTGCGATTCCCGAACCGTCAAACCGGGCGCTCATGATAATTTGCTGGGAGGATTTTATATTTTTAAAATTAAGGATCGGAGAAAAAAAAGCTCTTTCTGCTTTGAGAAGTTTTGAAATTACCGTGAGGAAACTTTCTGAAGAATATTCCGGCATCGAGAAAAGAAATTTGCCTGACTGCACAGTTTATTCTTTTAATACCGTAATCCAGGCCCTGAAATGCCTGGCAATTATCCGGCAGGAACTGAATATTATCAATCAGGAAATAAGCGGTGATTTGAGATTCCGATTTGGAATCTGCCCGGAATATCCGGCAAATAAAAATCCGTGGTCTTTTGTAATGGTTCTTCAATTGGCAAACCGGTTGTGCAGAGCGCCTTCGGGAGACATTGCCATTGGCTCGTCAGAAACCAGAAATCAGATCAAAGGCCATATTCATTCAGAAACCGGCTTCGATAAAATTGTTTTCTTAAATCAGGAAAAAGAGAATTTCCTGATTAACTTAGTCGATACATTAGAATCGTGCTGGGATCAGGTAGATTTGAATGTCATAGATTTTGCACGAAAACTTGGCCTGAGCAAAAGCGGTTTATACCGCATGATTATAAAAACCTGCAAATGTTCGCCCAAAACTTTTATCAAAGAATACAGGTTAAGAAAAGCAGTTGAAGCCATTGAAAAACAAGAAGGGAACATTTCGGAAATAGCCTACCGGTGCGGATTCAATGGCCCATCTTATTTCTCAAAGTGTTTTCTTGAAAGGTTTGGCATGCTCCCTTCCTCATTTGCCATCGCTGCTGTTTAGGTGAATCAAAAATTATAATCTTTGAATCAAAATTGCCAAAGCACCTTTGGTTTCGCACCTACTTTTGAAAAAAAATACCCATGGACAAATCCGTTAAAACTTTGGATTCTTCGGCGGTAAATATGCTGAAGCAGCAAATTGGAGGCACAGTAGTTTTACCCGGAGATCCGGTTTATGAAAATTCCAGAAAAGTTTACAATGCCATGATTGACAAATATCCGGCAATCATTGTCTATTGTACAAATGCAGGAGATGTCATCAAGGCTATAAAATTTGCAAAACAAAATGAGCTTGCGATTGCAGTAAGGGGAGGTGGACACAACGGTGGCGGATTGGGGGTGTGCGATAGCGGAATGGTGATCGATTTGTCCGGAATAAAATATGTAAGGGTTGATCCTGCTACAAAAAGGGTAAGAGTTGGGGGAGGAAATTTGTTACACGAAGTGGATAATGCTACTCATACATTCGGACTGGCAGTTCCGGCGGGAGTTGTTTCCACTACTGGCGTCGGCGGACTTGTATTAGGAGGCGGATTAGGGCATCTTTCCAGAAAATACGGGCTATCTGTCGATAACTTACTTGAGGCAGATTTGGTTCTTGCCAACGGCGACTTTGTTACAGTAAATGAAAAAAATTATCCGGATTTGTTCTGGGCAATAAAAGGGGGCGGTGGAAATTTCGGGATCGTTACCTCTTTTGTATTTCAGGCCTACAATGTGGATATGGTTTACGGAGGAGTCACTTTATGGCCCATAGAACAGACTGAACAAATTATGGCATGGTACGATAAATTGATGGATGAAGCGCCTGATGAACTCGGAGGTTTTATTGCTCTTCTTGAAATCCCCGGTCCACCCTTTCCCGAAAATCTTCATCACAAAAAGTTTTGCGCCATTGTTTGGTGTTTCTCGGGAGATTTAAGAGAAGGTGAAAAAATTATTAATCGTGCAAGAGAAATGAAACCAGTTTTCGAACATGTGGGGCCTATGCCATTTCCTGCAATGCAGTCCATGTTCGACGGTTTGCTTGTTCCGGGTTTGCAATGGTATTGGAAAGCTGATTTTTTCAAAAATTTAAGTCCTGAAATTGGTTCTATTTCTAAGAAGTTCGGAAATACAATTCCTACCCCACTATCGCAAATGCATTTATATCCGATTAACGGTGCTGCCGGCCGCGTAAATAGTACAGCCACTCCCTGGATACACAGGGATGCCAAATACTCAGGGGTTTTCATTGGTGTCGACCCGGATCCTTCAAATAATGAAAAAATTACTTCCTGGTGCAAAAGCTTCTGGAACGAGTTGCACCCTTATTCTTCCGGTGGTTCTTATCTCAACTTTGAAATGAAAGATGAATCTGATGAAAAAATTCGAAACAGTTTCGGCAAAAATTATGAACGCCTTCGTGAAGTCAAAACAAAATATGATCCTGAAAACGTTTTCAGAATAAATCAAAATATCAGACCCGCCTGAAAACCAATCATCTCACAAACAGAAGGTCTGATATCAAATTTTTTTATCGCCTTTTATCCGGAAAAAGAAATTCGTACTCTGCCCTATTCTGCTCTAAGCCCATCAATAAACCTACATTTATAGTTGGGCTTTTTTTGCCAAACAAACTGAATTAATTCCATACCCTGCATTTTCAAAATAGCCAATATAAAGAGATCCGGAACAATATCCTGAAAATTGCAGATCAGAATGCAATTAATCACAGTACCTGACTATTTTTTCTCACATTGAAAAATCATCAAACATCCTTGCCTGCAAATCGAGTAATTTTGACATACTGATAATTCACTCTCACATATCAATTCCGAATAAATAAATGACCAAAAAAGAAAAGGCAGATTACATCATCAAAGAATTGCAAAAACTTTATCCTCATCCTGCACTGCCTCTCGATTACAAAAGTCCCTACACTCTGCTGATAGCTGTTTTGCTCGCTGCAAGAAATACAGATGTGGGTGTGAATAAAGTAACACCTGAATTGTTCAATAGGGCAGATACCCCGAAGGACATGATAAAAATGGATGAAACGGAAATAAGAGAAATCATCCGTACCATTTTTATGTCTGCAAGAAAAGCAAAAGCCATTCATGGCCTATCGCAAATTCTGGTTGACAAATTCAATGGAGAAGTTCCGGAGAGTTTTGAAGAACTGGAAAAATTACCCGGCGTTGGGCACAAGACTGCATCTGTGGTGATGTCTCTTGCATTTGACATACCTGCTTTCCCGATAGATACGCACATTCAGCGGATGATGGTCAGGTGGGGTATTTCGGCCGGAAAAAATATTGAACAGATTGAAGAAGAAGCAAAGAACTTTTTCCCGGAAAATAAATGGAACAAACTCTATCTTCAAATAACTCTTTACGGAAGAGAATATTCTCCTGCGCGTTTCCCGAGCCTGAGCCGCGATTTTATCACTGCCAAAATCGGAAGCAAAAAAGTTTTGGAAGAATATAAACCATAACGAATTTTTTTTCACTCTTCTCATTTTTCATGCGACTATAACTTATGACCAAAAAAGAAAAAGCCCAATATGTGATGGACGAGTTGGAAAAGCTTTATCCGGCTTTCAAAATTCCTCTCGATTTTATAAGTCCCTACACATTGCTGGTAGCCGTTGTCTTATCAGCTCAGTGTACAGATGCACGGGTGAATCAGGTGACACCCATTCTTTTTGGCCTGGCCGATAATCCATTTGCCATGGCCAAACTATCGGTAGAAGAAATTCGTACAATCATTCGCCCCTGCGGATTATCACCTCAAAAATCGAAAGCCATCCACGGCTTGTCGCAAATACTTATAGACAAATTCAAAGGAAAAGTGCCCAAGAGTTTTGAAGAGCTGGAAAAACTTCCGGGAGTCGGACACAAAACCGCATCCGTTGTAATGTCGCAAGCCTTTGGTGTACCGGCTTTTCCGGTGGATACACACATTCACCGGCTGATGACACGCTGGGGATTGACAAGCGGAAAAAGCGTTGAACAAACGGAGAAAGATGCCAAAGCGCTATTCCCTCGGAAAAGATGGAACAAACTGCACGTACAAATCATTCTTTACGGACGCGAGTATTCACCTGCCCGCTCTCCTAGCCTGAGCCGCGATTTTATCACAGTAAAGATGGCAAGCAGGAAAGTGTTGGAAGGGTATAAGGAATAAAAGTGGTTACAGAAAAACTGAGGAGAATGAATAAGGAAAGGGTTTATGAGAGAATATTTAGAGGGTGGTTTGCACAATTACTGTATTAAAAAAAATTGAATTTCGTTAGACAGGTTTAGGTCACTGCGGGGTGTTGTTATAACATGTGGGATAGCACCTCTCCCATCATTGGTCCATACAACACTCTTCAAGTTCAATTTTTTCGATTTCTGATGCGGGGGGATAGCACCTCTCCCATCATTGGTCCATACAACACAGGTCATAAAATATTTCATCGGGATTATACCCCTTACAATCTTTTCTGGTATCCGGTTTGATCCGTTCAGCTATTTATTATCTTTACGACATGAGGCGATTTTTGTGGCTCATATTATCCCTTACGGTTTATGCCGGAATAATTGCCGGACTGGTTCATTTCATTTTGCATCCGCTAAAAACATTGAGTTTTCTAATAACTCTTTTTGCCGGAATATTTTTGATCGGGGGTGTTCTTGCAGCGGGATATGAATATTCGCCCCTACCTCAAATTTTGAGAAGGGTGTTTTCAAAACATTAACGACTGCGACTTCTGAATTACTGCGTAGCTCTACTGAATTTTGACGTGGCGCTACTGAATCTTGTATGAAAAAGGACAAAATAAAAAATCAGAAATCCGTGAATTTCTTCTCCGGAATTTTCCTATACCTGCGCTATACCTGTGCCGTACCATCTACGCCCGGATATACGGAATGGTACGGACAAGGGGCGAAGGAAGGGCGAAGAAAACAGGGATAAAATATTTTCGGAAGAACAGCGTTTTGAGAACAACAACACCGGTGGAAAACGAATGTCCCGAGGTGTGCACCCCGATCAAAGAGCCATTCCTCCTGCTTACTTTCATATTTAAAGAATTCCGTTCTTAAATGCTCCTTATGAAGATTGTTTTTTAATTTGGTTTTGAATCGTTCCGCCGAGGGGGGGGGTATAGCTCAGTTTTTATCCCTAAAACTGTATTTCATATCAATTTAGAATTATGAATTATGATTTTATCTGATTCATCATTTCTTGTACTGATTCACCCACATTGCGGTCAATAATCCGTTCAATTGCAACATCCATCTGAGGATGTTCGCCAAATACACGTCGTTCGGGTATTTTTATTTTTGTACCGACTTTAAACAATAAAACTATTAACGATTCACTGCTTGCTTTACCCATGTCGCCTGCCTGTTTCGTCAGCTCGGCAACATCTTCTTTGCTTTCTTTTAATTCCTGATCGCACCCGTCCAATATTTTCTGGCCTTTCTTCACCTCTGCACTTGCTTTCAACCACGACCTACCAGGCGTAGCATTATCCAGTGTTTTCTGTAAATTTTCACGGCATCTTCATGATCTTTTATCTCTTTTCAACCTACTTTCTGTGAGCAATTATTCCATCTATTGCCACTTTTGTATCAACAGATGAAAATTGAACCCGATCCTGAAGCTGTTGCACTGCTTTGGCAGCATCTGCCGTTTGTGGGGTAACCACTTTCATCAGCCCGGTTACCGGTCAATTAAATTCAACATCCAGTTTGTTTCTGCCATTTCTTCGTTTATCTTTATGACATGAAGCGTTTATTATGGCTCATATTTACACTTGCCGTTTATGCAGGCATTTTTTTCGGAACCATTTATATTGTTCTGCATCCTATGCTTGTACTCAATTTTCTCTTTGTTGCTTTTTTCACTATATTTTTTATCACCGGTATTTTTGCAACTACATTGGATGATGTACGAATGCCTGATTTTCTCAGAAAGATTCTTTATAAAAAACATTAATTGTTTCCGTAAATCCTGGATGCGAGTTCATAAAGCACTTCTTTCAGATTATTCTTGAACCGTTCGCCCCCAGCTTTTCTCAGATATAATTGTTCCTTCACCAACCTCCACCAGTCATCATCGCTTAATTCGTCAGAATTTATATAATATTCTTTTCGCAGCAACGCATTCCATTTACTTGCCGCCTGCGGATCGTTACCGCTTTGATCATCTAATAATTCCCAGGCGTCTAAAGTTTTTTTAGGCTTGATTCTTTACGGTAAGCAGGTCTTTGAGTTTGCTGATGAGGGATACATAGATACCGCCATCCTACTCCATCATAGTCGTGGTGGTGAAAAGATAGAGATAGGCAAGGTGGACCATGCAGCCGCCATCCCTTTTGAAACGATGATAACGCGCGCCAACGACGAAATGAGTAAAAGGATACTTGGCGGCGCCGGGCTTACTGACGAAAAGAGTTTCGTGGGCAGTTCCGAAATTCAGTACCGTTTGGCAAAAGACCGGTTTGAATCGGATAAACTATTTTTCAAGTATGTTTTCAACACGCAGATTAAACCGCGTTTAATAGCTCTTTCACCGGTATATAAACCATTGGAAGATCATTATTTTGAATGGGACAATACCGAAAGCCTGGGCATGAAGGAAATCATTGATGCCGTCAATATCCTTGGCAATCGTTTTGACATTGACCCGGAATATGTGGAACGCATCACCGGCATTCCCATCCTCGGTATCAAACAAACACAAACTGTTTTACCTGCCGGAGGTCAGGACGCAAAAAAACAGTAGAGGCGTACCGCCGCACGCCGCCTAAAGGCAGTGCGCCTCACCGCAGAATAACAGCCCTGTTCCGACAATTAGAAACCTTTTACCGTGATATATGTAATCACAAGCACGCAGAACCGGATGCCCTTGACACCACCCCGTGGCAAAAGGTTTTTGAACAAATACTCCGCGAAACCTGGGAAGGCAAAATAAAACCCGGTGAGTTATCTGATGCACACATAGCCCAAACCTATGAAGAACTGAATAAGGGAATGCAGCAGGGATGGGGCGGCACAGCCGAAAATGAATTGCCAGATCAGAGTGTACTTCGCATGCAGCAAAACCTGTACAAGTTTTCGGCGGCCAAACATGCTTCCATGCAACTTGAAATCAATCAGCAGCTTTACGACAAAAACGGGAATCTGTTACCGTTTGATGAATTCAAAGCAAAGTTGGACAGTCTGGGAATAAAGTACAACAAAACATGGCTGCAAACCGAATACCGCACAGCAAAGCAAAGCGGCCAAACCGCCCAATTCTGGCAGGATATACAGGCCAATAAAGCCTTATATCCCAACCTGAAATACAAAACCCAGGAAGATGACCGCGTAAGAGATGAGCACGAAAAATTAAATGACATTATCGCGCCCATTGATGATGATTTCTGGAACTGGGCCTACCCGCCAAATGGTTGGAATTGTAGGTGTTTTACCGTGCAAACCGCAGAAGAACCGTCCAATGTTATTCCGAAGTCTGACCTCGGTATCAAACCGGAATTTCATATGAATGTAGGCAAAACAGGCCAGGTATTTAACGAAAACACCGAAACAGGTCACCGTTTCTTTGCCCTGGCAAAAGAAAGCCCCGATTGGGAAAAACGGTTTGAACTCAGCAAATTGGAAGGCGGATTTAATACCGTGAAAACCCCGAAAGGAAATAAGGTTAAGGTGAGTATTTATGCACATGAGAAGGATTTGGTCAATAATCTCGAAAAGGCAATTCAAATCTCAGACCAGCAAAATATCAATGTTGAAATACGGCCACACCTGAACATTCAAGGGTGGAAGAATCCGGAATACAAAATCGGGAACATAATTGCCGATCTGTACCGTGGAGATATTAAGAATGGTTTTTTATTAAAAAGAAAACAAATAAAAAAAGCAATTGAACAGTTACAAAACACTTATCCAGACAAAGCATTCAGTAATCGTTACGCCATCGTTTTTGATATTACAAATGTTCGCCAATCGCAAGACCTGGCTAAATATATTAATGGGAAATTCCGTTCAGGTAATAATTTGGAATTTATAATCATTACAAATAAATCCAACTCAGTAAAAATCAACCGAACCGATAATTTTGAAACAATTGAAATGAAATATGCAGAAATAACAAAAGAGAAATAGTTGCCTACTTCTCTCCTGGGCGAAGAATTGGGTTTCCCGCGCTTCTTCATCACAAATATAAAACATTTTTTAATAATTCCTTATTCGTAATTCTTAATTCTTAATTCTTAATTGATAAATGCCAGATAACTTTCCCATACCTGATTTTGCAGCTATGGCCCGCCAATTGCTCAACAATCTGGCGCCGGAAATAGCTACGGAAGCACAGGCATTTTTCAAAGGTAGTTTTGACAAAGAGGGCTTCACCGATTCCGGTTTTATGGCATGGCCCAAACGTAAAGATCAGGAACTGCACAAAATACTTTTCAAAAGCCATGCGCTAAAAGACAGTATCCGCATCAAATCGCAAACGCCGGATAGAATTGAAATTATCGCGGGCGAAGGTTTACCGTATGCCGAAATACACAATAAAGGTTTCCGGGTGGGCCACCTTTCAATGCCACCGGCACCCAGCCATCCCTGCTGTTTGAAGCCGTCAAGAAAGATATTCAATCCCTCTTCGGAAAGAATTTTAGGTGCAATGGCAATGGCCGACATGATGGTCTTTTGTGCCTGGTGAAGCGGATAAGTTTCTTGATTCATTTGATAAAAGTTGTATATTTATAACTCAATTGAGCGGCTCGCGGGTCGCACTTCCTGATGCAGTTTTAACGACAGTTAAGACTGTTTTAGGTTATAGACCTTACCATTAGGATAAATAACCACAATTTCATCAGCTTTCTTATTTTTATTTTTAAGAACCCGGATATAATCATTTTCCAATATTTTAAGATCAATATTTTCATTCATCAATATAACCAGTCCATTTGCCTGAATATTTATTTTTGAAATCATTTTACCCATTTTATCGTAGCTATAGGTTCCCTAATGACGTGTCATGTCCCAATATCCCTGGAGATTGCGCAGATCGGACATTTTTTTGCGAATGGTACATTTTGATAATAGTATTGATAACGAACATCTTCAATATTTTTAAATTCCGGCATCAAAAAATCATTTCTTTAAATTTGTTTGCGAGAATATCTGCTGCCCTTAATCGTCGTTGTCTTTCAGCCTTATTATTACCCTGAATGTTCATGCCACTTTCGTTGTGAATCACTCCGCCGCATCGGATTTCTATAGCTTAGTTTTTTTCACATCACAAGAAAAGACTGCAGGATGAGCCGCATCATATGGAAAATATGCAACGGCAAACGCGAATGAATTTTGGGCCAAAGTCAGCACTAAGGCTGTGTTGGGGAAAGCTGATAAATACACGAAGTTTGTAAAAGCTACCATCAAAAAATACAAACTATGATTTCTGAAAAGGTTTATGAAAGGTTAAAAAAAAGGGGGGACAAGTTTAAAGGATTGACTATAGAGGAAGTGTCTGCAATGGTGGATCGCGGGAAAAAGCTAATAGAAAACCATGGTGAAGAAGGGCTGCCCTGGAAATTTAGTGAAGAGGAACTGAAAGATGCAGGGGCATTTTTTAATTATCGCACAGCCTCAAATGACAGTAATTACGAATGAAGCAGGTGAGAGTAATGGTAGGGGATGACGATTTGAAGGTAGAAATCAAAAGATTTATGGCTCATGGGTTTGGTACGGACTCGCATTTGCCATGATGAAATAAAGAAAAAATACAAATTAGACAGATCTCGTTTTTTCAAATTGTTCAAAATAGCAGAATTAGAATTTGCACATTCACAGCAGCGGCTAAGGAAGAAATAGTAAAGAAGCAGTTGGCCTCTGAAATGACCGAGGGTCTGAGGTACTTAGAACGAAAGCAGAATGCCTGCTTTTTTTGCAATCAGAGATCGACAACATGGTGGCCCAGTTGCTGGGTGAAGAAGAGTTCACCTGGTTGCAGGATGAAAGACTATTGCGATCATTCGTTGTGAACCTTTTTTTGAATAACAGGGTATCCTGTCTTAATTCTTTATATCGCCCTGGCTTTAATTGATACATGGTTTCCGCAACTAAGTTGTGAATCGCCCCGCCGCGGCGGGTTGTTATAGCTTAGTTCTTTCACATCTTTTAAAACAATTTATCTGATGAAGCTCACGTTGTGAATCGCTTTCAGAAATTGTTATAGCTTAGTTCTTTCACATCCTGAGCAGTTGCAGCGGAACAGGGGAGGTAGTTGTGAATCGCTTTCAGAAATTGTTATAGCTTAGTTCTTTCACATCTAAATGGAAGTGACAATTACTTTCTCGTGTGTTGTGAATCGCTTTCAGAAATTGTTATAGCTTAGTTCTTTCACATCATTGTTTCCCGTAACTAAACATAGTTGTTGGTTGTGAATCGCTTTCAGAAATTGTTATAGCTTAGTTCTTTCACATCTGCTAAGATGCCGGAATACAAATATCTGGTGTTGTGAATCGCTTTCAGAAATTGTTATAGCTTAGTTCTTTCACATCGACTACACCGCAACTGTTGACAAAGCCGCTGTTGTGAATCGCTTTCAGAAATTGTTATAGCTTAGTTCTTTCACATCGTTTATGAAAAAGAGCCTTCTAAATATTAAGTTGTGAATCGCTTTCAGAAATTGTTATAGCTTAGTTCTTTCACATCCCGGAAGACACGTCTCCAACCCTCCTGCCAGTTGTGAATCGCTTTCAGAAATTGTTATAGCTTAGTTCTTTCACATCCCCGCCAACGCCCCGCCGCAGCCTGCCAGCGTTGTGAATCGCTTTCAGAAATTGTTATAGCTTAGTTCTTTCACATCTGATGAAATTTCATCATCAACACCACCACGTTGTGAATCGCTTTCAGAAATTGTTATAGCTTAGTTCTTTCACATCGCCTATGGATTTATATAGTGCCTAATCTTTGTTGTGAATCGCTTTCAGAAATTGTTATAGCTTAGTTCTTTCACATCTTCTGCTACGGGGGCTGAAATACAAATTCTGTTGTGAATCGCTTTCAGAAATTGTTATAGCTTAGTTCTTTCACATCTTCAGCATTTCTAATTCTATTTAGCATTAGGTTGTGAATCGCTTTCAGAAATTGTTATAGCTTAGTTCTTTCACATCTGTTTTACGATTAGCTGAATTACTAATCTGGTTGTGAATCGCTTTCAGAAATTGTTATAGCTTAGTTCTTTCACATCCTTGCTGTAAAAAGATATATCCTTCGCAATGTTGTGAATCGCTTTCAGAAATTGTTATAGCTTAGTTCTTTCACATCCCATTCATATAATTAGCTACCGTATCAGTAGTTGTGAATCGCTTTCAGAAATTGTTATAGCTTAGTTCTTTCACATCTATACTCCGACCGTTATACGCAAGGGCTAGTTGTGAATCGCTTTCAGAAATTGTTATAGCTTAGTTCTTTCACATCCTACAACAGCGACCGTGTGCAGGATATTGAGTTGTGAATCGCTTTCAGAAATTGTTATAGCTTAGTTCTTTCACATCCCAATACCTTGTAATTACGTCCTTCGTATTGTTGTGAATCGCTTTCAGAAATTGTTATAGCTTAGTTCTTTCACATCTCTCACAACCGCAATAGTTGCGGACATTCGGTTGTGAATCGCTTTCAGAAATTGTTATAGCTTAGTTCTTTCACATCCTCTACAAATCAAAGGATTTGTTCAAAATCGTTGTGAATCGCTTTCAGAAATTGTTATAGCTTAGTTCTTTCACATCAATGAAAGCAAAGGAATGAAGATGCAAGTGGTTGTGAATCGCTTTCAGAAATTGTTATAGCTTAGTTCTTTCACATCCAGTATCTGGGCCTTAAGATCATGCGTTGCGTTGTGAATCGCTTTCAGAAATTGTTATAGCTTAGTTCTTTCACATCAAATCGGCGCAGCGCTATTTTGGCACTATGGTTGTGAATCGCTTTCAGAAATTGTTATAGCTTAGTTCTTTCACATCGTGTGCTGCACAAACAACATGCTGCTGAGGGTTGTGAATCGCTTTCAGAAATTGTTATAGCTTAGTTCTTTCACATCTAAAATCAGCAGGCGGCAAACCCATCGGGTGTTGTGAATCGCTTTCAGAAATTGTTATAGCTTAGTTCTTTCACATCGCTGCCGGCCATAGACATGTACAACCCGCTGTTGTGAATCGCTTTCAGAAATTGTTATAGCTTAGTTCTTTCACATCAACTGCTGCATACGTAAGACAATTCCTGCTGTTGTGAATCGCTTTCAGAAATTGTTATAGCTTAGTTCTTTCACATCACGGAACGATTGTAAGCCCCGCGACCGGTTGTTGTGAATCGCTTTCAGAAATTGTTATAGCTTAGTTCTTTCACATCTGATAGCATGGAGAATCTTATTAAGAGTGGGTTGTGAATCGCTTTCAGAAATTGTTATAGCTTAGTTCTTTCACATCACATCTTTAATATCAGAAAATTGAATAGCGTTGTGAATCGCTTTCAGAAATTGTTATAGCTTAGTTCTTTCACATCCGGGGAAATTACGGGAATAGAGGTCAGTCTGTTGTGAATCGCTTTCAGAAATTGTTATAGCTTAGTTCTTTCACATCGCGTGTTGCGCTGATGCAAAAGCACCAGGCGTTGTGAATCGCTTTCAGAAATTGTTATAGCTTAGTTCTTTCACATCTGAATGGACTGTTAGCCACAATATCAGGAGTTGTGAATCGCTTTCAGAAATTGTTATAGCTTAGTTCTTTCACATCCGTATCCTGATCAGCATCATCATAGCTATGTTGTGAATCGCTTTCAGAAATTGTTATAGCTTAGTTCTTTCACATCTGCCAACCGCGCCGTCCGCACCGCCAAAATGTTGTGAATCGCTTTCAGAAATTGTTATAGCTTAGTTCTTTCACATCTTAGCTTCTGCTGGCACCGCAATGAAGTAAGTTGTGAATCGCTTTCAGAAATTGTTATAGCTTAGTTCTTTCACATCATTTTCGTTTCAATTGCCGCACCGAACCGCGTTGTGAATCGCTTTCAGAAATTGTTATAGCTTAGTTCTTTCACATCGCACGGGTAATTTAGTAGAAACTTAATTTGGTTGTGAATCGCTTTCAGAAATTGTTATAGCTTAGTTCTTTCACATCGACGTAAGTACAAATACAATTATGCATCGTGTTGTGAATCGCTTTCAGAAATTGTTATAGCTTAGTTCTTTCACATCTAACAGCATTTACAGCCGGATGGCAAAGGGGTTGTGAATCGCTTTCAGAAATTGTTATAGCTTAGTTCTTTCACATCTGACAAGTCTGAAGATGTAATGTACTGTCTGTTGTGAATCGCTTTCAGAAATTGTTATAGCTTAGTTCTTTCACATCTGTCAGGCAATCACAAACAATCGCCCTTAAGTTGTGAATCGCTTTCAGAAATTGTTATAGCTTAGTTCTTTCACATCTAATTTCTCACTTTCTCACCCTCTCAACCCGTTGTGAATCGCTTTCAGAAATTGTTATAGCTTAGTTCTTTCACATCTTTCAGTTTTATAGGACTTGATCATTGCTCGTTGTGAATCGCTTTCAGAAATTGTTATAGCTTAGTTCTTTCACATCCATTACCATTGGATATAGATTTGTAAAATAGTTGTGAATCGCTTTCAGAAATTGTTATAGCTTAGTTCTTTCACATCTATCACAAAAGCAAACAACATGAGAACAAGTTGTGAATCGCTTTCAGAAATTGTTATAGCTTAGTTCTTTCACATCCCTGAATGCAATCACCTTCAATTCCCTTTACGTTGTGAATCGCTTTCAGAAATTGTTATAGCTTAGTTCTTTCACATCAAATGTAACGATGGATGGAATCCGCCTGCAGTTGTGAATCGCTTTCAGAAATTGTTATAGCTTAGTTCTTTCACATCCATCTATTTGATACATGGCGAAACACCTTAGTTGTGAATCGCTTTCAGAAATTGTTATAGCTTAGTTCTTTCACATCGGCAATACAAACATATCAAAGTATAAGTGCGTTGTGAATCGCTTTCAGAAATTGTTATAGCTTAGTTCTTTCACATCTCATGAAATTAGATTTACGCGATTGAGTTAGTTGTGAATCGCTTTCAGAAATTGTTATAGCTTAGTTCTTTCACATCTCGTGATAATCATTGAACAACCGATCTCTAGTTGTGAATCGCTTTCAGAAATTGTTATAGCTTAGTTCTTTCACATCTTTCTTATGGTAATTCCGCTTTCAACCCTTGTTGTGAATCGCTTTCAGAAATTGTTATAGCTTAGTTCTTTCACATCTGGCCGGTACCATGAATGCAGAAGGTTTTAGTTGTGAATCGCTTTCAGAAATTGTTATAGCTTAGTTCTTTCACATCCCATTAGACGATGAACGAGTGTTTATGTGTTGTGAATCGCTTTCAGAAATTGTTATAGCTTAGTTCTTTCACATCAACGCAGGCTACTATAATTACACCCCCAACGTTGTGAATCGCTTTCAGAAATTGTTATAGCTTAGTTCTTTCACATCAACGTTACCGGCTACCAGAGAGACATTCACGTTGTGAATCGCTTTCAGAAATTGTTATAGCTTAGTTCTTTCACATCACGACTGGCTACAACGCAATACAGCAAAGAGTTTAAGCTATTTCTTACAAATAAAAAAACAGGGCACAAAAGTCCCTGTTTTTTTATTTTAAAACCGGTTTTTATTTCAGAATAGAGTCAATTGCGCTGGCGGCGGCTCATGTTCTGTATGGGTCCGGCCATTAAAAATTTCCATATTACCAAACTGTTTATCCGTAATGGCAAATATCCCGATCCGGCCTTCAGGGGGCAGGATGACCTTCACCCGGTCAATATGTACATCTGCATTCTCACGGCTGCTGCAATGCCGCAGGTACAGGCTGAACTGAAAAAGCATAAAACCGTCGTCAAGCATCTGCTTGCGAAACCGGGTGTAAATTTTCCGCTCCTTTTCAGTTACCATCGGCAGGTCGTACATTACCATTACCCACATAATTCTATAGGCATTTAACCGTGAATACATAAAAAAACAGGATGAGGCGGTGAAGCCTTTTTCAGATAAACGAAGGATAGAGTATTTTTCGTGTATTTCCTTCAAAACATTTGGCCAGGCTGGCCGTCGTACGTTGCACAGCAACCATAAGCGGACTCTTTTGTCCGCCTATTTTCACATCAACAGCCGGCAGAGAAAGTAAAACCTCTTTCATTTTGGTAGTCATATCCAAAAACTTTCCGTTCATACTGACGATGTTGCAAACAATTTTGTCGACAAACGGGCGATAGGGTTCCATGATATCATCCGCCAGGCAATATGCATTGTATTGATTCCGGTGAAATATTCCAAGGGTTGGTAAAAGTCCTGATGCAACCAGGCTACGCGCCACCGTAGCTCTCAAAATAGCATATCCATAATTGAGGAGATTGTTGGGAGGATCTCCATCGCGGCTACGCGAAAATTTCAGAAAATCCGGAAAAAGATTTTTCCAATAATAAACCGCTGCCTGGGCTTCATGATTGGTATTATCGCCGCTGCGGACATCTTTGGCAAGTGTCAATAGCAGTTTGTGTTCCACTCTCTGATCCCTGAGCAGGGCGGCCTGATTAGTTATTTTGGCTTCCACTGTTTGTTGCCAAAGTTGTTTCTTAAGCGGAATCGGAGCTTCGATCTGGGCTTTGAATTTCTGGCTTTGGAGAGTGTGTCCGTCGAGATTTAAAAAAAGTCCGATGGGATGATGCGTTTCATCACAGGTAATGATGGCCACATTATTTTGTAAAAGTCTTGTCAGGGTTGGCTGGGTTACCGTGATTTGCAAATTATCGAGAATCAAAACGCCGATATCTTCAATAGGAACCTGTTTATCTTCTTCATCCTTCAGTGAAACCAGCAATTGCTGATTTTTCGTTTTCAGATAAGCCGGGTTCCCAAAATAAAGTGTACGCTTGATCATGGGAAATTGTTTTACAATGATATAACGGATGAAATGCCCGGTTAGTATCGGTTTCCTATTGCTCTTTCTTGTATTTATTTATTCTTTCTAACTCTTCGATATCAGCTTTATCTTTCGATCTCCCCGTATGAATTTTGGAAAGTATCAGATCGCTGTAATGGATCACCGGTATCTGTTTATCTTCCAGGTTAAAGTAATTTGTTCTTTTGATCGCATCCTCAAATGCGACTCGGCTAATGGCCGTTACAAAATCTATTCTCCGGGGCGGCTCTCCAATATAGAATACGGGAACAGCCCTTTCTAAATCCATGTTTTTTAATTGTGCTAAATCATCGTCTGCAATTCCGAATTCGGCCAATGCTGCCACGAGCCTGATTTTATTGTCGTTGCCCAATTGCAGCCAAATGTCCATGTCGCCAGTGCTTCGTTCGTATCCATAATGAATAACCGCATAACCACCGATCAGCATAAAATTTGCTTTATGCTTTATCAGGATCAGTAACATCTGTTTGTGTTCCGGTACAAATACATTCATATCACTTTCTGAATTTTATTTTTTTGTCCATCGGTTTTTTCAATTCATCCTCATAAATTTTTTGTATTCGCTCCCTTACGTTTTTTAAATGTTCTTCAGGTGACAGATACGCCATAGCCCTGGCATTTTCTTCGTCTGCCTCTTCAAAGGAGGAAAAGGCTTTCAGGTTACTCTTTTTGTACGCAACTTCAGGTTCTGAAACGGTACTATCCAACTGATTTGTTTGGCTAATTACTTCTTTTTTTGCTGGCGAGATATTGCCTAATCTGTCCACCTGGAGCTTGATGCAAAAAGATTTTATCTGTTCGCCAGAGAATGCCCTTTCATTTTTTGAACCCTGAGAGCCAACACCAATCTCGTTTTGAATAGGATAATTTATCCCATTTTTCTTTTGCTTTTCCTTGTTTAAGTTGAAAAGAACATCTGCGATATTTGCCGGAATAAAATTTGCCATTGAACCGCTACCGTCTGTGAATTTATACATCCTTTTTAATTGCTCTTTACTAAGATTGTTAAAGTCAATTGAATTGATACTTTCATTTTCTTCTTCGGTAGGCACATATACTAAATCATTTGGTGAAAGATGAAATAGTAATTTCTCACCTTTTTCATTTGTTTCCGGAACCGGACTCAAACCTTGTTTTTGCCTTTCAATTACTTCATTTAAAGGTATGGTTGCAAAACTTCTTACCCCTTTTTCATTTTCGTAAATGGCAAAAAAGAGGTTGGTGCCTTTAGCCGCTTCAACAAATTTTGATTTTTTATTTCTAGTTTGCCCTACTGAAAATTTATTCCCGATAGTTTCGTAAATGCGAACTTTGAAAATAGGTTGATGAAATTTATTGCCATTTAAGGGATTGATATTATTGTTCATATCCTCAATTCCTTCAGGAGAAAATGCTGATTCAGGATTGTTGCCTTTTGAATACAAATGATTTAAAAGGATTTTTTGTATTCCTGTATCGGTAATTGACTCCTCTATAATTTTTTTTGTAAAGGAAGTGCCTAATGGTTTTCGTGTTGCAGATTGTGGTTCAAACACATTTACTTTTTTCAGATCTTTTAGATTCTCATCTTTCAAAGCGTTTTCAATATCAATCTTATTTTTGGAAAAGTATTTATAGACTGCTTCTCTTTGTTGCTTATCTACAATAATTTGAACATCCTTCAATTCATCAACCTTTTTTAAAGCATTTTTAAGTGTCATTTCTTTTACTTCGCTAAGTAAATACACTTTTCCAGAAACTGTATCCTTGTGCATTGGCTTGCGAATAGCCCAATTTCTATCTTTAGATTTTTGTTTACTTTCCTTGTATGTTAGTCCTCCAAATTTTGTTTTATTAATCACGCGCAAATTCTGTTTAAAGCTCACTACAATCCTTTCTAATGCATCACGGGTTTCCTGAGTAATGGTTGCCCAAGGTTTCAGAAAATCTTTCGGTACTTCTTTGGTTATTTTTTCTCCTCCTCTCACCCATGCCCCTGCTTCGTTCTTTTTCATTTTTGAAATTTCTACCACTTCCATTCGCTTCAGTTTCTTAGCCAATCCGCGTTGCAAGTGAAATTTTTGCGATTTTGCATTTTCATTGTTCAGGTACTGTACATGCTCACGGGTAGCACAAGCAATAACCAATGCGTCTAAGGCATGGTGGCGGTGGTCAATTCTTTTTTTGCTGAAACCTTTTGAGAGCTCCAATGGAACGGTAGGTAAATATTTTTGATGCCTTTCATTCCATGCGGTAAAATCATTTGTTTTCGTTAATTGGTTCATTCGCTCGAAACGAGGCAGAATCAGGTCATTCCATACATCATCCAATCCCCAATCCTGCCGGAGTGTCGCAGTAATTTTTCCATTGCAGGGAATCAGGTTTTTTGAATTAACACCATCATCTTCTTTATCTTCACGAACAATGTTTGAAAGCAAATTAGAAATAAACTTGCTGATATATCTTGTGTCGTTCATCTGGCGATCTATCATTTTATCGGGAATTTCGGTTAGAAGCAGTTTATTTCGTTTAGAGCGATTTTTACCGTAATGCTCCTCAACAAATTTTTTGTATCTCTCTTCCGATAGAATTTCTACTGTACCGCCAAAGCCTGTTTCTACTTTTTCTCCGTGGTGGTTTTTAATAAACTCAAAACCAAGTTGATTATCTTTTAGTGTATTTACTGCACTTTCGCAGATTACTTTGTTGCTCATGCTGTCATCAAAATATCGGCTTTGCGGAATGATGTGCTCTATTTGATATGCCTCTGTAAACAACTTATTCAGGGGAATGATATTTCCGGTATAGGGTGAACAGTATTTTTGTTCTAACCAAAGTTTGTAGCGTGTAAGCTCAGTTTTAGATGGTTGTGCTGTAGAGCCAATCTTCAACATAGCTTCGTCTTCTTCTTTTTGTTGCTTTTCACTTTCACTATATTCTTTGTTTTTAACAGAACTTAAAATGCCTTCTTCATATATTTTTAAAATTTCCTGCTGGCTTGGCGAGTAGGGACGAACATTTTCTATACTGCTGTCGTTCTTAAATTCTGCTAACAACGCCTTAATGCGCAAGTTGGTGTTTTCATTATTGGAAACCTGATCGGTAATAGCTTTTCGGTCATCAGCAGAATTCTTCATTTCTCGTCCAAGCTCGATGTGTATTTCATTAAAGTAATTTTCTATTCCATTACCGTATTGCTTCCATATTTCTTTTACCACTCGTAAAGTTTCGGTTACAATCTGCTCCACGATTGGATTTCGCAAAGAATGTTGTTTAAAATCTTTCAGGTATTTCTCTAAATCAGAAACGGTGTTCCATTTGCCGCTTAATGCAGCTTCGGAGTGACGGTCGTACACAATGTATTGGGCTAACCATAGAGGCAAGCCTTGAAAGTCTTCATTTTTATCTAATTTCCCTTTTTTTACTTTTTCTCTCACTCTGTCTTTAATACTTTCATCGAATTCGGCAGTTTGTAGATTTTTAATTCGTGATTGTGTTTTCGTGTCAATAATTTCCCATTTCCAATATTTTCCTATTCGCATCAGGGGCAATAATTTCTTTATTGCTTTTTCGGAGAAAGAACCATATTCGCTCTTGAAGGGAGGGAATTTCTTAAAGTTTTCTACAAATGGTGCCCTATTTAATTGATGCTTGTCAGCAAAAGATTTTAATGCTTTTTCAAACTCTTTTGGGTCTGAAACTGAATAAATGATATGCCAAATTTGCTGCTCAATCTCTTTAGTAAGAAAATCGCCAGGAACACCGGTTACTTTTTCTAATCTTCTTTTTATTTCATAGCCCGTTTCATTGCAGGGGTATTTTTTTGATTCATCTTTCTCTGTATTGAAAACATAATTCCAGCGATACTTAGCTATTTCTGCCTTTAGTTCTTTGGGCTTTAACTTTTTCGGTTCCAGGATATGTTTGAGGATATCTTCATGATTTACTTCTTTCTTTGACATAAGAAACGCAAAAAGATCTTCCCAATCAGCTATTTCATTTAGAAATGATGATGTCATATCGGCATCATCTTCTTTGCGATAAATTTTCAGATTATTCATCCATTGCCACACCCTAAATTCCTGATACAAGGGGTGCGATTTCGGTATAGCTTTCAGGTATTCTTTTACTTCAATTTCTTTTCCATCCTTATCTTTTGCTTTATATTTCCTGAACTCTAAAGAACAATTTGCGATAGATGATTTCTGGCTTTTTAATGGTCGTTGATAAAATAAAATATCCTCAACAAACAGATGAACAAAATCTCTCTTGCTCAACGTAAGTTGATGTACTTCATTATTGCGGTAAAGTTCACGAACGCAGCCATTAAATAAACCGTTTGTAAACAATTCCGGTTGTAATTCTATTTGTTTTTGGAGTATGGCGGTTAATTCCTCTTTGTAGAAACTACGGTCAATTGTTCTTACCAATTTGCCTCGTATTTTTTGATTCGGTTTTTGAAGAATTGTATCATAAATGTATTCACCCACAGTTTTGCCTGTGTTTTGGATAGTTATTTGTGTTTTTGCTTTAATCTTTCCATATAATTTATCTTGATCCTCTTTTTTCAATAAATCAATTTCTTCAAAGGTTGGGAGGGGAGTTATTTTTCTTTTTTCCTTTCCTTCTTTATCACTCTTTTTATCTTTCGTTATTTTGATATTACCCGCTTCGTCTAACTCTTCAGTAATTAACCACTCTTTTTCTGTATTCAGCCAATTAGGCGCGGTTACGAACGGAGCACTGTATGTCCATCCGTTACTTAAAGTCATTTTATACCATATCTTCTTGTCATTCTTCTTATCCTTTTCTCCTTTTTCAATGCTAACTATTTTGAGCACTTCAACATATTCTCTTATACTATTCGTTGTTTCCCCTTCTTCTCCCCGCAACTGATAATATCCTCTCTTTTGATTAAAGTGGAGTATTACCCAAGCCAACTCTTCTTTGGTCAATTTATCTTTGAGCGCTTTCTTTCGCAGATAATATATTGTCCAGTCATAAGGAACTTTGATATCTTCTCCTTTTCTATTTTTTCTATTGAGCAATTCAGGTTGTGTTTTTCTGAAATCATCTAACATTTCATTAAAGGCACTTTTAAAAATGAATTCAAATTCATTTTTCTTTTTGAGTTCATTCCACGCAGGTTTATATGCGAGCTTTGGCTCTGTTTCATTAATAAATTGCCCCAAATGTTTTTCAAAATCAATTTGAGAAGAATAATGCTCTGGCAGAAACCCAAGTATATTCAATACACGATGCAAACGCTCTCTGCGCAACAGATAGCGTTCTAATAAACGCCTCATGCTCCTTAGCCTCGTCCGTTCTGCTGTTTGCGAAACAGAATTTCCTTTGTCAAAATCTCCAAGAATATCCTGCCCCATCGGAATTATCCTGCTTCCCATTCCCAGAATTTTTCCTTGCTTATTCTCAAAATCCTGTTCTACCAATGCCCACCCGATGGAATTCGTACCGAGGTCCAGTCCCAAAATCTTTTTTGTCATTTCAGTAATATTTAAAATTTTTATCTACTTTTACTATTCAATTTCTTAAAGCGATTCACAATAAGGATTATTCCGTTGTGAAAACATTTTGGATTGCCTCTTGTCCATATAATCAGGAGGTTTTTTTATTTCGATCGCTGTCCAACTTCTTCAGTAAGCACAATCACTGCTCATAAAAATGCTTTCAGAACTTTTCAATTTACACACACCTCAAACAAATGAAACAAAGTAAGCAATCAGAATGACGGATTTAAAAGTACGAAATCCGGTAATAAGTTTTACCGTTAAAACACCCTTTTTTATATCAATCATTTCCCGTAATGACTGAAGTTTACTCAATAAATTCTCAGGTCGAAACTTTTTTAGTCAGGGGAGAAATTTGAAATATTTCAGAATAACTACAAAAATGCAGGAACGAAGAAAAATAAATTCTTTCTGAAATCTATCCGTCTGCCTTCTCATAACAGAACCAGGAAACGAAATCTCTTTCCCACCGCATAAAAATTATCTTGGCGGATTCTGATTCTGCTGAGTATTCCTCCACTCCCGCTCACCCCTTCAGCCCCATCGACTCAGTAATCGCAGCTATTCGTTCGCGAAGGTGTTTGAGTTTGGAATCAAATTCTCCTGCATCTTTCAAATCGGTATTCACACTGAAATAAAATTTGATCTTGGGTTCGGTACCGCTCGGACGCGCAGAAATTTTGTCGCCGTTTTCAAGAATAAATTGCAGCACGTTACTCCTCGGAAAATCAAGCGGGGTAACCTTTCCGGTCAGTATATCTTTTGATTGAAGGATGTCGTAATCCAGCAGGCGCACCACTTTGCTTCCGGCAATTTCTTTTGGCGGATTGTTGCGGTATCCCTGCATCATTTCTGCAATTTCCTTAGCTCCGTTCATTCCCTTGCGTGTGATGGAGAGAAGCTCTTCGTAATAGAACCCGTATTTCTGATAAATGTCGATCAGCTTTTCAAAGAGTGTCCTTCCCTTATCTTTTTCAACGGCTGCCATTTCGCAAATGATGGAAACAGCGCTGATTGAATCTTTGTCGCGCACCTTATCACCTATCATCAAACCAAAACTTTCTTCACCGCCAATCACATAATGTTCACTTTTTTCTTTAGCCCGGATCAGCGAAGCAATCCACTTGAAACCTGTCAGCGTATTGTAGCAAGTCACGCCGTTTTGTGCAGCAATTCTATCCACTAAATCTGTAGTTACAATCGTTTTCACCACCATATCATTCGGACGTGCAACTCCTCTTTCTTTTCTCGACTCAATCATGTAGGTGAATGCAAGCAACAAAGTCTGGTTCCCGTTCATCAATACCCATTCTCCATGATTGTCTTTCACACCCACGCCCACACGGTCTGCATCAGGATCGGTGCCGAGTAAAATATCTGCATCCAGTTCTCTCGCATGTTTCAGGCCGATGCTCATGGTTTCTTTTTCTTCGGGATTGGGATAAACAACGGTGGGGAAATTCCCGTCGGTTTCTGATTGTTCTTTCACAATATTCACATTGGTAAAGCCATAATTCCTCAACGACTTCGGAACGAGTTTAATACCCGTACCGTGGATTGGCGTATAAACTATTTTCAGATTGCGCTGTCTCTCGCAGATATCGGGGTTGATGCTCAGGCCCTTTACCATTTCAAGATATCTCTGATCCATTTCCGTACCGATAATCATAATATTTTCTTCATGCCCGCTCCACTTTACATCATCGATATTTTTAATTTTTTCAACTTCGGCAATTACATTTTTATCGTGTGGCGGCACCAGTTGGCCACCATCATCCCAATAAGCTTTGTACCCGTTGTATTCCTTCGGATTGTGCGACGCTGTCAGCACCACACCCCCCTGACAACCAAGTGTACGTATGCTGAAACTCAGTTCAGGCGTGGGTCTGCACGATTCAAACAGATAAACGATAATGCCGTTGGCAGCAAAAATATTTGCGACAATCTGTGCAAATTCCTGGCTGTTGTTGCGCACATCAAATGCAATGGCCACCTTCACGCTCTTAAAATTTTGTTTCAGATAATTGGCATATCCCTGCGTGGCTTTGCCGATGGTATATTTGTTCATGCGGTTGGTGCCAATGCCCATAATACCACGCAAACCGCCGGTTCCAAATTCAAGGTCTTTATAAAAGGCATCTTCCAGGCCTGCCGGATCTTCCTGCTGCATTCTTCTGATTTCATTTTTGGATTCTTCATCATAATTCCCCTGCAACCATTCTTTAATGTTGTTTTCTGTTTTTATATCCATTTTCTGACAATTTTAATTTGAAGGTATTCAATTTCTTATTTCGTAATCCTGATTTATCCTTTCTCCTACATTTGCATTATGTACCCACGTGCAAGCCTTTTGCTGCTTTGTGTATTTACTGTTATTTTCTGTAAAAATACCAAAGGACAGAATTCTTTTTCTGAAAAGAGCTTCAAAAGTTTTCGATTTACTCCTACATCCTTGGATTCAGCGGTCAATACTACCACTATCAACCGCAGCAGGGAAAAATGGCTGATTGGCACTAACGTGGTGGCCTATGCGGGAACTCTCACTGCATTAAGCGTGATGTGGTATGCAAATTACCCGAGAAGCGGCTTCCATTTTTTCAATGACGACAATGAGTGGATGCAGGTTGACAAAGCAGGACACATGTACAGCGCCTATCTCATCAGCCATGCGAGCAGCGAAATGTGGCGCTGGGCGGGTGCTTCGCGAAAAACAAGAATCTGGGTCGGCGGGCTGAGCGGGCTGGCTTACCAATCCATTATTGAAGTACTCGATGGCTTCTCTGCGGAATACGGATTCAGCCCGGGAGATTATACGGCCAATATCCTGGGATCGGCTGCTTTCATTTCTCAGGAACTTTTATGGGATGAGCAAAGAATCAAAATCAAATTCTCCACCTACGCCAAAAGGTACAAAGATCCCGGTTTGGAACAGCGCGCCAACAAGATTTATGGTGAGTCGCTGGCCGAAAGATTTTTAAAAGATTACAACATGCAGAATTACTGGCTGAGTGCCAATATCCAATCGCTTTTCCATTCAAAAACGTGGCCAGCCTGGCTGAATATTGCTGTGGGTTATGGTGCCGATGGCATGTTTGGCGCAAACGGCAATACGGCAACCGATAAGACGGGTAATATCATTTTTGACCGGCAGGATATAAAACGTTTCAGGCAATGGTACCTAAGCCCTGACCTTGCATTTACCAAAATAAAAACCAGGAAAAAAGGGATTAAAGTTTTGCTGTTTGTGCTCGACTCATTCAAGTTTCCTGCACCGGCGCTCGAGTTCAGCAACGGAAAATTCAAAGGGCACTGGTTGTATTTTTAATCTGCAATTACAACTGCTGATTTTAGTTGATATTGGAATGGCAATGATTTTTAATTCGCCATTGTCTCCGGATCTGGAGCATCAATGGCAATATGCGATTGGAGAAGGGTAATGGTGAACTATTGTTTTTGAAGTAGTTCTTGCAGGTTTACAAATCCCTTTTGCATACCAGGCAAACCCACCATAGATTAAAACCTAAAGCTTTATTGGGTACGAAACACTGACAATGAAACCGAATGTGAAACGAAACATTTGGGAATAATGACTTTTTGCCGGCAGAAGAGAGAGGATATGCACCCCTGAAAGACCTCCGGTTTTCCGGCGCTTCGAGGTACTGCTCAGAATGTCGTAATGAATGGCAATGGCAGAACAAAAGTTCCGACAGAAAATCATATATTGCTACGTTACCACCAATGCGTGTGCGTTGGTTGTCATTTTAATATTACACGAACAACAACAAATGAAACCTGAAACAAATAAATTATGACATACCCTTTCATTGCGATCGGACTAATCTCAGCTTTTATTGTTTATGTGCTCTACCTTTTGATCATCAAAAAAGACATGAAGAAACTTAAATCTGTTTTATACCCGGGATTATTTTTATCGTAATCTGGGTTGTTATTTATTATTTTTTACTGAAATAATATCATCAAAACCCATGGACAAATCAGAACTACTTACGGACAAGCCGGAAGCCGGGATTATTCAGAAACCGATTAGATGGAAAGATAGGTCGGATTGGAGGGAAAAGCCCAATTCAGGAAAAGCCAAAGAGCCAGGATGAAATAACAGAACGAAGCAGTTCAATTCCCCGGTGAGCAAACAGAAATAACGACGTACTTTTAATGGTAAATTTGGTAATGGTTCCGGCAGACTGGCATTCTGATTTTATGCCTGCATATTGAGTGGCTGTAAACCGCCGTGCTGTGGTGATACAGAATGTCCGTTCTGAAATAAATTAAATAATGAAACCAGCCGGATAAAAACAGACATAGCATTAAAAAGTTAAACCTTTTATAATCAGGAAAGTATGAAAGAGGTAAAAGAAAATAAAATCCAACAATTTTTCTGGCCCGAACTGCCGGCCATTGCAGAGTGGGAGGAAACTTTCAATTTGGTTCATCAATGGACCCAGATTGTTGGCAAAATCCGGCTTTATTATATGCCGTGGATCAATCACTGCTGGCAAACAACACTCTATGTTTCAACCTGTGGCCTTACCACTTCATTAATTCCTCATCCGTCAAAAGGCGGATTCGAAATTGAATTTAATTTCATAGATCATCTGCTGGAAATAAAAACGGTTGGTGGCCAAAATATTTCCTTTGATCTGAAACAATTGTCCATTGCAGATTTTTATCACAAAACAATGGAAACGCTTGCGGAGATGGGGATTAAACCCGTCATTCATTTAAAACCGAATGAGATTCCCGGCCCCGTTTTGCCTTTCCCGAAGAATACAAACCAAGTAGCTTATGACCAAAAAAATGTACATCTTTTTTGGCGATCCCTTGTAAATGTTCACAGGGTTTTCACCCGGTTCCGCGCAGGATTTTCAGGCAAAGCAAGCCCGGTTCATTTTTACTGGGGTTCATTTGATCTTGCTGTAACACGTTTTTCCGGGCGCCCGGCACCCAAACATCCGGGTGGCGCCCCTAATTGTCCGGACTGGGTAATGGAAGAAGCCTACAACAGTGAACTGTCAAGTGCCGGATTCTGGCCCGGTGCCGGATTAGGAGAACCCGCTTTCTATTCGTACGGATATCCTGAACCCGATGGATTTCAGACTTTCAACATTGAGCCGAAAGAGGCTTATTATCACAATGGATTCCGTGAATTTATTCTTCCATACAAAGCAGTGCAAAGTGCCGCAAACCCTGACCAAACACTGCTTGATTTTCTCCAATCCACTTATGAAGCCGCATCTGTTTGTGGCAACTGGGATAAAGATTCACTTGAAATGAACAATGAATATCCACCGATGACTTAAATTATTTTTTTTAAACCAACTCAAATAAAATGATGATTAAACGCGAGGACAACGGAACAAAAGGAAGATTTGTTATTTATGACAACAACGAGTTTGCAGGAGAAATGATATTTACCTGGGCAGGGAATAATAAATTTATCATTGAACATACCGAGGTTGAAGAAAAATTCAATGGAAAAGGCTATGGCAGGCAACTGGTGATGGCCGCTGTGGAATTCGCCCGCGAAAGCAATTTAAAAATTATTCCGCTTTGCCCGTATGCCAAAAGCCGTTTTGATAAAGATGAAACCATAAGAGATGTGCTTTTTTAAATCCCACAGGCCAACGTCAGGAAAATTGAAAAAAGTGTTTCATTAATAACGAAATACTTAGTATATGGAAAAAAAATCAACCAAGCGGACAATTCGAAAGGTATCAGATTTGACCATTCATCTGAGATAAAAATAGCCATTGGAATAAAAGTAACAGCAATAAAAAAACAAGACAAACAAACATTCAAAACCAAATACCATGGCACAAATTAATCCTTATATCAACTTCAACGGAAATGCCGAAGAAGCATTCAACTTCTACAAATCTGCTTTTGGCGGAGAATTTACAAGAGTGGTTCGCTTTAAAGACCTTCCCAATCCCGAATTCCCACTCGCAAAAAATGAAGAAGACAAAATCATGCACATTGCTTTACCTATCGGCAAAAATGTTTTGATGGGTAATGATGTTCCCGAATTCATGGGAAAGGTAAATGAGCAGGAAAACAGAAGTAAAATATCGGTAAGCGTTGGAAGCAAAGAAGAGGCGGACAACCTGTATCATCGGTTGTCGGCAGGCGGTAAAGTGGAGATGCCTATCGGAGACAGTCCATGGGGTAGTTATTTTGCTATGTTCCGCGACAAATACGGAATTGAATGGATGATAGATTACGACAAAAACGATCGGGATAAATAGAAATCAAATCAATTTTCTTCCAGAACAGCGCCTGTAATTTCGCCGTTTTCCGTTTCCACCACAATCTTTTCCGACAGAGCCGTGGCAACAGACAAACCAGTGAAATCGGGTGAAACGGGAAACCGTTTGTGGCTTCGTTCAACTAAAACCATCGTTTGAACGGCGGATGGATAGTAACTGAGAAACGGGCGCAGGGCATACAACATAGTTCTTCCCGAATTGGACACATCATCAACCACAATAACCACTTTTTCATCAAAAACAACCGGTGTTTTTTCAGTTACAATGGACGCCTCCACCGGATTCTTTTTGTTAATGGCAATTTGAATAATCCTGATTTCACCGTTAAAAATATCTTTGAGAAAACCGGCAAGGATATTCGCAATAATAACTCCGTTATCCTGAATGCCTGCAAGAATGATTTCTTTTTCTCCGAAATTCCGTTCCACAATTTCATAGGCTATTCTCTGGATTTTGCGGAGAGCGGTTTCGCGGGTCATAATGGTTACCATCTGAAAAATTATTTGTTCAAAAGTAACAACCTCTTTGGCAATCTCCTGAATTTACCTTGTATATTTACAAGCTCACAAAAAAATACAATCAACCGCAGCATCAATGAGCGCTTCTGATTCCTTCACAAGAAAAGCCTGGGGAAGACTGAAAAAAAATAAAGGAGCTGTATCTGGTCTCATCGTTATTGTCCTGTCCGTTTTCATAGCCATCTTCGCATACTTCCTGGGAAATGATCACACACCCAATGCTGATCGTGAGATTGTGGAAATTGAAGCGCGGAAGCCGGGATTCACTCAAACTTTTTTGCGCGTACCCAAACCACGCAAGCCCGAACAACGGGGATTTTTTCACAGATTATTGTTTGGACAGGAAGACCCTTTTTCATTGGTTCCGATCAACTCATACAAAGTGGAAGGCGATAGCGTGATTATAGAAAAATATATCGACGTGGGCATCCAGGAACGTCAGGCTTACCTGCTAAAACAACTCCCCGAAAAATACATTGATTCAAAAACCTTTTGGCTCGGCACAGATAATTTCGGAAGAGATATTCTGAGCCGGTTGATTGTGGGAGTGCGTGTAAGCCTGTCCGTTGGATTGGTCACCGTGATCATCTCTTTATTGATCGGCATTTCCCTTGGCATGATTTCCGGTTATTACGGAGGCAGAACTGATTCCATCATCATGTGGTTTATCAATGTGGTGTGGAGCATGCCAACACTGTTGCTGGTTTTCGGATTGACCCTTACCCTTGGCAAAGGCTTCTGGCAGATATTTCTGGCCGTAGGCCTCACCATGTGGGTGAGCCTGGCGCGTGTGGTGCGGAGTCAGGTACTGGCAATTTCCGATCTGGAATATGTACAGGCAGCAAAAGCTCTGGGATTAAAAAATATACGCATCATGGTAAGGCATATCTTACCTAATGTTTTAGGTCCGGTGATGGTGATTGCCGCGGCCAACTTTGCAAGTGCTATTATTATTGAGGCCGGTTTAAGTTTTCTCGGAATCGGCATTCAGCCGCCCACACCAAGCTGGGGATTGATGTTGAAAGAGAATTACAATTTCATCATTACCCACAATCCTGCATTGGCGCTGGCTCCGGGCATTGCCATTATGATTCTCGTACTCGCTTTCAATTTATTGGGAAACGGATTGAGAGATGCATTGGATGTGAGGGGATGAGAGGAGAGGTTTCGTGTTCCAAGTTTCAAGTTCCGGGTTTGTTTCATGTCTCAGAGAAGCGCTATTCTAATTATTTAGTTTCATTGTCTCTCACGAAGTGAGGACGATGAAATTATTTAAAATTAATATCCTCAAGTTCCGCTAATTAATATTTTGATGTAATCAAAAGATAATTTTCTTTGACACCCAGGTTTCCTATATTTATCTTCTTTAACCTTAGTAGAAAATTTATCTCAATGATTCAACCTTATTACCTTATTTTAAATCAGGCAAAATCAAAATAAGGTAATAAGGTAGATGTAACATAAACTCACTTTTCTACTAAGGTTTTAAACCTTCCGGCACATCAAAATATTAATTCAAGATTCCAACCGCCGAGGAGGCGGCATTTTGCAAGCAAAAATTAGCATTCAAAAACAAAATCCCCGGCAGGGCGACATTTCAATTGTTTAGTTTCATTGTCTCTCACGACGTGAAGACGATGAAACGTTTTTAAAATTAATGACTCGAAATTCTATCTATCCTTTTCTTCCAATAATTCACAATGCTCTCCCGATCCTGGTCATTCTCCGGAATCTCAGGTACAAAAACATCGCTGAGAAAGTAAGTCCCGTGATAAACCCGATCCAAATCCCCGATGCTCCCATCTTCAAATGAAATGTCAGATAATATCCGAGTGGCAATCCAACAATCCAATAGGCAATCAAAATAAAAACTGTCGGTACTTTTACATCCTTGATTCCCCTCAACAATCCCGCTGTTACAGTTTGCGAGCTGTCTGATATCTGAAACAACCCGCCGAATAATAAAAGGGTGGCTGCAAGTGTAACCACAGAAATATTATCATTAAAAATAAATGGCAGATGACTTCTGAAAAGGATAAACATCAATGCACAAAAACTTCCATACGCCCACGCCATGTACAATGTACTTTTACCAATCCCATCTATTTCTTTCCTGTCCATTCTTCCAAATGCATTGCTGACACGGATAGAACCTGCCTGCGACAACCCCAGGCTGATGATAAAAGTGAATGACGCCATACTCAGTGCAATCTGATGAGCAGCCAATGAAATCGCTCCCAATGTACCAACCAGAATACTTGACACGGCAAATGCACCGGCCTCCATTCCAATTTGCAATGCAGAGGGCACCCCGATTCCCAACAATTCCCTAATTGTACCCCACCTCAAAACCCACACTCTTTTTCCAATAATAATATATCGCTTAAACAACGGATGAAACCACACAACCAACGCCAGCACTACAAACAAAATAGTCCTTGTGATAAATGTACCCAAACCGGCTCCGTACAATTCCATCCTTGGAAAGCCCCAATGTCCGAATATAAAAAGCCAGTTCAGAAAAGCATTTAAAGGAATAGCACAGAGAGAAAGTACCATAGCAGTTTTCGTGTATTCAAGCCCGTCAGTAAACTGTTTTAATGCCAAAAACAAAATCATCGGAATAATCCCCCACCCCATGATGCTCATATAAGGCACAGCAAGTGCAGCTACTTCCGGATCCTGATTCAAATGCATCAAAATACCTTTCCCGAGTTCAAGCAATAACGCAATCAATATCGCAGTGATGGCACACAGCCAAAATCCGTTAAACAAATAATGACTCACCTGTTTGCTGTCTCTTCTGCCATGCGACATACTCACCATTTGAGAAACAGAAATGGTAATCCCGATCCCGAAAACAAAAGGAATATTGATCACACTCATCACGAGCGCTGAGGCGGCAAGCTGCTTATAACTGACAGACCCAACCATCGCGCTATCCACCAATGCCAGTGAAATCTGGGATATCTCACCGATGATGATCGGATAAGCAAGTGATAAGGTTTTCTTTGCCTGTAAACGAAGCATGCTAAACCCGGTTAAAAAAATGAAAGATCAGGTTAATGGCCACCCACCAGGGTATCGAGCACTACTCTTTGATTTGCTTTTTCGAGTTTTGCTTTTCTTTTGAAAAATCCACGAAGTAAAAAGTTGTGCTGAAGCGCTTCCAGATCTTCATCCAGCTTCTTGCTTGCCGATTGAAGGTTGGTAAGCGTTTCCTGAATTTTGCCGGCCGCTTCTTTATTATTCAGGAGCAGACCCGCCGGGCTTTCTTTGCTTTCCAATCCGCTTTGTAACGTTTTGCCCGTTGTATTCAGGGTATTGATCAGTTCCTGTGAAGAATCAGAAACCGATTTGAGACGTTGTGTTATCTGGCGGAGATTGCTGAATACTGTGGTGTCTGTTACAAGATCATTGGCCAGCGTTCCCGGCTGCTTCAGCTTTTCCGTATATTCCCTGGCAACCACACTCAACTGATCAATGTTATCGGCAGAATTATTCAGTCGTTTTGTTAGTTCTTTGATCTGATCCGAAATGGTTTCATCAGTCAAAAGCTGGCCCAGTGTGCCTTTCCCGCCGGCAAGCTGCCCGGTAATGGTTTTCAGATCGGAAGTTATCGCATACACATTGTCGTTATTTTTTGACAATGTTTTCATCAGTTGATCCGGCGAAACAATGGTATCTGTCCGCAGAATATCTTCTGTTTTGATAATGGGAGCCTGTTCGGTACCGCCATAAATTTCGATAATCTTGTTTCCGATAAGCCCGTCTGATGAAAGCTTGGCACGGGCATCATTGTGAATAAATTTGACAGCAGTTTTTTCAATATTCATTTTCACTTCTACTGTTCCTCCCGGCACAATCTTAATGGTACGCACGGTTCCGACTTTCACACCGGTGTACCAGACATTGTTCCCTTCCAGCAATCCATTGACATTGGTGAAATAAGATTTCACCACAATGGAATCAATAAAAGTTTTGCGTTGGGAGCCGAGAGTCAATATCATCAGCACAAAAATGGCTACGCCTAACAGGGTGAAAATGCCAACAACAACTGCTCTGCTTCCGCCTGAAGATCTCATATTAGTCTATAAAATTATATTCATAAAATTGTTTAAGCCTTTGGTCTTCCGCCCCAAAAACTTCAGCAAAAGTACCTTGTTTAATAAATTCACCCTGATACAACATCGCCACACGATCTCCGGTAGTTTTTGCACAGGTCATGTCATGGGTAATAATTATAGAAGTAGTACTGAATTTTTGTCTTACATGGTTGATCAGGCTGTTGATTTCAATACTGGTTATCGGATCCAGACCGCTTGTCGGTTCATCATAGAGCATCAGCTTGGGATGCATGATGAGTGTACGTGCAATTCCGATTCTTTTGCGCTGGCCGCCCGACAATTCAGAAGGCATTTGATTGAGTGTATGCAACAGGCCCACATCATCCAAAACCGATTCCACTTCCTGGCGCATTTCCCTTCTTGTCATATTCCGCATATTGTGAATCAGCGGAAACTCCAGATTTTCCTTCACCGTCATACTGTCGTACAAAGCACTGTTCTGAAATGAAAAACCAATCTGCAATCTCAACTGCATCAAATCCTCTTTTTTCAATTGGGGCACTTCATATCCAAACACCTTGACCGTTCCTTTATCAGGCTGAAGTAATCCTGAAATGATTTTTATCAGTACAGACTTTCCCGATCCGGATCTTCCCAATACCACAAAATTTTCTTTGTTATATACATCCAGATTTACCCCGGACAGCACCTTCAAATCGCCGAATGATTTATGCAGATCCCTTATTTCAATGATCTTGTCGTGTTCGCCTATGTTATGACTCAGATCAATCATTACCTTAAAGCATTGGTTAGTTGAACCAGAAGAATTTCTTCCACAAAAATTAAAAACATACTCAGCACAACGGCTGTATTGGCGGCTTTGCCCACACCTTCCGTTCCGTTCTTCGCATAAAATCCCTGATAGCATCCCACGATTCCGATGGTGAAACCATAAATAATACTTTTTGTCAAAGAGGACATAATATCCAGAAATGAAATTTCATTGAATGCCTTATTAAAAAACGTGGTAAAGCTCGTCATCTCATTCATGTGTACATTGAGAAAAGCGCCCATCATTCCGACAAAACCGGTATAGCACATCAGCATCGGCAGCATCAGTGTAGAAGCTACCACACGGGAAACCACCAAAAACTTAAACGGATTGATGGCCGACACTTCCATGGCATCAATTTGTTCTGTCACCCTCATGGAACCCAATTCAGCGCCCATATTGGATCCTACCTTTCCGGCACAGATCAGCGCTGTCACCAAAGGAGCCAAAGCCCTGATAATGGCAATGGCCACCAGCGAAGGCAGCCACGACTGGGCGCCAAATTCAGCGAGCGAGGGCCTGGATTGCTTGGTAAAAACCAAACCGGTAATAAATCCCGTCAGTGTGATGAGAAAAAGAGATTTGTACCCGACCTGGTAACATTGCCTGATGATCTCTTTAAACTCATAGGGAGGCGTAAATACTTCCCGGAAAAAGCGAAGGACAAAGCGCAGGGCAGAATGAATTCCCAGAAAAAATCCATCAATCTTTTTGCTTATTAAAGGTTTCTCAGACGTGTTTACTTCCATCGTATTGTGCCGCGGGTGCGAAAATATCTAAAAACTGAAAGTGGCAAAGATCGATTGAAGATTTTAAAAAACCATATCTTTTTGAAAAAGGGGGGTGGTGGGGCGACAGTTTGAGATTTAGAAACAAATTAATTCTATGGATAATCCAATAAGATTAAACATAGCTGAAGATTATATCAATCAAAATTTAGGTTGGGCGTAAATATATTTTCTGCTACCCTTTTCTATAACCCAGTAAACCTTTTCTATTCCAATTCCGATTTCCTTTTTTAAAAATAGTCCTTCTCCCCATTGAACAAAATCAAAATTTTTCGCCTCTCACTGCCCCGTCGCAAAATTTATAAACTGCATACACTATATTTGGCATTCATCACTTAGCAAAAATGTTTAATCTGATTTTATTTGGACCTCCGGGAAGCGGCAAGGGAACTCAATCTGAAAAGCTGATCGCAAAATACCATCTCAAACACTTATCCACCGGTGATATTCTGAGAAGTGAAATAGCCAAAAAATCAAAGCTCGGTTTGGAAGCCAAAAAATTGATGGATAAAGGCGAACTCGTTCCTGATGAAGTGGTTATCGGAATGATTAATGATGCACTCGAAAACAATAAATCGGCCAAGGGATTTTTGTTTGACGGTTTTCCACGTACCGAAGTGCAGGCTGCAGAACTGGACAAACTGCTCGCGGGCAAAAAAAGCTCTATCGCACTGGTGCTCGCCATGAATGTAAGCGAAAAGGAATTGATCAAACGGCTGTTGAAACGCGGTGAAGCAAGCGGGCGTTCGGATGATGCCAATGAAGAGGTCATCAAAGCCCGCATCGGTGAATACCACAAAAAAACCCAGTCCGTGCTCAAACATTACCAAAAAGAAAAGAAGGTAGCCGAGATTGAAGGCGAAGGAACCATTGATGAAATTTTTCAACGCCTTGCAAAAGCAATTTCAAAAGTGTATAAGGAGAAATAATTTTTCGGTTCCGCATCCGGCATCAGAAAAGTTTATTCTCAATTCCACCATCCGGTAATAATTTCCTGGTTACTGCTGAGCATGATTTCTTTCTCCCCGCTGTTTTGTATTATGAGAAGATCAGAAAATCCCATTTTGTGTTTTTTATTTTTACAATACACTTCTGTTTGTGCAAATGAAAAAACAAAGACAAATTTTTGATTTGTTGTTTGCCGCAGGTCACTAACAGTTACGTGTACACCGGGAATATTTTTTGAAATCATAGCCGGTTGAAAAAGATTCGATATGATCTGAAGAGTCAAATTCAAAGATTTCCCATTTTTTGTAATGTTCTTCTTTTGCGTTGCGGACGATTTTTAAATCGTTGTCGAGCATAACGAGGTATCTGCGGTAGCCATCAAATTTTGTAAAAACAGAAGGAGATTTGTGAATGGAGGCAGCGCTGATTCTGAAATCAAAAGCGCGATCTGCATAGAATTTATTTTCGGGATAAATAAAAAGTTGGAATGTTTTACCTCCGCTCCATTGATCGGGTTGAATACTTTCATTTTTTATTAGGTCAATTTTCACACGGGAAAGGTAAAGTCAAAAAAAGAGTTTTATAATTAAAAGTTTTTTATTCAGGTTTTATTCCGGCATTATTTTTAATAAAAAGAGTTCCCTCCGGGCTTGTGTAGCGAATGAAAATTTAATGGCTTTCAACCGTACAATCCTGCTATGGCTGTATTGTCAGTCCGCATCTTATTAAAGAAAACATCCTCTGATAAAACAGTTCAGCAAAACCATTATTTACGCATTTCTAATATCCTGATGACTAAAATTATAAAATTCATTCATCCCTTTTTGTTTCCCCCAAATTTAATCTTTCGTTTCGCAAGGAGTTCCGTTCTGGCTTCAATATTGTATTTCATACCACAGAAAAACACTATTTATCAAATTATAAAAATGAAAAACGAAGTGATGAATCAAATGCAGGGACAAGGAATGATGGGAGGCACCGGGTATCTTGGCGTAATCAATGTCTTGATAATTGTGATATTGGCACTCGTCATTATCTTACTCATTAAAACTATCCTGATAAAGAAATAAGCCGGGAGTTGAGACTTATAAAAATTGTAAACCGGGTCAATTATTTTTCTATTTGGTTATTATCTCGAAAATTTATGGCCTATAATAAAATTCACTTTGGTATTACATTCTAAGTGAGATTCTGTTTTTTAAAATACAAAAATTTATGTTAGCATAATTCCCGGATCAAAAAGTTCAGACTGGTAAAAGGAATTTCAGTTGTCATTTTTGTGAATTTTGAAATCGTGCACCAGCCTATTTTTCTAACTATACCGGTGAAAACATTTAAGGCCCGAAATCCTGTGTAGGGTACAAATCAGAAATTCATAAATGCCAACATTCAAATTTTACCCTTTCCTTTTTACCATCGTCAGAATCGTGGCAACTCCCACTAACGGATCATCGGTATCATCCAAAATTTCTACGTACCATTTTACTATTCCCTTCGGAATATCACTCCCCTTTGGCAAAACCTCTCCGGGCTTAGCTTCTTTCAATTCCTGGCTCCTTTTTTCTTTGCATGTGAAACGGATATGGATTTCATCGCCGGGATAAACAGGTTTTGTAAACCTCAGTTCTTCAATTCCGTAATTCAGCAATACCGGATTTTTTTCGTATCCCTCCACAAACAATCCTGCAGCCGCACTCATGATAAAATAGCCGTGTGCTACCTGCCGTTCAAACATGGTATCAGAAAAATCTGTTGTGGCAATGTGCGCATAAAAATGATCCGCGGTTAGATCGGCAAAATGATCAATATCCTCAGAAGTAATTTTTCTTTTTTCTGAAATTAACTGATCGCCGATATTCAATTCTTCAAAATATTTTTTGAATGGATGCACATCGCATTTTTTCCCTTTCGCACCGGGCGCATACACGTGAGTAACTTCTGTAAGCATCGTCGGCGAACCTTGCAATGCCACACGCTGCATGTAATGACGGATTCCGCGAAGGCCTCCCATTTCTTCTCCGCCACCTGCCCTTCCGGGACCACCATGCACCAGCATCGGCAATGGTGAACCATGACCCGTACTTTCCTTTGCACAATCACGGTTCAGGATCAGCATTCGTCCGTGATAGGCCCCTGAACCCAAAATAAAATCACGTGCAATTTTTCCATTGGTGGTTACAATCGTACTGCACAAACTCCCTTTTCCAAGATTGCTGAGCGCTATGGCATCGTCAATGGTTTTAAACGGCATAATCGTGCTAACCGGCCCGAAAGCCTCAACAGTGTGAGGTTCCGGAGAATCGAAAGGTTTTTCATTTCGCAATAACAGCGGACTGATGAATGCGCCTGTCTGATAATCTGCGCCAAGCACCTGAATGCTGTCAATCGTACCGTAAGCAATTTCGGAAGTAGCCAAAAGTTTTTTGATCTGCCTTGTCACTTCTTTTCGCTGTTCCATTCCCGCCAGTGAACCCATTCTTACTTTTTCATTGTGAGGATCGCCGATAACTGTTTTCTGAAGGCTTTTTGAAATGCTTTCCTGAGCCTCTTCCAATTTATTCTCAGGAGCAAAAATGCGTCGGATGGCTGTGCACTTTTGACCGGCTTTCACCGTCATTTCTTTTCGGATTTCTTTTACAAAAATTTCCCACTCCGGCATATCAGGTGTGACATCTTCACCCAACACGATACAGTTCAGAGAATCTGCTTCCATATTAAACGGCACATTTTCAGACAATACTTTTGGATTTGATTTCAACATCAATCCAGTGGTGGCAGATCCGGTAAAGGAAATGGCATCCTGCGATTGAACATGATTTAGCATGTCGCGCGCACCTCCGCAAACCAGTTGCAGCGCTCCTTCCGGTAAAATACCTGAAGCATCAATCTCTTTAACAACAGCCTGTGTAAGATAACTTGTGATCGTTGCCGGCTTTACAACAGCGGCCATACCTGCCAGAAGATTCACGGCAATTTTTTCAAGCATGCCCCACACCGGAAAGTTGAACGCATTGATATGAATGGCCACTCCAACTTTTGGCACAAGAATGTGTTGGGCGGCAAAAGTGCCGCCTTTGCTGAGCCCGATATTTTCCCCATCCATTGCGTAAATCTCATCCGGAAGTTTTCTGCGCAAAGAGGCATTCGAAAAAAGATTTCCGATTCCGCCTTCAATATCCACCCAACTGTCGGCGCGCGTGGCGCCCGTCATGTAACTGACCGTATAAAATTTTTCCTTGTTTGCCATCAGATGCATGGCCAGCGCTTTCAACATTCTTCCTCTTTCTTCAAAGGTCATTTTTCTGAGAGCCGCGCTTCCTTTCCTGCGTCCGAATTCGAGAATTTGTTCAAAGTCGAATCCATCGGTTGTGGCTGTAAATATTTTTTCACCGGTCACTGCATTGAAAAGTGGTTGGCCTTCTCCATCACCTTCCACCCATTTTCCCAAAATATAATTCTGCAATTTCATATCGATATCTTTCTGCTATGTTACGAAAAATAAGCTTACTGCGTCTGCGCTTTTCATTTCGTAACTTTCGCCCTTCAAAAAAAGTCTTATGGAAGAAGGTTATGTGAATTGCACGAGAGAAAATGATATTTCAACTATTGAATTTTATCATCCATTGAGCAATTCCATGCCAGGCACGTTGCTCAGGCAATTGACGGAAACACTTCAGAAAGAAAGTGAATCCGAAACAAAAGTTATCATAATCAAAAGTGCAGGGGAGAAAGCATTTTGTGCGGGAGCCAATTTTGGTGAACTGATGGCGGTAAACAATGAAGAACAGGGATTGGAATTTTTTTCAGGGTTTGCACATGTCATCAATGCGATGCGGCTAAACAAAAAATTGATTATCGCGAGAGTGCAGGGAAAATGTGTGGGTGGCGGTGTAGGAATTGCTTCAGCGGCGGATTACACGATAGCCACCAATGAAGCCTCCATAAAACTCAGTGAATTGGCTTTGGGCATCGGCCCGTTTGTTATTGGCCCGTCTGTGGTAAGAAAAATCGGACAGGGAGCGTACAGCGAACTCGCCATTGACGCCTCCTCATGGCGTTCTGCGCAATGGGCCGGGGAGAAAGGATTATTCAACGAAGTTTATAGTACAATTGAAGAAGTTGACAAAGCTGTGCAGCGGTTGGCAGGAACTTTATCTCAATACAACCCTGAAGCGATGACTGAAATGAAAAAGGTTTTTTGGGAAGGGACAGACAATTGGGAGCCTGTTTTAAAAGAAAGAGCAGCCATCAGCGGCAGGCTGGTGATGAGCACCTACACAAGAAATGCAATTCAGAAATTTAAGAAGAAATAAAAAACAGAAATCTTATTCACCCGATTTCATAGTTTGTTTCCGTTCAGCAGGGTAATTTAATCGAAATCACATTTTATAAACCAAAACTGCAAAAGAACCCCGATCAGTATCAGATGATGGACGTTTGCCAACGCTTAAATACATTTTGTGATTGATCGGATTCAGTTCCATCGTACGTGCACCTTTCTCTGTTTGCAGTGTTTGAACTATATGGTAAGAATCAGGTGAATCTTCGTGAATGATTGTAACTACTCCATCGCGGCCGCAGGAAGCAAAAATCAGATTTGTTTCCGGATCATATCTCGCTCCATCCGCTCCTGAACCGATTGGTAATGATTCGATCACTTTTCCTGTCAATCCGTTTACCACCACAAGTTTATTATCATTCCGGCAGGTTGTAAATAATCTTTCATGTCTGACATCTATTGCCATTCCTGAGGCTTTACCAGATGGTGCAATTGAATATCTGGATTTTATTTTTCCCGTTTTTGTATCAATCACAACAATTTCATTCTTGTCTTCGATATTGTTGTAAATCCTTCCTTTACCATCTGACACCGCAAATTCAGGGGCGCCGCCCAAATCAATAGTTCCTGCAACTTTTAAGGTACGTGCATTGATCATTGTTGAATTGCCACTCTCCCCGTTGAAGGTAAATACCTGTCCGGAAAATCTGTCGTACAAAATACAATCCGGATCTTTGCCGGTCACCGGGATTGATGTAATTTTTTTCAAAGTTGAAAGATCGAAAACTGTAACAGAATTTCCTTTTCCATTACTGATAAATCCTTTGTTCAATTCGTCGGCAATCGCAACTCCATGCACACCTTCCAGTCCGGAAATTACGCCCACTGGTTTCTCCGTTCTTACATCAATCACATTCACTTCGTCACCATGTGAAACAAACAATCTGTGGTGAAGCGTATCGATTTGAAGATAGTCCCACCAACCGGTGCCCGGTACTTCTATTTTTTTCTCAAACTGATAATCAGAAATATTTGTTTGGGCATAAGAACAGATTGAAATGCTGGCTGCCAGCACTGACAGAAAAAGATTTTTGATCATGGTAATAACTTTTGGAAGTTTGAAGCTACTGACCAATTCTGAATTAAATTTGAAGTTGTCATCTGCTTCTTCATACAACAAAAAATCCTATCTCATTCCCTTCCTGACGGGCAGTCCGGATGTCTTGAATTGCTGGTCATGCCGAAATTCTCTGATCCCGGGAAGCAATACTTTTTTATTTAAAACAGATTTTGTTTTTCTGACCAGATACCTCCGAAAATCGAAAGTGTGGGCTGTCACTTTTTCTTCAGCAGGGTCAAAAACCATGGCTACATAGCTCAGGTGTCCATGGCCGTTAGTCATCATGCCGACATAATCCACCCAACTTGTACAGCCGGAAACAAATTGCGGATTGCTCAGCAACTCATGGTAAGGCACTTCTTTAAAACCGAGGCCTTTATTAAGATGAATGACTGCTGTATTTGCCGTAAGGCTGAAAATATTTGAATCCGGAAACCTTTGCCTGCACAGATTAAAGAGTTCAATCTTTATCAAACCTGCCAGTCCAAGTCCAAGAAATTCTGAAGAAATAATCAGTCCCGTATTCGCTAGAAATTTTTTATTTCTCCAGACTTCCACACAACAAAATCCCGCCCATTGCCGGTTGCCGGGAGCTATCGCAATGATGGCAAGCCCTTCATTCATTTTTTCCCGCACATAATCATAAGGCCGGTCATCAATTCCGGTTCCTCTTTTTTTTGCTGAAAAATTAATAGCATCTGTGATTTCGTTCACATATTTGAGATCATCGGGGGTAGCCACCCTGACGATAAAATTCAGAGAGTGTTTCAATCTTATAAATTGAAATGTAAAAAATTAATTTGCCTCTGCGGAAAAGGACAGAAATAATCAAAGCCCTTATTCCATCACGCTATTCACGTGCATGAATATCAAATACGGGGTCGTCGGCAAACAGGTCTAAGCGTAGTGAATTCGGGGAGAAATTCAGTGTATGCATACCGGTATTTTCTTTCGGTAAATACGATAAGGATATTTTTACTTTTCATCCTTTGCTTAGAATTAATTTTAAAAGCGTATTTTTTTTCAAAACAAAGATAGTAGGATGATGAAAATAATCTGATACCGGGCAAAAATTTTTCGAAAATCATAACAAACTATTTTCGAGGTTAAAACCTGTTTAAAAAACAGATATTAAATACTTCCGAAATTTGATTTTGTTGAAAACTGTAACGTCAGGGCAGGCCTGATACTCTTAATAAAAGAATTAACGGCTTGGATTTCGATATGAAAGGGTTTTGCAGGATTCCGGTTTTTACCCGGATGAAACAACAATTGAAAAAAGATTTTTTTTGATACCGAGAGAAAATAATTTATGACGAGGGAACAGAAAAGACTGAAAGAAAATTATTCATCAAATAAAAAGTGGCTGAAATGGGGGCCTTACCTCTCTGAAAGGCAATGGAGCACGGTGAGGGAAGATTACAGCGCCAATGGCGATGCATGGAATTACACCACCCATGACATGGCGCGGTCCAAAACATACCGATGGGGTGAAGATGGCATCGGCGGAATTTCGGATGAAAAGCAGCGGATCTGTTTTGCCCTTGCACTTTGGAATGGCAAAGATCCCATTTTAAAAGAACGGCTGTTTGGATTAACACCTGCATATGGCAATCACGGTGAAGACGTAAAGGAGTTATATTATTACCTGGACAATACGCCGACCCATTCGTACATGAAATATTTGTACAAATATCCGCAGGCGGCCTTTCCCTATACCGAACTTGAAAGTGTAAATCAAAGCAGGACGAAAAAAGATGAAGAATACGAAATTTATGATACCGGGGTTTTCAATGAAGGGCGGTACTTTGATGTATTCATTGAATATGCAAAAAATAATGAGGAAGACATTTGTATCAGGGTAACTGCTTTCAACCGGTCAAAGGAAAAAGCCTCACTCATTTTGATGCCCGCAATATGGTTGCGCAATCTTTGGGCATTCGGACTTACAAAGAAAAAACCTTCAATTAGTCTGGCAAATGAAAATGACGCCTTCGGTGAAATAAAAATTTCAGATACACAAACCGGTGAGTATTCATTTTACTTCCAAAAACCGGAACGGGTATTATTTACAGAGAACGAAACAAATACACAACGGCTTTATGGAGTACCTAATTCCTCTCCCTTTGTGAAAGATTCTTTTCACGAAGCTGTTATCAAAAATGATTTTGATCTCTTTCATGAAAAGAAAAGCGGCACCAAATGTTCACCGTTATATCGTTTTGAAATCGAACCTCAACATGCTGTTGAAGTAAGGCTTCGCCTCACCAATAAAAAATTGAACGACCCGTTGGATAAAAATTTTGAAGAGGTCTTTGTCAACCGGAAAAGGGAAGCTGATGAATTTTACAACGACATTATAACCACACATGACGAAGACCTGAGAAATATCCAACGGCAGGCTTATTCAGGTATGTTGTGGAACAAACAATTTTATTACATCGATATTCCGGAATGGCTCAAAGGAGATCCCGGACAAATTCCACCTCCGCAGGAAAGATATCATGGCCGCAACAACCGCTGGCTTACCCTGAATAACGAAGACATTATTTCCATGCCCGACAAATGGGAGTATCCCTGGTACGCCGCATGGGACCTGCCTTTTCATTGCATTGCTCTGGCATCTGTGGATCCTGATTTTGCAAAGGGACAACTGATACTTTTGCTGAGAGAATGGTACATGAATCCGTACGGCCAAATCCCGGCATACGAATGGAATTTCAGCGATGTAAACCCACCGGTACAGGCATGGGCATGCCTCCAGGTATATCGGACAGAAAAAGCAAAATCCGGTGTGGGAGATACATTGTTTCTTGAAAGAATTTTTCAAAAACTGCTCATCAATTTCACCTGGTGGGTCAACCGGAAAGACCAGTTGAACAACAATGTTTTTGAAGGTGGATTTTTAGGGCTTGATAACATTGGTGTATTTGACAGAAGCAATGTACCCGGCGGTGGAATATTGGAACAGGCAGATGGCACAGCGTGGATGGGCATGTATTGTCTTGATATGATGGAAATAGCGCTGGAACTGGCTCAGACAAATAAAGCCTACGAAGATTTGGCGACTAAATTTTTTGAACACTTTACTTACATCGCCGAATCCATCAACAAAATCCGGGAAGGATTCAAAGGTTCATGGAATGAGGAAGAAGGATTTTTTTATGATGTTTTGAAAATGCCAAATGGCAGTTTTATTCCTGTAAAAATCCGTTCCCTTGTTGGGCTGACTTCACTTTTTGCTGTGCACGTTATAGACAAATCTCTTTTTAAAGAATTGCCTGATTTCTATCGCAGATTAAAATGGTTTGTAAAATACCGCCAGAAGAATGACCAGTATCAGGTGATAGAAAATATTGATAAGAAAGATAAAATTTTGCTTTCACTCGCCCCGTTCAAACGCCTGAAAAAAGTTTTGTATGCTTTGCTCGATGAAAAAGAATTTTTGTCGTGCGGCGGTATCAGATCTCTTTCAAAAATTCACGAAAAGCCCTACAGGATTGATATTGCAGGTTACGAATTCGGATTGCAATATGAACCAGGAGATTCACAATCATCTCTTTTCGGAGGCAATTCCAATTGGCGTGGGCCTGTGTGGATGCCGATGAATTATCTGATGGTACAATCGCTGAAAGGTTACTACCAATATTTCGGAGACGATTTCAAAGTGGAATTCCCTTCCCACTCCGGGAACCGTATAAACCTGAAGTTGGTGTCAGAAGAATTGGAAAAACGGTTGACGGGGATTTTCGCACAAGACGAGAATGGAAACAGAAAAGTCAATGGGGAAAATGAATTGTTTAATAAAGACCCGTATTTCAAAAACCTGATTTTATTTTACGAATATTTCCATGGAGATACCGGCAAGGGAATTGGAGCATCCCATCAAACGGGTTGGACGGGATGTATTGCAGAAATTATAAAAAGTTGTCATAAAGATTCTTAAAACCAAAGCTCATGAAAGATGATTTCTATTTTATGCAACGCTGTGAATTGCTCGGAAAATCAGCAGGTATAAAGGGCGAAGCGCAGGTAGGATCAGTGATCGTCAGCAATGACGAGATTGTCAGCGAAGCAGAAGAAGCGGTAAAAAGTAAAAATGATATTACCTGTCATGCCGAAATTGAAGCCATCCGCGGCGCAGTAAAAAAGCTGAAAACCACTAATCTTTCAAATTGTATTTTATTTACCACACACGAACCCTGCGTGATGTGTTCGTATGCCATACGATTTCATAAAATTAAAAAAGTAGTTTTTCTTCACGCCGTAGATTATTTGGGTGGCGCCACTTCATCGATGCCTTTACTGACATCAGACAATGTACCGCCACGCTGGGGCAAAGCACCGGAAGTTGTGCATTTGAAGAGGTAGTGGAAAATTCATTTTCGTCCTTGAACAATTTTCTTCATCTTCTTCCCAAAAAACTCCCTTTCCCGTCCTGAAGTACCTCTATAAAAATCGTAGCTTTATATTTCCCGTATTAAAAGAAGGATTTATATGTCAAATAAGTTTGATGCAGCCAGGCAAAATAAGCTGGCAGAAGATTTCAGGGCATTGCATCACAGAGATGAAATGCTGGTTTTGGTAAATGCGTGGGACAGCGCTTCAGCAAGAATGGTTCAGGAGGCAGGGCTGCCCGCAATTGCCACCACAAGTTCAGGTATTTCGTGGGCGTGTGGATTTAAAGACGGAGAACACATTCCACCCGATCTGATGATCGAGGTTGTAAGGCAAATAGCAAGTTCGGTAACTATTCCCGTGAGCGCAGATATTGAAGCCGGTTATTATGGAAATGATTTGGAACAATTTTCAAAATTTATCGAAAAGCTGATTGAAGCAGGCGCGGTTGGAATCAACCTTGAAGACAGCGATTCCAAAACGCATACTTTAGTTGATGTGGCCAAACATGTTGCCAAAGTAAAACAAGCAAAAAAAACAGGACACGATAAAGGAGTTAATTTATTTGTCAATGCAAGGACAGATGCAATCGAGTTGGCGCTGGGGGATATCAATCAAAAAATCCAGGCATGTATTGAAAGGGCCAAAGCTTATGAGGAGGCCGGCGCCGACGGGATCTTTATTCCTTTCGTTGAAGGGATGGATACCATTGCCAGATTGAAAGCAGGTGTACGTTTGCCTTTGAATATTCTGATGAATGATACACTGGATGTTGCCGGTCTGAGAAGATTAAAAATAAACAGAGTAAGTGTCGGAGGAAAGCCAATGTTGGCAACATTAAATTTAGTTGGAAAAATTGCTCAGGAGCTAAAGAGTGGAGATGACTGGCATTCTTTGTATGTAAAAGAACCCATTTATCCGACTGTGAATAATTGGTTTTGATTAATAAAACAAAACCAAAAAGGTTTAAAAAAGCTTTATTGGTTTTAAATTAAAGTGCTATGAGCAGAGGTTTCGTAAAAGAAGAGGATCAGGAAGAAATTCCGGTAATACCACCCAGAGCGGCGTTACCGGATGGAGTTCCTAATTATGTCACCCAGTCGGGTTATGAGGCGCTCCTTCAGGAAAAAACTGCACTTGAAGAAGAAAGGAGAAACCTGCCATCAGAAAATGAAGGAGAACGGAGAAGGTCGGCTTTGTTTATCGATGGCAAACTGAAACTCCTTTTGGAGCGTATTGCTTCCGCGCGGATTTTAGATACCAAAAGTCAATCACCCGATGAAGTGCGTTTTGGAGCAACGGTTGAATTCTTCAACGGCAAAAAAAATCTTTGTTATCAGATTGTGGGTGCAGACGAAGCTGATATCAAAAAAAAGAAAATCGCTTTTACCGCGCCGATTGCCCGCTCACTCATCGGAAAAAAGATCAATGAAACTGCCAACTTCAAACTGGGAAATCAGATTCAAAAATTAAAGATTTTAAAAATCAGTTATCTGTAGTAGCGATCATCTGAAAAGGTGGGTACAGAAAAAACAAAATGAAAACTATGGAAAATGAAAATCCGGCTGCATCGGAAAATAAAAATATTAAATCACACGAGCTGGATGTATCCTTCTGGAATCACTGCTGGAAAAGTGGACAAACCGGTTGGGATGTGGGCTACGCCACACAGCCGATAACGGAATACCTGGATCAATATGAAAATAAAGATGCAGCCGTACTCATTCCCGGTTGCGGCAATGCGTATGAGGCAGCATATATGCTCGACCTGGGTTTCACCAACATTACGCTTCTTGATATTTCAGATGAAGCCGTTAAAATTATCAAAGAGAAATTCAAATCAGCACCACAGGTAAAAGTTTTGTGTGAAGATTTTTTTGAACATGAAGGAAAATATGACTTAATCATTGAACAAACTTTTTTCTGCGCGCAGGTACTTGAAAGAAGAAGTGAATATGTAAAAAAAGCATCATCGATTCTCAATGAAAATGGCCGACTTGCCGGGGTCTTATTTGGTATCAGCTTCGGCCCGTCGGGCCCGCCTTTTGGTGGAAGGTTTGAAGAATACAGAATCCTCTTCTCCCCCTTCTTCCAATTAAAGACTATGGAACCCTGTTACAACAGCATCCCGCCAAGATCCGGCTCGGAATTATTTATCACTTTCATAAAAAAACAGAAACCGGATTAGATAAACTTCATATCCGTGGAAATAAATTATGAATGACGCAGAAGTTGAACAACTGAAAGAACTTTATGATCCTGAAAAACTTTTTCTGTTAGATTTTTCCGCCGAGTGGTGTGGCCCGTGCCAGACAATGATTCCGGTTTTGGATCATCTGAAAAAACGTATCCATGAAAAATTAAATATTGTAACCATTGATGTGGACAGATATCCCCAGGCAGCAATGGTCTTTAAAATAATGAGCTTACCTACTTTTATACTTTACAAAAAAGGAGAAGAACTCTGGAGGAGAGGTGGTTTGTTAACTGTAAGAGAATTTGAAGAAGCTATCAGCAGGGTAAAGTCAGAAGAAATAAAAGAATAAAAAAAATTACCAGGTTAATAACGGATAGGATTACATGCCATATTTACCTTTTCACGTATTTTTTTGAAAGATTAAAAATCGAATTCCATTTTGCGGAGAAACAATAAAATACATTTGCACACGAAACATTAAAACAAAAAATAAAACAATGTCACTAAAAGATTCTCTTATTGCAGAGATTGAACAGGAAAGCAAAAACACAAAAAAAATGATGGAGCGTGTGCCCGAAGATAAATTCGACTGGCAACCACATGTCAAATCCATGACCGTTAAAGCCCTTGCAAGCCACATTGCCACATTATCAGGAATGGCGGGTTTTGTGGTAAAATCAGATTATCTCGACTTTAAGGAGGGAAAATTAAAACGGCCGGAAATAAACAGCAAGGCTGACCTGATCAAGGCAGTTGAAGAAAGTACCCGGGAAACCATTGATGCACTCAAATCAGCAAATGACGAGGACCTGAACAAAAGCTGGGTGATGCGAATGGGAGATTACGTAATCCTCAACGCGCCCAAATCCGCTGCCATCCGCACGATGTGCCTGAATCACCTGTATCATCACAGGGCACAATTGGGAGTTTATCTCCGTTTGCTGGATATTCCCATTCCGGGAATGTACGGCCCAAGCGCAGATGACAGAGCATAGCCATTGAAATTTAAATTTGAATAAAGGAGCGGAGCAATTCTGCTCCTTTGGTTTATTCGTTCAACTCATTTTCCTTGATCTATCCCTTCGCTTAGCTTGTCGGCCACTTACCCGTTTTTTAATTTTACAGATATCCACCGAAATCATAATTTCTTCAAACATCTTTGAATCATCTCCACGGATTCATCAATCGTTTCTTTTTTTGACCTGAATGATAAGGCTGCGATGCGAATGACAAATTGATTGTGTAACACTGTTGAACTGAAATATACATCTCCATCTCTGTGAATCTCAACCATGAGTTGCTTGTTCTTTTCTTCCGCATCTTTTTTAAAAGGATATCTGAAATAGCTGATGGACAAATCAGGCTCAGGCCCAAGTTCAAAGCCGAGTGCAGCCATTTTGATTCTGAAATATTTTACAAGCCAGAGTTTTTCTTCCAGACAAGCGCGGAATGGTTCTACACCATGAATCTGAAGAGGCAACCACAACCGAAGCCCTCTGAAATGGCGTGTCAGTTCCAAAGAAAGATTGGCGGGGCTTTTTATCATTTCGTCACCTGCTGCATCCTGCATATAATTTCCCGAATAGGCATTAGAGTGAAGCACTGCCATTTTATCTTTTATAAGTACCGCAGCCAGCCCGTAAGGAATGAACATACTTTTGTGAGGATCCACAATGATGGAATCTGCGCGCTCAATTCCTTTAAACAAATCTTTCTTTGAAGTAAGGATAAAAAATCCTCCGTATGCTGCATCCACATGATACCAAAGCTGATATTTTTCTGCAATATCAGCTATGTCATCCAGGGGATCCACGGCTCCGGTATCGGTGGTACCGGCAGTTCCAATAACCAGGAAAGGATGAAGCCCTTCTTTCAAATCCTGCTTCACTTGTTCTTCCAATTCTGAAGTAATCATTTTAAAATGCTCATCTATCGGAATATAACGGATGATCACATCTTCAAGACCGATGATGCGTAATGCTTTCTGAGCAGAATGATGAACCTGTTCTGTGAGATAAACTACACTCTTAGGTATGATTCCGTTTTTTATCTGATACTTATCGCGTGCGGCGGCGAAGGCAACCAGGTTTGAAACAGATCCGCCAGAGGTCAGGTTTCCAACAGCATTTTCCGGAAAAGAAAAAGCCGACTTAAGCCAGTTCACAACTGCATTTTCAATATTGGCTGCACCCGGAGAAGCATAATGAACCCCGGCATACGGATTTGTAACGGCTGCAATAAAATCGGCTATGGCGGAGCTGAATATTCCACCTGCCGGGATGTAACCGAAATGCTTACCTGAAGGAGCAATGATACCTGTTCCGATTACTTCTTTTTGATATAAATTTAAAAGTTCAGGCAGTGTTGATCTTTTGTCTGAAATCGCCATTGAAGCGGCTTCGCGTTCTGAAAAACATTTTGCAGTTTTCAATCCGGAAATAAACTGATCTGCATAGGCAGCAGCTTCCCGAACCATTTCGAATCTTTTTTCTGCCGGAACCTCCAGCTCACTGCTGATGGTATCCAGATGTTTCAGTTTGTCAAGGATTTCTTCTGAGGTTTCCATTTATTGTCTAATTCAAATATCGAAATTAAAAATATGGCACACTTCAATCGTGTGCCATAAGTTCCAAAAAGTATATTCTGATATAAATCTTTTATTATTAATCAAGTGGCAGGTGTGTCGTAATAGCCATTCTGTTCCAACTATTGATTGCAACCACACCCATAATGACAGCAGCCAATTCTTTTTCAGTCAGATTTTTGGCAGCATCGTTATACACATCGTCAGGAACGTGAGTGCCGGCAATGGCAGTCATTGCTTCTGTAAGTGCCAACACAGCCCTTTCCTTTGGAGTAAAAAGATCCGTTTCCCTCCAGGCATCCAGAAGGAATAAACGTTGGGCTGTTTCACCAAGTTTCATTGCATCGCGTGAATGCATATTGATACAATAATGGCAACCATTCATCTGGGAAGCACGCATCTTTACAAGATGATATAATTTCATATCGAGACCGGTGCCGGCTATCCATTTTTCAAGGGCAATCATTGGTTCATAGGCCCCGGGAGCCACTTTGTGCAAATCTATTCTATCACTCATATTAATTATTTTTTAAAGGTTAACTATAAAATTATCGAAACGTTCGAGCATAAATGATGCCTGAAAAGTGGTGCAAAGTTATCATTAATTCGCAGTGCATTTCTACCGGGAAATTGCTGAGCGGTCAATTTTTAATTTAAAATTTCGATGAAGAAATCTTTTCAGTTTTTCTTATTGAATCAAAGCAGCGTAAATACCGCCCCTGCCATACAAAGAGGCATGATCGCCTGTCCTGACAACCGAATGAAACGACAGCGAACCGGATAACTTATTTAACGATTCAAAGTTTATTGGATATGGCACCCAGTTAAAAACAGGAATATCCGTATCATATTCCACAATCAAAAAAGTTTCGTTATGAAATATTTTCATGCATTTTTTAAAAAATGAAAATTTGTCTTTTACATAATGCAGAGAATTTGCCATGAGAATGCCATTCAGCTTTTTAAACGGTAAATTATCTTTTTCAAAATCTGCTTTTATGAAAATAAAACCTGCATTGCTTCCTGAAATTTTAAAATCAGACCCGGCTCTTTTATCCACACAAAATATTTTACTTCCGGGATACAAATAATGGTCTAATGCCTGCGCAAAAAGTCCGGCACCACATCCCAGATCCGCCCAAACAGACGGAACAGATTGCCTGGTTAAAAAATCACATTCAATTAGTTTTATAGCGTCCTTTAATTGCATAAAATAATCATATAAAAAAGAATCAGCACCGCAAACAAAATCCAACTATGCTAAACAAAACAGCCCCATGATTTCTCAAAGGGCTGCCGCTTTAGTATTTTGTTTTTATCGATTATAAATTTTCAATACTTGGATGATAACGCTTTACCAGGTGAAGGGTATTTTTGTCGGTATGGTGCATTTCCTTTCCGCCCAATGCTGCCAGCTTCAAAACAATATCCGATGAATGCGTAAACGTACCATCTGCATTAAAAGTGAAAACGCTTTCAAAACTTTTGAGTGTGGCCCTTTGCAATAAATATTTGTTTTGAAGAATACCGTAGGCCGGATCGCCGGGCATGGCTTTAAAATGAATTTTCTTATCACGTGCTTTCGCTGTCGCTCCTGCCAATATAGATATTCCGCGACCAAATGTCACTGCGCGGATTACCTGGCCGGTTTCTTTTTCCCATAACAGGTATCCTACTTCATCATGAAATGGAATCATGGCTTCTTCACCATGGCGCCAGGCGGTACTTTGATAAGTGAGACCTTCCAGATTTTGTTTACCATTGGTTTGTGTTGGAATCGGACGGAACCAGGCTTTTTCAAAGTAGCTTGTTTGCGTTGTTTCATCGTCCTCGTTGTGATAAGAAAGGTCAACGCCAACATTGCCTTCCCATTCACCAACCAACGGGGTCAATGGCCCTAATCTTTGCGGGCCCATTATAATTTTCTTTTGTGCCATTGTTGATAATTTTTAAAAATTATATTAGAGATTAAAAAAACAATTTTATTAAGTGCAAGGTACAACACATTAATCTCACTTTTTACAAAGCAATGACAAAATGAAAAAAGGCCATTTCATTTGGACAATCCCAAATGAAACAGCCTGAATTAATTTCTTCGTTTATAATGACGAACTTTCGAAATATTTAGCCTATGCTTTTGCCGATTCTTCTTTCACCTGATTTTTCTTTTTGCCCATCCGGGTAATAAGTACATACAGTACCGGAACGGAAATTACACCCAAAGCAGTGGCAGCAATCATTCCTCCCAACACGGTAAACCCGATATTGACACGTGATGCTGCACCGGCTCCTGTTGCAAAAATCAAAGGAAGTACTCCAAAAATGAAAGCGAAGGAGGTCATCAGAATCGGGCGGAACCTGAGTCGCACAGCCTCCAGGGTAGCCGGAATAACTCTCATTCCCGAATCCACTCTGTCTTTGGCAAATTCAACAATCAGAATGGCATTTTTTGCCGCCAATCCAATCAGGGTAATCAATCCGATTTGTGAATACACACTATTTGGCTGGCCGGAAATCCACAAAGCGACAATGGAACCAAACAAAGCAACCGGAACGGCAAGCAAAACGGAAAACGGAATCGACCAGCTTTCGTACAATGCAGTCAACAATAAAAACACAAACAAAATAGAAAGCATGAAGATCATCATTGTTTTATTTCCCGCAAGAATTTCCTGCAACGAAATATTCGTCCATTCAAAACTGTAGCCATTCGGCAATTCCTGGTTTGAAACCCGTTCCATGGCAGTAATTGCATCACCACTGCTAAATCCTTGTTTTGCGGATCCGTCAATTTCAACCGAACGAAACAGGTTGTAGTGGTTAATGACGGGAGGCCCTCCTGCCTGCGTGGTACTTACCAGGGTAGAAAGAGGCACCATCCCGCCCTGACTGCTTGGGACATAATAATTGGACAACTCAGAAATTTTTGATCTGAAAACTGTATCCGCCTGAACCATCACCCTGAAGTTTCTTTGAAAAAGCGTAAAGTCATTGATGTAAGCTCCGCCAAGAAAAGTTTGAAGCGTATTAAACACATCGCCGATATGAACGCCCATTTTTTTACACATGTCACGGTCCACCACCACATTAAACTGAGGTGTGGTTGCGCTGAAGAAAGCATACGCCTGTGCCAGTTCAGGCTGCTGATTGGCTTTGCCCAAAACATTTCCCATCACATTGGCAAGATCCTGAACCGATCCATTCGATCTTTGTTCAAGGATATAAGAAAATCCCGAGCTGGTACCGAAGCCACGAAGTGTGGGGGAAGGAATCGTTACAATTCGCGCATTGGGAATTTGCATAAACTGCCCTTGCAACCTGGCCACAACGGTTTTCATATCCTGTCCGTTTTTGTAGCGGATATCCCACGGTTTTAATGATACGAAATAGGTAGCAGCATTGGGTTTGGCAGCGCCGCCAGCGGCAAAGTTGACCCCGGTTACTCCCATGTAATGCGCGACAGATGAATCGGAAGAAAGAATTTGATTGATCCGTGAAGCCAGCACCTTCGTTCGTTCGGTTGAAGATGCATCCGGCAATTCTGCTGAGATAATGATACTTCCCATGTCTTCCTGCGGAATAAAAGTGGTAGGTACTTTTTTGAAGAGAATAAAAGTAATTCCAAATACGACCAACAGAATGGCTACAACCAAAGGAGTCTTGCGAATGGCCCATCTGACGCCTCGTGTATAACGATCCGTTTCCTTCTTAAACCATTTGTTGAAATGGAAAAAGAACCAGTTTAATCCTTTGGATTTCTCGCTGTACTTTTCCGGTTTCAAAATCATACTGCACAATGCAGGTGTCAACGAGAGCGCAAGAAATGCCGAAATCAAAACAGAGAAGGCGATCGTCAAAGCGAACTGCTGATACAATCTTCCACTCACTCCGGGAATAAATGCCACCGGCACAAAAACAGATGCCAGAATCAATCCAATAGCAATTACAGGAGCTTCCACTTCTTTCATTGCGGCCAGCGTGGCTTCCCTGGGCGACATTTTATCTGCATCAATGTGCTGCTGCACCGCTTCCACCACCACAATGGCATCGTCCACCACGATACCAATCGCCAACACAAAACCAAATAATGTCAGTGTATTTATCGAAAATCCAAACAGATTTAAAAACAGAAATGCACCAATAATAGAAACCGGGATCACCAACACCGGGATCAATGTCGCCCGCCAGTTTTCGAGAAATATAAATACCACAAATGCCACCAGCAAGAGCGCTATCAGCAAGGTCACCACCACTTCGTGAATAGAAATACTTACGAAGGAGGTAGTTTCAAAAGGCATGAGCCAGTTGACATCAGGAGGAAAAGATTTGGCAAGATCTTTCATTTTTGCCTCCACACGTTCAGCAGTAGCCAGCGCATTTGCGCCAGGTTCAAGATAAACTGCCATACCGGTTCCCGTTTTTCCATCCGGCCTCGTTTCGGTACTGTAAGAAAATGTACCGAGATCAACGCGTCCAACATCTTTTAATCGAACCAATGATCCGTTTTGAGGATTGGTTGCAATCACAATATTTGAAAACTCTTCCGGTGTGGTCAACCGTCCATTTACTTTCACGTTGTATTCAAATGCCTGTGCACCCTGGGCAGGCTGTGCCCCGATGACACCGGCAGGTACCTGCTGGTTCTGTTCCTGAATAGCATTGGCCACCTGTGAAGTGCTGATATTCAGGGCTGCCATTTTGGTAGGATTGAGCCAAACACGCATACTATAATCCTGTGAAAATGCATTGACATCACCCACACCTTCCACTCTGGCCAAAACCGGCAGCATGTTGATATTAAGGTAATTGCTCAGAAACGCCTGGTCGTGTGTGCCTTTGGGGGAATTGATGGACAACACCATGAGCATATCGTTGGATCTCTTTCTAACGGTTACCCCTGTACGTCGGACCTCATCCGGCAAAGAAGGCAATGCCAGGTTAACCCTGTTCTGCACATCCAGCGCTGCTATATCCGGATCCACTCCAATATTAAACGTAACCGTTATGTTGCTCGATCCATCATTGGAACTGGTTGATGAAATATACATGGCTCCCGGTGTTCCGTTGATGGAATTTTCCAACTGCGTAGTCACAGTAGCCTCAACGGTCTGGGCATTTGCTCCGATATAATTGGCCCTTACTGAAACGGTTGGCGGTGAAATATCGGGCAACTGAGCCACCGGCAAAGTAAAAATAGAAATCACGCCAAGTATTACCAGAATAATGGCGATTACTATGGCTGTATTTTTTCGGTTAACAAATGTATTTGATATAAGCACGATGCTATTGTTTCAAAGTAAATGAACAAATAAATAAATCAGTGAGAACCGATAATCTTAACAGTATCTCCCTGGTGGATTTTCTGCAACCCATCTACCACTACCCTGTCTCCGGGATTCAATCCTGACTGAATGACGGTCATACTATCCAACTGCGAACCTGGTGTCACCCGGATTGATTTAATCACATTATTTTTATCGACCACGAACACACTGTTTTCACTTAATATCTGAACTAAAGATTTGGTAGGAATAGCCAATGAATTTTCTCCGGAGGAATATCTTACAATTACAGAAGCGCTCATTCCGGATTTCAACATTCCGTTCTTATTTGGAAATTCAAGTCTGACCACAATGTTTCCGGTTGTAGGATCTACCACATTATTAATGACAAGTAATTTTCCGGGAAAAGGATATGTGGTACTGTCCGAAAGTTTTAAAAAGAACTGTTTTCCAGCCAATGCTTTTCCTGTAAAATCCCCTATCCTTGACTGGAGCAGATTGAAATCCACATACATCGGATCATCGTTGACAACGGTATTCAGCAAAGTCTGGCCGGCATTGATAATATCGCCAACCTTTGCCTGCACAATTCCTATTCTGCCATTGATGGATGCGCGGACCATTGAATGATCAAGATCGGTGGCAGCCTTTGCTACCGCAGCTTTTGCGGCAGCTACATTGGCTTCTGATGTTTTCAATGCAGTTCCCGCCTGATCGGCAACCTGCACAGCAATGGCATCATGTTTCAGTAAATCTTTGTACCGATCGAGGTCGCGTTGTTTCTGTCCCTGGTCGGCAATGGCCTGTTGCAAAGAAGCTTTTGCCTGATTATACGCCGCCACATAACGGCTTTTGTCAATTTCGTAAAGTACCTGGCCACGGGTTACATGGCTTCCGTCAGCCACACGAATGGCCTCAAGGTATCCGGTTACATCCGGACGAATCTGGACTATGGTATTTGCGGCCAGTGTAGCCGGAAAGCTTTCTGTTATGGTATAGCTGGAAGGCGACACGTCAAATACGCTAACGGTTGCCGGCCCCATCATTCCCTGCATACCCATTGCAGATTTATTTTTACCTCCGCCGCATGAAACAAGAAAAATCCCCACTGCAAATAAATAAACACAATCTGATTTTATCGATCTGAAAAGATGGTTCTTATTTTTCTTACCCGTGAGTAAATTAATTTTTGTCGAATCCGAATGTAATTGCATTCTTTGATTTATTAATTAGTGATTATTTTGAAAAAACCTTTAAACATCCCCTGCCGTCATTTACCCAGTTTCCCCAACGCCTGTTCCAAATCAACCCTGCTCATGAGTGTACTCAGTAAAGCATCTATATAGTTGCTTTGGGCCAGTTGCAATTCATTTTCTGCGGACAGCAGGTCCAGGCTGGATGATACACCCTGATCAAATTTATACCTGATACGATCAAAAACACCTTGTGTCAAACCCATGTTTTCTTTCTGGGTTTTAAGTGATGCATTATTATTGATGAATTGGGTATATGCATCTTTCACTTCAAGATGGATCCGTTGAGACAAGTTGTCCAAATCATTCTGGGATTGCCTGAGTGAAATTTTTGCTTCATTTATCTGATGCGTACGCTCGGTACCCTGAAATATCGGGAAAGAAAGCGTAAGCCCCAAAGCAGAATTTCCAAAACCCCTGTTATAGATATCTGCAAAAGATGAAGAAAAATAGTTGCGCCCATAATTCAGATAGGCCGAGAGTTCCGGCAGATAAGATAGCTTTACACTTCTCAGGCTGAGTTCATTCAATGCTATCTGTGTCTGCTGAACTGCGATTTCAGGCCGGTCAGTCAACAGGAAATTTGAAGTATCAATATTACCTACCTGTTCAGTTGTAAAATCACTGACGGTCTGCGTCAATTCAAGATGATCGTTTTGGGGCATTCCCATCTGAAATTTCAACTGTTGCAAACTCAGTTCATACAACCTTTGCTGGTTGCCGATCCCGGTCAGTGCATTATTGTATTGTACCTGAATACGATTCACATCAACCGTCTCAGCAATTCCTGCATCATATTTTGCCTTTACATCCTTGAGCGCTTTGGAAATCTGATCCAGATTCGATTGGGAAATGCGAATCCCTTCTTTTGTCACAAGTACATTGTAATAGGCCTTTGTCACATTAACACGTGTACCCACCACCGTTACATCCAGATTATGTGTAGATAATTCCGTAAATACTTTGGCGGCTTTCAATCCCAAAAAATAATTGCTGTTGAAAACGGTCTGATTGATCTGTCCTGAAATAGCCGATGTAGTCTTACTCCCGAATTGAACAGGGATTTTTTCTCCGGGGTTACCGCCTGCTGTGTTAGGAATTAATGTGGTAGCAAGTTTCAGGTTCCTGATCAGGGAACCATTGATATTGGCGTGAGGAAGAAGTTTCCCTTTATTTTCCAAAACCTGCTCGTTCGCAAAATCTTCATTGAGCTTCGCATTCACCACATCATTCTGATGTTTCAATGCATAATCAATACATTGATCCAGGTTGTACTCAAACTGGTTTGCGGATGTAGAATCCTGTGCTTTTGCATTCAACCCCGGATATATAAACAGGAAAAAACAAATGGCTGATGTAAAAACAATTTTAAATGGAGCCTTTTTTTTCAGCACTTTACTTTTTGAGCAAAGCAACGGCCCTTCTGATACTGACATACTTTAGCAGGCTTTAAAAAACCGAGTGCAAAGATAGTAGTTATAAATAGTAGTGAGGCTTTGAGTAACGCCAAAATATGATGGATGACTGTAATCTAACGCTCAGCAAAAAATTAAATGAGTGTTTAATTTTCACACAGGAGAACGGTTTTCGCCTTATTTCCGATTCCAGAATTAAACGGCGTAGTATTCGATATTTTAAAAAAAATTTAGGGAAATAAAAATGATAAACGGCAATTTATCTCCACGGAAATCCGGGAACAAAACAACGGATATATTCTTCAAGGATCGTAAATCAGTCTTAAAATCCCAAAATCCGGAACTGAAAAGTAAAATGCCGTTCCGCAAAAAAATCGATAAATGTTATTTCTTCCCAAACAGGCGGCCAAGCATTCCGAGAAGCCCTCCTCCGGAGCTCTTTCCTTTGCCGGAGACTGCCGCAATAGCATCATTGAGGCCAACCTGCCCGTCTCCATCCTGATCAAGAATAGAAGAAAGAATATTCCCGCCTGAAGCAGAACCGGATGAACCGAGCAAGCCGCCCAGCAAACCTCCCAACCCTGAACTGTTGGTAACATTCCCCGAAGATTTTGTCTGCTTTCCCAGATAACCCATGATGACAGGGGCGAGCATAGTCAATATGGAAGAAACCTGGGAAGAATTAACACCAGTCTGTTTACTGATTGCACTTTCCACAGTACTTCTCTTTCCCCCGAGAATATGGCTCAATATCCCATCGCCATCGGAGGTATCTCCTGAACCCAAAAACCCGGATAGATTGTCGAGGATACTTCCGTCATGTTTTCCCAAAGCCCCCAGAATGCCTGCTGCACCTTGCTCCGTAGAGGCATTTTTTTTCAACATACCCAAAAGTGCGGGAGCGGCGGCATTCACTACAGAAGTAGTTTCATTTTCAGAAGTTCCGGTTTTGCCACTGATTCCACTGATCAGTTGGCTTCCCAAATTACTTTTCAGAAGTTCGGTAATGTCCATATTCAGTTTTGATGTTTAAAGATGAAAAGATAAAATTCCAGTTGCGGTTCTTGATGAACCGAAGATAGGAAACAATATAAATACTCCTTATTTTAATCCCAAATTTCGCAAACCCGGAAACGAATAGCAATTTTTACTTTTACTTTGGGGAAGTTTTGAATTTGAAGGTTTTGTTCTGCCATTTTTTGTTTTTTCGCAAAGCAGCGCGCTGAACTTCCCCCACCCGGAATTTTTATTTTCTTCTCAGTTTGGTTTTCCGGTAAATAAGTTGGCTACGTGTTCCAAAGTGGGCGGTAATCTCTGGTGGTAAAGATTTTGAGTATCTGGCGGCGCCCGCTCTTTATCCACCTGGCAGGTAGTGTAACGAAGTGCAGAATAAAATTCTTTAGTCTCATTTCCACGTTTACAAAAGACAACCTG